>OBJA01001949.1_pt1 | contig 12883 bp, 12 predicted proteins | sample 1519751 | NCBI WGS metagenome assembly OBJA01 (sample SAMEA3881238, study PRJEB22517) | soil metagenome | biome: lake sediment; feature: soda lake sediment; material: sediment, water from around vicinity | place: India | collected 2013-12-23 | depth 3 m
CTGCTATTTTTCTATAAAAATGGGACTGAAAGGGCGAAGCTGTATCAAGCCGTAAAACTTCCACGAATTTCAAGTCAATTTTAAGAACAATTACACGAAAATATCCGTGATATATTCGTGAAAATTCATTTTGAATTCGTGGAATTTGTGGAATATAAAAAAATGCATATGGAACAAAACTACAAGATCTCCATCATCGGCCTGGGCTATGTCGGTCTTCCATTAGCCCGCCTTTTTGCCACCAAATACCCGGTGGTTGGTTTCGACATCAACCAGCAGCGGGTGGATACCCTGAACTCCGGTGTGGACGACACACTGGAGGTCAGCAACGAACTGCTGCAGGAAGCCCTCGCCAACGGCATGGTTTGCACCACCGACCCGCAGGCCATCCGGGACTGTAACATCCATATCATCACTGTGCCCACCCCGGTCGATAAGAACAACCGCCCCGACCTCACCCCCCTGGTGAAAGCCAGCGAAACCGTTGGCCGCATCCTGAAAAAGGGAGATATCGTGATCTACGAATCAACTGTTTACCCGGGGGCCACCGAGGAAGATTGCATCCCTGTGGTGGAACGTGCTTCGGGCATGAAGTATAACGTGGATTTCTTTGCCGGCTACAGCCCCGAGCGCATCAACCCCGGCGACAAGGAGCATACCGTCGAAAAGATTAAAAAGGTAACCTCCGGCTCCACACCAGAAGTTGGAAAAATAGTGGATGATCTGTACAGCTCGGTGATCATAGCAGGCACCCACCTTGCCAGCAGCATCCGGGTGGCCGAGGCCTCCAAGGTGATCGAGAACTCCCAGCGCGACATCAACATCGCCTTTGTCAACGAGCTGGCCAAGATCTTCAACCGCATGGGCATCGACACCCTGGACGTATTGGAGGCAGCCGGCACAAAGTGGAATTTTCTGAACTTCCGCCCCGGTCTTGTGGGAGGGCACTGCATCGGAGTGGATCCCTATTACCTGGCCCAGAAGGCACAGGAGTACGGCTACCATCCCGAGATCATCCTGGCGGGCCGCCGCATGAACGACGAGATGGGCAAGTACGTGGCCTCCCAGGTGGTGAAGCTCATGATCCGCAAGGGCCTGCCCGTGAAAGGCAGCAAGGCACTGATGCTGGGCATCACCTTCAAGGAAAACTGCCCCGACATCCGCAACACCCGCGCCATCGATATTCGAAACGAACTGGCCGAGTACGGCATGGAGGTGGATGTCTACGACCCCTGGGCAAGCCCGGAAGAGGTGCAGCACGAGTACGGGCTGAAAAACCTGACCACCTACCCCGAAAAGAATGGCTACGGGGCCATCATCCTGGCAGTGGCACACAAGGAGTTTCTGAAGCTGAATCTGAAGGAACATAAGGAACTGGGGGCGGTGATCTATGATGTGAAGGGGGTGCTGGCGAAGGAAGTGGTAGATGAAAGATTGTAGGATTCTTCTTCCACAAATTACACAAATTAAAAGGGAATTATCACAAATCAGAAATGGAAGCAATGCCGTCTGATAAGCAAACAAAAAAAGTCCTCGTTACCGGCGGTGCCGGCTTTATAGGTTCCAATTTATGCGATGCACTCCTTGAAAAGGGGTATGAAGTAGTATGTCTTGACAACTTCTCCACCGGCAAAAGGGAAAATATCGTTGAGGCACAGCAAAGCCCTCATTTCACTCTTATTGAAGGCGATATCCGGGATTATAAGGTTTGCCGCGAAGCAGTAAAAGATTGCAACTATGTCCTTCACCAGGCAGCCCTGGGCAGCGTGCCCCGTTCCATTGCCGACCCAATGACCTCCACGGATGTGAATATCAGCGGCTTTGTGAACATGTTGTTTGCTGCAAAAGATGAAGGCATCAAACGTTTTGTATATGCTGCCAGCTCCAGCACCTATGGCGATCACCCTGGTCTGCCCAAGGTAGAGGATAAAATTGGGAAACCTCTTTCTCCCTACGCCATTACCAAGCTGGTAAATGAACTCTACGCTCAGAATTTTGCTGAGCTCTACGGGATTGAAACAATTGGCCTTCGCTACTTCAATGTCTTCGGCCGCCGACAGGATCCCAACGGGCCTTATGCTGCCGTGATTCCAAAATTTGTAATGCAGCTGATGAGGCATGAATCGCCGGTTATCAATGGAGACGGCGAATATTCCCGCGACTTTACCTACATTGACAATGTTATACAGATGAACCTGCTGGCAATGGAAACAACAAATCCTGAGGCTGTTAACCAGGTGTATAATGTTGCATGCGGAGAAAGAACCACCATCCGAAAGCTGGCGGAATATCTTAGGGAGTTACTTTCGGAGTATGATATGGAAATTGCAAAAGTGGTTATAAAAAACGGGCCCATTAGAATAGGAGACGTGGCACATTCACTTGCGAGCATAATTAAAGCTGGAAAGCTGATGGGATATAGGCCCAAATTCTTTCTAAAAGAAGGATTAAAAGAGGTGGTGAAATGGTATTGTAAAGATATTTTAGAAAGGGAAGAATAATTGGTCGAAAATGATAGGAAGAAAGGGTAATGCGTCCATCTAGTGAAGTACTTTAAGAGCATTTTTTAGAATTAACCGATCATTGTATATTGGCTTTATGTATGCTATCAAAAAAATGTTTTCTCATTTGTTTTATAACCAAAACTGGAATATTGGGTTTACAGATGATACCGTTGATTCATTATTTAAAAATAAAGCTCTTGCAAGAATTCAGTGGATGAAGCATAATTATCGCGATCGTATTTTTGCAGATCCATTTGTGTTAAAGACCAATGCTGAAAAAATATTTTTATTAGCTGAAGAAATGAAGTTTTCTGAAAATAAAGGAAAAATAGTTAAGTTGGAAGTTGATAAACGCACTAAAAAACTACGAAGAAGAACAATTTTTCTTGAGCTGGATTCTCACTTATCCTATCCCGCAATAATTAGGGGCGATAAACGTACCTTTATATATCCGGAGAATTCCAAAGGAGGTTGTTTAAAATTGTATGTGTATGAAAGCGAAAGTGACACTATTTCATATTATAGAAGTATTATTGAAGAACCATTGAATGACGCGACAATTACTTATCTACATGGAAAATATTGGCTGATTGCTACAAAGAAGCCTTTTAGTCAGGAAAAAGCATTCTTATATACTTCTAACAGTTTTGATGGCATATATAGACGCTCTGCAAATAATCCCATAATTATAAATAGAAAAAGTGCAAGGCCGGCAGGAAATTTTATAACATATGGTAATAAGCTATTCCGGCCGGCGCAAGATTGTTCTAAGCGTTATGGGTCAGGAATTTGTATTCAAGAAATTGAAAAAATGGATGAAACCGATTATAAGGAAAAAACTGTTATTGAATTAAAGCCACAATCTTTTAAATACAATCTTGGTTTACATACAATTAATTTCTTTAATGGGGGATGCGTGGTAGATGGTTATGGCTACTTATATCCTATCGCGGGTAGAATTTATAATTTGTTGACTTTAGTATACAAGAAGTTATTATATGGAACGTTTTGGCGATTTAATATTAAAACCGATGACATATAGAAGGCTGCTGAAGAAAGCAAAAAAGGGACCCAGATGGTTTACAGATAAAATGAGTTATATAATTAAATGGGAACTTATGCGTATATCCAAAAACTGGGTCTTAAATTCTCTGAGTTTAAAAATTAGACCTTATTTGTGGAAGATAACAGGTGTGAAAATACAGGGGAACGTAAAAATTGGGTATGATGTATATTATGATGTAGGAAATGCTAATTTAATAACAATTGAAGAAGGGGTGTGGATTGCAAGTCGGAGCTTATTGCTTTGTCATAAACGTATAATTGACGATTATTGTGTTGGTGATGATTATAATAAATTACCTTATCAAAAAAAAGGTATAACACTAAAAAAAGGTTGTTGTATTGGAATGGGAGCCATGGTTTTACCTGGGGTTACGATAGGAGAGGGTGCTATTGTAGGGGTTGGTTCAGTAGTTACCAAAGATGTGCCTCCATGGACTATTGTTAATGGTAATCCCGCAAGAGTAAAAAAAGCGCTAAGAAAAAGGGTATCAACACAAATTTTGAGAAGCTATGAAGAAAATTTATAAAATCATAAACAATAAATACAGATATCTTGTTTCCATACTTTTAAACTTTATTTATTATGGAACTTATAAGCATAATTACATAGGAAAAAATGTGACTATTACTGGAAATTGTAATTTTGGCAACTATGTGATCATAAGAGATAATGTTGAAATTAGGACGACTAATTCAGAAATTAATATTGGTGATGAATGTTCTTTAAATAGGAATGCAATGGTATTGGGGAAAGTAACACTGAAAAAAGGAGTTCGTGTCGGGCCAAATACAGTTATTGTCGGATCAAACCACAATTTTGATGATGTTTCTATTTATTTTGCTAAAAATGGCTTTCATACCAAGGGTATTACAATTGAAAATAATGTTTGGATCGGGGCTAATGTAACTGTTCTTGATGGGGTAAGGGTTGGAAAGAATTCAATTATTGGTGCTGGATCAGTAGTAACAAAGAACATACCAGATAATTGTATTGCTGTTGGAAATCCCTGCAAAGTTCTTAAGTTACGACAATAATGGGGATAAAGGAGAAAACCATTTCAGGTTTCTTATGGTCGTTAGGCGGGACTTTAGGGAGTGGAATTTTAAATTTTATATTAACAATTATCCTTGCTCGATTAATAAAGCCTGCGGAATTTGGATCAGCAGAATTGCTAATAATATTCATAGCTATTTCCGCAACCTTTGTTGATAGTGGGTTTAGCCAAGCACTAATAAGAGATAAAAATGCAACTCAAAAGGATTTATCATCAGTATTCTTTCTAAATGTATTCATATCAATACTGATTTATTTAATCCTATTTTTATCTGCACCTTACCTAGCAAAATATTTCAATTCACCAAACTTACTATTATTAGCTAGGTTTGCTTTTTTAACAATAATAATTGAAGCATTTGCTATAATTCAAAACACCAACTTAAGCCGTGAATTAAATTTTAAACCATATACTCAAGCTTCCCTAATTGCTGTAATTATAGCTGGAATTGTTGCTGTTATTATGGCTTTTGAAAATTATGGGATTTGGGCACTTGTTACATATTATGTTCTATTATCATTAATAAGGACTTTATTTTTGTGGATTAAGAGTAACTGGAAACCCAGCTTAATCTTCCGGTTCAGCTCAATTAATAAATATTTAAAATTTGGAAGTAATTTATTGATTCAAGGAATTATTGATAGAATCGTAACCAACCTTGAATCCATTACTATTGGGAAATTCTATAGAAAAGAGGATCTAGGGTTTTTTTCTCAAGCAAGAAAAATAGATCATTATTTAACAAGACCCCTTGTCTCTATAGTTCAAAAAGTATCCTATCCTTCTCTTTCTAAATTAGATGAAAAGCAGTTAAAATTAGGTTACAAAAAAGTCTTAGGATTTTCAATGTTTATTGTTATTCCATTTGCTTTTTTCGTTTTAATTTCAGCAGAAAACTTAGTAAATAGTTTATTAGGTCCTCAATGGCAAGAATCTATTAGTTATTTGAGACTTTGGTCAATTATAGGGGCAATGGTGGCAACCTATAGTATTTTTACTAATATCTTCCTAGTTAAAGGGAAAAGTCGGCAATTATTAGTAATTTCTGGCATAAGACAAATTTTAAGAATTTCATCTGTTATTATTTTTGTGAGAATAAGTGTAATAGCCATGACTTGGGGAATAGTCATGGTTACCTTTATTAGTTGCTTCCTTTATTTGTTTTATGGCGGGAGGCTAATAAATTACAGCTTAAGAGAAATATTTTATGATTTGTTCCCTATAATTATTTTGAGCTTAATTTCTTCATTAATAGTGATATCTATCAGCTATTTATTTAAAGAAAATAGCTATTATTTAATTTTTTTAATTCAAATATTTTTAATGTTAATTTCTTATGTGGGACTTAATATAGCCACTAAAAATGAAATATTTTTTGAAATTAAAAACATTGTAAACACATTGTTTATAAAAATTAAAATATAAAGGTTTGCAGAATCAAAAATTTCATAAAACACTACGTAAAACTAGAAATAATGAACAAGTTTAAGCTTATCATAATTAAACTAATCGGATACGTATTAAAGCAGCTGAGCACTATACATACTATATATATGACAGAAATAATAAAAAGCAAAATTGGGAACGCTGGTAAAGGAGCTACTATACAATACCCATATTATGTAAAAGGAGGGAGTAATATTTTTTTGGATGATGGTGTCATAATTGGTCGAGGTGCAACAATTTTCGCTACAAGGGCAAAAATATACATTGGGAGAAACTCATTTTCCGCACCTAATTTGACAATGATCACGGGATCTCACCCATACATAATAGGAAAGTATATGATTGACGTTAAAAAGTCTGAACTGAATCTTTCTGAAATAGTGGAGTTGGATAAAGATATTATTATTGAGGAGGATGTTTGGATCGCCTCAAACGTTTCCATTTTAAGAGGAGTAAGAATAGGTAGGGGAGCAATTATTGCAGCAGGATCAATCGTAACAAAAAATGTCCCACCCTATTCGATTGTTGGTGGAAGTCCAGCTCATTTAATTAAATTTAAGTGGAGTATTGATGATATCCTTAAACATGAAGAAGAACTTTTTTCGGATGTGGATAAGAGATTAAAAAGATACGAGCTGGAACGGCTATTTATAAGTTCAAAAAAATGAGAATTTACTACCTCTTATTTTTATTTATTATTTTTTTCCACCTGGTACCCGCAACAACAGGATATTATACTAAGTGGAAATTGGTTTTTTCTTTTTTACTAATTTTTGTTTACGCCGCAATTAGAGAAGATTATGGAAGAGATTACGTAACCTATAAATATTTTTTTGAAGAAATCCAAAAGCATGGAGATATAAGAAGCGAGAGTTCAAATATAGAAATCGGATATTTTTTTATTAATAAAATATTGCCGTCACATCGTTCATTGTTAATCATATTAGCAATGTTCACTTGTTTTACTTATTATTGGCTTTTTAAAAATTTCATACCACCTAAATATTATGCATTTGCGTTCGCATTAATGGCCATCAGTGGTGATAAAATGCTTTTTTTTCAGTTGAGTGGGATTAGAAATGCGATAACGATTAATATCCTTGCACTATCTATACCATTAATAGAAAAAAGAAAACTTTTTTGGTATTTAGGATTAACGGTATTTGCCTTCTTTTTTCATGTAAGTGCTATTTTTTTTATGCCACTTGCTTATTTTATCGCAACTCCGCATCGATTTACAAAATTAAGTCTGTCCTTATGGAGCATTTTAATTTTGACGTTATTTGTGGCCTCAAGTACGCAAATTATTAATTTAATAGAACCATATGTGAATTTATATTTCAGCAAGTATACTGTTTATATCGCTAGTGCCCATGAACGAGTGTATGAAAGAAGCATCCTCATGTATGGCTTTGTTATGCTTTTGATTTTATTATCAGGTAAAATGATTTTAGAAAAAAGGTATGTTCACGAGTATGATAACATTATTTTAAAAATGTCACTTTTATTCTTAACAGCACTAATACTGGGTGTGTTAGATTATAGGATGAGTCAATATTTTGCCCCCTTTTTTATTATAAACACTATATTAGTATTAAAACTTGAAAAGAACCAAATAATAAAATACACGTATGTTTTTTCAGTTTTGATATTCTTATGCTATTCTTTTTTTGGGGTTTATTTGAAAAACCCAAATTTCCCATACGAAGAATACCATACAATTTTTTCTAGTCTTTTATAAATAATGGAAAAAAAATTTTTAATTGTAATTACTAACTTTAGACATGGAGGAACCAATAAAAGTCTTCAAAATTTAACTTCAATTATTGATAAAAAAAATATTGCGATAGATGTTTTTGCTCTCGAGCATTATGGTCCTTATAAAAACAACCTTCCAAATTGTAAAATTCTAAAATCTCACTTTTGGATAAATTCATTAATTGGTTCTTTTAACGAAACTCGGGGAATAATAAAAATCTTTAGTTTATTTATTAAAGTAGCAGGAAAATTCTTCGGGCTTTTTAAAATAGATATTGCAAGCTGTTTATTTAAATGGCATGCAGATAAGTTGTCTAATTTGAATTATGATGTTGCTATTGCTTTTAGCGAAGGAGTTCCGACTAGGTTTGTTTCATTCATGAGTACTTCGAAAAAGATTGCCTGGGTGCGGTGCGATTATAGTAGATACCTGAAATTAAACAATTTTCCTGATGAAAGTAAGACTTATTTGACATTTAATCGTGTTATCTGTGTTTCCGAATTTACGCGTAATGAGTTTTGCAAACATGTTCCGGAGTTGAATAATAAAACGCATGCCCTTCATAACGTTATTAATACCACTTTTATCAAAACCCAAGCAGAGAAAAACAATGCAGAACCAATTGAGGAAAAAAGTTTTATTATTTTATCGATTGGAAGAATTGACAGGGTGAAGCGTTTTTCTAAAATTCCGGAGATAATAAGAATTTTGATAAATAATAATTGCGATATTAAATGGTATTTAATAGGACCATCTGATGGAACTGCTGAACATCAAAATTTAGAAAAGAACATAAAAAAATATAAGGTCGAGGAGCATATTAAATGGCTTGGTCCTAAGGAAAACCCTTATCCATATATGGCGAAATGCGATTTAGTAGTAACTACATCAATTTCAGAAGCTGCACCAAACGTAATAAACGAAGCCAAAATATTAAATAAACCAATTGTGTGTACAAATTTTGGATCCGCATCAGAGTTTATTCAGGATGGGCATAACGGCTTCATTGTCCCAATAGAAAAAGTGGCTGATAAGATTGAATTACTGATTAAAGATAAACAGTTATATAAAAAAATCGAAGCCAATTTGTCTGATTTTGAATATAATAATGAAAAAATTCTTAAACAATTTTTCGACATTTTTTTATGAGATATTATGAAATATGTAATCTACACAGGTCCCTTCAGATTTCCAATAGGCGATGCAGCTGCAGCACGAGTCTTAAATAATGGCAAATTATTTAGACTATTGGGATATAAAGTAGTTTTTGTAAGCTGGGGAGGCTGCTACAGAGAAGAGGACCGGGATGTTAGCGGAAATTACTTTTACGATGGCTTTCAATATGTTGTAACTAAGGACATTGATGTAAAAAGGGGTATAGTAAAGCGAATTCTTTATTTTTTACTTGCAGGAAAAAATGCTTTAACATATATTAAGGGAATAATTTCAAATGCGGATATTATAATAGCTTATAACTCCCCATTATATACCACGAATATTCTTTTGAATTTGTGTGAAAAAAATAAAATTCCACTTATTTCTGATCTTACCGAATGGTACTCTCCCAATGAACTCCCAGGTGGAAAATTTGCTCCCCCCGCTTGGTTAAATGAATATAATATGTCAATATTACAAAAAAAAGTTAAGAATAAAATTGTTATCAGTTCCTTCCTAAATGAATATTATTCGGCCTCCAACAATATTATCTTACCACCCTTGATAGATAAGGATGAACCCAAATGGAAGTCATTTAATTCTGTGCTTCCAGAGTATGATGGCATTCGCATCCTTTATGCAGGGAACCCTTCAAAAAAAGATTTACTTGAGACAATTTTAAATGCAGTTCTTGAGTGTGTTAGGTCAGGATTGAAATTACAATTCGTGATGGTTGGAGTTTCAGAAAACAATACATTGGGTTATAATAATCATAAAGATTTTGCTCTATTCCCTGATAACATTATTTTTTGTGGAAATGTTCCGCAAACAAAAGTCCCATCATACTTTAAAGTATCCGATTTTTCGATTATTATAAGAAAACCTAACAGAAAGAATTCTGCAGGATTTCCTACCAAATTAGTTGAATCGATGATGGCCGGGTGTCCAGTAATTACAAATTCAACGAGTGATATTCCAAAATATATTATTCATGGGAAAAATGGTCTACTGGTTGCAAAATGGTCTTCCAATGAAGTTAAAAAAACTCTTAAGTTTATTACAACAATAAATCGATCTAACCTCATACAAATGAAATACATGGCAATGGAATGTGCTTTAAAACATTTTAATTATTCTTGTCATGTAGAAAAAGCTTCTGATTTTGTTAAAAATATTAATTAATTTTCTAAGAATTTAAACATCATTATAGACCTAAGAAGGTATTAGAAATAAGAATGAATCTCAACAATAACATCGTCGGAATTGATGCATCAAGAAATCGCTCAGGGGGAGCTAAAATTCACATTATTGGCATTCTAAGCAACATCAATCCTGCCGAATTTGGGATAAAAGAGGTCCATGTCTGGTCATACAAAGCTTTATTAGATTCTCTACCAGAATTCCCATGGCTATATAAACACTGCCCTGACGAATTAGAAAAATCACTTTTTAAACAGATTTGGTGGCAAAGGTTTGAACTTCCAAAACATGCTAAAAATTTAGGATGCCATATTATTCTTAATACAGATGCAGGAACGGTCTGCCGTTTCCGACCTTCAGTTACAATGAGCAGAGATATGCTATCTTATGAACCAGGTGAATTAGGAAGATATGGATTTAGTATGGCTTGGGCAAGATTATTTGCTCTACGATATGTTCAAAATTCATCTTTAAGAAATTCGGATGGCACAATTTTTCTTACAAAATATGCAGCAGAAACAATTCAAAAATCGTGTGGAAAACTTTCAAATATTGCATTCATCCCCCACGGTGTGGGATCAGACTTTTTTTCTATCACACCTCACCTAAATTGGCCCAAAAAAAGAGAAAGGCCTATACGCAGCCTGTATATATCAAATACAGATCTATACAAACACCAGTGGCATGTTGTTAGAGCAATTGAAATATTAAGAAAGGAAGGCATCGATATAGAGTTAGTTTTGGTTGGAGGAGGAAAAGGAAAACCACAAAAGATTTTAGAAAGGCAGCTTAAAGCTTCAGATCCCGGAAAATTTTTCGTTCAACAATATGAATTTATGCCTCGAAATATTCTATCGGCCTTTCTGTCTAATGCGGATCTGTTTATATTTGCATCAAGTTGTGAAAACATGCCTAACACCTTAGTTGAAGCCATGTCTGCAGGATTGCCGATAGCATGTTCAAATAGAGGACCTATGCCTGAAGTACTTCAAGATGGTGGGGTTTATTTTGATCCAGAAGAACCACAATCAATTGTGGATTCAATTGTTGAATTAATAAATAATCCAGAAAAGAGAGAATTTTTATCGATAAGAGCCAAAGAACTTTCAACGCAGTACTCTTGGGGCCGATGTGCTTCTGAAACCTTTTCTTTTATTAATGAAACGATTAACAAAGTAAACAAAAATGTCAATGGATGAATCTTATAAGGTTTGCAAGAAATGTGTCATGGACACCTCAGACCCTAACATAAAATTTGATGAGGAAGGAGTATGCAGTCGTTGTAACCAGTATCACAATGAAATCCTACCACACTGGAATAATGGGTTAGACAAGGAAAGAGAACTTAATGAACTTGTTCTAAAAATAAAGAATAAGGGTAAGGGAAAAAAATTTGATTGTATTCTTGGTTTAAGCGGGGGATTTGATAGTTCATACATGTTGCATTTTGCAGTTAAGGAGCTCGGTTTGCGTCCATTGGTATTTCATGTAGATGCAGGGTGGAACACCCAATTTGCAGAGGAAAATATTTCCAAGATGGTTAGAAAACTGGGAGTAGAACTTAAGGTGGAAAAAATAAATTGGCAAGAAGTACGTGATTTTCAATTAGCTTTTTTTAGGGCAGGGGTTCCCCATTTGGACATTCCTCAGGATTTGGCATTTGTATCTGTATTAGATAAATATGCCAAGAAGTATAAAATCAAATATATCTTAAATGGTGGAAATATTTCAACAGAGGTGATAGTGAACCCTCAGTCATGGGGTTATTGGGGTACTGACATGAGACATAACCGTGACATCATTGAAAAATTCGGAACTGTTTCAATGAAAGATTATCCGTTCACAAATGTTTTCAGGCGAAAAGTATTAATGCCATATCTATACGGCGTTAAGGTTGTTAAGCTTTTAAATTATATACCATATATAAAAAGAGAGGCGGAAAAATTATTGCAAGAAGAGTACGGATGGACCCCATATCCCCAAAAACATTTCGAATCCATAATGACAAAATTTCTTGAGGGATACTGGTTGCCTAAAAGATTCGGCTTTGATGTAAGGCGGCCACAATTTTCTAGCTTGATTCTTACACATCAAATGACTCGGGAAGAAGCATTATTAAGACTTGAGAATTCGCCCTTGAGTGAAGAGGAAGAGAAAGAACTTTTTGAATCAGTGGCCTCCATGCTTGAAATCTCTGGTGAAAAATTAAAGGAGTACTTCTTAATGCCACTCAAAACGTATAAAGATTACAAGCATCAAGAATACTTATTTGATTTAGGAGGAAAGATCATGTACAAGCTTAAGCTAGATAAGTTAATAAGAAAGTAAAATGACCTTAAGTTCAAGCAAAACCCTTTTGATTACCGGAGGAACCGGTTCTTTTGGAAATGCAGTTCTTCGCAGATTTTTGAATTCTGATTTTGTACAAGAAATCCGCATTCTTAGTCGCGATGAAAAGAAGCAGGACGACATGCGGCATTTCTTCAGGAATGACAAGATAAAATACTACCTGGGCGATACCCGCGACAGGCGTAGTGTAGATATGGCCATGCACGGGGTGGATTATGTGTTCCAGGCAGCGGCTCTTAAACAGGTGCCCTCCTGCGAATTCTTCCCTATGGAGGCAGTGCGGACCAATGTGATCGGCTGCGAGAATGTGCTGGACAGTGCCATGGCCCATGGGGTGAAGAATGTGGTGG
>OBJA01001950.1_pt1 | contig 12882 bp, 14 predicted proteins | sample 1519751 | NCBI WGS metagenome assembly OBJA01 (sample SAMEA3881238, study PRJEB22517) | soil metagenome | biome: lake sediment; feature: soda lake sediment; material: sediment, water from around vicinity | place: India | collected 2013-12-23 | depth 3 m
GTTCATGAAAACCATTATACCTTAAAAAAACATCATTGATGATGCTTTTTTAACTCATTGACTAATATCCAACCTTGTTCTTCACTAAAATAGGATGAAAACAAGACAATCCATTGTTGTAAACTTTGCCAATCGTAAAACTCCTCATAACGTGAATGAATCCATTGTTTTAGATACGTATAAACAAAATCAGGGTCCACATCAATTAAATGCTTGTTGAGTTGACTAATAAACCACGGATGTTTTTCGACATGTTGTTTAAGCCGAGCCCAATCATGCTCTAAAACTAATAACTGACGATACGTCCAATCTGAAAAAACATCTTGATCATACTCCTTAAACATAATATCAACTTCAAACTTCCAAAGTCGACGATCAACCATGGATTTCAGTTGATGATAACCATTTACCTCTCCACAATAAAACAGCCATCTCAAGGCTTGTTTTAAACCTTGCTTATCCTCTTGTTTTTCCTTAATAAACACCCACAGACTAACCCAAGGAATATCTTCATACTTCGGACGTCGTTGAATTTGAGACAAGATGTGCTCCAATGCAACGTCATAGTCTTCTTTTTCCATCGCTTGATTGACCAATGAACGGACAATCTTTGGATAGCATGCAATGTCATCATCCTCAAGCATAAATGTCTTATGTTTGTACTTTGCATAAAAATAATGTGCTTCCGTGAGTTTCTTCTCATCTCCAACACTTTGCTTTGCCTGTTCAAAAAGTACCTCTAAATCCTCATCAAACATGTCGTCATAACCATATCCACTTAGCAAGTACAACCACTCATTAATCACACTATCACTTATTTCAGGATACAATTGTAACCAAATCATGACGTCGTTGATAATTCGTCTTGGATCTATTTTTTTGCAATCAATAATTCCTTCAATCCACTGGGTTTGCTTATAGAAGAAATTCATCTCGATACAATCTGTATTAGCACTTGTCCAATAGCTTACAAACTCATCCATCATCCACTCTAATAACTCGATTGCGTGTTCATTAAGCTCATGATCGATCAACCATTCCATTTGCTCCATGTAAAACTCATACGCCTCAAAAAGCACATCGGTACTTTCTTGTGTTTTTGCGTGTTCAAGAGCTAGTTTACACGTGTCGATAATCATATGAAACTGTTTATCGATATCATATACTTGATCATTAAAATCTTCCGGAACTTTGAGATACGGTTGCATTTGATAAAGTTGTTGTTTTTGCTGAGATAGCAGAATAACAGAAGCTGCTAAATGTTTGCAATATCGACCACCTTTGCAATCACATGTAGCCGAAAGCAAATGACCAACATCATCCACTGTTATGCTTGTATTGTATTCTTTTGTGCCTTTGACAAGAAACTCATACACATGAGGGTGTTGATGTGGTTTGTTCAAAACCAATCCCCAATTGACATAATCAAAACCACGCTTAAAACGTGTGTCACTAAACAAATGATGTGCAACTCGAATATGCATACAACGTCCCTCTTCTTGATTGAATTGCGATGTTGGAATGTGCTGTTCACAAACATTATACTCTATTTTTTTAAAAGGTGTGAAAGAATCGGTTAAAGCTACAATTGAATATGTTAAAATATAGTTGCTACAATACAAGATAAAGGAGTGCCTATGACTCAACAAACAAGATTAGAACGTGATTCACTAGGTGTGGTAGAACTACCAATCCACGTGTTATATGGTGCGCAAACACAACGTGCCATCGATAACTTTCCTATTACCATGCGTCCTATACATAAAGAGCTTATCAAGGCTTTAGGCATGATTAAGCTCGCAAGTGCTAACGCTAACTTGCAAGCCGGTCTTTTAGATCAACGTCGCCATCATTTTATTGCATTGGCAGCTCAAGATGTCATTGATGGTAAACTCAACCAATGGTTTATCACAGATGCCATTCAAGGTGGTGCTGGTACATCAGTTAACATGAATGCTAATGAAGTTATTGCAAATCAAGCTGCATTTTATGCTAAACGACCAATGGGTGTCTATGATTACATTCATCCCAATGATCACATTAATTTCGGACAATCAACCAATGATGTTTATCCTTCTGCTGGTCGTCTTGCATCATTATTCTTATACAAACAATGTTTGAGTGAACTTCAATTATTGCAAATATCGTTATTAAAAAAAGCTGAAGAATTCGAAAATGTACTGAAAATGGGGCGTACCCATCTTCAAGATGCTATTCCAATTCAACTAGGGCAAGAGTTCAAAGCTTTCGCTACTGCATTCAGTCGAGATATCAAGCGTATTAAATTTGCATTTTCAGATTTACGCTCCATCAATATGGGAGCTACTGCAATCGGAACTGGCCTTAATGCTGATGAAAGCTACAAGCGTGTCATCGTTAAGGAGTTAAGTAAAATTTCTGGTATTCCTCTCACATCCGCAAAGGATTTGGTCGATAGTACACGAAATGTTGATGCTTTTGTTTGGGCAAGTAGTGCTTTAAAAACACTAGCTGTCAACCTATCAAAAATGTGCAATGATTTACGTTTAATGGCATCAGGACCTAAAACTGGATTTGCTGAAATCAACTTGCCAGAGCGACAACCAGGATCGTCGATTATGCCAGGAAAAGTAAATCCTGTTATTGCAGAAGTTGCTAATCAAGTTTGCTTTAATGTGTTTGGTAATGATTTGAGTATTCTTAAAGCTGCAGAAGCAGGCCAGCTAGAACTTAACGTTTTTGAACCCATTATATTTTATAAACTTTTCGACTCGATTGACACCTTAACTCATGCCATGCACACCTTGAGAGTCAATGCCATTGATGGCATTACGGTTAATGCTGATCGATGCAATGAACTTGTTGAAAACTCTATTGGATCAATCACTGCAGTTGCACCTCACATTGGGTATGCAAATGCATCGAAAATCGCTCGACAAGCACTCGTTGAAAAACGAAAATTGAGGGATGTATTAATTGAAAGTAATTTGATAAGCGAAAAAGAGTTAGATATTATTCTAAGTGCAAAACAACTAACCCGTCCAGGTATTTCTGGAAAGAAACTTCTAATGAGAAAACAAAAAGAAAAAGAGTTGGTAGAAAATCATGAAAATCATTCAAAGTAAACAAGTGTTTAATGCTGTTAAAGAAGCATGTATCAGCATTCAATCACGATACTCTCCTGAAATGGAAGCAGCTATCACAAAGGCGATGAATAAAGAAACCGGTGTTGGCAAAAGTATTTTACAAGTACTGCTAGACAATAGCGAGCTTGCTTCAACACAAGGACTCCCGATGTGTCAAGACACTGGAATGATTGTTGCTTGGGTTCAACTTGGCAATCAGGTAACCATAGAAGGTGGTTTTCTTAATAAAATCATCAATGATGCTGTAAAAGACGCCTATGACATTGCTTACTTGCGAAAATCAGTTGTTAGAGACCCGCTATTTGAGCGAGATAACACAAAAGATAATACACCTGCTGTCATTCATGTTGATTTAATTGAAGGTGACGAGCTTATTATTAACATTACCGCAAAAGGCTTTGGAAGTGAAAACATGTCAGCATTAAAGATGTTGACACCAGCGGATGGATTAGAAGGTGCTCGTAAGTTTATCTTAGATACTGTCAAGCATGCTGGTCCAAATGCTTGTCCTCCAATGGTTGTTGGGATTGGTATAGGTGGAACAATGGATCAAGCCGCTTGGTTAGCAAAACGTGCACTTTACCGTGAAATAGGCGATCGAAATCATAATCCAACATACGCACAGTTTGAGCTAGAGCTTCTTACACAAATTAATGAACTTGGTATCGGACCGCAAGGTCTTGGGGGAAATACCACAGCATTAGAGGTTTTTACGGAGTACTTTCCGACTCATATTGCTGGATTACCAATAGCAGTTAACATAAACTGTCACATGACAAGACATAAGCAGGTGATTTTATGATTAAACTACATACACCACTTACACATGAGCAACTAAAACCATTAAAAGCTAGTGATTTTGTTCATATCAGCGGTAAAATTTACACCGCTCGTGATGCTGCTCATAAACGTTTAATACAAGATTTAAAAGACAACAAAGACTTACCTTTTGATTTAACCAATCAAGTTTTATATTATGTGGGCCCTTCACCAACACCACCACATCTGACATTTGGAAGTGCTGGACCAACCACAGCAAATCGTATGGATCCTTACACACCTACTTTGCTTGATAAAGGTCTTAAGGGTATCATTGGTAAAGGCTATCGTTCACTTGAGGTCCAACAATCATTTTTTGACCATCAAGCTGTATATTTTGTAGCAATCGGAGGTGCTGGTGCATTGCTTGGTAATTGCGTCGTTGCTTCACGTATTATTGCTTATGAAGATTTAGGTGCTGAAGCTATTTATGAGTTGGAGGTTAAGGACTTTCCTGTCATAGTATGTTATGACTTACATAAAAATGATGCCTATAAAAAATAGCACGTAAACGTGCTATTTGCTTATTCTCAGATAAATATCAATGAACTCTGTAGCAATAATTTTAAATGCTTCAGCACTCATCAACTGATCTTGTGCGTGTGTCAGTAATAAGTTCATCATCACTGTCCCATCTCGAACATCTCTTTGAATTAATTCTGTATGTGCTTTATGCCCTAAGACAAATTGTTTTTCCCCTTCTTTGAGTAGCTGTTGTGCTTTATCAAAGTTCCCCTTTTTAGCATGACTAATTGCTTCAAGATACTTATCACGCGCTGCTCCCACATGATTAATAATCTGAAAGCTTATAATTTCTAAACCTTCCATATGTTCCATCTTCTGTTCTCTCTTTTCTCTGAGAGTATTGTAGCATAAATGAAAGATTTATACAGCCTTATCAGGTGTGTCTTTGAGTGAATTTTTCTTTCTCAAAGATATAACAACAACGATCAATTAGCTGACCATCATAAAGTTCAATAGCATTTTTTATTGTCCCTTCATACTTGAAACCACATGTGAGAAGCACTCGTTTAGATGCGTAGTTATTTGGGAAATGATATCCTGAAACCATATCAATATTTAACTCGAAGAAAGCATGATGCAATAAAGCAAAAACAGCTTCCTTTGCATAACCTTTGCTTTTATAAAATGGTGAAATAACGTATCCAATCGAACGAGAGCTCAAATTATTCCGTAGTTCGTCATGATGAAGTCCGATTGAACCAATAACCTTGTTATCATTTTTTAATTGTATCGCCCATACTTCACCACTAGCAATAAAGCTAGCAACAATTCGTTCCGTTTCTTCAATACTCTCATGTGGTTTCCAACCTGCATATGGACCAACATCTTCTCTTTTTGCATACTCAAAAACATCAGAAGCATCTTGAAAACGAAACTCTCTCAGTATTAATCTTTCTGTTACAATTGTTTGCATGATAATTTCCTCACAAACAGAATATCAAAATTTTCGCTCTTTAACAATATAAAAAATGATGGTTTCCCATCATTTTAAGTTTAAATCTATACTTTTTTTATCCCACAGTGTACCATCTTCAATCGCTGCTATCAACAACTCAACTTGTGACTTGATGATATCACGTGTTTTCTGAAATCCTTCATAAGGTCCTCCTGAAGGATCTTCTAATCCCCAATCTTGCCTAAAGCGTGCAGGTACATATGGACACTCAACACCACACCCCATCGTAATAAGCACATCTAACGAGTTTGGAATATCTTTTAACAGTTTTGGATAATGGTCATCCATAGCTATACCCACTTCTTCCATTGCTTTCTTAGCTAATGGTTTTACTTCTGGATAATCTTCTGTCCCTGCTGAGTAAATTTCAAATCCTTCTGGAGCTAATGCCTTTGCCCATCCTTCTGCCATTTGTGATCGGCAAGAATTATGAATACAAACAAATGCAATTTTCATATCATGTCACCTCATAAAACAATTTTAGCATAATGATTAGAGAATATATGTGAACTTGCTTAAGCGAATGTTAAGATTGTGTTAACTACAATGTTTTCGGTTCTTCAAAATCATAATCATTTAAGTAAACAGATACTTGTGAAATAACAACATCAACCAAAGGTTTGTCCATTGGATTTCGTTTTTGATTGACGATTTCATCACACACTTCTAAACCTGAGATTACCTGTCCAAATGCAGCATACTGCCCATCAAGATGTGGCGCATTTGCTACCATAATGAAAAACTGTGAACCAGCACTGTTTGGATGTTGGGCACGAGCCATTGAAAGCACACCTCGGGTGTGTTTTAAATTGTTCTCAATTCCATTAGCAGCAAATTCTCCCAAAATTGAATACCCTGGGCCACCTGTTCCGTTTTTATTTGGGCAACCACCTTGAATCATAAATCCTGGAATCACTCGATGAAAAATCAAACCATCATAGAATCCTTTTTGAGCGAGTGAGATGAAATTATCCACTGTATTTTTTGCTATTTCAGGGTATAATTCAATCTCAATCAACTGATTGTCTAAAACATTAAATGTAACTACTGGGTTCATCTTTTTATCCTTTCTGTAAAAAACACAATCACTGATTGTGTTTTATTCTTCGATTGGTTCAAACAAGTCTTTGGTTACCCCGCATAATGGGCAATACCAATCATCTGGTAAATCATCAAAGGATGTTCCTGGAGCAATTCCGCTATCTGGATCTCCCTCAGCTGGATCATAAATATACTCGCAAGCTGTGCATTGATATCTTGTCATGTTTTATTCCCTTTCTTTATAGTTAATTTAAGTATAACAAATTTACTCATGAATTCAATCATTCATCAACATGTTGTTGATTTTGTGTTGGATCTCGATATAACGTAATCTTACCACTATCATGCAAACTCTTTAAAATAGCAAGTGTCATTGGCGCTAAAAACAGTCCTAAAAAACCGATGAGTTGAACACCCACATACATCGCAAATAGCGTGAGAACAGGATGTAAGCCAATCTGACCACCAAGTATTCGAGGCTCAATGACATTTCTAACAATCGTTACAATCACATACAACACCAACATACCAAAACCTAGTGCGATGTTCCCTTCAATAAACAAAAAGATTGCCCAGGGAATGACAACACCTCCTGTACCAAGTACCGGTAATATATCAAATATGGCAATAAGAAAAGCAATAACCAAAGCATTTGGGATACCTAAAATAGTAAATCCAATGGTAAGCTCAATAAAAGTTACCGACATGATGATTAAGTATGATTTTCCATACTTCCTAAGCAATTGAAAAATATACCCATTGATGTCTTGCATCATTGTTTTAGTATGTTCGTTCATCTGGTTTTTTAAAAAGGAAACGATACGTTCGTAATCAATGGCAATAAAGAATGTCACGATAATCATGATTAATAACCCTACGATTATCATAGGCACACGCGCCGCAATGGATGTAATAGCTGTAACCACAGCAACTGAAACAGAAGTGATAATCGCACTGGTACTTCCAATAATTGTGTCAAAATACTCTTGAAATGCAGCTACCAATGTAGGATCAAGGTTTTCGATGAAATGACTTATGTTGCTAGCAACATTCTCAAGATAAGGTAAGATAGTACTCAAATATAATTGAGGAAGCCCTTTAAAAAAATTAAGTAAAAACACAAACACTTCAAAGCCAAGCCAACCAAATAAGATTACTAAAATGGTAAAGAATACAAAAATAACAACAATAGCAACAAGTTTATTAGGAAGTCTGGTTGCTTTTTTAATGGCTCGTATTAATGGTTGAAACATTGCTGCCAATGCAAAACCAATGACAAAAGGTAAAATATATCCTAATACATATTTAAACAACACAAAGATAATGCCGATAATTATCAAAACATAAACTGCATTTAAAATAAAATCCATTTTTTTGTTGTTCATGGTACACCTTTTTATCAATTATATCATAGACTCAAAGTATGTTTGAATTGTCTCTTGTGCTTTTGTACTGTTTTATTTATGATTGTAGTAGGTGACTTATGATAAACACAATGGTAATACTAAACCCAAACGCTGGTCGATTAACACAAAAGAATCGTTTGGCATTCTACTATAAACTTTTAAATCAATATGAACAAATCAATGCTCACTTTTTTTTGACTAATAAAAAAGCAGAAGCTGATGAGATCATAAAACACTACCACACAAGATTTGATCTTATTATAGCTATAGGTGGAGATGGAACGTTAAATCGTGTAATTACAGGTTTAATAAGCATTAATCGTCACATTCCAATTGGTTATATCCCAACAGGAACAACTAATGATTTTGCAAAAACACATCGATTGCTAGTCTCCCAAAAAAAGGCATTGGACATCATTATCAATAGCACTGAGCAAAAAATTGATATTGGACAGTTTAATCAAATGTACTTCAGTTATGTTGCTGCTTTTGGTGCCTATACATCAGTAGCAGTTAAAACAAACCAAAAATTAAAAAATTTATTGGGCTATTATGCCTACATCCTTACTTCTTTTTTTCATCTTAATACGCTAAAACGCTATTCTATACAGTTAACAATTGATGGGACAACAACTCATGAAGATGTCATTTTCTTTGCTGTATCTAATGCACTATCAATTGGTGGTTTACTACACTTCAGCTATGATCAGGTTAGTCTTGATGATGGCTACTTAGATATGTGCTTTATACGTTTTCCAAAAAATGGAGCTGAAGCTTTCTCCATCATTCGTGCATTAAAAAAAGAACAATATGACCACCCTAAGATTGTCTTAAAACAAGTAACCTCTTTAAAAGTTGAATCAAAAACGCCCCTGTCATGGAGCATTGATGGTGAAGATGGTGGTGACTTAAAAGATGTCTTTATTCAATGCCTTCCACAAATGATATCAATCATCAAACCTAAAGTTGATTAAAGACATCAATAATTTGTAGTGTTGCTTTTCTAACAAGCTGGGTGGATGTCGCAATGTTCATGCGGAAAAACCCTTGACCTGAAGTTCCAAAAATTGAACCATTATGCAACCAAACCTTAGCATCATGCAATAAAAGATTCATCATGTCATGATGATTTTTTTCGTATGCTCTAAAATCAAGCCAAAGCAAGTATAATCCTTCACTTTTTGTCACCTTTATTTTGCTTTTATGTTTTTTTAGCAAATCAATGACAAGTTGTTTGTTGGTTTCGATATGTTCGATCATATGATCAACATAAGACGCACCATGTGTATACGCTGCCTGTTGAGCAATTTGACCCCATCCACTAGTAGACATAATTCCGATTTTTTCAAACTCAAAGGAAATACGTTTATAGTAATCTTCATTGTAAATGATGGCTTGAGATGTCTTAGTATCAGCTAAATTGAATGTTTTACTAGCTGATACTAATGTGATCACAAACTGTTTGTATGAATCATCCAATCCAATTAACATTTGATGTTTGTGTGGTTTAAACACAAAATCCATGTGAATCTCATCACTAATGAGAATTACGTTGTTTTTTTGACAGATACGAGCAACTTGATGCAACTCTTGAGATGTCCACACTCGACCAACAGGATTATGAGGGGAGCAAAATATCATCATTGTTACACCATTCTGTACAATCTTTTGTTCAGCATCATCAAAATCAATTGAGTAATGATTATGTTGGTCACATACGAGCTCACTAACTACAACATGTCGCTTATTAATCTGAATCATCTTTCTAAAAGGATGGTACACAGGCTCAAAAATCATGATTGCATCTTGAGGTTTGGTTAAAGCTAAAATACTAGCCGCAATTGCACTAACAACGCCAGGTGTACTCAATATTGTGTTTGAGTCAATGATGGTATCATGACGACTTTGACACCAAAAAGTAACCGCATCTTTATAATCATCATGACTTAAATGATACCCAAACAGCTTATGTTCAACTTTATCTCTTAGCGCAGCAATAACAGCATCATCTGTTTCAAAATCCGTATCAGCAACCCATAAAGGGATAACATCATCATCAAAACCTTGTTTAGCTCCTAAATCCCACTTAATGCTATTACTGTTTTTTCTGTTTTTAATTTGATTGAATTTATTTATATCCATAGTTTGAGTCTAAAACATTGTTGCGTATGCGTCAATAAAAAAAATAGCCCGAAGGCTATTTAAGCAAATCATTGACTTGATCTATGTTTCGTTTTCGAGCAATGATTGGTGTCTTATTATTTTGGTAAACTGGATGAGCTTCATCAAATGGTATTTTGTCTTCGTTTTTATACAGAATACCTAATGCCATCTTCTCTTGGTCTAAGGCTAGTTTCATGGCTGCATCATAATCTTTAGGATTATGCGTGTCATCTAGCCAAAATGTATGGTTTTTATACCAAGCAAATGTATTTACTTTGTTGTAAGTCACACATGGATGGAAAATGTCAACCAATGCATATCCTTTATGATTGATTGCAGCTTTGATGATTTCTTTGGTTTGTTCAACATCTCCAGTAAAAGCACGCCCTACAAATGAAGCTCCTAATGAAAGTGCTAATGCCATAGGATTAATTGGCTCATTGTAAACACCAGTAAACTGAACAGATGTTTGTAAACCTTTCGGTGATGTTGGTGATGCTTGCCCTTTTGTTAACCCATAAATCATGTTGTTGTGAACAATGTGAGCGATGTTTGGATTTCGACGAACATTATGAATGAAGTGGTTTCCACCTTCACCATACATGTCACCATCACCGCCTTCTGCAATGACAACTAATTCAGGATTTACAGATTGAATTGCTTGAGCTACTGGCATCGCACGCCCATGCAACCCATTAAAGTAGCTTGCATCAATGTATTGAGGCATTTTTGCTGCTTGACCAATACCAGAAGTAAAAACAACTTTGGTAGGTTCTAAATCGAGTTCATCTAAAGCCTTAAGTATTGACTGTCTTAATGGGAAATTTCCACATCCAGGACACCAAGCAATATCAAGCTCATGTTCAAAATCAAACTTACTCATTTCAATACCTCCTTCATCAGTTGTTCGACTTCATCAATAAAGAAAGGTTCTCCATTGTATTTGTTCACTTTATGATCAACCGTAACATCTAATTCTAGCTTAAGAATATTCGCAAATTGTCCAGTAAAATTGTTTTCTATTACAATTGTGTTCTCAGATTGCTCAAAGTATTTTTTCAATGATAATGGTAATGGAAAAGGCTGTTTTACATACAAGTATGCGACATCATCTTGTTCAGTCGTTTCTATAAATTCACGACATACCCCATAAGTACTGCCCCATCCAACAATTAACTGTTTAAAGTTCGGATTACCGAGCAACTCAGCATCTTGATAGTCTTCAAGCAACATCTCACGTCTTTTCATACGTTTTTCTTGCATCGCTACACGCATCTCAAAATCTTCCGTAATTGCACCATACTCATCATGTTCATCACTATCAACCTTGACATACCCTTCACCAAATCCTGGAATTGCACGTTTAGATAGCCCTGATTCAGTAATCTCGTATCGTTTATAGTCACGTTCACTTTTATGAATAAATGTTTCTAAATATTGATCTGATAATGGCTCTGGATTGATTTGGCGAACAGACTCAAGTAAGTATTGATCTGTCAAAATAAACACAGGCACTTGATATTTATCTGCTAACCAAAACGCTTTTTGCCCAAGTTTCAGACTGTCTTCAAGGTTTCCAGGCGCTAATACAATGCGTGGAAACTCGCCATGACCAGCATACACAACCAGATTCAAGTCTCCTTGCTCCGTCCGAGTTGGAAGTCCTGTTGCTGGACCTGGTCGCTGTGCAATATGAATGACAACAGGACTTTCGGTAATACCTGCTAGGCTTACGGCTTCACTCATCAATGCAAAACCACCACCACTGGTTGTAATCATGCCACGTGCACCTGCATACCATGAACCGATTGCCATATTTAAGGCTGCAATTTCATCTTCTGCCTGTTCTGCTAAAACATCAAACTCTTCTCCTTTTGAAGACAAATACGACAGGATCGTTGTACCTGGAGACATTGGATACGATGCAATATAGTTAACGCCTCCCCCTAACAAACCAATCCCTAATGCATTATTTCCATCCATGGTTTTAAAGTCTGGTACTGATTCTGGTTTTGATATTGTTGTTTCTGCTTGGTATTCCTCACCAAGTTTATAACCCATATCGAATGCACCTTGATTGTCTTGTACAATCTTCTCGCTTTTCGAAATAAACTTATCATGGATAAGCTGATGTCCAATCGATACATCAAGCTTCAACATACCAGCAATGTACCCAAACAAAATCGTGTTAGCAAATAATCGTGACCCCGCTTCTTTTGAAAGCGATGTCAATTCTAATGTTTCAAATGTAATGTTATTGTCTGTTTTTTCTTGTTCACTTATGAATTTTTCTTCACCAAATACCACAGTATTTGCTTTTATTCGTTTCGGTAAGCGATAAAATGAATGATCATTCAATAAAAACAAATAATCGATTCCATATGAAATGCCATGAATTGGTTGATTTGAGACACGTAGTTCAAATGTGTTATTTCCACCTCGAACCCGACTCATAACCTCTTTTGAAGTGAATACATAGTATTGCTTCGAAAGACCTTCGACCAAAAACTCCTCGATGGTAGCCAATCCCTGACCTGCTTCCCCTGAAACGACAAAGGACAGTGATTCTCTCATAATAAAAATTCCTCCAATTTCTCTATAGTTTTAGTATAGGAAACAAGAGGAATTATTTCAATGAAAGCGACTGAAAATAAAAAAAGGATTCCAATGAACGTGGGTGGGGGGAATCGTTCAAAGGATATCCTAGGTTAATATATCATATAATAATTAAATTGTTAAGTGATTTGATTATTAATTTTACTATTTGTGTGTATCCTCGATGTTATAATGATAACAAAGGAGATTATCTATGTTAGATGAAATCAAATTTGAAGAAAATCGATTTATG
>OBJA01001951.1_pt1 | contig 12882 bp, 4 predicted proteins | sample 1519751 | NCBI WGS metagenome assembly OBJA01 (sample SAMEA3881238, study PRJEB22517) | soil metagenome | biome: lake sediment; feature: soda lake sediment; material: sediment, water from around vicinity | place: India | collected 2013-12-23 | depth 3 m
CACTCGGTTTGAAATTTGTCTATATGTTCTAACAAATCGTAAATACGTTCCAATTTAGTTTTTTTGATTGGGATGGTATGGCTAAGATGACCATGAATTACATTGGTTTACAAAACTACAAAGAATTGATGGCGGATCCAATATTCTGGGGTGCCTTAAAGAACAACCTCTTGTTGGTGGTCTTTTCCCTGGTAATCGAACTACCCTTAGCATTTGTGATTGCCTATACACTACGAAATTTATCCCGACGTTGGGCCGGTTTCTTTCGCGGTGTTTATTTTATTCCTTCGGTTCTATCTTTAACAGTTGTCTCCCTGTTATGGACGATGATATACAACTACCAATGGGGTTTATTAAACAAAGGTTTAGGTACTATCGGTCTGGAATCTCTGCAAAAAGGTTGGTTAGGTGAACCACGTTATGCCTTATATGCAGTGTTTTTTGTTGTGATTTGGATCTATGTAGGTTACTACATGGTTTTATATATGGCTGGTTTAAATGCCATCCCGAATAACCTCTATGAAGCAGCTACTATCGATGGGGCTAACAAATGGCAATCCCTTTATTACATCTCCATCCCTTTGATGCGCGAGATAATAAAAGCAACCGTATTAATGTCTATCATCGGTTCGTTTAAGTACTTTGATCTAGTATTTATTATGACTCAAGGTGGTCCGTTCCGCAGCACCGAGCTTTTGGCTACCTACATGTACGAACGGGCGTTTGCTGCCAGAAAGATGGGTTATGGCGCTACGATTGCTATAATGATCTTAATCGTTGCGCTAATCGCCACGATCATTCAGAACAAAGTCACTAAAAAAGAGACCATTGAATTATCTTAAAAAGGCGGCGAAAACATGTTGAGAAGAGTTACAAATAAGAACCGTCACACGCAGGTAAAGAGCTCTTTTCGGATAAAAGATCTTTTCATCCGTGGTTTTAGCAACAAAATAACTATCTTTATCCTAATCCTTCTAGCGTTAGTGACGATATATCCGTTAATCTGGTTATTTATTCTTTCTCTTAAATCTCTCCCCGAGTATATGCAGGGTAATATCTATGGACTGCCTGAAACACTGAACATTAGCAATTACATAAGTTTAGTCACTGACACAAGTTTTGTCCGTAATTTCTTAAACTCCCTCCTGGTTACTTTAGCATCATTATTAATTGTTATTCCGGTGGCGGCCATGAGCGGTTATGTATTTGCTCGCTTTCGATCCCGTTTGGTTGACTTTTTCTTTTACACTGTGTTAATTGGTATGATGATCCCAGTTCATATGTGCCTCATTCCACTATTCATCTGGCACTCTCAACTTGGCCTGCTGAGTACATATTGGGCTTTAATCGGCCCCTATGTTGCTTTTGCTCTCCCCTTCTCCATGTTCTTGTTCCGCAGTTTCTTCCTGACTATACCTAAAGAGCTGATAGAAGCGGCGGCTGTTGACGGCTTTGGATTTTACGGGACTTTCTTTAAAGTCATCTTCCCCATTTCGAGTCAGATAATCGGGACGGTTATTGTCTTTAATTATCTGACATTTTGGAATGAATTTCTCTTCGCCTTAGTCCTGATCCAAGAAGAGATGATGTATACACTTCCGGTGGGATTACAGAACATGGCCGGCCAATATTACCAAAACTGGCCCTCGATCGCCGCCGCTCTTATGATGGCCACAATTCCATCGCTCATAGTCTATACAATACTACAAAAATATATCTTAAGAGGAATGGTAGCAGGAGCTGTAAAAGGCTGAGTCTATTACGACTCTATAGTTTTAACTCCATAAACAAAGGGAGATTTCAGAATCTCTCTTTTTCTTTACTTAAGATTCTCCCGTAAAAAGGGGAAATCAAAGCCGAACGCGAATAATGACGAAAACCTTCTTAATACGGGAGTCAAAAAGAATTGGAGGATTCACATCATGCAGAGAATAAAACATGGCATTTTAATTATCTTTTTGTTTACTCTCTTGAGCGGTTGCTCCTCTAATGTCAACGACGTCCTAATTGTACCAGATGATATTTTAAATAAGCCTTTTCTATCTACCGAAACCAAAGCAGGTATTCATCGGAAGATTTGTATATCAGGCGGCATTGCACGTGCTTATGCCATTTATGTCCCGGAAAACTACACCTCTGAAAAAAAATGGCCCTTGATCATCTTCCATCATGGTTCCAATGAAATGGGAATAGACGGACGGAAACATACCAAAGTCGGTCTTGGCCCAGTAATCCGTGACCATCCTAATTGGTTCCCCTGTATAGTATTGATGCCTCAAGCCTCATCGCCAATCGATAACCCCTGGAAGGATCAGTTAGATAAGACACTTAAAGAATATAACATCGATAAAGATCGCATCTCCATGACCGGCATATCCCTTGGCGGTTATGCCACATGGACATTCGGTGCAGCCCATAACAAGAAGTTTTCAGCTCTTATGCCCATCTGTGGTTGGGGAAACCCCTTTGACGCACCCAAACTAATCAAGATCCCAATTCGGGTATTTCATGGAGAAGACGATCATACCATACCGATTGAAAACTCAAAGATCATGGTAAAAGCCGTCCGTGAACTTGATGGGGATATCGAATTTACCCAATATGAGGATGTGGGACATAACAGTTGGGATCGGACTTACCGAAACCGGGAGAATATTGATTGGTTACTAAGCCAAATGCGACAGTAGGTTGATTTGATTTTAATCGAAAACAACTTATACCAACATATCTTCAAGGAATTTAGCGCCAAAAACTTAATCCAAATGAAAAAGAGAATAATCTTGAGCTTCAACTGTACTATAAAAGGACCTCCACTTAGTGAGGTCCTTTTGCTTATCAAATATGGAGCCGGTGGACGGACTTGAACCCCCGACCTGCTGATTACAAATCAGCTGCTCTACCAACTGAGCTACACCGGCGTCATTTGATATATTACCACAAAACTCTCATACTTTCAATCACCCAAAGTATACCTTTTAAAAATTTATCCTTTGAACAGCATAAAACTATTATTCTTCATACCTATAATAACAGTTTCTTTGTTATTAGCATTTCCGACAGATAACTGGGCAAACTAAGATCTCGTAGCTGATAGCTTAAAGCTTATAGACATATAGCTTTGTTAAGTACATTCTTGCATATTACCACATAAACAGCAGTTGAACTTTGTTTTCAAGCCAAGCATAGGAAACCTAATCTATACTATCAGAGCTATCAAAGGAGATACCGTAATATGCCAAATTCTCTTATCACGGACGACTTATTAAAAAAAGCCAGGGAGCTTGCCTCCCTTCATCAAGAAATCCTAGTTCCTTATAAGTTATTCTCTCGCAGGCCAAGTCTTAGGCGGAACTTACAGATACTAAAAGCCATCGCAGAACGTTATCGGGCTGCAATAGAACTACGCAGGACCATCCCTCCGGCTGGAGAGTGGTTGGTGGATAATCTATATGTCATTATTGAGCATGCAAAGATCGTACAGAAAAACTTCCCAACTGACTACCATCGCAAACTACCAGTGATCATATCCGGACCAGATCAAGGGCGTCGGCGCGTCTTTGCACTCATCAATGGATTCTTAGAAAGCACAGGAGGCAAATGCGATCCATCATTGATCTCTGGCTATCTCTGGGCATACCAGAAAGTTCAACCGTTGACCATGGGTGAACTTTGGGCAATTCCTTTAGTCTTAAGACTAACCATCATCAACAGAATTAAGAGTTTGTTTGAAAATGTAGATCGCTATGCTTTGCCATCCAAAGAAGCTCTTATTCTTGAGAAAGAAGTCTCCCCTTTATTAGTGCCTGACTGTCCATCAATACATGCCGTAATCTCTCAGATCGAAAGCGCCATGAACCTGACCAATCCAGCAGTCTTAATTAACCTTGCTCATGAGTTTCGGGAGTCGAGCGAGGCAGCCACATTAATGAAGTGGCTGGATGAAAAGGCCCAATCGCAAGGATGCTCTCTCCAAGAATTAATGGACGAAGAACGCCGCCGTATGGCGGAACAAAGAACAGAAGCAGGTTATCTAATTACTGGATTGCATGAGATTACCCACATGGTCTGGGAGGACCGCTTCGAGGAGTTAAGTCAGGTAGAGCAGATTCTCCGAACAGATCCGGCGCGTGTTTATCCTGGGATGGACTTTGCCAGCCGTGATCTTTACCGGCACGAGTTGGAGCGAATAGCCCGCCGGCAGAAAATATCAGAAATTACCATTGCCCATAAGGCAGTCGAGCTAGCAGAGAACACTCACGATCATCCGGACTCTGCACATATACATAACCACGTCGGTTATTATCTCATAGATGATGGACGACAGATGCTCTATCGCGCTCTAGAACGAAGAAATCCACATTCTTGGGTTAGAAAGCTACATCCCCACGGAGTATATTTCTTCTCACTCATTGCGTTAATGGTTTTATTCTACACAGCGGTGACAATAGGAGTCCGTTCCTTCGCTGCTTTCACCGCCTTGGAACTTTTCTTATTGTTTTTGGTTTTTCTGATCCCTGCTGGTGAGTGGGCGACTCAACTCTTTCATCGGTTTTTAACAGCAGTCTGCCGTCCAAAGATTATACCAAAGATGGAGTATACAAATGGCGTTCCTGCTGAATCCGCTACTATGATTGTTATTCCCACCCTCTTAACAAGTGTTGAGGCAACAGAAGAATTAGCGCAGAAGTTAGAAGTATACCATCTGGGCAACATGGATCCTAGAATTATCTTCGGACTCTTGACCGACTTCACAGATGCACCCAATGAGACAATCGAAGGTGACGGGGATAAAGTTAATGCAGCATTAGCTTGGATCGATGAACTAAATAGTAAGTATCCCCATCCAACTGGCTCCTACTTCCATCTGCTTCATCGAAAGCGCCTTTGGAACCCGTCAGAAGGCGTCTGGATGGGTTGGGAACGTAAACGAGGAAAGCTGATGGAGTTTAATGCACTGCTTTCAGGAGAGGAAAATACTTCTTTTTCAGTAGTAAGCGACAAACGTCTTTTCCCAACAGTTCGTTATGTTATAACTTTGGATACAGATACTCAACTTCCAAGGGACGCAGCTTTTCAGATGATCGGAGCAATTGCCCACCCTTTAAATAAACCTATCGTCAGCGAAATCAAGCATAGAGTAGTACGCGGGTATGGTATTCTCCAGCCTCGTGTAGCTATCAGTGTAGACAGCACTAATCGATCGTTTTTCGCTTCTGTTTTCGGCGGCGAAACAGGTATAGATGCTTATAGCTGCGCAGTTTCAGACCCATATCAAGATCTATTCCATTGTGGTATCTTTACTGGAAAAGGTATCTATGATGTAAAAGTCTTTGACCAACTGTTACGCGGTCACATCCCGGAAAACTCTGTTCTAAGCCACGACTTGTTGGAGGGAGGATTTCTACATGCTGGTCTTCTTTCTGACGTTGAGTTGATCGACGACTATCCTTCCACCTTCATAAGTAATCTATCACGCCAACACCGCTGGGTTAGAGGAGACTGGCAACTTCTGCCCTGGCTTGGAAGGCGTATCAAAAACCAACAGGGTCAATGGACGCCAATTCGACTTCCACTTTTAACTCGTTGGCAGATGGTTGAGAATCTTTTCCGAAGTTTACTGGGACCAATACTATTTGTACTAATAACCGTGGGGATTGCAACCGCCCCTAACCATATCGCCGATTGGGCGCTACCTTTTGCTATCATCTTCGGAATTCCACTTATTCTGAGTTTAGTCCGCTTTATGCTCGGAGGACTGCCAACAGAACGTTGGATCAGCTTATTGTTTCGTCCAATCTTTAAATTTATTGTTTTACCATATCATGCTTTAGCGATGGCGGACGCCATTATTCGAGCTATTTACCGTATGTCCCTCTCACACCGTCGCTTATTGGAATGGGTTACATCAGACGTAGAAGGAAAGCGAGCTCCAACCAGATTCATCGGTATCTGGCAACGTTTAAGCGGCGGACAATTTTTAACTCTAATCGCATTTGTTCTCACACTCTATCAGGCACCTCAAGTATGGGCATTAGCACTCCCTATCTACTTAATTTGGCTCTCGGCCCCTATCTGGATCCATTTTTCCGCTCTACCGTTGCCTAAGGGCAAATTAGATCTAAAACCTGAAGATAAGCTTTATCTCCGAGAGATCGCCCGCAGGACTTGGAGCTTTTTCGATACCGCCGTTGGCCCTGAGGATCACTGGCTTCCCCCGGATAATCTTCAAGCAGATCCTCCTAAGGGCCTGGCACATCGGACATCTCCTACCAATATAGGTCTCTATATGGCATCAACTGTAACCGCCAATGATTTCGGGTACATCACCACTGGTCAGATGCTGAGTCGGCTTGAAGACACTCTATCTACCTTAGCCATTCTTCCCCGATGGGAAGGTCATTTCTTCAATTGGTACGATACAGTGAGCTTAAAGCCCTTGCCACCTCTATATGTCTCCTCTGTAGACAGCGGAAATTTCTCCGCCTATTTACTCGTGGTTAAAGAATCTGTTCGTGAACTAACCAAGAATACAATACTGAGCCAAGAGACAGTCCAAGGGTTAATAGATACAATTTGTTGGGAATCCGGACTTGAAAAGATGAAATCTCTTCTTGAATCACTCGAAGACTTAAAAGCAGAGATTACTGCTAACCCACCATCATTAGTCGATGGTTACCGTATACTGCGCCGTTTGTATACCGATCACAAACTACCGGAGACCGCGCTACAGACAGTAACCACGTCATTGGCTGAGTGGGAAGAACTCTTGCCATGGCTAAAGTTCTTAGAAGATCAATCCGAACCAGATACATACGATCTACGTTCCCGTCTCCGTGAGTTGAGATTATTGGAAGAAGTCCTTGCTTACGCCCAGTCGGCAACTAAATCTAATGACGAAGAATTTAATCGTTTACTAGATGAATCCGCGCAAAATATACGCAGATTTTTTGAGAGATGTGCACGTTTAATGGACCACTTAGAAACTTTGGCAGTGACACCAGATTATACAAAACTATATGACCCGGGCAGACGACTCTTTAGCATCGGCTATAACGTTTCCGCTGAGAAGATAGATACTTCTTACTATGATCTGATGGCTTCAGAGATGCGTCAGACCAGTTACCTCACAATTGCTCTGGGACAAGTCCCGACAAAACACTGGTTTGCTTTGGGCCGTATAATGACTAAGTCCAACGGATTGCCTATACTTGCCTCATGGAGCGGAACAATGTTCGAATATCTAATGCCGTTATTGCTTATCCCTAATGTACCGAATACGCTATGGGATCATACTTCACGGGAGATGGTTCGGAGGCAGATGGAAGTTGCGCGAAAATATAACATACCGTGGGGTGTTTCAGAGTCTGGATTTTTCGCCTTTGATTTTCAGTTTAACTATCAGTACCATGCTTTCGGTGTACCAGGATTAGGACTTAAACAGGGCTTAGAGAAAGATCGAGTGGTTGCCCCTTATGCTACTTTATTGGCACTACAGGTCATACCACGTCGTTCAGTAGAGAATCTTCGTCGTTTAGAAAGCTATGGCGCATTAGCCGAACATGGTTTTTACGAGGCTGTGGACTTTACACCGGAGAGATTACCAGAACGTTCTGAATTTGGATTGGTTAAAAGCTATATGGCTCACCACCAGGGCATGAGTTTTCTTGCCATAAGCAATCTATTGCTGAGTAACAAAATGCAAAGACGGTTTATGGCTGACCCACGTATGAAAGCTGCCGAGACTTTGCTATGCGAGAAAGTTCCCCGACAAGCCCTGGTGGTAGAACAACCACTACGGAAAACAAAGCCCCTTCCTGCTCATTTAGATGAAGGCAAGGAGATATGGACTTTCTATGCCCTTGATACTCCTCGGCCTGAAGCACGCTTCCTTTCGAACGGCAGATACAAGGTGATGGTCTCAACTGGAGGTGGCGGGTTCAGCCGTTGGCATGACTTGGATGTCACCCGCTGGGAGGAAGACCCGGTCATAGATAGTCAAGGAACTTATTTTTACCTTCGGGATCTGACCCAAGACAAGCTTTGGTCACCCTCGCATCATCCTTGCCGTGCACCTGGGGAAGACATCTCCATGAGCTTTAATCTTGGTAAGATCGTTTTTAAGAGAAATGATGATGGAATCCTAACCGAGACCGAAATCTGTGTCTCTCCAGAATTTGATGCAGAGATTCGCCGAATTAAACTTACTAACAACAGCAAAACCCCACGTATGTTGGAGGTTACTAGTTACGTAGAGTTAGCATTGGCCTCTCCTTCGGCATTCCGTTCCCACCCGAGCTTTAGTAAGTTGTTCGTTGAGACTGAAGCCATTATAGAAGAAGATATTTTATTAGCGCATCGGCGCAACGACGACCCAAATGTGGCAAATCCATATTCTTTCCATACTTTATCGATCGATACGCCAACTATAGGCGCGCTAGAGTTTGAAACAGACCGATCTCGATTCTTAGGCAGAGGACGAACACCTGAATCACCATTGGCTGTAGATTCCCATGAGAGTCTATCTGGAACGACAGGTGCAGTACTAGATCCAGTCTTCTCCCTACGCCGTCGTGTTGAGCTTCCACCCGGTGCATCTGTGTTTTTTTCGTATATAACAGGAGTCGCATCAAACAAAGAAGAGGCGCTTTCCACTGCTAGGCAACTCCGCTCCCCATTGAGAGTTAGTCGCTCATTTGACCTGGCCCGTACTTTTTCGCGCATTGAGATCCGGTATCTCCATATCACATTGGCTCAAGCCAATCTCTTTCAATGGATGGCCTCACAAATATTCTATTTTAATCCATATCGGCCTTATCGTGCGAAATACGTACAGGAAAACACCCGCGGTCAATCATGCCTATGGGCCTACGGAATCTCTGGCGATCTTCCATTAATGATGGTCAGCATCACAGATCCCGAGCAAATGAAGTTAGTCTCAACTGTGCTTCGAGCTCATGAGTATTGGCGTCTAAAAGGACTAAGAGTTGATTTAGTTATCCTCAATGATATACAAGGCAGTTACGAACAACCCCTGCTAGACGCTCTACGTCAGTTGGTCGCCAACAGCACTAACCGGGATAACTTAGATCGCCCGGGTGGCGTTTTTATTCGTTCAGCAGCCCACATGCCAAGGGCCGATCGTGTCTTATTAGAGACAGTAGCCCGGCTCTCCCTGCGGGGTGACGCCGGCAGCCTAATTAATCAGTTACAACCAAGACCTGCGGAGCGAAAAGTTATCCCCGAGCAAATAGCCGTCTTTCCACTGGCACAGTTGCGTTCCATGATCCATACCGATCCTCCCGAAGAGTTAATCTACTTTAACGGATACGGTGGGTTCACCCCATCGGGCCGGGAGTATGTAATTCACCTTAAAGGCGCAGAAAGAACCCCGATGCCTTGGATCAACGTTATTTCCAACCCTCGCTTCGGTTTTCTTATCTCCGATTCGGGTGCTGGCGTTACCTGGTCTGAAAACAGCCGTGAACATAAACTAACTCCATGGTCCAACGACCCTGTTTATGATCCACCTGGAGAGATAGGATTTATTCGAGATGAAGAGTCTGGTGCTGTATGGTCTTTCACAGGAGCCATTCGCGATAGTGAACCTTTTGTGTTTCGCCACGGACATGGGCAAACTGTTATCACCCATCAAACCCAAGGAGTGGAAACAACCGGTCTGTTCTTCACACCAAAAGAAGACACTGTGAAGATTATTCAATTAAACATACGAAACAACGAGGAGCGTTTACGACAATTAAGCGTTACCTATTATTTGGAATGGGTATTAGGAGTAAACCGCGAGCAAACGTCAGCATACATTTTTTCAGATTACGACGAAGAGTCCGGCGCATTGTACGTGCAAAATACATACCAAGATGACTTTTTCGGGCGTTATGGTTTTATCAGCCTCACAACCGACGACCCTGAAACTGAAACCAGTTGGACCGGAGACCGTTCCGAATTTATCGGACGAAATGGGTGTCTGACTCAACCTGCTGCTATGAGCCGTGCGACCCTCTCCTGCACAACCGGAGCTGATATCGATCCATGCGGCGCTTATCAGTGTAAGTTTACACTCCCGCCTGGCGGGCAACGAAGTGTTACGGTCTTGATTGGGGCAGCATCTTCCAAAGAAGAAATGCGCCGGATAGTCAACGCATATAAAACCAGAGAAACAGTAGAGGATGCCCATCATATAGTAGAAGACTTTTGGAACGATCTCCTTGGCCAAATCCATGTAGAAACACCTGATCTCGGAATGAATTTGCTGCTAAATCGATGGTTACTTTATCAGACTCTTGCCTGTAGGATGTGGGCGCGTTCCGCCTTCTACCAGTCGGGTGGGGCGTTTGGCTTTCGCGACCAACTTCAGGATTCTCTAGCGTTACTACACGCCCGCCCTGAAATAACACGAAAACAGTTATTGCTCCACGCTGCCCATCAATTTAAAGAGGGCGATGTGCAACACTGGTGGCATGAAGAGACTAAACGCGGTATTCGGACTAAATTCTCAGATGATCTGCTCTGGCTACCTTACGCCGCATGTCGTTATGCAGAACATACAGGTGACCATAGCATCTGGGATGAAAAGATTCCCTATCTGGAGGCACCGCCTTTAGGAGAAGAAGATGAACGATATGGCCCAACCCACATCTCTAACGAAATCGGAACTTTTTATGAGCATTGTATTCGCGCCATTGAACGAGGATTGCAGTTTGGCGCACATGGCCTACCTCTAATGGGTTCTGGCGACTGGAACGATGGCATGAGTAAAATTGGCAATGAGGGTCGAGGCGAAAGTCTCTGGTTAGGATGGTTTATCCAAACCGTATTAAAGAACTTCGCCCCCTTTTGCACTGCTCAAGGTGAACCAAAACGTACAGAAAAGTACATAAAACTGGCGGAGAAGATCACCAATGCCCTTAACAAAAGAGCTTGGGACGGACATTGGTACCGCCGAGCCTATAACGACCTAGGACAACCCGTAGGCTCGATCGAGAATGAGGAGTGCCAAATAGATTGTATCGCGCAAGCCTGGGCCGTATTATCCGGAGCCAGCGAGCCAGAAAAAGCGCATCACGCCATGACTTCTCTTGAAACTAAGTTGGTTTCAAGACAAGACGCATTGATTCGCTTATTAACTCCTCCCTTTAACAGGACACAACCTACTCCCGGTTACATTCAGGCATATCCACCCGGAATACGGGAGAACGGGGGCCAATACACCCATGGCGCTATCTGGGCCGTAATAGCTTGGGCCATGTTGGGTGAAGGAAATAGAGCCATGGAACTCTTTAATATCCTAAACCCAATTTACCATTCGCAAAGTTACACAGACGCCCAGCGCTATAAGGTAGAACCCTATGTAATGACAGCTGATGTCTACTCAGTAGCGCCCTGGGTCGGCAGAGGCGGTTGGTCCTGGTATACCGGTGCGTCAGGCTGGATGTTCCAGGCTGGACTCGAATGGATACTAGGCTTGCGTAAGATTGGAGATCACCTTATCATAAAACCATGTATCCCAGACTCATGGAAAGGATATAAGTTATCTTACCGTTATGGTAAAACCCTGTATAAGATAACTGTAAAAAACCCCAACGGCAAGCAAACTGGTGGTACGTCATTGACTCTGGATAAAAGAGAATACTCCGCATTAGACGGAAAAGTTCCTTTGAATGATGACGGCGGTACACACCAAATAACGCTGATCCTTTAGGATCCTCTTCACGAAAAAGAGGCTTCCTAAAGGACAGCCTCTAACAGATTTGCATGGCTACATTTCTAGAGTTATGCGCTTTCACTTTCAACCGCCACGCTCACCGGCTCAACTAATTTCCCTATTCCATGGGTTAAGTTATTAATCCATTTCCCCGAAAGAAGGCGTGGAACACCAATAATATTCTTAAAAAGTTCCTCCATGGCGACCATCAGATAAACCATCGGCGGCGGAAGCCGCCAGATGAAACCGGCCAAAAAAGCCAAAGGAACAGCTACTAACCACAATGCACCTACATCTAGAATCAGGCTGAAACGGGTATCTCCGCCACTGCGCAAAATGCCTACAATGTTAATTAGGTTGAAGACTTTCAACGGCATAATTAAACAGTAGACAGTCAGAATCTGCCGGGCCACTGTCAACGTTTGCCCAGAAACCTGATATACCATGAGTAATGGTCGAGACAAAGCTAGCAATATCCCGCCAATCAGCAACCCCGCGATAGGACCCACCATCGCGTATTCCCGAGCGATCTGAAAGGCCTTCTCTTCTCGCCCTTCCCCAATTCGATGACCAATTGTGACAGCACAAGCCTGCGCAAGACCAAAGAATAGCACCATAGAAATCCGCTCAAATGTTGAAAATATATTGACTCCAGCAATAATATCAGTACCCATGCGACCATATACCACGGCAAACATGGTTACCCCCAAAGCCCATAAGAGCTCATTTAAGATCACAGGAACAGTCGTTTTAAAAAATTTATGGATAAATGTCCAATTCACATCTATAAGTTCGCGGAGTTTCGCTGCTGGTGTCCATACATTCCGATAAACAATGAAAATAATCAAGCCCATCTCAAAGACCCGGGCCAAAGCCGTCGCCAAGGCGGCACCAGCCACTTCCATACGAGGGAATCCGAACTGCCCATAGATTAAGCAATAGTTAAAAATCGTATTGAGTCCCAGTGAGATCATGGAAACTTTCATTGGCGGCATTACCTGGCCTGTACTGCGAAGAACAAATCCATAACTGAAGCTAACAGCCGAGGGAATGTATCCGATAGAAACCAATCTCATATAACTGGCTCCCAACCGGATCACATTAGGGTCATTCGAAAAGATTTTTAAAACAGTCTCCGGAAAGACCGTAGCTAACAATGTGAA
>OBJA01001952.1_pt1 | contig 12876 bp, 11 predicted proteins | sample 1519751 | NCBI WGS metagenome assembly OBJA01 (sample SAMEA3881238, study PRJEB22517) | soil metagenome | biome: lake sediment; feature: soda lake sediment; material: sediment, water from around vicinity | place: India | collected 2013-12-23 | depth 3 m
CATTTTTCATTTCGCGCCTATACAGATACTGCTAATGGCGGTTTCTCAGAAATTGTCAGCTTTTATAGAGACAGCTCAACAATGGACCTGAATTTTGTGTTGCGAAAAGGCTTCGATTTTCCTTTTTCAGGAATAGCTGTTGAACCACTCCCGGCCGGATCAACTCTCGATCTGTCCGGATACGATTATCTTTCAGTCAAAATATCACGAAACATAACACAAGATATCAAAATCCACCTTCGAACCCATGTTGATGGGCATACCAGCCCGGCAAATGCGATAACTCAGAGATTCCTGGAAATGGAAGTCAACTGCCTGGAACGGGAACAGATATTCAAAGTACCACTCAATGAATTTACAACCCCCCAATGGTGGTATTATCAAAACAAACTGCAGGAGAAAGATATCGGAAAAGAGACTTTCAAAAAGGTCCTTGCAATTATCTTTCAAAGTGGTACCTCGACCCAAATCGATCAGTTGATGCAGATAAAAATTTCACAGATTTCATTTAAAATAGACACCTCCGGAAGAATGCTTTCCGTACTCTTTTTCTCCCTGATCTACTATGGAGCCTTTACAGGACTCTACTTCATATTTTTGCGTCTCAGAAAAAAAGATGTTCAGGTTCAAAGAATGGAGATAAGTTACAAACCTCTGTCAGTTAACAATTACCTTGATGAGGACTCGAGGAGAATTGTCGATTATATTTCTGTCCACTACTGCAATCCGGACCTCTCTCTCGATACCGTTGCTCACGATGTTGGAATGGGGTCGAAGAATATTTCACGAATTCTTAATGCAACTCTTCAGTGCAATTTCAAACAATACCTCAATAACATTCGAATTACTGAAGCGAAAAGATTACTGATTCAAACAGACCGTCACATAGCAGACATCTCCCGAAAAGTCGGTTATCATAATGTTACCCATTTTAACCGCACCTTTAAACTTCTTGAAGGGATTAGCCCCAATCAATACCGCACCAACTCAAAATCCAGGGATTAAGCAGCTTTCCTGATTCCTGAGCAACCCTTGAGGCCACTTTGCACGATCCAACCCAGTGCTGAAGACACACTCCTTAAATCGACTGTTCCTTTTTTCAAACAGCATTTTGTCGTAACTGCTGCCTCTTAACCGGTTATGTAAACTTTTTATACTCAAAAAGTGAAGCACGAAAACCATATCGTAACGATCTTTGTATTTCATTGAATACGAGTATGTTACACCACATGTACACACTGCAAGTACCGGTTTTGTACATACTTTAATCCGTTTTTGGAAATCTGTTTTTCCTAATTTTTTACACAGAGACGTCTCAGCTGAAAATTTTGTATTTATCACATTCTAAAAGGAGCACGTTCATGAATACAAAAATGGCGTTACTCACACCACTGGTAATCTTTTCAGGGTTATTGTCCTGTAAAACAGATTCAGTACACTCTGAAGATTCACTGACACGGTTACCACGGGAGCAGACGCTTTATGTTGGTGGTTTCAAATGGTCTCCCCCTCAAAGTTTCAACCGCCTTGCCGCAGAACCAGGCTTTGGCATCGATCATAACATGCAGGTTATCTATGAGAGTTTGTTTGGCTACGATCAGCGCACCGGTGAACTAGTGCCGATACTTGGCAGATCCTACAAACAAAAAGACTCTGCCATAGAAGTCATCTTAGATAAAAGAGCATTTTGGAATGATGGCAACCCGGTGAGCTGTGAGGATATTAAGTACACGTTTGAGCTCGACAAAAGATATCCGACACCACGCCAGGGGAACTGGAAATACCTCTCCGGAATAGAGATAACATCTGATTCGACGCTCTCGTTTGGGATACGGGCTGACACCTACAACCCATTTGCAATACTGGACATGCTCTCAGAAGTATCGATCCTACCCCAAAGGGTCTATGAAAAATTAGAAAAGGATTGTTGGGTGGATAGCCTCAAAAGAGCTGACTACATGAGGATGCTTCAGTTTAAAAATGATTCGATTATCATCGGATCGGGGCCTTATACCCTTTATAGTTACTCTGATGACAGAGTAATTCTGAAGCGTGTTGACTCATACTGGGGTACGGTGAAATACAACGGCCAGCTTCCGGGACCAACCTTTATAGTCCATTCACTGTATAAAAGTAACAGTCATTTTAACGCAGCTATGAAAAAAGGGCTTCTTGATTGTTCGAGCAATTACATGCCAAGAGTCTGGGATAACGCTTCAGATAAGATCAGAGCCTGGAATAAAAATGCCCCCTATCATCTTCCGGGATGTATTCCCACCCTTTTTATGGCAATGAATCGGGAACCATTCAAGGATGTGGCATTTCGCAGAGCATTGATTCATTCAATTGATTTCAATAAAATTGCTAAACTTGCCTTTTCAGAGTATTCTCCGCCTCTGCAACCGGGGTTGATCCTTCCTTTTGGTTTTGAGGCTCAATACTATAGTGAAGATGATGCTAAAACCTATGGGTATTGTTTTGATATAGATAAGGCCCGTGCCATACTTGCTGCAGGTGGATATAGCTGGAAAGGAGGAATGCTTCGTGGACCTGATGGCACGATAATCCGTACCCTGACTGTCGAATGTCCTGTAGGGTGGTCAGACTGGGAAAACACCTTGAGAATTGCCATTGATGGATTCAGGGCTCTTGGCCTTAGTGTTCACGAACGTTTTATAGATTTTGGTCTTTGGGATCAGAATGCAAAAAAAGGGACTTTCGATCTTCTCATGCGTACCACAACTTCAGAACAGTGGCCTTCAACACCCTGGAGACGTTTTCAACAGCTCCTCTCGTCTGAAAACTTTCGTCCTGTTGGACAGGAGATGACCGAAAATTTCGGCCGGTATCGTAATGCAGAAGTTGACTCGTTACTACGAATAATTCCGCGCAAAAAGACATCTTCGGAGTTACAGACCCTCTACCGTCATCTTAATGTGCTATTCATGAAAGAGATTCCGGTACTTCCACTGATGTACCGACCTGCAGTGTTCTACCAGTTCAGTGAGAAGCACTGGAAAAACTTTCCAACACAGGAAAATCCCTATGCTCCACCGCAGATGCTCATGATTGGAGCAGGCATACGGGGTCTATGGGGGATCAAACCGGTCAGGGAGGACTTATGAAAATATCCGGAACGATGAGATACCATCTGAATCGTGGTGGATGGTACCTTCTTACGCTTATTGTTGCAACAACATTGACATTCCTGCTTCCACGTCTGGGTCCGGTTGACACGATAAAGAGAATTCTGGCAAATATCAACACCAGTGGAATGAGCATTGATGAGATAGCAACTATGGAAAAGCAATACCGGGATATGTTCCATCTCGACAAGTCTCTTCCTCATCAATTCATGATCTACATAACACAAACGCTGAAAGGAAATTTGGGACACTCATCATTGAGATACCCGGAAAAAAACTGGAACTTAATCAAAAGCAAACTACCATGGTCTCTTGGGCTAATTGTACCAGTTGTTATTCTATCATGGATAGGAGGGAATCTCCTTGGAGCCTTAGCGGCATATAAACGGGGCATTTTTGACAGGATACTGTATCCCGTGTCGCTTTTTATCAGTTCAGTTCCATTTTTCTGTTTTGGATTGATTCTGGTTTTTATCTTCTTCACGACATTTTCTCTTGTTAACTCTCTGGGAGCATACTCCATGGACATATTTCCGGAATGGTCATGGATTTTCGCCATCGATGTCCTTCATCATTACTGGCTGCCATTCAGCTCAATTTTCTTTATCATGCTTGGAGGCCAGGCTATAGGGATGCGCTCATTAGCCATTTATGAGCTGAATTCAGATTATGTCACCTATGCACAAGCAATTGGTATTAAAGAAAAGCAGATTCTTTACTACGTGTTTCGCAATGCGCTTCTCCCTCAATTAAGCGGACTTGCATTAACATTAGGTACAATGATCGGGGGAACCCTCATTACAGAGATCATCTTTTCCTACCCAGGGCTAGGGTTGATGCTCTTAGAAGCAATTCAGGGTCAGGATTACCCTCTTGTTCAGGCCATTGCACTGGTTATCGCAGTAACTGTGCTTGTCCTAAACTTTTTTGTTGATGTAGCAACAGGTTTTATTGACCCCCGCATACAGTCAGCCTATGAAAATGGAGGTACGCATGAATAGAATGGTTGAATCGATCAGGTCCAAAGGCTTTATTGCTGGTATCGCTCTTCTTTTTATTCTGATTACTCTTGCTTTTCTTTTGCCACTGGCTCTTAATCTTGATCCTTTTGTTAAGAATGGGCCCTCATTCGCATCACCCTGCAAAGAATACCCTCTGGGTACAAATAGTCTGGGACAGGATTGTTTCGCCCGTCTCGTTTACGGTTTAAGGGCATCAATAATCGTTGGGTTCGCTGCTGCACTTTTGGCCACAGTTCTTGGGACTGCTATAGGCATTACAGGTGGTTTTCTTGGTGGCATATTTGATTCACTCTGCACAACCGTGACGAATCTGCTTATTGTTGTACCACAATTAATCATACTAATATTGATAAGTAACACTATAACGAACTCATCATTATCTCTTTTAGTCCTCTTTATCGGCTTATCCTCCTGGGTATGGGTTGCCAGGGCACTGCGGGCACAGACAGCTAGTTTGCGGTTGCGTGATCATGTGTCACTGGCCCGTCTTAATGGATTTGGTACCGTTTCATTGCTTCTTAAGCAGATACTTCCCTATGTGGCATCGTATGTCTTTATGGCGTTTATCATGCAAATCGGCTCTGCAATATTCTCTGAAGCAGCATTGAGTATGCTGGGCCTTGGGCCCCGGGGATCTGAAGTTGTATCCCTTGGTAGCATCCTTGATGAAGCCCGCCTTAATGAGGCTTTTGAATCTGGTTACTGGTGGGTGTTTCTCCCACCGACTCTTGTCATAACTCTCTGTATGTTTTCGTTATACTCAATTAACACTTCTCTTGAAAGTGTTTTTAATCCACGCACCCAGAGAAACAGATAATGAGCAGAAAACTACAAACGATTCAGAATACTGGAGGAATGCATGAAACCTGTCTTTGAGATAAAGAACATTAGCCTGAATTTCCACTCCGTTTCCGGTGAAGACCTACGGGTTGTAGACGATGTAAGTTTTTCACTTGCAAAAGGTGAGATCCTTGGAATTGCAGGAGAATCAGGATGTGGAAAATCTACCTTGATGTGGGGGTGCATGAATATGTGCCGTCCCCCCCTTTACATTCATTCGGGTGATGTACTTATGAATGGTAGATCTTTGAGAACGTACAACTCAGCAACTCTCCGAAATGTTGTCTATGGTCGCCAGATAAGCCTTATCCCCCAGGGTGCTATTAATGCACTGAATCCTACCCGCAAGATAAGGCATATGGCACAGGACATGATCTCTGCCCATGATAGTCGAAAAAGTAAAAAGGAAATTATGGAACTGCTCTTTGAACGTTTCACGTTTCTGGGCATGGATGCCAGACGGGTACTTGAATCCTATCCTTTTGCCCTCTCCGGAGGAATGCGCCAGAGAGTAGTGATTGGTATTTCAACACTGCTTAACCCGCAGCTTGTTATTGCTGATGAACCAACATCAGCTCTGGATGTTACTACACAACGTGTTGTTATCGATCTGTTACTTCGATTGATACAGGAAGGTATTATCGGCAGCATGATTTTCATTACACATGAACTTCCTCTTCTGCTGCAGGTAGCAACACAAACTTCAGTCATGTATGCTGGTGAGTTTATCGAAACAGGTAAAACAGAGCAGGTACTATTTAATCCACAACATCCCTATTCAAAAGCACTCATGGCATCGAATGGTATGTCAGATGACTCTACTGAATCACTTCCGGGGACACCACCAAATCTCAAAGAGCGCCCTTTGGGATGTCGTTTTTCACCGCGATGTCCACAGGCACGAAAACAGTGTTTCGAAGAACCTCAAAAATTCAGGGATACATATAAAACAAAAGTGAGGTGTGCATATGTGTAACAAAAAACCGGTCTTTAAAGCTATAAATCTTAGTTGTTATTACGGACAAGGCAGAAAGAGGTTTGCTGCACTAGACTCGGCAACCTTTACCGTAAACGAGGGAGAGATACTTTCGATTGTTGGAGAATCCGGAAGTGGCAAATCGACTCTAGCTCAGGTGCTCCTGCAACTACAGCCAATACATAGAGGCCATCTGCAATTTATGGGAGAAAACCTTCCTGCAAAAAAAGAGTACTGGAAACTGGTGCAAATGGTATTTCAAAACCCGTATGCAGCATTCAACCAGTTTTTCACTATTAAAAAACAGCTCAATGAGAGCTTCAATCTTTTCCCCAAAAGGCCCTCTGCACAGGAAACATCTCAGTTGATTAATGAAGCACTCAGAATGGTTTCTCTGGATCCATCAGAAATCTCCTCAAAGTATCCGTTTGAATGTTCTGGTGGGCAGATGCAGCGACTTCTTCTGGCCAGAATATTTCTGATCAAGCCTGCTGTTCTCATTGCAGATGAACCAACCTCTATGATCGATGCCTGTAGTCGACATTCCATCCTTGATTGTCTTTTATCTCTCAAAAGAGAACTCAATATGACAATACTATTTATCACACACGACATCGGGTTCGCGGCAAAAATCAGCAATCGCATGGTGGTACTTCGCCGGGGAAAAATAGTTGAGCAGGGAACAACAGAGCAGATTTTACACAATCCACAGAAATGTTATACGAAACAACTCATGGAGCATGCATCGGGATTGAGGAAAACTGTTGAAAGGAGTATTGTAAAAGTTTAACATGGCTTCCGCAGTTGCTTGCCAATTGTGCACTGCAAAATCTCATATACACTTATATGAATATGACAGTACTATTTCATATATCGAAAAGTACTCCTTCAGATCGACTTCGGAGGACCCCGTGTCAAGGCAGAGCAGGAAAAAGTGACACATGTATGTGGATATACTAAAGTCAGAAAACAAAGAAGGTTTAACCCCTTTTGACCAACTATTAATCATGGATTTGTCTCACGATGCAGATAATGTGGATCTGATCGGCTCTATTCTGAATAGCAGGGGTTAATTTGAGGAGGGAGCCGGCTCCCTCTCTCGCAAATTTGTTTATAAATACACGTTGTATAATGTCTATGTTTCATCATGAAAAGAAGATACAATTCAACAGACCTCTAAACCGGTTTCCATTTGCATCGATTCAACTGTTCATCTTTTTAATTAAAGCATAGGCGATCCAGGCATTGCAGCCCAGGATTTGTTCGGTACAGATGATAGTGACTGCAGTAGCATCGATACTTCTTCTACGCACATGCAAGATCTCCCTTGTACTTAATCTGCCACTCGTTTAATGTAATTTCCACCCTTACACGCTTGCAGTACCAGTTTGTTTCTGAACGTATGCCTGCTTTTTCCAGACTGCATTTTTTTTCCAAGTAAATCATACCTGATCGTTTCAGAACTGCTTGACTTCGCAATCGATTTTTTAGGAAAGCTCTGAATAATTGCACTCTGAGTCTTAATAGTGGCATGATAGATTTTATTTTCACTATAGTCGTACCAGACAATGTTTTTTTCGTAGATACTCGGTGGTCCCTGATATCCGGCCTTGTTTGTAACCGCTATTTCATTTCCGGTCGAGATTTCATAAAGATAGATATCAGCATTGAGTGAATCTTGTGGCGTCACATTGCGGTAATCGTGCCAGACGATATAATCACCGAAGATTTTCGGATGAGCCTGATACCCGGGAGCTGTGCAGACTGCAGTTTCCTCGTTTGTAATGAGATTGAGCATATAAATATCGGCATTTTTACTGTCAGATCCGGTATTTCGGAAATCCTGCCAAACAACATACGTACCATATACCGATGGGTGGTCCTGGTAGAAGCTATTCGTACATATTTCCCGTTCGCCACCTCCACTGCGATCAAAAAGATAGATATCAGCATTGGTGGAGTTTGATCCTGCATTTCGGTAGTCCTGCCAGACAATAAGGTTCCCGTTTATATCACCCGATGCTTTGTAGGATGGAGTTGATGTTATTCTTGTCGGATTAACACTTGTTATCGAAGATAAATAGACTTCATTGAATGTATCCGTTGTTGTAGAATGTCGGTAATCTGTCCATACAATTGACTGATTATCCATAGCCATGAAATCCTTAAATGCTCCATCAGATGAAACATCCTGCACAATTTTTGATTGTATATTGATAATCTGAATTTTGTATGAAGTATTTCCACCCGGAACTGGCATACCACCGCCCCCACTGCCGCCAGTGTAGGTAATCCAACCTGCATGTGTTCCACCGAAATCGTATGGAAAAATATAACTTGTCATATTATTGCGTATTTCAGTTTTGGTTTTTGAAATTATATCAATAGTATAAAAGCGATAGGTTCCCTGTGAAAAATCTTCATAGAGCACGTTGGATCCATACACAATGGGGCTTGTAGGTATAGATATGTTCGTATATAATTCTTCGACTTGCACAGTAAGTGCTTTCAGTGGTGAGATGAAAGAGAACAAACAGAGTAACCCCAATCCCGCATTTTTGGTCTTTACCATAATTTCTCCTTATGATTTTTTTTTTGCAAGTTTTTTACCATAGAATTCAATAAACGAAAAATGTCCAGATTCCATAAATGGTCTGATTTCATCGACAACAAAGCTTTCGTGCATGATACTCCAGTCAATTTCCCATTTTCCTGAAGTACGGTCTGAGGGATTTTCAAACAGAACAAGTGCTTTTACAGATGTAAATTTCCGCTCGATCTGTGCAAACATCTCTCGATACCACACTTCACGTGACCCCCCGATATTACTGCACCCCACCTCTGCAACCATAATCGGTTTCTGTAAAGGAAGCAGTTCATTATACAGTGGTGATGCCAGTTCATCAAAACTCATCCAGCGCCTGTCATCATCACCATAAAGGATTTCGCCATAATTAAACACATCCATGGCCACCCAGTGAACCGATTTTTCACCGGGATAGTAATCCAGTACTCCGGTTCCATACGGACACCAGACCCATATTACATTGGTTGCTCCGAGTGAATCAAAAAGTGCCTTGACATGCCACCAGGCTTGTTTGTAATCATCTGGGGTGTTTCCGTTTCCAGGTCCCCACGGATACTGATCATTGGTCATCTCGTGTGCAAATCTCAAGAAGAATGGTTTCCCCCAGGTAACAGCAGCACGCGCCCACTCCTGAATAAAGACATCATAGCTGCCGTTTGCGATATCCCGCAAGCAGCGGTATTCCCGTTCAGGCATCGGTTTCATTCCTTCGCGAGTAAAACCACTTACCCAGGGTTCCCAGGTAACCACTGGTACTTTTCCATTTTTATCAATGGCCTCCATGACAAACGGGTTAAACGTATGTTCATTTCCATCACCCCATGCCTGGTAAAATGAAATCAGCGTGAATTTCGTGCCCAGTGTGTCTTCAAATGCTCCTGTCGGGCCAAATGAGAAGGGCAATTCTGGTTTATACACACCGAGCATACACTGTTTTAAAGGAACGTGCGACTGCTGAGCGACAATGCGCTTTGTTATAAAATTAAACCACAATTCCCGTATTCCCTTTTCAGCCCTCCGTATGCCCATAAAGAGCACGCCCAGAAGCACACAGTACCCGAGGAAAAGTGTCCAGATACGCACTGATTTTTTCATGCCCTGATCTCCTTCTTTTTACGCAAGAGACCGGCATGCGCAACGACCACCGCCGGCATCATCAATGCGATGTTACACACTGCAAAAAATATCATCAGTTTCGTACCGGTCACGAAGCGATCGTAGGTAATCAGGGTGTAAATAATTGCCGCTATAGACAAAACGATAACAGCTATATGCGGAAATACCAGATTGGTAAAGACCCCTTTTTCTGCGGTTTTAGGAGTCGGCAGATACGGAACTTTTGTCCGTGTTGCCCAGTAAAGAAACCCGAGTGTAAAGATCGGCCACGCCCCTTTGAACAGAACCATACCCCGCCACAGCAGCCCCTTTTCACTCCTGTGCCTGAACCATTTCTGACTGTACATGCTGATACCAAACGAAATCAGGGCATACGGCGCCAGATGCAGAATGAATTCATCAAGATGCATTTCAACAGCGTACAGTTCGAAAAACAGGAACAGTATCGGCAGGATGCAGGTTATGGCTGTCGCCACGCCTTCAAAAAAGAATGTTCCCGCAAAGAAATAGTGAAGTTTCTGGCCAATGGTAAGTTTGAAAAACTTCCTGAAATAGTCCCTGAAAAAAAGGTTATACATTCCGGTACACCACTTGAGCTGCTGTTTGAAATAGGAGTGGAGATCCTCAGGATTCAAACCAAATGTCAGCCGTTCTGGAACGTATACAGATTTCCATCCGTGGGAATGAAGTCTGAGCGAAGTACACAAGTCCTCAACGAGATCCTCAGCATGGCCGCCGATACTGTCGAGTGCTGTACGGCGGAATGTGCAGTTTGCACCGATAACAACCGGTGTTCCCATGCCGTGCATGCCCATGAGTGTCGGACCATAAAAATTGTACTGCTGCTCTGCAGCAGCCCGTGACACAAAGCTTTCACCCTGGTTGTAATAGCCTTGCACCACCTGTACAAATCCGACTTCCGGGTCCTTAAAATGCCCAAGCACCCTGTCGAAGAAATCCGGTTCCGGTATATGGTCAGGATCGATAACCAGCAGGAATTCCCCACTCGATTTTGTCAGCGCGTAATTTACTTTCCCTGCTTTTGCGCCCCGTATACCCCGGCAGTCAAGATGGTGAATGCCGAGTTTGTCGCAGAGTGATTTCAATGCAGGGTCGTTTCCTCCATCGAGAAGATACGACTGGTGCGGATACCTGATCTGTGCAATTGCAGTCAGGGTTTTCTCGAACATCTCGTAGGGCTCTCCAGGCATCGCGGTGGTGAATACATCGACAGTAAGCCCCGTGTCGGGCTCGCGATGCGGTGTACCTTTTATAAACAGAAGATAGATCCAGTTTGCCAGGCTCCGGTACAGCCCCCAGAACAGGGCAAATGTCAAAAACAGATAGAATAAAGGGTTTTTACTATGTCGTGGTTCCAACCACCAGACGGCAAAGTAAAGGACCGACTCGATTCCCAGTGTCACCAGTACCCATAACATGATCCGGTGAAACACACTGACCCTATCGAGGCAGCTGTCGTTACTTTTCTTCCGGGATGGTTGGACCTTTATAGTTGGTAACCTTTTTCTGGTTCCACTGCTTTCCATCGTACCAGCACTGATATGCATCACCACTACTTTCGAAAATTGTGTAAATGTAATACGAAGATCCGTTTTCAAATTGATAATGATGTCCTACGGCTGAAATACTGCCGTCACTGCCGGTCAGTCCCGGACGCAATGCTTCGGGTTTTATCCGCAGGACAATATCAATTATCAATAATACCGCAACAACGAATAGCGCAATCGCGGTAAAGTTTTTCTTGATACCTAACTGATCACTGGATTCCATCAGTAGTTCTCCTTTGAAATTTCACCTATTTAACCCACATGAGCTGCTGAAGGCGGGCCTGGGCATCCTTGTTCCCTGGTTCAGCCTGTAGAGCTTGTTCGTACGTCTGTATTGCAAGTTTATATTTGCCCTGCCACTCCTGTACCTGTCCTTTTCCCAGGAACCCACGGGCATCTTTGGGAGCAAGGACAATTACCTTGTCGTATTCTTCGACCGAATCATCGAACTTTTTCATCCAGCTCAATACTTCAGCCATTTGAAGCCTGGTGTCGATTTCATACTTTTCAGGCGGTTGTGAAGAGAGGATATCATGAAACACCTGCACTGCATCCTTGAATTTTTTATCCCAGCTTGTCAGAATGCCGATCTGAAGCCAAGAATCGAAGTCTTTGGGGTCTTCCTTTACCAGCTTTGTATACTCTGCAATGGCTGCTGCATAGTCACGGCTCCAACCGAGAGCCTGAGCATACCCCGCACGAACATCCCTGTTTTTCGGATACTTTCCGATAAGGATCTTGAATTCCTCAACAGCCTTTTTAAATTGACGATTGCGGGAAAATGCTGATGCATATTTTACCTGCAGATCGACATTGTCCGGTGATGAGGCAACCGCTTTTTTCAGATACTCCTTTGCTTCATCCATGTAGTTGAGTTCGTAATAAGCCATTCCCAGGAGCTGCTGTGCCTTGGGTGTTTCATCACATTTTTTAAGACTCATGATCGCCTTTTTGTAGTCTTTCTGTCCAAAGTGCATGGTTCCTTTCTGAAGGCAATCATCATCCTGGGCACCAGCCTCAAACAGCAGAGTACCGGCAAGTCCGGTGATTATAACAGCTACAATGTTCTTTCTTTGTTTCATTGGTGATACTCCTTACACTATGTTAAAATCGGTATTTCATGGCTAATGAGAATGTATGAAGCGAATAGCTGTTTTCAGGAACAAAGTATTCCCATGAAGCATAGGGGAAGCCGAAGTAGTCGTAATGAACAATCAATCCAGCTCTTGAATTTAATTTGAAAGTTAGATCGATACCTGCTGTAAAAGGTCCCGTAAATTTTTCAGTTTTAAAAGAATAGAGATCTCTATCATAAGCAGGTTGAGGATACATACCTCCCAGTGCATATTCAAAATATGCCGGCATATATCGAACCTTCTGCTGTGAATAGACTGGAAAAGCAATAGTGCTTTTTAGATTTATACTTTTTAAAAAATCGAAATTCAGCGTTGCCGTTATCAAATGAGCAAGCATTTCCTTTGGTGTAGGGTAGGGATAATTTGTCCAGCTATAGATTGATGCAACCGGAATATTTACTTTCGGGTCAAAAATCGCAGGCTTTTCGATCAGTTCATGATCCGTCAAAACGCGCCGATCTTCCTTTGTATCTGTCCAGGAGAAT
>OBJA01001953.1_pt1 | contig 12875 bp, 9 predicted proteins | sample 1519751 | NCBI WGS metagenome assembly OBJA01 (sample SAMEA3881238, study PRJEB22517) | soil metagenome | biome: lake sediment; feature: soda lake sediment; material: sediment, water from around vicinity | place: India | collected 2013-12-23 | depth 3 m
CGAAGCAAATCCTTACCACCAAAGGCTTAGGTTACTCTCTCCGTGTCGGAGAGAGCAAGAGAGAGGTTATCCCCCATTTTCATCCTTTCACGTGCCCCAGCTGCTGGGGTGGGCGACTACCTAGAAAATGCCCTTGTCGTCCACGTCAACTTATTATTTTCATCCCTTCGCTTGCGTCAACGGTTGTTGACGTGGCCGACTACTTAGAAACATCTACTACACCTTTGCCTCTGGGAAGAAGGCGGATGTCAAGAAGACCGGCGTGCTTTACCAAGCCTGGATGGGATGAGTTGGCACGGCAGATATTGCAAGTAAAAAGCGGCCAATGGCCGCTTTTTGATGTCGATGGTCTATTCCCCCGACCTCGTCACTAACTCTCAATATTTTATTCTAGGACTGCTAAATCCATCCCCATAACCTCTTCACCGTCTTTACCAACCTTAACGTCTCGATCCGCACTAGGCTTCACATTCGATGGCAAAGTGGATGCGTCGATATTTAGTCTATGTTCACCAGCCATCAATTGGATGTAGTAAGCCCCTTGTTGATCCGTTGTCGCCCAAACATCGCCCGCCTCGGTTTGAACTCTCACGCCAGCTAGGGTCGTTTCTCCATCATCGTAGGCTCCGTTGTCGTTGGCATCGATAAACACCTTGCCGGAGACAGCCCCGACGACGATTACGCCCAGGTCTTCTTTGAGGGAGGAACCGGCGATTACATGTATCATCCGGCGATGCTCCACGGGATTGTAGACCACAGGAAGCGTCGTTTCATCCAATGATAAACGATGTATCCCCGTGGCCACATTGTAGAAGACATAGCGTCCTTCCGAATCGGTCACTGTGATCTCAATTTCATCGATACGAACTCGGATCCCATTGATCCCCGGTTCTCCGCTGTCTCTGCGACCATTTCCATTGAGGTCGGCATAGACAATCCCCGACACCGCACCCGTGGTTTGATTGTCGCCTCCGTAAGGAATGATGCTGGGATGACCCGAACCAAAGAGCAATCCCATGGAGACTTGGAGATTCAAACTTTGACGATATTCATCCTGCCCGAAATCCGGTTGTCTGACATTCCATTCATACCCCAGACTAAGATAGACACCGCTTTTAATCCTATATTCTAATCCAAGGGCCAACAACCAATCCGTATAATCGACCCCTTCTTCGCCCCAGCCATAGGTTATACCCGCATAAGTACCCCATTCTTGATTCCATTGGTGGTTCCAGCGTGTCTCAATCTTCTGCTCTGTCTGAGACTGATTATCGGAAAATCCATAACCCAGCATCCATCGGTCGCGAGGCCATGAATTATTTGTCCAGCGAAACCATGCTTCTTTGCTAGTCTGATCGCGTATAAGTACATAATCATAGACGTTATAGTCAAAACCCCATTCCAACCATTGATTCGGACGGAAATCCCAGATCAACGTCGCCATTAAGCGGTTTTGTTCAAATGATTCTCCGGGGTTTTCTCTCTGATCCTTCCACATGGCGTAGGTTGTTCCCTGCAATGCCCGTTTTCGATAGACGAGGCTTGTCTCAAAACGGGAATATTCGGTTTGCCAACCCATCTTTTCCTTTGAGTATTCGCCAGCAAATATTCCCTGCAATTCCGATCTCGGATACCAGTACAAAGCTAACTGAGCCAAATCAAGCCCGCTTGCCAGCTCATGACTGGGGAAGAACGGCGCAAACCCTTCCTCCCGACGAAAAGCTCTTCCCTGCAGGTAGACTTGGTTATAGCCCCAATCTGAACCAAGGCGCCAAGCATTTGCCGATGGTTCATGCCATGCTTCTGCCTGTAGTATCAGATTTTTCTTAGGTCTCCATGTCATGTTCAGACCGATCTGTCGTTGATCGTCATCGTCTATCATAACCAAGCCACCGGCAGTTAGATCCTCGGTCCATCCTTTAAACCATTCTCCAGTTCCCGCCCAACCATAGTAACGGTTATTATCTTCGGTTTGCCCGAAAGCAATGATGTAATGATTGTCTCCCTTGGCAAGGACTCTCTCACCCGGGATATATTGAACGGATTGGCGGTCAACGACTTGTTCATCATCTTTGATGACGATAGTGAGTTGGCTGGCTCGATAGAACGGCAGCCAGATATCGGCAAATCGGTATTGTCCTTCAGTTATCTCTGTTGTATTGATCAGCCAATCTCCCAGCCACAGCTCGGCCATACTGCCCGAGTCCACCTGTCCGACAATGTTCGTGCTTCGTTCCAGACCGTCCCAGTATCGCCCATCCGTCACTGAGACTCCCCGCATATTCCATGTCGTTGGGATACTCCCCAGAAAATCCAGGGTTTGCGTGCCAATCGTGAGACGTCCCCAATCATAATCTCTGTCCCAACGATATACATTGAGCGGGGTATCCCAATCCCCATCCGGTTCAATGATCCACTCCAGATCTCCGCCGAGCGTAAGACGCCCGCCCCATATGGTTCCGTATGTCCGCCATTCCAGATTGAGATCGCTGTAGTCCCAACCCGGAGACTTCCCTTCAGCCCAACCGGCTCCCCGTCCTGTTAGATAAAGATCCATTCGATTAAAGGGTTGAATTGGATGGGGACGTTCTCCCGTCGGTACGTTCTGCTCTCCATCCTCCCGCAACTCCGGTTCTTCGGGTAGTACCCCACTGATTTCCACATCTTGGTTCTCGGCGTTTAATACCGGTGTGCCGCCCAGGAAATGGACCCAATCGGATAATATCAAATAGTAATCGTTCTCGCCGAATAATCCCTTTACAGGGGTGGACACCCCATCAATGACCATGATGTTTTCTCTGAACTTAAGCGTGACCATCTTCTCTGTTCCAATTGCCTTCATTGACAGGGCGTCGTTCTTCACCTGACATTTCACGCGTAGTTCTCGAAGGATGGTCATGACGGGAAGAGCGAGTTGTTCTCCGATCATGCGACCCTCCACGAAGAAAGCCCGCTGGTTATTGACGACCACTCGCAGAACCAGCACTTGATCTTGTAGCGTATCGCTACTAATCCGTACGGGTTCGAAATCGTCCTCCTGACCAAAGACCGGAATAAAGGCAATGCAAATCACAATGAAACTTAGGATTAGCCACCGGTCCATACGCAACAGGTTCATCGCTCTCACCCGCCTACTCCACGTTCAATTCCACGGAAGAATCCAGTCCACGGAGATGGTTATACTCCGCCATATTTTCGGCATAAAGGGATGGTATGTATCGAAAACTGTTCCTTATCCGGTACGTTCCTTTTTCTAATTTGCCCTTCCATTCACCGACCAACTCCCGCTCCTGCCCAGGAAATATAGCCTTTCCTCGATATCGACCCTCTCCAACGGTATTCCCATTGGCATCGGTCACGAGAAAGCTGCCGTTGAGTCGTAGATGGGCATTGCCCTTACTCTTAATGATGCTTTTGACCGTCATAATCCCTTCACTGTAAGTCGCGGAAGACGAAAGCAACTCGCCACGTCGTTGGATCGGCCCCACATTGGCGTAGATCGTTGTGGCGATGCTACTTGAGATCGAAAGGTTCTCCTGCGCATCATCGGCAGCCTCTACAGCAAAGATTACCGCGGCCCGATATTCACCAGAGCTTACTCCCTTTGGGGCTGTAATCGAGTAACGAATAATCTGCTGTTTACCAGGATTAAGTAGAGTAACTCGAGGATTGAACCGAATCCAACCCGCACAAGAGTCCGTTCGGTCTCTAGGATGGGCAAAGACGGGTTCTCCTTGAGCGTTCATATTCCAGTCCCGAACCTCTGCCCCTAGACGTAGCGGTTCTGTTCCAGGATTTGAGACAAGGATCGCTCCGGTGGTGCTTACTCCTGGTTTGACCAAAATTTCGATGCGAGCCGGATCCACCGTAATCATTGTGGCGCTACCAGCAATATTGGCCCATATACCCATTGATATAAAGACACATAACAAAATAACCAGCTTCATTTTTATCGTCATCCACAATCACCTCCCCATGGAAGTAAAGCGGGCCGGAAACGGCCCGCTTCCAACATTATTCTTGGTAGGCCACAAATCCCACGATAAATTTGTAGAATCCTGGCTTTGAACCCGCATCATATGACGCTCTGAACGTATAGTTACCAACCGTTTCATAATTATTATCTGTCGGCGATTGATGGGATGCGAGGTAAACCCTTTCTCCTGCCGGGAATCGGTGGTATCTACGTCTACCGATCTTCTTGTATTCGAACTCGGGTTCTTCAGTACTTCCACTCTTTATGCGCTCAATATTTGTGCGCCACATAAAGAGAGACCAGTCGTCGTTGGAGTAAACATCAACCTGATAGTTTCCACTGTTGGCATGAGCCTTGTTCCTTCGCCCGGGTTCAGGATATTCTCCCCAAAGCACCATAGGATTTGCCCATTCCCGGTCGTAATCAAACGCCCCTTTTGCCACAGCTTCAGTGTTATTTACCTTTAGCCGAATCACAGGTGGAATATACAAGGCACCTGCCAATTTTACTTCAGCCTTTGGCAATTCATTGTTCCAACACAAACCCATCGGCATAGCGACCAAAGCGATCATCAGAACCAAGGTCATCATAATAAAGAATCGTTTCATTATTTCACCTCCTTTCGAAAATTATCTGGCTTCCAACTCGAAGCCAATGTCAAACGGGTAAGATCCCGTCTTTAAACTACAAATCGGGTTGGCGCGAAGCTGAAGTAAGATCCAACCTTTTTTCATTGCAGGTCCCAATGCCAATTCAGTCGGAATCCGCGGCACGGAAGTCCAATGATCGATCAAACCCGTGATCCCACTGGATACCTCTACGATTTTCACATCGATCGGTGGTGGTGTTGAAGGGTTGGATAATCGATATTTCAGTACCCACGGTGTATTACATGAGATATAAACATAGACCCTATCCTCTTTGGAGCCGATATTGTCCGGACCCATGTAGATTAAACCGATTCGTCCCGGTGCCGTCCAGAGCTTGATATATCCGGGTATCTTGAGAACAATCTCCATCGTTTCCGTGCATGGCGCACCATGTCCCTGGGCGCCCATATTCACCACAAAGGTGATGCGATATCGGTATTCGCCGGGAGGTGTATTTCCAGGAATCTCCCAAGACAGTTGACCGGTGAATCTTTGATCGCCGATGGCATCGACAGCGTTGTTATGATTGTCAACCTTGCAATTGACTTTCGCATTGGGAATATGACGCTCCGTTCCAGAGGGTGGTTCAATCCTCCACGTTAAGATATATGGATTACCGTTGTTGCCTTGACCCGGTACACCCACTAGAATATTGAACAAAGCAGCGCCCTTCAAATCACCGCCGGGAGGCACTGCTTCTAACTGACTCGGCGTAATCTCAACGATTGTTTGCTGAGGAATCGTTATATAATACTTGTCAGTAGAAGCTTGAACCGTCCCGAGACTCCATAACGCGCCATGAAGAAGGATAAAGAGTCCTACCAGCCCGAACCATTTGATCCTTTTCATCACCATCGCTCCTTCTTCATTATGATCGCACCCTTATTATGGGCGCGTTGTATGAAAATATGCAGACATGCCCAAAAAATGACAAATATTTTTTTCAAAACTCTCCTTCTTCACAAAAATCCGCAAAAAAGACTGCTTAAATTGCAGTCTTCATGGTTTAATTCTAAATCCACTGATCTTCTTGTTCCCGCTATCACCTTCGTGTCCTTCGTTTCTTCGTGGTAGTTATTATTGGATTCTTTTACAGATTGATTGCTGTTGGATTATGCTCAGTTTTTCAAGCCCATAAAAAAAGAGACTGCCTCACAAGACAGTCTCTACACTAAATAGGGTCTACATCGCGTTCCTACCTTCCAACGCCTTTCCCAGAGTCACCTCGTCGATATACTCCAGGTCGCCGCCGATGGGCAGTCCTCGGGCTAAGCGGGTCACGGCGATCCCCAAGGGTTTGATGATCCGGGCCAGGTAAAGGGCGGTGGCTTCCCCTTCCACATTGGGGTCACAGGCAAGAATAACCTCACGAAAATCGTCCTCTGCTAGGCGTTGCAGCAATTCTTTAATGCGCAGCTCCTCGGGGCCGATGCCTTCTAAGGGCGAGATGGCGCCATGAAGCACATGGTAAAGACCTTGATACTCTCGGGTACGCTCAAGCGCGATCACATCCTTGGGCTCTTCCACCACACAAAGCAGCCCGCGGTCCCGTCCTTCGCTTTGGCATAATGCACAGGGGGACGTCTCGGTCAAGTGTCCGCAGCGCTCACAGTAACCCATGCGCTGGCGGGCATCGACCATCGCCTCCGCCAGTTTACCCACCTCGTCTTCGCTCCGTTCCAAGAGATGAAAGGCAAGGCGTTGAGCGGTCTTTGGCCCGATTCCCGGCAGTTTAGCCAGTTCATGAATGAGTTTGGTCAGGGGTGGCGGGTAAAGATTCATGGATTAAAACAGTCCCGGCAGTTTCATGTTCCCGGTCACTTTGGCCATCTCTTGACTGGCCAGTTCTTGGGCACGCTTAATGCCCTCATTGACCGCCGAAAGAACGAGGTCCTGCACCATCTCGGGGTCATCCAAAACCTCCGGAGAAATGCTGATGGTTTTGACCTCCAAATGTCCTGTAATGGTCAGGCTGATAGCACCGCCGCCGACGGAGACATCCACCGACTTCGAACCCAACTCCTCCTGGACCCGTGCCATCTCTGCCTGCATCTTTTGGGCCTGCTTCATCATCTGTTGAATATTGTTCATGTTTACTCCTCCTCTATTGCTTTGGCTTCCCCGCCTAAGATCGCCATGGACTGTTCCAGAAAGTCCTTGGGTTCCTCTTTGGGTGATGGGGGCGCCTGTTTTGGCTGGGATTCGCCGACTGTCTCCTCCAACGGGACAAACTCAACCGTGACGGGAACGCCTAGTACTTGCGCCGCCGCCTCTTCCACCAGCGTCCGGGTGGCGGACTGATTGAGGTTCTCCATATGGAAACGAAATTGGGACGCAAACCGTATGGACCAGCGTTTTCCATTGAAAGCGCCTGGAGTTCCCTCGCGCAAAAGCGCTTCGACTGTGCGTTTCTTGGCTTTTACGGCTTGGAGCACATCTTCCCACCGCTCCGTCACATCCAGTTCAGCGGTGGAGTTTGGCTCGGTAGGCATACCACTAGCAGAAACCGATTCCTCTGTCGTTTGCTTGTTATCATAACCCGGTTTGCTCAGTTTTTCTCCCTCGCCCATGCCTTTATGAGCAACCGCCGTCTTCTCTGAGGTAAGCTGCGGAATGGTATGAACCCCTTGATCATTCCGGGGAAGAGTCGGAGCAGCCACCAACGGGCTTTGCCCCGCTTCCAACCGCCGGAGGCGTTCCTCCAACCCTTGTATCTTTGCAAGCCAATCCGTTTCATCCTCTGCGCAAAGCCGCACGATGGCCATCTCGATCGGAAGGATCCCTTCTGTGCCGCGCCGTACAGTCTGGGCCGTCTCCGCCAAAACCTCCGTTGCGTTTCGCAGACGCCCTACCGGGAAACTTTGCGCTAATGCCTTAGCCCGGTCCCTCAGTTCTCCGTCGAGGCCGACTAAGGCGCCCGCTTCATCGGGCAAAGCCAATAAAAGAAGATCCCGTAGGTAAAAAGCGGCTTCACGAGCCAGTAAATAGAGGTCTTTGCCCTCCATCCGCAGCTCTTCCAGTATTCCAAGGGCAGTTGCAGCCTTCTTTTGTAGAATCGCCTCAGCTAGATCCAATAACCGTTCTTCTTCCACCAACCCGAGGACCGCTCGAACATCGGCAACGGTAACCCTCTCTTCGGCATGGGCTAGGGACTGTTCCAACAGGCTGATGGCATCGCGCATCCCCCCATCGGCACGCCGGGCAATCATCCCTAATGCATCGTCTTCCCCCACCCGTTCTTCTTCAGAGAGGATCATCCTCAATCGACCCACGATCTCTTCCGTGGATAGCCGTTTAAAATCAAAGCGCTGACAACGGGAGAGGATCGTTGCCGGAACCTTATGGACCTCCGTCGTGGCAAAGATAAAGATCACATGGCCCGGAGGCTCCTCCAACGTTTTCAGAAGGGCATTGAAGGCCTCTGTGGTCAGCATATGAACCTCATCGATGATGTAGATCTTAAAACGGCCTTCCGTCGGCGCAAACTTTACCTTCTCCCGTAGATCTCGGATCTCATCGATACCACGGTTCGACGCGCCGTCGATCTCCAACACATCCAAAGAGACGCCGGCATTGATCCGTTCGCAGCTGGGACAGGTATTGCAAGGATCGGCAACGCCCTCAGTCCGTCCTGTACAGTTAATCGCTTTGGAGAAGACCTTAGCGGCGGTGGTTTTACCCGTGCCCCGCGGCCCAGTAAATAGATAGGCATGGCCAACCTTCTCTTGAAGCAACGCATTACGCAGCGTCCGGACCACATGGTCCTGACCAATAAAGCCATCGGCAAAGGAATTGGGTCGCCATTTTCGGTATAGACTTCGATATTCCATCTTTTCCTCCATCCCATATGGTATGGGTTACAAGTTTCAGGTTGTGGGTATCGGGTTATGCGTGCTACCTGATCGCAGAAACCTATGTATCTTTTCTATATTCGCTTTTCGCCTGAGTTCTCCTCTTCTTCACCTGCGAAACAAAACGCCTTCTCAAACCCCCGCAAATAGGCTACACGGGGGAGTTGTTTCATCTCCTCCGGCAAAAGCCAGCGCCCCTTTTCTTCACCCCATAACGGCGTCTTAGAAGGCCAATGGGTTTCATAAAACGTAAGTTCCCAGATACGGTGAGAGAAGGTCTGCCGATAGTTTCGGAGATACCGCCACGCTTTGTCCTGGCCCCATTGGTTTGCGGCCCAATCGACGACGGCTTCGGGCGTTGGTTCCGATAACAAAGCATTGGGAAGCTCCCACATCCCGGCCAGTAACCCATGGGATGGGCGTTGTTCCATATAGAGTCGTCCGTCTCGCCAGATAACAAAGACTGCTCGATTCTCCACTGGGGTCTTCTTTACCGATCGCTTTACAGGGTATCGTTGAGGGTTGTTATTCCGAGAACGGCATCCATCCCCCACCGGACATTCGGTGCAACAGGGTCCCTTGGGTCGGCAGACCAAAGCCCCCAACTCCATCATAGCTTGGGTAAAATCCCCAGCGTTATCCGGAGGAATCTGCGCTCTGACCCAATCTCGAATATACCGCCGGGAACGGGCAGTGGATGCCTCTTCGTCCCAAGCCAAAAACCTCGTTACGACGCGCACCACATTACCGTCGACGGCGGGTTCTGGCCGATTAAATGCGATACTGGCGATGGATCCTGCCATATAATCGCCGACTCCGGGCAAGCGCCGCAACTTGTCGGGTTCAGAAGGTATCTCCCCCGCATAGGTGGATACCACCTCACGGACGCCTTGCAACAGCAACCTGGCTCGTCGATAATAACCCAGACCCTCCCAGAGTTTGAGCAGTTCCTCTTCATCGGCTGCGGCCAGCTCTGCTAGCGTAGGATAGGACTGAAGAAACCGATGGAAATAAGGGATAACGGTATCCACCTGAGTCTGTTGGAGCATGACCTCCGAGACCCAGATGGCATATGGATCACCCATACGTTCCCGCCAAGGCAATTCTCGGGCGCATCGCTTGTACCATTCCAGCAAAGCCTGGGAAAACCGGTTGTTTTGCTTACTCATGTTGTCACCTTGCTCCATAATGATTATAACAGCCCGAGCTCCCGGGCGGCTGCTACGGCCCGGGTACGGTTATGCACTTGCAATTTATCAAAGATATTGCTGAGATGCTTCTTCACCGTGCTGTCAGCGATAAACAACCCTAGAGCGATCTCCCGATTGGATAGCCCATCGGCGATGTGACGTAATATCTCAAGTTCTCTTTCGCTTAATAGACTCGGGGTCTTATCCTCTGAACGAAAAGCTTCCGTCGGTTTACTCAAAGGTAGTTCTCCAAAAGCACTCAACAATTGATTGATATATCTCCTGGTTATGGCATCGAGCTCATCCTCTGTTTCATTGCTGGATGAAGCAGCGATATCGTGCAGGAGTTCAGCGATACAATCGCCTTCATCAAGAAAGCTTCTGACATACTCGGAGGGCGCGGCTAACTTAAGGGCTTCGATGAGCAAGCGCTTCGCCTCCGCAAAATCACCTAAAGAACGATGGACCATCGCATGGAGAATCTTCGTTCGGATGACGACAGCGGATAATCCAGCATCCACAGCAAAGGCGGAAAGTTCTTCGAGGATTGCCTGGGCTTCTTCGGGACGATTCAGATAGATCAATACACGGCAATGGGTTAAAGGCTCCAGATCATAGGGAAATTCATAGGTCAATGCACGGTTATTTTTATGCTTCTCCCACCAATCGGCGACGACATCCCGATCATCGAGCCATATCCCGACACGAACTTTGTAAAGGGTGAAGAACTCTTGGTATTCCGGTGGATAATCACCCGGAAGCAGACCGCAAAACCTAGAGTAGATCTCTCCCACGCCGTCACCATCACAAAGGCTACGACGTAAACGCGCCAATTCATATAATGTAACGGGTAACAGTTTATCGTTGACCAAGGCGCTTGCCGTTGAAACCGCCTTGTTAAAATTCTCTTCCGCCTCTTTCAACCGGTTTCGTTCATAATGAACCGAACCCAGTAACAGCCTGGCAATGCAATCGAGACGCGGATTCAAGTAAGCCCCCTTTTCCCGACCAAGTCGCAGAAGGCATTCGGCATTCTCTGCAACTGCTGAAAGTTCGCCCTTTAATCCATGGATCTTATTCAAGTATTCCAGGGTTAGCGCAGCAGGATAGATTTGCAAAGGGGAGCGACTGATCTCCAAAGCGCGGAGGAAAAAGGGATAAGCATCAGTATATTGACGATGGTTAAAATGAAGGAATCCAAGGCTAAATTCCACACTCCATCGGGACCAGTAATCATCAAGGGGCAGAAGATCTCTGGCAATATGGTAGTTATTGAGGGTCTCCTTTAAGTCGTCTTGGATACTGAAGATCATGACACGGATTGCAGCAATCTCTCCGTTTAGCTCGCCATGGAATTTATTGATGGAAGGTTCATGCCCAGGCACGCCCAAAGCATCCTCCGCACAACGGAGAAAGCGCTCCGCATCGCTGATTTTTTTGAATAATACGAGGATCCATGCGTAGGCCAGACTAAGCCTGGGATGGGAAGACAGCAATTCTTTCGGCAATGCTTCCATCCAAGCGTTGAGCCGTAACACCTCGCCTTTTTGCAGGATGGATACGGTGATCTTCTCCAGAAGAAAAGCGGTGCGTGAATAATCTTCCGCAGCAAGCGCATGATCAATCGCTTCGGGTATCCATTCATTCTCCTCAAACCATTGGCTGGCCCGCAAGTGCAGGACAGCTATCTCTTCCGCCTCGTCCCTGCTTAATCGTTCCCTAAGCGCTTCTGCGAAGAGGTGATGATAGCGGTACCATCCTCTCTCCCTATCCAATGCCACCAAAAACAGGTTGGAGCGATCCAATTCTTCGAGAATCGCCAAGCTATCGCATGGATTTAAAAGCGCATCACAGAGGGAAGCATTCATCCGCGGTAAAATGGAGGTCTTCAATAAAAACTCTCGAGTGGCATCGGATTGACGAAGCAAAACTTCCTCCAATAGATAGTCCAGGATATAACGGTCAGCACCAGAGAATGCCTGGATGACTTCTTTAGCATCTTCACGCCCAATCAAAGAAAGGGCAGTCAGCTGAAGTCCGGCAACCCAACCTTCTGTCCTTTTGGAGAGAGTCGAAAGGCTGTGATGGGGAAGATCAAGACCCATGATCTCCCTCAGAAAAGCAATGGCTTCTTCATCGTTGAAGCGCAAATCGTCGGGACCCAGCTCTAACAACTGACCATTGGCCCTCAAACGAGCTACTGGAAAAGAGGGAGTGGTCCGACTGGATAGGATCACATGAAAGCACGGAGGCAAGTGTTCGATTAAAAAAGCCATATTAGTAAGGATATCTTGGGAATCGATCCAATGAAAATCGTCGAATATGAGACAGTACTCTTTCGCGGATTGATTATCAAACTCCGATAACCAGGCAGCTAAGGTTTCAATCTGAAAATCCGCGCCTGAGTTGTATGGGTTCCACTCTGGAAGACTGACGAGCCTTGCTAAGGAAGATGAGGCATATTGCCAAAACCTAATCGAATCGTTATCGTTTCGATCCAGCGAAACCCAGGCAGTTAAGGATTCGTTCTCCGGATCCGTAGCCCATGACCCGATAAGCGTGGTTTTACCGAAACCAGCAGGTGCGGATATCAGCGTGAGTTTACACTCCAGTACCCGTCGAAGCCGTTGGTTCAAGCGTTCCCTAACAATTAAACCGTGGCTGACTTGGGGTATCTGAAACTTGGTCTCAATCAAAAACCTGCGGGACTGGATTGGACCTTCGACGTTCTTTGATATTGATGGGCGTTCCCCATCGTTATATGTTTCGTCGGTTTCACGTGTATGAATCGGTTTGCTATTTATGTTGGTGGAGAAAGCATAAGCTCTGTCCTTCTTCACTCAAGTCACCACCTTGGAAAGGACTTGAAAGCTATATTCCCCATAGTTCCCATAATTTCCTGCAGATGTCGGAAGGCAACCACATAGAAAACACCCCTTGTCGTCCACGTCAGGTTAAAATTTTCATTGCTTCGCTTGCGTCAACGGTTGTTGACGTGGCCGACTACTTAGAAAATAACCTTCGCTTCGTTTGTCGATCTGTCCACCCAGGGTTTTCTTTCGACATCCATGTCTACGAAAACTTTGACCCCTCCTAGGTGTGAGTTAAAACCCTGGGCTGAGATTAAGACGTTCTAAAACCCGTCTTGCGACTGGGTTCGGTTCATTCTTCGAAGCATCACGGAACCCCGTAGGGGTTTTGGACCGTA
>OBJA01001954.1_pt1 | contig 12870 bp, 10 predicted proteins | sample 1519751 | NCBI WGS metagenome assembly OBJA01 (sample SAMEA3881238, study PRJEB22517) | soil metagenome | biome: lake sediment; feature: soda lake sediment; material: sediment, water from around vicinity | place: India | collected 2013-12-23 | depth 3 m
CTTCTTTATCTGTGAAAATCTGTGGAAGATTCTTTGAAACCCCATGCCCCATGCCCCAAGCCCCATTCTTCAAGCCCCAAGCTCCATGCCCCAAGCCCCATGCCCCATGCTCCAAGCCCCTACCCCACACTCATCTCCCCTCGCAGCGGGGTCTGGAAGTATTTTTTCAGGCGGTTGCCCGAGTAGCCGTTGCCCAGCAGGTACATCAGCTTGGTAACTGCCGCCTCGGTGGTCATGTCGTAGCCGCTTACCACGCCCATCTTTTGCAGGCCAAGGCTGGTTTCGTACTTGCCCATCTGCACGGATCCACCCTGGCACTGGGTGATGTTGCAAATCAATGTTCCCCTGGAAGAGGTTGCCTGTATTGCATCCAGGAACCACTGGGCGGTGGGGGCATTTCCCGAGCCAAAGGTCTCCATCACCACGGCTTTGATGCCGGGGATGTCAAGGGTGGATTCCACCACCTGGCGCGAGATTCCCGGGAAGAGCTTCAGTATGGCAATACTCGTATCCAGGTTTGTAAACACGCGGAATTCCTGGTCATTGGGCTGGTGGATGGCGTTGTGGTCGTAAGTGATGTTCACCCCAGCCCTTGCCAGCACCGGGTAGTTTACCGAGCGGAAGGCCTCGAAATGCTCGGCGTTGAACTTATGGGTGCGGTTGCCGCGGTAAAGCTGGTATTCGAAATATATACACACCTCGGGCACCACCGGTTTGTCGTTGATGCGGGCGGCGGCAATCTCGATGGAGGTGATGAAGTTTTCCTTGCCGTCGGTTCGGATCACCCCGATGGGCAGCTGCGATCCTGTCAGGATAACGGGTTTTGCCAGGTTCTCGAGCATGAAGCTAAGCACCGATGCGGTAAAGGCCATGGTGTCGGAGCCGTGCAGTATCACGAAGCCATCGTAATTCTCGTAATGCTCGCCGATAAGGTTGGCAAGCCTTACCCACACCCCGGGGTCCATGTTTGAGGAGTCGATCACCGGGTCGAACTGTATGCTCTCTATCTTGCAGCGAAAGCGCTGTATCTCGGGGATCTGGTCGGTAAGGTGCTGGAAGTTCACCGGGTTGAGGGCTCCGCTCACCGGGTCTTCGGCCATGCCAATGGTGCCACCGGTATATATTACGAGAATGGAAGGATTTTGGGCCATTATGAAATGCAGGAATTGTTATAAACCAAAAAGTCGTTTCGCGTTGGCAGTAGTTTCACGGGCCACAGTGGGCAGGTCAACCCCTTTGAGCTCGGCCACCTTTCGGGCGATATGGGGCAGATAGCTGCTTTCGTTGCGCTGGCCCCGGAAGGGAACAGGAGGAAGGTAGGGGGCATCGGTTTCCAGCACAAGGTGCTCCAGGCCGATATGTTTGACAACCTTCGACATCATGCTGTTCTTGTAGGTAACCACTCCCCCGATACCCAGCATGAAGCCCATGGATACAGCTTCTTGGGCCTGCTGCAGGTTGCCCGGGAAGCAGTGGAATACCCCCGTCAGCCCGCTGCCCCTGAAAATATGCAGCACCCGGAAGATGGGCTCCAGCGAATTGCGCGAGTGAATCACAAGCGGAAGCTTGTAGGTCAGGGCCAGCTCAATGTGGCGGGCAAGGCAGGCAATCTGTTCATCCAGGAAGGTTTTATCCCAGTACAGGTCGATGCCTGTTTCGCCAATGGCATAGAATTTCTCCTTCTCCAGCCATTGTTCCACCAGCTTCATCTGCTGCTTCCAGTCGCTTTTAACCGAAGTGGGATGCAATGCCATCATGGGCAGGCAGGCAGCGGGGAAAGCGGCAGCTGCCTGCATCATGGCATCAATGGTTTGTGCATCCACATTGGGCATGATCATCCGTTTCACCCCTGCCTGCAGGGCAGCCTCAACGGCCTGGGGGCGGTCCTGGTCGAACTGTTCCAGGTAAAGATGGGTATGGGTGTCGATGAATTCCATGCCTTGATGCGCTAAATTATTCGTTGAACTTTTTGCCAACCTCCTGCAGCATCACCTGGGTCATGCGCTTCAGGTCGTAGGTATTTTCGAGCCCCCAGTCGCGGGCCGCCACGCTGTCGTCGATGCTCTGGGGCCAGCTGTCGGCAATGGCCTGTCGGAAGTCGGGCGTGTAGCTGATGGAGAAATCCGGCAGGTGGTTGCGGATCTCGGCAGCCAGCTCCCTGGGGTTGAAGCTGATACCGGCCACGTTGTAGCTCGAGCGCACGCTGATTTTTGAGGGGTCGGCCTCCATAACATTGATGGTGGCCCTGATGGCATCTTCCATGAACATCATGGGCAGGTAAGTATTTTCAGAGAGGAAGCACTCGTACTTACCATTTTTGATGGCATCGTAGAATATCTCCACGGCATAGTCGGTGGTGCCCCCGCCGGCTTCGGTCTTGTAGCTGATCAGGCCGGGGTAGCGAAGGCTGCGGCAGTCAACACCATACTTCTGGTAGTAATACTCCAGCCAGCGTTCACCGGCCAGCTTGCTGATGCCATACACGGTGTTTGGTTCCATAACGGTGAACTGCGGGGTGTCGACCCTTGGGGTTGTGGGGCCGAAAACAGCAATGGAACTGGGCCAGAAGATCTTGTGAAGGTTCAGTTCGCGGGCAAGCTCCAGCACGTTCAGCAGGCTTTCCATGTTGATGTGCCAGGAGGCAATGGGCTTTTTCTCGGCATTGCCCGAGAGAATGGCAGCCAGGTGATAGATCTGGGTGATCTTGTTGCGGCTTACCGTGCCAAACAAACGGTGGGTATCCAGAACATCCAGTATCTCGAAAGGACCTCCTTCAGTGATCTCGCGCGAGGCGGGCTTGATGTCGGTGGCCACAACATTGTCATCACCATAAATTCTTCTAAGTTCCAGAGTGAGTTCCGAACCAATTTGTCCGGCGCAGCCTATTACCAGTATTTTTTCCATTGTCTGTTGAAGATTAGATTTTTGTTACCCAAAAGAAATTGCCTGCGGCAAAGGTAGAAAAACTTTTTGGGTAGAATATCAGAAAGCGGTGGAGCAGCATGAAGGGATAAAAAATTTTGAATCTGTGGCAAAAATTCTACTTTTGTAGCCTAAGTCTTATCACAGAAATTGATGGAACAGTTCATTGTATCAGCGCGCAAATACAGGCCGGTAACCTTCGATACGGTGGTGGGCCAGAAGTCCATTACCAGCACCCTGAAGAATGCCATAAAGAACAACCACCTGGCCCAGGCTTTCCTGTTCACCGGCCCCCGGGGGGTTGGCAAAACCACCTGCGCCCGTATCCTTGCCAAGACCATCAACTGCCAGAACTTATCTGAGAATATAGAGGCCTGCAACGAATGTGCCCCCTGTGTTTCGTTCAACAACTCCAACTCGTTCAACGTCCATGAGCTGGATGCAGCCTCCAACAACTCGGTGGATGGCATCCGCAGCCTGGTCGACCAGGTGCGCATCCCCCCGCATGTGGGCAAATACAAGGTGTATATCATCGATGAGGTTCACATGCTCTCACAGGCGGCCTTCAACGCATTTCTGAAGACCCTCGAGGAGCCCCCGGCCTATGCCAAGTTCATTTTGGCAACCACCGAGCGCCACAAGATCATTCCAACCATACTGTCGCGCTGCCAGATATTCGACTTCTCGCGCATCACCGTTGAGGATATTGCCCGCCACCTGCAGTTTGTAGCCCAGAGCGAGAACATAACGGCCGAATACAATGCCCTGCATGTAATAGCCCAGAAGGCCGACGGGGCCCTGCGCGATGCACTGTCGATCTTCGACCAGATGGTAAGCTTCTCGGGTACCAACCTCACCTACAAGCAGGTGATCGAGAACCTGAACGTGCTGGATTACGAGTATTACTTCCGGGTAACCGACATGATGCTGCAAGGCCAGGGTGGCGACATCCTGCTGCTGATCGACGAGATCGTCCACAAAGGATTCGAAGGCAGCGACTTCATCACCGGCTTTGGTGAGCACCTTCGCAACCTGCTGGTATCAAGGGATGCTGCCACCGTAAAGCTGCTGGAGGTAAGCGACGACATCCGCGAAAAATACCTTAGCCAGAGCCGCAGCTGCCCGGAGGAGTTTTTGCTGCAGGCCCTGGAGATTAACGGCCGAACGGATGTGCAGTACAAGGGCAGCAGCAACAAACGCCTGACCCTTGAGCTGAGCCTGCTGCAAACGGCAGGGCTGCTAAAAAAAAAAACCTGAGTGAGCCCTTAACTGTGAGCATGCCCCTGCTCGAGCCCGGGGCAGCCCCCCGGCCATCAGCAGCTGCACCCACTGCCCCAAGCCCTGATCAGCCTGCAGAACAGCCCCAGGCCAAACCTCCGCTGGCTAGCACGCCAGCCTCCCCGGAAGCTGATCAGCCCACCCCGGCAGCCGATGCTGCCCCCAGCCAGGCAGAGCAAAAGATTGAGAAGTTTTCTTCCTCCATACGGATCAAAAAGTCCCTCTCACTGAAAAACAAGCAGCCTGAACCCAACCAGCAGCAGCATGCCCCAGCGGATGCTGAATTCCCGGGCGAAAACCGCCCGGCGGCTGATTTCTCAAACGAGAAGTTTCTGAAAGTATGGAAAAGCCTTGCCGAATCCCTGAAAGAAGAAAGCCCCAGCCTCCACCAGGCAATGACACAGTATGAACCTGTTGTTTCGGAAAATTACCAGGTGCTGGTGCAGCTCGACAATTCAATACTGGAACATACCATGCAGGAAAGAAAATCCGAACTGCTGGGCCAGCTGCGAAGAGAGCTGAACAATTATTCCGTGCAGCTCGATTTCAGGGTGAACAAACTGGTGGTAGAACAAAGAGCATACCTTCCGGCCGAGAAGTTCAAAAAACTTAGCGAAAAAAACCCCCTGCTATTGCAGCTGCAGAAAGACCTGGACCTGGATTTTCTTTACTGACAGCAGATCCTCCGACAGCAAGAAGAAGGCAACCAGACATTTACACAAAAAAAAAATCGCCGTTTTAGCTTTCAAGTGCAAAAAAGCCGGCAGGCCTTTTAAACAGGGGTTTAAATTTTAACTAAAAATACTTGTTTTTTATTGGAGTTTAGATCACTCCGGCGAGATATTTGCTTTATTAAATCCATCAGAATGCTTATTTTTGCGACTACCCTGACAAATAAATCGTAATCACTAAAAAGAATTATCTGATGAAAAAGTATTTGAAACTGTTTTCGTTGCTGATGCTGTTTTTTTGGGCGGGCATATCCCATGCCCAGGAACAGCGTATCAGTTTTACGGAATACACCCTTGACAACGGGCTTCATGTGATATTGCACCAGGACAATTTCACGCCCAACATTGCAGTAAATATCATGTACCATGTAGGTTCGAAGAACGAGAATCCTGAGAGGACGGGGTTTGCGCATTTTTTCGAGCACCTGATGTTCGAAGGTACCCGCCACATAGGCAGGGGTGAGTTTTCAGAGATCGTGGAGCGGGCCGGTGGCACCCTGAATGCTTATACCAGCTTTGATGTGACCAACTATTTCGTGCTTCTTCCCAGCAACCAGCTGGAGCTGGGCCTGTGGCTGGAGTCGGAAAGGTTGCTGCACCCGGTGATCGATTCTATTGGCATAGCTACCCAAAAGAGTGTGGTTACTGAAGAGATGAAACAAACCCGTGACAACCGTCCTTACGGCCGCCTGCTGATCGAAACTGTCAGCCGGGCCTTTAGCCAGCATCCCTACCAATGGGATGTGCTGGGTGCCGACCCCCATATCCGCAATGCCAGCCAGCAGGAGATCCAGGATTTTCACGATATGTTCTATGTTCCCAACAACGCCGTTTTGGTGATCACCGGGGATATTGAAATTGATGAGACCAAAAAACTTGTAGAAAAATATTTTGGCGACATACCGCGCAGCCACCGCCCCATTCACCGCCCACAGGTGGTTGAGCCCCCGCTGCAGGCCGAGATCCGCGACACCATTTTCGACAACGTGCAGCTGCCCATGATCGTTCAGGCCTACCGCATACCTGCACAGGGCACTCCCGACTTTTATGCCGTGGAGATGCTGGGTACCCTTTTATCGCAGGGGCAAAGCAGCCGCATGTACCGCCGCCTGGTAAACGAAGACCAGACAGCCCTGATGATACAGGCAATGCCACTGGGACTGGAAGATCCGGGCCTGGGTATCGTGCTGGCAATCCCCAACATGGGTATTGAACCCCATGTGCTGGAACAGGGAATGAACGCCGAACTGGAAAAGGTACGCAACGAACTGATCAGCGAAACTGAACTGCAGAAACTAAAAAACCAGATCGAAAGCCAGATGGTCAGCGACAACACCACCATTGCCCGAAGGGCCAACAACCTGGCAACCTACCACACACTGTACGGCAATGCCAACCTGATCAACACCGAGCTGGATCATTATCTGTCGGTGACCCGCGAGGACATCCGCCGTGTGGCAAGGCAGTACTTCCACCAAAACAACAGGGTAGTGCTTTATTTCATGCCCCATGTACAATAATTTTTGCAGAACCCTGAAAAAAGCTTAAAAATGAAAAAGACCTTAATATTATCCCTGATCAGTTTCTTCCTGGTATTGTCTTCCCTGGCCCAGGTTGACCGCAGCCAGAAGCCTCAGCCAGGACCTGCCCCCGAGATCCGGCTCGGGGATTTCGAGAAATTTACCATGCCCAACGGCCTGCGGGTCATTGTGGTTGAAAACCGCCAGGTGCCGGTTGTATCCTTTCAGCTGACCCTTGACATTGACCCGGTAATGGAAGGCGATGCCAAAGGATATGTTGACCTTGCCGGCAGCATGCTGCGCGAGGGAACCACCAACCGCAGCAAGCAGCAGATCGACGAGAGCATCGATTTTATCGGTGCCAGCCTCTCCACCTTTGCCACGGGCATGTTTGGCTCATCGCTCACCCGGCATACCGAGACGCTTCTGGATCTGATGTCAGACATTTTACTGAATCCCACATTCCCTGAGGAAGAGTTGCAGCGCCTGGTGAACCAGTCGATATCTGCATTGGCCACTGTACCCACCGACGCCAACTCCATCGTGCAGAATGTAGCAACAGCCGTTGCATACGGCCCCCAGCATCCTTATGGGGAAGTGGTAACGCGTGAGAGCCTGCAAAATGTAAACGTTGAATTGCTGAAAAGTTACTACCGCAGCAGCTTCATACCCAACGTGGCCTTTATGGTCGTCGTGGGGGATATCGATGTTCAGGAAGCCCGCAGGCTCATGGACAAGTATTTTGCCCAGTGGCAGCGCGGGGGGGTTACCAAACGTAACTATGACACCCCCCAGCCTCCCCAGGGAAGGCAGGTGGCCTTTGCCGAACGCCTGGGGGCAGTGCAGTCGGTGGTATCGGTAACTTACCCGGTTGTGCTTACCCCTGGCCATGAACATGCCATCCCTGCCAGCGTGATGAACTCCATACTGGGAGGAGGGGTATTTTCCGGGAGGCTGATGCAGAACCTACGCGAAGACAAGGGCTATACCTACGGGGCACGCTCCAGCCTGGGAACCGACCGCCTGGTTAGCCGCTTCTCGGCCGGGGCAGAGGTACGCAACCAGGTGACCGACAGCACCGTGGTGGAAATTCTAAATGAGATGTACCGCCTGATCTATGAGCCTGTTGATGATACCACCATGGAGCTGGTCAAAAATTTCATGAGCGGCAACTTCGCCCGCTCACTTGAAAATCCCCGCACCATTGCCAACTTTGCCCTGAATATCGAGCGGTTTAACCTGCCAGAAGATTACTACCATACCTGGCTTGAAAAGCTGGATGCCGTTACCCCTGCCCAGGTTCAGGCAATGGCTGCTGAATACCTCAAGCCCGACAACGCCTGGATCGTAGTGGCCGGGAACCGTGATGAAGTGGTTGACAAGCTTTACCAATTCAGTTCTACGGGAGAGGTAGAATTCTTTGATGCTTTTGGACAACCCCTGCAGGCTGGCGACCATAGTCCTGTCCCGGAGGGAGTGACCCTTGAGTCGGTACTGGAAACTTATTTTGAAGCCATCGGTGGAAGGGAAAACCTGGAAAACATACAGGACATCACCCAGAAGATGACCACCTCCATGATGGGCCAAACCATCGCCATCAACTACTACCAGAAACAACCCAACAAGCTGCTGGTGGAAACAGCCATGGGCGGTACTGTCATGTCAAGGCAGATCTTCGACGGGGAAAAAGCCGTGGTGATTTCTCCCATGGGCCGCCAGGAATTTACCCAGGGCCCCGAATACGAGATGATGAAAATGCAGGCTGTCATCAATTCGGAGCTCAACTACCAGGAACTGGGCATTGAGAAAACTTTGCTGGGCATTGAATCCCTCAATGGTCATGAAGCCTGGAAAATTGAGGTTGCTGATGCAAACGGCAACAAATCCTTTGAATTCTATGATGTTGAAAGCGGGCTGAAGGTGCAGACCCAGAGTGCCCAGGGAATGGCAACTTATTCAGATTACCGCAAGGTGGGCGATCTGTTGTTCCCCTTTGCCATCAGCCAGCAGGCAGGCCCCCAGGTGATCGACATGAAAGTTACCGAAATACTGATCAACAGCGGACTGGCCGACAACTTGTTTGTGGCGCAGTAAAAAAGTGTCAGGTGTCAAGGTATCAGGTCTCAGGTCTTCGGGCCTGGGGCCTTTTTTTTGTCCTCCACTGGTGAACTGATAAGAAAATAGATGAACACAGATGCTACAATTGAAATTATGACCAAAGCCATCTCCCTATACAAACCTCTGTGGATCAGCGCGGAACTTTTTTGTCTTAATGAAATTCCTATTGGTGTTCACCTATTTTCCTTTCAGTATAACCAGTGGGTTACTTTTCACTATTACAATACTACCTTCAGCCCGAACATCACAAGTCTTCCCGGACCAGTCATGCTCCTGGAATCCACGTATTGCTGATCAAACAGGTTGTGGGCGCTTGCCTCCAGGGTGATCCTCCCGGCCAGCTCTTTCCAGATGCGCACATCGGTATAGTTGAATGCTTCCAGGGTCTGGGTGTTCACCTCATTGAGCCACTGGGAGCCTTTATAATTAAATGCGGCAAACAGGTTCACCCACTTATGTCTGATGACAAAGGAGGTATTGAACAGGCTGGCAGGCTGATACACCAGTTCATTGCCATGGAGGTTGTCTTCGGTAAGCTGGTCAAGCACCCTGAACTCAAGGATACGGGTATTTATGCGGCTATAGCTCATGTTAAGGGAAACTGCCCTGGAGGGGTTGAAGCTGGCGGCAAGCTCCCCTCCCATGATCTCCACACGGCCGATGTTGTCCATTTTGCGAATGGGGCGCATCCTGTTGTTCATCATCAGGGAATCGCCCGTGGAGATATATGCGTGGTAATCTTTTCCGCGGGAAAAGTATACTGTCGGCGAGAAGCTGAGCATACGTCCCGGGAAGAAGTCAGCGCCGGTCTCCACGTTGAACAGATACTCGGGCCGGAGAGACGGGTTGGCGATCTTCATGCCACCGGAGATGCGTCCTGTGCGGCACAGCTCATCCAGCACGGGTGGGCGGAAACCCTTGCTTACCCCTGCAAACACCCTGTAGCTGTCGCCAGGTTGATACTGTGCCGACAGCCTGGGGCTAATGGCTGAGAAGTCAGCTTGTGGCAGACTGCCGCTGAAGTCGCCCAGGAAGGCTGTTTCACTGCCTGGGTTTTCCACCAGGAACTGCCCGCCAAAGAAGCTTGCATGGTCGAACCTGAGCCCTGCCAGGAAGCTCCAGGCAGATCCCGGCAGCCTGATCTCGTCCTGCACATACAGGCCTGCCTGGGCCAGCTTCCCGCGGTTGATCACCACATCGGATGAGGTCAGGTACTTGTCGTTGCCATCCACCGAGCCATGCCTAAGATCAACCCCTGTGGTGATGCGGTGCATGCTTCCCGCCTCAATATGAAGGGAGGAGAGCAGCCCCATGTCATCGCGGACGGACAGCACATCGTAGCGGGTGATCCTGTTGCTCCTGACGCTTTCGCGGATGTTGCTGTAGTTCTCCCTTTGTCCGAAAGCCGAGACCGTCAGCTGAAGGTTGCCGGCCAGAGCCCCCCTGTATGTAGCCCTGGCGCTGGCACTTGCATATTCGTTGTATGCTCCCTGGGGGGCTGCCAGGTCCTCATTGGCAAAGCCGTATCCGGTGAACTTGCTTCCCGTACCCCTGCGGCCCTGGTAAATGGAAGCCGAGACATCCAGCAGCTGCCGGGGACCAGGCTGCACCCCTGCCCTTAGTCCCAGCTGGTACTCCTCAAGAAAGGAGGCCACCGAGAATTCACTGACTTCCTCAATGGGGTTGGTAACATATCCATCGCTTTGTCTGTAGCGGCCGCTGACCCCCCAGAACATTGCCTTGTGGCGGCCGGCTGCATTCAGGCGGGTATTCCAGGTGTTGAAGCTGCCTGCTTCCTGGCTGATACTCCCCTGCAGAGGCTTTACCGGCAGGGGGGTGATGATGTTGATGATGCCTCCCATGGCATTGCCTCCGTATATGGAGGAGCCCGGCCCCTTCAACACCTCAATTTGTTCCACATTGGTGGGATCAATGGCATTCCAGTTGACAGATCCTCCATCTGATTTATTCACAGGCACACCATCAATCATCACCAGGGTACGGCCGGGTTCATTGCCCGTGCCCCTGAGGGAGATGGTGGCTGCCCCCAGGAAGGAGGCTCCGCGGCTGACGCTCACCCCGGGGATTGTCCGAAGGTAATCGTCGACCGACAGGGAAGGCATCTCCTGTATCTTCTGGTTGTCAACCACATCGGCCCTTAAAGGAAGCTCATACTGCGTCCGCCTGCCACGCGTGGAGCTCACCACGACTCCCGAAAGCATCTTGCCTGCCTCAAGAGCCACATCCCCGGTGATGGTGCCATCCAGGACAATCTCCCGGCTGAGATAACCCGTATAACTCACCAGGATCGTCTGCATCTGCCCGGCCTGGGCAATAACAAAGTATCCATCGGCGTCGGTGGTGGTATATTTGCCGTCCGATAGCCTGACAGTTGCCCCGGGCAGGGGCTGAGCCGTGGCGGAATCTGTTACCCGCAGCCGGAGGGCCTGCTGTGCAGTTGCTGCTGCCAATGAAAAGGTCAGCAAAAGAAGTACAAGTAGTTTTCTTTTCATGGAATGTGGTTTAAAAAGCGTTAGGGATTTTTTGCAACTCGGTATTTAAAAAAATATCAGGAGGTTAATTCATTTAAATCATCCAGGAATTCATTGAACTTGCGGCTGATTTCTGGCTGCATTTCATGGTACAGCTTGTCGAAGAAAGCCACAACCTGCCTGCCCCTGGGTGTCAGGGTGGTTTGTCCTCCCCTTTCGCCTCCGCGGGACTTCTCGATCAGCTGAAATCCCAGCTTTTCCTCTATCAGGCGCAGGTTCTCCCAGGTCTGCCTGTAGGCCAGGTTCAGCGAAGCAGCCGCCTCCTTCAGGGAGCCGGTTTTATCGATGGCCTTCAGCAAAAGCCACTTGCCCTCACCCAGGATGCTGATGCCGCTTTCGGTCTCCAGCCAGAACTTGTAGTTCAGCTTCAGTTTTTCAGGTTTTGCTTCCATTTTCACATCATTCCAGGGGCAAAAGTATCATAAAAATATTTGAGTCAACAAAGAAATTTTTGTTGCATCTTTGCGAAATGCAAAAAAAACATAACGGTCGCAGATAACCCATTCTGTTGCAATGAAAAAAAACTTACTTCCCGTGTTCATCATCCTTTCGGGGATGCTTTTTTCCTCCTGCCGCCATATGCCAGTGCGCCTGCTGGATGCCATCAGCGGGGCCACCAAAACCATGACCCCTGACGGCAACAGCCTTTACCATCAGACAGAAGCGGTAAGCCTGGTCGCGGGCAGCCTGGAGATTACCGGGGAGGTGAAAAAACCAGGCATGGTGAACCTTGACAACCATTACAAAAGGGAGGTTTTCCTGAAGGAATCTGTTTACGATCCCGACAGCGGGCTTGTTTTCCGGGGAGCCTACCGCTACCGGGGCTACTCGCTTTTCGACCTGCTTCACTCCTTCACCCAGCAGAAGAAGAACGCTGAGAGCTTCCGCCCGCCCACCGACCTGTACATCATCATAGAAAACGATCTGGGAGAGGCCGTCAGCTTTTCCTGGTCGGAGATCTTTCACAGCATCCATGCCCATCAGGTGCTTATTGCCACGGAAGCAGCTCCCATTTACCCCTACAGGCGACAGCTGGAGTACCCCCTGGGGGGAAGCTGGAAGGTTGTGGCAGCCAGCGACCTGTTTGCTTTCCGCAGCCTGGAAAACCCTGTCAGGATCACGGTAAGGAGCTTTGATCACAAGGAATATCCCATTGACCGCGACCATCAGCCAGTGCCCAGCCCATGGATCAGTGTGGCCGTGCACGGTGAACCTTCCTGGCGGGTGAACCTCACGGAAACCCAACACACCACCTATCAGTCCACCTTTTATGGAATGGGTATGGGCTACCATCCGGCAGATACCTTCACCGGCCCTGGCATTGACCACATACTGCCTTCTTCCACTCCTGCCTTTAATGCCGGCTGGAACCGCACAGGACTCATCTGCATGGCCGGGGCCGACGGCTACCGGGCCGTTTACAGCTTCAGCGAACTGTTCAACCGCGCCGACCAGGTGCTGCCCATACTGGCCATGCCCGCCGACCCCGAAAAAAGTGGCAGCTACAGGATGTTCCTGCCAACGGATTTCTACGCCGACCGCTCGGTCAAGCAACTCGAGGAGGTGTATTTCTTTAAACCTATGTAAGAATCTGGGGATGGAGGATTTCAGATTAAACATCCGTGGACAACAAGAAAAAAAAGAAGTTACACAGAGTGTCACAGAGTAAGAAGATGAGTTTCACAGGGTACCCTGTGAAACTCCCCTTCTTAAACCTCTGGTACCTCTTTGTAACTTCTTTATCTTCAA
>OBJA01001955.1_pt1 | contig 12863 bp, 7 predicted proteins | sample 1519751 | NCBI WGS metagenome assembly OBJA01 (sample SAMEA3881238, study PRJEB22517) | soil metagenome | biome: lake sediment; feature: soda lake sediment; material: sediment, water from around vicinity | place: India | collected 2013-12-23 | depth 3 m
ATTGGATGAATGCAGATCGGGTAATCAACTGGCGTTCAAAGAGATCTTTTACATGTACCGCTCGTATGCCTATAATCTTATCTACAAGATTACCGGTCCGCATGGCGATCATGAAGATCTGCTTCAGGAGGTTTTCTTCCAGATCTACCTTTCCCTCAAAACGTTTCATGGGGATTCATCATTTAAGACCTGGTTTCATCGGGTGGTTATTCATGTCTGTACCAGGCGGTGGCGATACCAAAAAGCGGAAAAGCGAATATCTCCTAAAGATACTGTTCATCTTGATGCTGTTGAAAACGTTGTTGCATCCGGGGAGATGGGTTCTCTTAAACACCTGGAGCTTAAGGATCTTGTTGAGCAGGCTTTGGAAGATTTGGATTACAAATTGCGGATACCTTTGGTACTCAATATCTATGGAGAGATGGACCTTGCCGAAATTGCCACTATTATGGGGATACCTGAGGGGACGGTGAAGTCGCGGTTGTTTACTGCCCGAAAACAGATCAGAGTATTTTTAGACGATTTGGAAGAATGATGGAGAATGAGAGAGACTATTCCTGGTTTGAACAGGAGCTGCTGAAAGAGGCAGATGCTGTGGCCGATTTTTCGGCTGCGGAGCAGCGTCTCTTTGAGCGTATTGCTCAAGCCGAGGAGCTTGGTTTCCTCTCCATGCTGAAAATCGATGAAATGCCCACTATCGAAATGCTCCAAAAAATCGAGATAGAGCTTTTTTCCAAAATTTCACAATTCAAAGAGTATGAAGAGCCGGTCAATGACTGTATAAAAAGCGAGCAGAGTCTTAGCACTGCTCAATGGGAGAGGCTTGAGATAAAGCTAGGAGAAAAGATTTCCAATACTGCTTTGCTTCCTGATTGGGAACAGACCATTATGGCTTCTCAAAAAGAGCCTGTTCCTGGTGAATGGGAAAAGATAGAAAGAGCGCTCTTTTCCAGAATTGATCTGATAAAGGGGCAGGATATTGTCGAACAGAGTGCTCACACCGATGAGGTTCCGATCCCGGCAGTGTTGGAAAAAGCAGAGCATCTTCTAGACGAAAATATCATTCAGAAATTAAAGCTGCGTCCATGGGAACAGGTTATAAAAAGCGAGGAAATCGTTCCATACCGAAAGTGGGAGGATCTTGAAGAGCGCTTGTTTTCCGAAATTCAGATTGCTGCATCCAGGAGCCTTTCAAAGCAGCCATTCTGGTTTTTAGTGGATCACTATGTCCGGATTCTGAAAACAGCCGGTATGGTATCAGCTGCGCTTATACTCGCAGTTGCAGGTTTCTGGTCCTATCAGCGTCAATACACCAATATCGAGAGGATCCCAACTCTGGTATATCAGCTTCAGGGGTCAGCTGTAAATTCACAGGATCTCTCCAGTATTGTGGGGCAGCAATTCAGTTCCGCTGAGGGGGGAGCAGTTACTCTGGTTAACGCCCATGGCGTGATCGAGCTTCAGAATGGATCAGGTATCGACCTGTCACGTCTTTCCCAGAAGGAAGTAAGCTATCACGTTCAGTTTGACCAACTTGAATCCGGGAATCTGGCCAGGGGAAAGGTTTCTTTTCTGGTCAACCCTATCAGGCCAAGCGGGCAGTTCAAGGTGCATACTCCCGATTATAAAATAGAGGTGAAGGGTACCTATTTCAGAGTTGAACCGGACATCGCAGGAAAAGTAATCACCAGAGTTCTTGAGGGTTCGGTCAAGGTCACCTCCAGGATATTTGGAGATACCATTCTGCGTGCAGGACAGAGTATCCGTTTTGATCAGGCTTCAAACCAGTACAGGATTCACGATGGCGGGCCGGTTATTCAGAGAAAAGAGATAGAATCAGTTCCTGAAATAGAAGTACTGATGAGCTACGGGATAATCTCAATCCAGGCTTCAGTCGGTGAAGCTGAGATCCGGATTGATGGTAAGTATTATGGAACAGCTCCGCTTGCCATTCGTCAGCCCTATGGGAGGCATCGGATTCAGGTAGGAAAGAAGGGCTTTTCTACCGTGGATACCACTATACAACTGACAAAAGCGGTGCCGCATAAGAATCTGGATATCGTACTGGAGGAGATTGTTGTGCCTGCGGTAGCAGCTCCTGAGAGTACGGTGATACCCCGGTCATTGCCGGTGAAAACCAGAAAACTGGAAAAGGATACAGCTCCACTATCTCCTGAGCAGGTTGCCCAGACTCTGCTTGGAGCCGAAACTGAGCAGGCAGAAGAGACCTATTTTGAGGCTCAGAAAGCGGAGCTGGAGGGGAAATGGCGGGCCGCCATACATTTATACCAAAAAGTTTTCGATGACCAGAACTCTTCGCGGCTGCGTCGTGAAGATGCCTTGTTCTCGATTGGGAAATTGCGGGCAGAAAATGAATCGGACATTTCTTCTGCAAAGCAGGTGTTTTTAACCTACCTTGCACTCTATCCGGGGGGCTCATTTTCGGGCGAAAGCTGGTTACGTCTGGCAGAACTGGAATTCAGAAGTAATCCGGATAATGCTATTCAGTACTATTTGAAATATTTCGAGATGTTTCCTCGCCACCCCAGAATTTCTGAATTGCAGAACAGAGTCGGTGTTCTTTATCTGCAGCAGAAACGGTTTGATGAAGCGGCGGCTATGTTCCGCCAGGCTCTTACGAACTTGGGATCATCCAGAGAGGAAGAACGGAAAAATATCTCACGAAATCTCTATAAAGCTTTGACTGAAAGTGGCGATCAGCAGAGTGCTCAGGCCGTGTGGCGTCAATACCTGGCAAAAGCAACCGAAAAATAAAATTCCTGAGCTTTCACTTCTGCTCCATAGATTGAGAATCAAAGCATTAGTTTCATTTCTCGTTTTTGCAGCATATCCAATTCACATCAAGAATCGAAAGGATCCAACAGATGGATAAAGGAAAGCATTACATCGTAGGTATACACATTACCGATCGGGTGAAACATGTTCCACAGGTTCAAACTGTCCTTACGAATTTCGGCTGTTACATAAAAACAAGAATCGGACTGCATGAGCTTTCCGAGAATACCTGCTCACCAAATGGCTTATTGGTTGTTGAGCTTTTGGGAGAGAATGGCAGACTGGAAGAGTTTAGTAAAGCTCTGGAAGCGGTTGATGGAGTCGATGTGAAGAGCATGGTATTTAGTCACGATTGAACGACTGGATAATGGATTGTGGTGGTTACTGATATGAATGTCTCGGGCATATCTGAATATTGTTGATTTCTATTATGGCGTTTTTTCAGTGTAACTGTTTTTCCGAAACGCTGGGTTTATCAGTATCGTTCAATGCTGTCATCCCTCAGGCAACAACAAAACAGATTGGAATGAACGTAAGGGGTGGAAAAGTCCCCTTTCCTGTATTGTATCTGCTGCACGGGTTGTCGGATGATCATACTGTCTGGATGCGGCGCACATCGATAGAGCGCTATGTTGCGCCGGTAGGATTAGCGGTAATCATGCCGGCGGCAGGGCGAAGTTTCTATACCGATATGAGACATGGACCAGCATACTGGACATACATATCTCAGGAGCTGCCGGAGCTTGTCACATCATTTTTCCCGGTTTCCCGTAAAAGAGAAGACACTTTTGTGGCTGGATTGTCAATGGGTGGGTATGGCGCACTTAAACTGGCGCTGACGTATCCGGATCGGTTTGCTGCAGCTGCAAGTCTCTCAGGAGTCCTCGATCTTGCATCGCATTTGTCTAGTTCCGACAATATCTTTCAACGGGATAGTGATTTGATATTCGGAAAAAATGTATCTGTGAAAGGGACGTCAGATGATCTGTATTGTCTACTCCCAAAAAATACAGAAGCGCTCTTTCCACGGCTCTACATTGCATGTGGTACAGACGATATTCTCTACAGAGAAAATTGTGCTTTTCGTGATCAGGCGATTGGTTTACATTATGATGTCACCTGGCAGGAAGAGAAAGCCGGGCATACCTGGGATTACTGGGATCGGCAAATCAGGGACGTTGTGGAGTGGGTGTCTGGTCTGGAAAACAGGGGCTAGCCTTAAGAGGTGAGATCGGCTTCTCCGGTCGAGCGCACCAGGAGTGTCGTTGGTAATCCATGCAACAGTGAACTCATGGCTTGCTGAAACGAATCAGCCGTTGATTCATCAGGTACTTCAAATCCCATAAATATTACCGTTGCGTTCTTTGAATGCGTGTGAAGTAATGAATCAAACGGTTCACGGGAACAGAATACCTTTATTGCAATGTTCATCCGGGAAGAATCGATTAGGGCTTTTAGCTCTGAATGGGCATCATACTGTAAAGAAGTGTCTTGAACAACCCTGAGAATGCGTATTGATGAACCAGACCATTCACTGTTCATGGAGATCAGGTAGGCAAGGATGACCATCAGGGACCCATTTCGCTGTCCTCGCCACCATATATCGATATTACGTTTCCTTACCTGATGCTCCGGCAATCCACCATCATGGAGCAGTACAATGCTCATGTCAAGGGATGTTGCTGTATGTAACGAACGCACGAATCCTGTTGAACGTGCGGGATCTGATGACCATCCGAAAAGTGCAACATTGGGTTTAATAGGTCCGATCGATGTCGCCTGGAGGAACTGATTGAGTCCAAGGTCGAAATCGGGTGAAACGAGCACTTCCGGGAAAGCCCTGATTTTATTCTCTTTGATAAATTGATGCAGTAAGTCCAGATACTGCCGGCGTTCTTTGAGCATATTCATGAAATCACCAATGAGCAGTCCTGCCAGAGTAACTATCCCCCGCCCGCATCCCAGCCAGTCGGCATATTTAACCAGAGTCAATCTGCTGCGTGGGTTTCCGGAAAAAACGATTATTGTAGGGCGCCAGTTTTTAGGATGCAGTGGCAATTGAGATAGTGTCAGCAGATTATCACGAGTACGTGAGTAGTAAAATCCTCTTCGTGCATCACCAAAAGATGATGAAAGGATGAATTTGCGCACATAAGCAAACAGACCACCTACAAATGCCACTGCTACCAGAGCTGCAGGCGTATCTACCAGAAAAGCTACCGCAAAGCTTCCTGCAGCACCAACCAGTGCAGGAAACCAGTGGAAGAGCTTAAAACGGGGTCGGAACGAGGGATTTCTACTGAATGATTCTACAAAAGCGGCGAGGTTGGTGATTCCATAGGTCCAAAGGAAAAGCATGGTGACTACCGATGCGACCATGTTTAGCGCACCACCTTCACTTCCGTTGCCTGCCGAATAGACAACCAAAATGCTTATTATAAGTGTCAGCCATAAAGCCCGGCGGGGTTCCCCGGTTTTTGATACCTTGGCGAAGATACTTGCGGGGCGAAGTAGTTGATCCTGTCCCAGTGATTGCAGAACCCGTGGGGCTCCAAGTAGTGACCCGAGTGCACTGGAAAGTGTGGCACAGAATACACCAATGGTTACCAGAAATCCGCTATAAAAGGGAGCCAGTTTGATAAGGCTCTGATATGGAGTTCCAATCATCTGCTCTCTGGAGAGTGCCCCACCACAAATAATGATCTGGCCGGCATATACTATAATACCCAGCCCGATAGCTGCAAGAGTGCCCAGCGGTATGGAACGAGCGGGATTTTTAAGATTTCCAGACATATTAACACCCGCCATAATACCGGTAGCAGCAGGGAAATAGATCGCAAAAAGTTGCCAGAATGAAAACTCGCTTCCATGTAACGGCAGCCAGTTTGTATTGAGGGTTGAGGGATTGAACTTCAGTGCACCGCCAAGCAAAAATACCAAAATAGAGAGCCCCAGTGCTGCCATTATCACGTATTGAACCTTTATGGCCCATTCTGCGCCTCTAAATGTAATAACAAACAGGATAAGCAGAGTGGTGATGGAGATGATGCTGAAATAGGGCTGTAGGACCGGAAACGTGCGTACCATGGCTTCGGTAAAACCAAGTACATAGAATGGAACTGAGAGAGCCTGAGCCAGAAAGAGTGCCAGACCAATTGTTCCACCGAATTCTGGACCCAGAGTTCTTGAGATCAGAAAATAGGCACCTCCGCCTTTTACTTCGGTGTTGGTAGCAATGGCCGAAATTGATAAGCCGGTCAGGGATGTGATCAGTTTTGATATGCCCAGGATAACCAGTGCATTGAAAATACCAGCGTGGCCAACCACAAACATGGCTCTCATAAACATGATCACGCCGAAAATGGTCAGAATAGATGGTGTGAATACACCGGCAAATGTGGAAAATTTTGTAGAATCAAAACTGGATGCTGCTTTGGAAGCATCGGCCGGTTGTGATCCGGGAGATGTACCCTGTGAAGTAGTCGAAACAACGCCTGTTTGCTCGATCATATATAAAGTATATGTTTTGGAGAGAAAAGAGGGAATAGATGAAGGGTGGAAGGGTAGATTAGATTTCTGAAAATTTGCTGAAATCAATCTGCTACACTGATAGTGGTATCTGTTCCAATAATTTTGGGGCACTACCAAAAAGTACCCATCTATACAATTTAAAATCAATGTCTTACGTATTCATGTTGAATTCAAAGCTGCCGAGCAGTTATATCAGGGATAAAACGTTGATTAGTAGTGAGTTAGTGTAAAATGAGTAGAAATGTCTACATTGCCCGTCATGGTCACCGGGAAGATTTTATCGGTGATACAGAACAGTATAATTTTGATTTTGCCATGCATTCGCCCCGAAAGTATGATCCGGCATTATCAAAGCGTGGAATCAGCCAGGCTAATTATCTGGCTAAAAGATTGGAAAATAGTGATATACAGCATATTTTTTCATCCCCGTTTCGTCGTACAGTCGAGACTGCTTCTTATGTAGCAAAGCAGCTCGGGTTGCCTGTAAAGGTCGAAGAGGGCTTTAGTGAGTGGCTTAATCCGGAGTGGTTCCCGGAAAGGCCTGAACTTCTTACCACTGAACAACTTACGCTAAGATTTCCGGGGTTGATAGATTCCGGATATCAATCAATACAACCTGCTGTTTATCCAGAGTGGAGTGAGCCTACCCATGTCTGGACCAGAACAAAGGGGGTGACCTATTCTCTACTCAACATGTTTGAAGGAGACCTGCTCATTGTGGGTCATGCTGCATCGGTGATCGGGGTTGCCTTTGCCCTTGCAGGGGAACCGGTAGATATTCAGACAAATTTGTGTGGACTGATTCAGTTTAGAGCTGCAGCAAAAAAATGGGAACTAGTTCTCGATGGATCATATGCCTGTTGCGCATAGCATTCGGAACCGAAAAACCGATAAGTCAATGATAATTATCTTATTAAACGTGCATCATCTCCTTTCTGAAAACAGTTAAATCGAATGATTACTTTTGACCTGACCTCTTGATTTTCATCGAAGCAGATGTAGAAAACAACATTTTTTTTCCACAATCGAATTAATGCACTAGCCAAGTACAATTTCACCAATTCAGGAAAGGAGAGCAGTGATGACAAAAAAGGCTCTACAGCGGAGTATTCCGGTGCTGATGCTGATAACACTGTTCAGTTCAGTTGTTTTATTTGAGGGTGGTTTCTCCTTTGCGGACACCAAGCGTCCAGCTGAGGGGAGTATTAAGTTTGGGGCCGAAAAAAATCCGGCTTCACAAAACGCCAAAAGCATAGAAAGTTTCAAAACGGTATTTGCGGATATAGCCGATAAGGTTGTGCCAACTGTCGTTTCGGTTATTCCGACAAAGGTAGATACGGTGGTATTTCAGCAAAATCCGTTTTATAACTTTTTCGAGGGTGATCCTTTTTCCGGCAGTGATCCATTCGAATTTTTCTTTGGTCGTCCACGGCAGATGCCACGACGGCAGCAGCCTCCTGTAAAAAAACAGGAACGACGGCAGCAGGGACTAGGATCAGGGGTGATCGTTTCGAAAGAAGGATACATTCTGACTAACTACCATGTTGTATCTGGTGCCGATGAGATTGAGATAAAGCTTCAGGATGGACGAACAGTTGAAGCTGAGATCGTAGGGAGTGATTCGCTTACCGATGTAGCAGTGCTCAAGATCAAAGGGAAAATCGACAAACTGTCAGTTGCCTATCTTGGAGACTCCGACAAGCTACGACCTGGTGACTGGGTTGTCGCAGTGGGTAATCCCTTCAGTCTGACATCGACCGTTACCACCGGTATTGTCTCAGCGTTGGGGCGAAACGTAAGCGGCAATGAATCGTACCAGAACTTTATCCAGACAGATGCAGCGATAAATCCTGGAAACTCCGGTGGAGCACTGGTTAACATCGATGGCGAGCTTATCGGGATCAACACCATGATCTATTCGAGGTCCGGTGGAAATATGGGGATCGGATTTGCCATACCGATAAACATGGCAAAACGGGTTATGGAGGACCTGATCTATAAAGGCGAGGTAGTACGCGGATGGATCGGTGCAACGATCCAGGATGTAGATCACAATATCAGATCGGCTCTTGATCTGGGAGATCTCAGGGGAGTGCTTGTTTCAGATGTGATAAAGGATCAGCCTGCGGAGAAAGCCGGAATCAAACGTGGTGATATCCTTATGACCATCAATGGAAAAGAGGTTAATAGCACCAACGAACTTCGGAATGTGGTAGCCGGAATCGCTCCGGATAAGAAGGTGCCGGTAGAAGTTTTCCGTGATGGGAAAAAGATGAAACTGAATCTGACTATTGGTCGGCGCGATCAGAGCACGATAGACCAGATTTCCGAATCCGGATCATCTTCGGAGGAAAAGGGTGAAGAATCGGTGCAGAAAAAGCTCGGGTTCAAGGCGGCAAACCTCACAAAAGAGCTGAGAAATACTTATAATATTAGTGAGCAGCTCAAGGGAGTTGTAGTTACCGGGAACAATAATGCACGGCTGGGACTTGCTGAAGGTGATGTTATATCACAGGTGAAAACCAGGAACAATAATTTTGTGACTGTGGAAAATTTAAAACAGTTCGAGACTGCTACAAAGGATCTCAAAGAGGGAGATTCGGTGGTCTTACTCATACACCGAGCAGGAAATGCCTTCTTTACGGCATTCAGAATCGGTAAATAACTGCTTTTATCTCGGGAGAATCGCATGGAAAATGCATTCTCCTTTTTTACCTCTCTTCACTTCCTATTTGCCCGAAACGGGCTCCGACAAGATTCTTTCAAAAGAAACTACCCTATAATTCCTGGCAGAATTTTACGACTTGCAGTTGTACCCAGAAATAGAGTAATTTGAATTTTTACCACTATCTTCCCAATATTAAACGAATAAATGATGCGCTACTGTCATCCCTGCATTTTTTCACTTCTTCTGTCTTTCTTCTTTCAGATCGGTTGTGTGAATGATCCTGCCGAGATTAAGCCCCAAAAATTAATTCTCAATGTGGACCGGGATACGGTTTTGCGGCCTGATGACACCCTGCACCTTTTCGTGGAATGGCCGATTGAAACTGAGGATTATTTCATCTGGATTGTCGATGGAAAACGGATCGAAAGGACAAAACACAAACAATTTCCGGTGTTTTGGTCTCTTGGCGATACTGGGAAACATACCGTAATTGTCGGAATCCCTGAGATGAAACAATTTGTTCCAGATACTGCTATCATATATGTCAAAGCTCAAAAACCAGGTGTCACTCTGCATGGGCCGCAAAACGTCTCCATCAATGATTCGGCGGTTTTTCAGGTGGAAGGCTTCGATAATGACGGTTTTATCAAAATGTTTTTCTGGTCAGTCGATCGGACGGCAGATTTCTGGTATGAAGATGGATCCGGCCTTTTCAAAAAGGCATGGGGCACTTCCGAACATGGAATCCATACGGTAAGAGTCAAGGCCGTGGATAATGACGGGCTCAGTTCGGAAATCGATTCGCTGCAGGTTGAGGTCACACTTGATCCTCCCGAAGTGTACCTGATAAACCGTGATACAAATATCTATATACACGATACGCTCTTGATAGAGTGCATTGGAAAAGATTCAAATGGCACTGTTATCGGGTACCGATGGAGAGTTGATGGGCAATTAGTGGCAGAAGAGGAAAACTCGCTGGTGCTTACCTGGGGGCTGGAAGGAGTTGGCGAGCACACTGTTACGGTTACAGCTATTGATGATGATTCGGTTTTATCAAAGCCTGATACGGTATTGGTTCGGGTGGAGCCCGGATACCCGTATATCAAATCTGTAAGCGATACAATTATCTCCAGCATTGATAGTCTGATTTTGATGGTTGAAGCAACTGATCCGAATGGAAAAATAATCTCCTATTTATGGGGTTATGATGGTAATGGGTGGGTAGATACGACGATAATGCCGTACTATGTGGTGCATTTTAGCGGAGAGAGGATGGTATCTGTGCGGTGGGGAGCTTGTGACAATCACGGGCTCATCAGCTGGGATACAATAAACATCGGGTTCAATGAGCCACCAGAGATAGCAGTCTCCTATCCGCGTCCTGTTGATACATTATTTTCGGGTGAAAATACTTTTCCGGTACACGTCTTGTTTGATGCCTCCATTACCGATCCCGATAAAGACTCTGTCTCAGTGGAACTGTTTGCAGGAGGGATGGAAGGAGTGCTGGAGTGTGTGTACACCGGTGATGGGGATTCCATGGTGGCAACATTCGATCATCCAGGAACATACAGGTGGTTTCTGACGGTAAAAGATGTGTTTGGTAATGAGAGTGAAACCGGGGGCGTTCTTACGGTGCTTAAAGAATACAGGATCTGTTTTGTTGGCCACTCTATAATAGCTGGTATGGCTGGTGATGAAATCCACGGTGGTTTTCGGGCCAGAGTGCTAAAGGGGCTTCGGGATTCTCTGAACAGATTTGAGCGTCTACGGGCTCTGGGGCCGGTAACCACACCATTTATGTCTGGTTTTCCACAGGATGATTCCTGTCTGGCTATTTCGGGAACAGTGGCACGTGAGATTCAAATACTGTTGAGTGCATTTCCAACGTTTACTGCAGATATTTGGGTACTTATGATGGGAGCAAATGACAGATATAGCACAAGGGAGATGAACAACACCATTTCGTTAGTTGATCAACTGTACGAGAGAAATAGTGAATCACGGCTATTTGTACTGAATTCTCCGCCGTTCCCTGATGATGTGAACTGGAACTATTACAATTTGTTTGTTCTACCCCATTTTAATCAGGGTCTCTCAGATGCTATTGTCGAAAGAAAAGAGAGAGGGTACAAAATAGAAATGATAGATGCATTTTCCCTTCTCACAAAAGACGGCTTGTTCGATTCAACCTGGTTTTATGATCACGTACACCCGAATCTGATGGGTTATGAGCGATTGGGGGATGAAGTTCTTAGAATCATGTTTTCTGCTGATACTCCTGCCATTCCATAAGAACAGGTTTTCTTATGTGGCCTAAACAGATTTGCTGTCCTGATTAGATAGTGTTATTTTTTGCTATTGAACGCTCTTCAGATTATCCCGAAACAGTTAATTAGCTCATTCCCGAAAAGAAGCAACTTGATGAGCATGTCACAGCTGTCACGTCAGCAAATTTTCTTGATCACTGCCCTGTTTTCAGCATCCCTTCTTGTATCCTGCATCAATGATCCACCAGATAACGCGAAAAGACCAGTTAATGTTTCAATTATAATAGAAGGTAATGGAAGGGTGAGTGGGTTTCCTGCAGACACCACCGTTCTGCGTGGTGAAATTATTACCATCACCGCAGTACCAGACAGTGGTTTTATTTTTGCCGGATGGAACACCGGTAGAGTGTCGATGCGTAACCCGATGTCAGTAGGTATAGATAATGATATGGTTATAACTGCTCGTTTTGTGAGTGAACCAGAGGCAGTTGTTTTTATTCCAGCGCTCGATAGTGTTTTTACCATGGGTTCTGATGCGCTTTCTGCTCAGGAGTATGAAAAGCCGCCCCACCAGGTGCGTTTCAGCTACGATTTCTATATGAGTCCGTATGAGGTGACTCAAGGAGAATACAACGCTCTTTTAGCACAGCCATTACAGAGTGTTACCTCTTCAAGTCAGGATAGTCTGCCTCTTTCCGGTATTACCTGGTATGATGCAGTGTTATACTGTAATGCCCTCAGTAAGTTGCACGGATACGACACTGTTTATACATATACATCAGTCTGTACTGATCTTTCCTGTCCGTTTGTTCTTGAAAATCTGCGAATAAATTATGACCGATTCGGCTATCGTCTCCCTACAGAAGCTGAGTGGGAGTATGCCTGCAGGAGTAGGACACAATCTGAGTATTTCTGGGGAGCAGAGGGTGATGCCGACCAATATGCGTGGTATTCTGCCAATTCAGCAAACAGAGTACACAAACCAGGGCAGAAGAAACCAAATGGATTTGGACTCTATGATATGTGTGGCAATGTGGCGGAGTGGGTGAATGACTGGCTCGAAGCGTATCCGGATTCCAGTATGGTAGATCCGGTCGGTCCCACTCATCTCAATCAGGAGCAGTTTGAAGCAGCATGGGAAAGGCCGTTGCGGGGTGGATCGTATCGGCTTGCTGCAAATTACCTCTCTTCCAGTACCAGAAGGGGGCCATACGAAACAAGTGCTTTCATGTCACAGGTTGATGTCGGGTTCAGGGTAGCTCTGGGAGCTTTCCAGGCACCAACATTCAAACCATCGCTTACAAGTCCTGATTCAATTGAAATCAATGCCTTATGCAGTAAAACAGATCTGATCAATCTTCTGGGAACGAACAAAATCAAAATCGCTTTTGTTGCTGTACAGAACCGCATACGAAATCTGTATGTAATCGATTATTCCGGTTCAGGGGTGCAGGTACGAAAATGCGGGAATGATCAATCGGTCTATTCTCCATCAATATCGCCAGATGGAAAATTTATAGCTTATAGTTCTAAAGGAGAGGGTTTTTCAGGAATTTGCACAATTACGGTGAGGTCAATAAACGGATCTGATACCA
>OBJA01001956.1_pt1 | contig 12855 bp, 10 predicted proteins | sample 1519751 | NCBI WGS metagenome assembly OBJA01 (sample SAMEA3881238, study PRJEB22517) | soil metagenome | biome: lake sediment; feature: soda lake sediment; material: sediment, water from around vicinity | place: India | collected 2013-12-23 | depth 3 m
CTGCCTGCTCCATAATTTCAGCCAACGTCGTCTCCCCGTGAATTATCGGGTAAACCCCTGGCACAGCAGCCTCCCCTCCAACAGTGACTTTTGCAGGACGCGGCATATCCCTCTTTGGTAAAACAATGATGAAATCTCCATCGATCAGTTTCTTATCTGCAATTTCAGAAAGAGAGTACTGCTTTCTCTCTTCACCAATCCGGTAGAGTATTATATTTGAAGAATCAGCGTATCTGGTGAATGTAAATAAAGAAAGCAGCTCTCCTGCACTCTCGTCCGCTTTGAGTGGTATCTGCCCCAGAAGACTACCCTGAACCTCCCCATAGAGATAAACGTATTGAACAGCATAGACCAGGCTGATATGTGATCCGGGCATGATGAAAGGATTATGGGAAATGTCTCCGTGCAGATACCGCAAGAGGTCAAGTGTTTCCGTTGAGCTTCCGGTGGTAACCGCAACAGAGCGGCAATTAATGACATGGAAATCAGGAGAGGTCTCAGGAGAGGCCATCTTCACAATGTCAAAAACACGCATTGCATGTGGAACATAATACGTTCCAGCATTCACACCTGCACCCTGAATGACAACAGGGACCACCTCTACTTCACTGTTTTTGGGATGCACCTGAAACGGTTGCGTATAGGCCAGAAAACAGACAGTCACCACTAAGATTCCTGAAAAAGATTTTCTTCCCATTACAAAACTCCCCCATTCAGGATCAACTTGCCCCCACACCCATGATGCATGCAGGAACGGTTTTCAGCAGTATTTTACAGTCTAGCCAGACAGACCAATTATCGATATAAGCCATATCCATCTCCATCCATTTTTCAAAGGTGATATTGTCTCTGCCGGAAATCTGCCAGGTGCAGGTTATTCCCGGTTTTACCGAAAAACGCCTCCGCTGCCAGTCCTGATTAAACCCCTTGTAATCACGGATAGGAAGCGGGCGCGGCCCGACAAGCGACATATCACCCTTCAATACGTTAAAGAGCTGCGGTAACTCATCAAGACTATACTTTCGCAAAATTCTTCCGATAAATGTAACCCTGGGATCATTCTTTATCTTGAACACCGGTTCACCCTGCCTGTCATTCATGAATGCAATCTCATTTATCAGCGCTTCTGCATTACACACCATGGTTCTGAATTTTATTACATTGAAAACACGTTTATTCATACCGATTCTTGGCTGAAGGAAAAAAATTGGACCCTTACTGGTCAGCTTTATTGCCAGAGCAATCATCATAAGTATTGGAAGTAAGGCAAGCAGAAGCAGAAAAGCCCCAGTCAGATCCATGAGCACCTTCACCAGTACCGACTGACAGTACATCTTCCCGCTAACAAGTGTGATCAATGGTTTCTCATCGAAGTATTCAAACTGCGGCTGGGCTGATTTCAGATCAAACAGATCTGTTGACATTCGAACTAATATACCCTGCTCCTCAGCTGCAGCAACGATCGTAGAGATATTATGATAGTGAGTCTTTAACGGAAGACAGATGAAGATTTCATCAATCACATTCTCCCTGATATAGGAAGAAAACGTATCGAAATTGGATACAATGGTCAAATCCCTGTGTCGCTTTTGGTACCCACCAAACCAGGATGTATCGACAAACCCTCTGATTATGTATCCTGAGTTAGGTTTACTTGCTATCAAATCGGCATATCTCTGCGCCCGCTCACCTGTACCTACAATAACCACATACCGCCTGTTGCGTTTCTGCAATGAAGACAACTCAAGAACAAAATGAAGAACTGCTCGGAACAGGCCCAGAATGACAACACAGGAAATAAACGGCACTGCAATAAAAAAGAAACGTACCTCCTGATTCGCAAGAAGCTTTGAAAAAATATCAAACACAAAGCAGATGATCAGTGCTTTGATAAGCAGTACCAGTTCGCTGAAATAAGAGATGATTCTCCGGTTATTATACAATGTCATTTTACTGAGGATAAGATGCCAGACCACGATCTTAGAAGTAAAAAAGAGACCCTCCAGTATCGTAATCTTCGCAACAATCAGTTCTGAATATGTACCCATTGTGCTGTATGAATTCAGCAGAAGATCAGTAATGAGAATCGATAATGATACCACAAGAATGTCGGTAAATTTAAAGACCTCCACAAAAACCTGACGATTAATGGTTTTCATAAATTTTCCCGAAACTCTACCAATTAGATTAAACGATCTGGATTGAGCTTATTCTCCGAAGTAATAAAGCATACTATGACCGCAAAAGTAGCAATTTTAAATCCAGATCTTCCGTATATCAAAGGGGATTTCAAAACCGCTTTTTTGGCTTACACCAGTACAATCTGGGAATCCTATTTTCAAAGCAGTTTCCTATAGTGAAAACAGCCCTCTACCCATTTTTAAAAGCAGACATTCTGTTCATTTCATCTTTACCATAATCCTTCAGTATCTACCCTTTAATACATACAAGGTTCCCATAGACATGGACCTTCAGAGATCTTTCCCCATCATTAATTCACAAATTCACATCATATTCCGGGCTGTTTTGATACTATGATATCGACTGTTCCACACGCGCAAAAACCTGTACCCTTACGATCTTTTTTCTGCACGTCTGCAACGGTCATCATACACCTGCTATTCTTTTCATCTCCAAGTAACAGTAATCACCATAACACACATGAAACCTGATCAAAATCATATACTTACTTCATTTTGACATTCATCAATACCATTTTGTTTTTATCACCACAGCCCAGGTTACGCACTCCCTCCTGGACCATGTTTTTATCAGAAAAACCAGATTGTATTTCCATTGGCTCTGAATCATGATATACTTTTCATAACCATGTAAAAAACCAGCTCTTGAGTCTCTGTGAGGAAGGGCTTCTTTTAGAAAAGGTGCCTCATGATCAAACGGTTCACCATACTATTTACTGTATTCATCTTCTTTCATCTTACCGGCAGTGCGCTCTGCGCACCGGAGATTACCAATGCCGACTGGCAGATCATAAACACCTGCGGCATAAACGGTACTGATTCAATTGTTTATGCCACCGCCTACGGAAACGGGCAGCTCTTTATCGGCGGACGATTCTCCATCGCCGGGAATATGTTTGTTAACAAGGTCGCCCGTTGGGATGGAGAGAAATGGTCGGCTCTTGGAACAGGCTGTAACGGTTATGTCAATCTGCTTGCCTGCAGCAACCAGGGGGTACTCTATGCCGGAGGAGTTTTCGACAGTGCTGGTGGCATCGCTGCCAGTCGTGTGGCCAAATGGGATGGAAATTCATGGAGTGCTCTTGGAGTCGGTTTCGATAAAACGGTAACAGCGCTTGCATGCGACAGCAGTGGAAATCTCTATGCTGCAGTTTATTTCGACTCTTCTTCTGCTGCACAGAGATTATCGCGCTGGAATGGGAGCACCTGGACAGCAATGGCAAACGGGATCAATGGACACATTACTGCGATCGCCTGCGACCACCAGGGAGATATCTATATCGGTGGGACATTCGATAGTATTGGAGGAGTAGCTGCCAGGCATATCGCAAAATGGGACGGCAACATCTGGAGTCCGCTGGGCGAAGGTATTTCCGGTAGAATAAACGCAATTGCAGTTGATGAGAATGGAACTGTAGCAGTGTGCGGCCGTCTGGATAGTGCCGGAACTATCAAAGTCAGATATCTTGCCCGATGGGACGGGGAGTGGAGAAGATATGGTCTCAACGGTGAATCAAGCTCTATTACCGATATTACAGCACTTGCCTTCAATCGATCGGGCAGTCTTTTTATTGGCGGAAACGCCACCTCAGGTTTTTCCCTCGATTTCCACTTTCTGTCCGAATGGAGAAATAATTCCTGGAATGATTTCGGATTCCAGTACTACGTCTCCGGCACTGTCAGATCGCTTACGTGTGATGAACATGGCAGAGTGTACATGGGTGGATCCTTCAGTGCGGCAATAAAGAGCGGAACTCCTGTTTCTGCCAGCAATATAGCATGCTGGAATGGAGAGGCATACCAGTCGTTGGACACCCATGCACTGAAGGGCTCTGTAGAAGCTCTGGCCTGCGATAAGGCCGGAAATCTCTTTATCGGTGGCGGTTTCGACTCCATCGGCGGCATTGCAGCCGCTTCAATTGTACGCTGGAAAAATGGGACCTGGAATGCCCTGAACAGTGGCATAAACAGATCAGTGACATCGATGGTTGTAAATAAAAGTGGCAACCTGGTGTGCGCGGGGAATTTTTCCACAGCCGGCGAAATATCGGCATCCTGCATAGCACAATGGGACGGAGAGGTATGGAGTAGTTTTGCAACAGGTATGAACAACAGGGTTCTTTCTCTTGGTTATGATTCCAGCGGAACCCTCTTTGCCGGAGGATACTTCGATACAGCAGGAGGGGTTAGAGCCCGACGCATTGCCTTCTGGGATGGTACCCAATGGAATCCATTGGATGCCGGGTTTGGCAGCACCATCAACCCCACCTGGGGCTATCCCACATCTTTTGCTTTCGATTCATATAACCACCTCTTTGCCGGCGGATCGTTTGATAGCGCAGGCAGAGGTACAGCAAGAAATTTCGCCTGCTGGGACGGAAGCGCCTGGAATACCCGTATACCAGGCCCGGTGGAAGGGGCAATCAATGTGGTGGCTATCTCAAAAAAGGATGACATCTTTATCGGCTGTAACAATGGCCTGATGCGATGGAACGGTAACGGATGGAGCAATATGGGAGGAATCGAAACAGCTGTGCACGCGATAGTGTTTGACAATGACGGCAACATCTACGTCGGTGGCGATTTCGCTTCTTACAATCATTGCGCCCGGTTTGACGGTACCAACTGGAGCAGTCTGGGCAGCGGAACGGATGGACCGGTCACCTGTATGGCAATTCAGGATTCAATTTTGTATATCGGAGGGTCTTTTGTCATTGCCGGCGGAAACATCTCTCCCCGCATAGCCAGCGTCAACATTCATGCCTCTGCAAGCAGAACTACCACTAAACCTCAGATAAATGAGTTCACCAGACCAACAGTACACTTTGCAGCCGAATATTTACACATCAGATACAATGGTATAAACTACACGCATATCGAAGTATTCACCATGGCAGGCAGGCGGATTCTTTTTCGCACCCTGCAACCCGGTACAGGGGTAGATATCCATATTCCGGAAATGGGTCAGGGGGTATACCTGTGTCGTATGAGATCAGAAAAAGGCTATTTCATCAAGCATTTTATCAGATAGAAACGGTTTGCACTCCAAATTGCAAAGGGGCATATAGCGGTGATTTTTCATAAGAGTTCATATCTGCTTTTATTAGCCGTGTTACTGGCATCTGGAAGCACTAATGCTGTACCAAATTTGACTGATGCCGAATGGATACGTCTCAACACCGGAGATTACCCCGGAACCAACGGCGTAATCAATGCTGTTGCACGATATCGGGAAAACATTTACGTAGGTGGTTGCTTTAGCAAAGCAGGAAACGTGGAGGCCGCTAATGTTGCAAAGTGGAATGGTAGCACCTGGAGCGCGCTTGGATCGGGAATTACCGCCAACGGTTATCTGATTCCGGTTTATGCACTTGCCTGTGACAGCTCAGGCAATCTCTATGTCGGAGGACATTTCGACACCGCAGGAGGCATGCTCGCGAAGAATGTAGCCAGATGGGATGGTTACAGGTGGAACTCCCTTGGCAAGGGTGCCAACAATGATGTCTTAGCCCTCACCTTTGACAGCGCAGGTTCGCTTTATGCCGGAGGGGTTTTTGATTCGATTGGCGGAACCGGTGTCAGCGGCATAGGCAGATGGGACGGAAGCAGGTGGCATTCTCTTGGCGGTGGAACACATCTGGCTATAATTCAGGCTATCGCCTGCAAAGGCAACCAGGTGTTTGCAGGAGGGCTATTCGATTCTATTGGAAACACACCGGTAGCGAAACTGGCCCGATGGGATGGCACCTCCTGGTCATCACCGGGAGATGCTTTCAGGCCGCTTGAACAAGCCTTCTTTTCAAAGCAGGTATTTGCACTTGCATTTGACAGCAAGGGCGATCTGTATGTGGGTGGGAAATTTGACAGTGTTTCAAATATCAAGGCGAAAAATATTGCACGATGGGATGGAGTAGCATGGAAAGATGTCGGTGGGGGGGTCGAAGATGATCAAAGCACCATCTACTCACTCGTTTTTGATTCCAGAGACATGCTCTATGCAGGAGGAGGATTTTACAGGGCTGGAGACAATGTTCCTGTCAGACATGTTGCCCGCTGGAACGGGAATTTTTGGTACTCCCTGGGTTCTGGTCTTGACAGCACCGGAAGGGCACGGGCTTTGACTATCGATGAAACAGGAGAGCTTATTATAGGTGGAGCGTTTAAAACCGTTTCCGGAACATCAGCTTACAATATCGCACGATGGAGTGGATTTTCCGGTTCCGCTCTGGGAAACGGTATCGACGGGTCGGTCACAACAATTGCGGTCGGTACAAATGGAAAGCTGGCTATTGGTGGACACTTTACGACCATCGGCGGGCAGTACTCTCGTCTGGTTGCTGAACGAGAAAACGGACTCTGGCGCTCACCGGACTCGGGAATTAGTGGTGAAGTACGGGCCCTTACATACGGGGTAAACGGAGATCTTTTTGCAGCCGGACTTAGAACAGATACCTCGATAACAGGTTTTACGTTTAACGGAGGAGCCCTGCGGCAATGGAACGGAACTACATGGAGTGATATCAGAACAGATTATTATCTAACCTATTTTTCGGTGGTCAGTAAAGAAAACTGTTGCATCTTCACGGGTGGGTATTCATATAATGGGTCCCGTTACCAGATTGCCATGTGGGATGGAACAGAGGTGACTCCGATCAGTCCGGGAGTAAAGAGAGCATCGTACGATGCCAGCCCTTATGTTTATGCCATGGCAGTTGACTCCAGCGGTGATCTGTACATCGGTGGCGTTTTCGACTCTGCAGGATCGATAGAGGCAAAGAACATCGCACAGTGGGATGGGTCAACCTGGCAGAGCCTGGGAGATGGTTTGAATGGCCAGATACGAGCCCTGGCTATAGACAGAAGAGGCAACCTTTACGCCGGAGGCTCTTTCGATTCTGCCGGCGGGGTATATGTGTCTGGAATCGCCAGATGGGACGGGGTCTCCTGGGATTCGCTGTCAACAGGAGTGAAGGGCAGCATTTTTGCACTCGCCTGTGACGACAGCGGCACACTCTATGTGGGTGGACAATTCGACACCGCAGGAACCATTCCGGTACGAAACATCGCTTCATGGGATGGTGCAGAATGGAGTCCGGTAGGTTCCGGAACCGATCGGGAGGTACTGACGCTGGCTGTATCCGGTTCTATCCTTTACGTGGGAGGCAGTTTCACCAAAGCCGGTGACAAGGTATCGCCGAGTATCGCAGCAGTCACTCTTTACGGTAATTCCCGAACTGTCCGAAAAAATAACCTTCCCCATGCTCCTAAAACGATTTTCCGGAATTCAGGACGTTTCTTACAGTTCGGAGAGACTGAGAATCCTGACAATTACTCCCTTTTCTCACTTTCCGGTCGAAAAATGAATACCCATAAAGGGAAATCGCTGGTCGATCTCTCAAACAGAGCAAGCCAGCTACTGATTGTGCGATGCAAGAACAACGCACATTCGGCTGGCATGGTGATAAAAAAGTAGGGCCATAATCGTTTTGGTTGACAGCACCGAGTACAGGGCCTTTCACCTTGGAGATCTGCTTTGCAAAAAAATAGCTTCGGTTTCCTAAAAAGAGAATCTCAGGGCCATCCCACCACCCTTTTTTACCGGTGAATACGACGGGATCAGCTCCAGACTGATAAACAGACATTACCCTTTCAGGGTAATATGGCTTCCTGATATTTTTCAATAACCCAGGATAGGAAATCCTGGGCTGATTGATAACCCCTTCGGGGTAGAGAACTGCAACGGATGTTTACAATAGGTTGTTTATAATTTCTTTTCCTTAGCCCGAAGGGCTTAACGTCTACCAGCACAAGGTTTCCTACCTTGTGCTTGCAAATAAACGAATTGTTCCTGTTATTCAGGGATAGGTCCTGTTGAAAAGAAGATTTCCATGTCTCAATCATTAACAAAACTCTACGCGCATATCACCTTTTCCACCAAAGACCGATACCCGTACCTTACCCAAAATTCGATTCGAGAGGAAATGCATGCGTATATAGGCGGAGTCCTTAAAACACTGGATTCGCAACCGATTATTATCGGTGGTGGTGCCGATCACGTACACATCCTGAGTCGAATGTCAAAAAACCACCCTGTTTCAAAAATCATCGGAGAAGTAAAACGGGTCTCATCAATATGGATTAAATCAAAAAGCCCCGATTTATCCCGATTTCATTGGCAGAATGGGTATGGTGCATTTTCAATTGGAAGATCGGAGATAATCACAGTCGAGAAATACATCAGAAACCAGGAAGAACACCACCGGATCAACCCTTTAAAGATGAATTCCTCAGTTTTCTCAATGAATACGCAATCGAATATGATGAACAATATGTATGGGATTAAAAAACTGACATTACCCCTTCAGGGTAAAATGGTATATCACTATTTTACCATAACCCAGGATAGGAAATCCTGGGCTGATTAATAAAACCCCTTCGGGGTAGAGAACTGCAACGGATGTTTAAACGTTTATTTCTGTTTTCCTTTTCCTTAGCCCGAAGGGCTTAACGTTTACCAGCACAAGGTCCCAATCAGAAAAAGAATTCCTGATTTCAATGAAACAGGGGAAACCGCAATGGGATCTGCTCAGCCTTAAAGGTATAGAAAAGTTACCCGCATTGCAATGGAAACTTATCAATATTCAGAGAATGGATAAAGCTAAGCAAGATATCATGCTGGCAAAGTTAAAAACAGTACTTAAGATCTGATTATTTGATTCGTAGAAAAAAAAGGGGACAAATAATGAAGGCATTAATTCTGGATGACACTGAATCTGTGCATCAAGCATTTACAAAAAACGCTCCGGGTGACTGTATTCTTGTCCATACATACACAGTCGAAGAAACATTAGAAAAGCTCTCAGCAGAAAAGTTTGATGTGCTTTTTCTCGACTATGATCTATGGGGTTATTTCAATCCATCCGGTCAAGGATCTGGATACGATGTGGCGCTCTGGTTAGAGAAGAACCCGCAGTTCAGACCAAAGCGAGTGATCATTCACAGCGCGAATCTTTCCGGAGCAGAAAAGATTTTTAAACTTTTGCCTTATGCAGAAAAGATAACAGGGGTTCAATACATGAGAAGTGTTCTGTATGTAGTTCTTAGGGAGAGAAAAACGCGTTAGGAAAATTGCGAATAATCCTAAAAATCCTGTAGTTCACCACTTGAACCAGTTCCCTTTTGTGCTTTCTCCAACTCTTGTGCAGTAGATTTAAATGAATTTACCATTCATCATAGGCATGCTCTGATGGCCAAGGCCATCCTGTGCATTGACTCCCAGGAGGAACACCTTCAATTATTTCGTACTGCAAACTGGCTTTTCCGTCTTTTGCTGCAAAACGAATTGGTAAGCTGTATAACAATCATTCCCTAAAGTTGACCATGACGCCAGCCCCTTTCCAATCATAGTGTCATTTTCTTCATCCAATACGCTAAAAACTGACCTGAAATCACCGTACACCTCAGCAAAGTAGTCTCGTGCATTGTGCCATAGTTCGGACTGTGATTTGCCTGGTACTTCAAAGTCAAAAGTGAATTCTCTTTTAGCATCCTTATCTGCTCTCTTCATACTAGCGCAACCGAACAGAATCAAAGCTGCAAATACCAGAACTAAATCTAGAGATAAAGGTCTCATCATTTTATTCCTGCTGAATTAGTTGTTTTGCCCCACTATGCCTTTTGGAAAGCAACATTAATTCCATTAAACCAGGCTGGGCATTATGAGTTTTTTAGAATAGTTTTTTAACCTGATGGGGTCTATAATTCACCCCCCGCCCCTATTTTCTAATGTTTTTGAAAAAAGATGGGAATGTGCCTTCAAAAAGAGTTAGTAACTTTCACTGGTGAGCCCTTTCTATTCTTCCGGTAATCGCACTACCTTTTCCCACTACTGGATTAGAAATATAGAAATCATGGAAAAATGAATTACAACACCTATTCTAAATGGATCTTAACAGGGTAATGTATGGGGTCGAGATAGAATAGTAAGAAGTTGTGTGTACTCTGGGAAATCTGCCCTTAACTGGTTTCCTGCATTCATGATATCGGCACTACACTTACCAATAATCCAGTATAGCTTGCTTGTTCCATGCCGTAAATCGGAGCTCGTGAATGAAAAACGGGAACAGTACAACCAGTTTACCGGAATAATCTATATACCGGATTCCAAAGCAGACACTCCTATTTATAAGCCGGTCCCTGAAGAGATGAAAGCTTAATCAATTCTATCCCTTCGGATTGTCCGTTTCTGTTCTACAGGAAGGATGAAAATGGGTATCATTCTTTAGGCGACTTCAAAAAGGCGTGGGCCTTCTGTCTTAAAAAAGCGGGACTGACCAACGTCCGTGTACATGACCTGAGGCATATCTCGGCAACAGACCTTTATCAGGCCGGGATCCCGGAACGGATGGTCATGGATGTGGCCGGATGGAAGACTCCTATGCTTTCACGCTACCGGCATAAGGACAGCTTCAGGAGCGCTCAAGCAATCCAGTTTCAGAAGCCTCAGACAGAGCAGCCACCACTACAGACATCTTCACTTAGTTTACTTCTGATCCACTACAATCCACTACATTTTGAGGGTAATTTGTAGTAAAAGGTAGTTTTTCAAAAAGTGCCGGGCAGACGATAGTTAGAAAACGTCGTGGTGGGTGAAAAGTGGCCAAAACTGCTCAAAAATGCCGTTTTAAGCACAAAAAAAGGGGTCCCGATTTCTCGAAGACCCCTTATATTATTGGCTGGTCAGGAGGGACTTGAACCCCCGACCCAGTGGTTAACAGCCACTTGCTCTGCCGACTGAGCTACTGACCAATAAATTTCAAAAGGAAGTTAAAAAATACATTTCAGATATAGTGAAGTCAAACTATTTTGTATTCAGAGATGAACACCGTAGACGTATCCGGCAATTCAAGATTCACGACCAGTGCCCCTTTCCGTTGGATTATCATTTTTCCGATTCTCCTCTATTGCTGCTCCTCCTTAACTCCTACAGGGAATAAGGAACCTGCTGATTACCATTATCTTATAACTCTCACCGGGCTTCATGAAGACTCCCTGACATTTTCCCTTTCCATCCAAAAACCTGTCAGCCTTACACTTCCCTGCCATTTTTTCGACAATCCGCTTTATACGGTTTCCGATGATGTCATCAGGGATCTCCTGATTATCGATGCTGATGGTAGCATGCTCGATACCTTATGCCGCCTTGAGAAGATCGGACCAGTTCAAAACAAGGTAATAGAACTCCCACAGACTGCATCATATCCGGTAACCGTCACCTACAAATTGAATACTGCTGCATATTTTAGCGATTCAACCACCCGCCTTCCCCCCATTCAAATCAATGACTCCCTTATGTACCTCATCGGATCAACCTGTTTTGTACTCCCCTACTCTCCCGGCTCACTTGTGGAGTTCTGGCGGTCCCCTGTTCAGTATTCACTTGAAGTACAAAGTAAAATACCCGTATTTGGGATACCATCCTCAAGCTTCTCCTGTGCAACAACCTATGAACTACTCTTTATTCAGATGATCTCAGGAAAGCAGCCCGTAGCAAAGAGTTATGCCGCAGGCATGGAGGTGAGCTTTTTTAATTTCTCAAACATCGACTGCAGCAGTGACGACTACCTCACCGTCAGCACACATTTCTCAGGGATCATGGATGTACTATCGCAAAAGTTCGGTTCCTTCAGGGGAGATACCTACACTATTTGTTTCAACATGAAAGGTGGCGGTCTGGAGGGAAGCTTTGGATTCACCATGCTCCCACCCAATACTTCAACGACCAACGGCTTCTATGAAGTGCTCGTGCATGAAGCACTCCATAACTTTATCGGCATACGGTGCGGGGATTACGATGATCCGTGGTGGAAAGAGGCCACAGCAACGTACCTTGGTATGGTCATTGCAGTCAGACAGGGCCTGTATGTAAAGGAGAGTTTCAGGGAAAAGATTACAAAAGAGGTCTATTTTGCCGATTCCAGCAGATTCAGAATCCCACTCTCCGATCCCTGGCTCAGGGAAAATATGTTTCCTGAAAATGTGCATGCCCTGGTTTACGATCTTGGAGCAAAGGTAACCATGCTGCTTGATTTGCAAATCAGGATTGCATCAGAAAACAGGTATTCAATCGATGATGTAACCGCCTATCTCACCAGACACTTCGATAATGCCGCTTTTCACCGCCACGATTTACTCGCGGCATTTCAGCTACATGGCAACGCCGATATATCTGAGATCTTCTCACTGTATATCGACAGTACAGGAACAGTCCCATCTGAGGAGCTTTTACAGCAGACCTATTTCAAACTCGATTCCCTGCACGCGTTTCAATAGATTACAGGTTTCTCACACCCCGTACCCGATCAACGATTCTACGAACCACAGACCTCTTCTGAATCACTCTGCTCCGGAGAGCTGTTGCCCCGAGAGATTTCTTGAAGCTTCTGACTCCTTGATTTTCACCACTCGGATTGCAATCAAGCCAGGCAAACCCCTTTTCACAGGCATGACGGATCGCATGATCATAGAGAAGGTTGTTTGGTCGGTAGTTGAAATAGTCACTGAGCCCGGCACCATGCCATACAACTGCATGGGTATTCCAGTAAAAACACAGGATTCCGGCAATAATGGTTCCGTTCAATTTTGCGATCCACAG
>OBJA01001957.1_pt1 | contig 12854 bp, 6 predicted proteins | sample 1519751 | NCBI WGS metagenome assembly OBJA01 (sample SAMEA3881238, study PRJEB22517) | soil metagenome | biome: lake sediment; feature: soda lake sediment; material: sediment, water from around vicinity | place: India | collected 2013-12-23 | depth 3 m
ATTTTAATGCATTGGTTGATCTCGTCTATAAATATGCGGATGAGACGTCTTCCCGTGTACCTATTAGCGACTGGCACGATACCGTGACCGCAGAAAGAATGAATTTCAAAGCCCGTTCTGTGGTCGGTGGATATTTTATAAAAATGCTGGAACAGAAACTATTGGAGAAGGGGCAATAGCAATTGCCTCTAAGGCAAAGAGGTATTCTCTGTAAAGTGAAGGATAAACCCCAAAAGTCCTGCAAAACTTTTGGGGTTTTACGCCATTCATCAGGCTATGATTAAAAGGATTATCAGTACTACGAAATAAAATTTGAACAATTTTCAAATTATGAGACAGATTATTTTACTCCTGTTTGTAACCCTTATCGGCGTGAGTGCGGATGCGCAGGTTCCGGCGCCACTTTACCGGGATCCGATTACCGATGGGGCGGCCGACCCTTGCCTGGTATATAATCCATTTGAAAAAGTATGGTGGATGTTATATACACAGCGTCGGGCAAATGCCGAAACAGCAGATGTTGCCTATTGTTACGGTAACGAAATCGCTATTGCCTATTCGGAAGATAATGGTAAAACATGGAGGTATAGGGGAACACTTGATTTGGAATTCGAAAGAGGTAAAAATACGTTTTGGGCGCCTGATGTCGTGCTACATAACGGTGTTTACCATATGTTTGTTTCATATATCAGGGGAGTGGGGAACCATTGGAGCGGAAGAGCGGCCATGATGCACTATACAAGTGATAACCTGTGGGATTGGAAATGTGAAGGGGCTGTTAAACTGCCGAAAGAAGATGTGATCGATGCTACTCTAATTCAAATGTCCAATGGTGTTTGGCGCATGTGGTACAAATGGGATAGCAAATCACTCTTTGCCGATAGCCGGGATCTTTTTACATGGGAAGGGGATGTGGCTCCGGCTGTGAGCGATGAACCACATGAAGGGGCCAAAGCGTTTAGGTTTAAAGATGCCTATTGGTTTGTAACCGATGAATGGCGAGGAATGGCTGTCTATAGATCGGATAATTTACTACAATGGACAAAACAATCCGGCCGCATATTAGATACGCCGAGTAACCGGAAAGATGACTACCCCAGCGGCTCCCATGGAGACGTGGTGGTGATTGATGATAAAGCTTATATTTTTTATTTTACACATCCTGGCCGCAGGTTTCACACAAAAGATTTTCATGATGAAAACGGGAATATACCCTATAAATTTCGTCGTTCGTCCATACAGGTTGCAGAACTCGATGTGATTAATGATGAGCTTGTTGTAAAAGACAGGGATATTCCGTTTGATATATACCTGCCTAATAAATAAACTATTCATTGAATAAGATATGCAAAATTTTAAAATCAGAGATTCTTTTTTGGTATGCCTGTTCCTGTTGGTGGCATATTCCGCATTTTCTGCCGAAAAAACAAAAATCACCATTGTTGATAGGCCGAACACCCAGACTACGAATTCCAATTATATACAAAACAGGAAACCGCTGTTGCCTCGCCATTTTATTAAACTTCCGGTCGGTGATGTAAAACCGCATGGTTGGATCCTGCGGTTTCTGGAGTTACAAAAAGAGGGACTCAACGGCCGTTTGGGTGAAATAAGCGCCTGGCTCGATAAGGAAAACAATGCCTGGTTGGGTACTGGTACCGACTATGGATGGGAAGAGGTTCCCTATTGGCTGAAAGGATACGGTAATATGGCTTATATATTGGAAGATGAGGAAATGATCAGTGAAGTAAAGGTATGGCTTGAAGCTGTGTTTAAAAGCCAGCGGCAGGATGGTTATTTCGGTCCCTATATCGAAAGGAACGGGACCCCGGACTTGTGGGGCAATATGATCATGATCTGGTGCTTACAGTCCTATTACGAATATTCTGGGGATGAACGGGTGATAGACCTGATGACCGACTATTTCCGGTGGCAGTTGGCGCTTCCCGAAGATATGTTCCTGAAAGATTATTGGGAAAACAGTCGGGGCGGAGATAACCTGTTGAGTATATATTGGCTGTACAATATTACCGGAGATGAATTCTTGCTGGAATTGGCAGAAAAAACGGACTGGAATACGGCCGACTGGAGGCAGCGTTCCTCGTTACCCAACTGGCATAATGTGAATATTGCGCAGAGTTTCAGAGAGCCGGCCACTTATTATATGCTTTCCAAAGATTCAGCCGATTTACTGGCTACCTATAATGTACATCACTTAATCAGAAATACATTTGGCCAGGTGCCGGGCGGTATGTTCGGCGCCGATGAAAATGCGCGGATGGGTTATATTGATCCGAGACAAGGTACGGAGACGTGCGGATTTGTGGAACAGATGGCATCCAATGAAATTTTATTACAAATGACAGGTGATCCTTTCTGGGCAGAGCATTGTGAAGAGGTAGCGTTTAATTCCTATCCGGCATCGGTGATGCCCGACTTCAAATCGCTGCGATATATTACATCTCCCAACCATACCATCAGCGACTCAAAAAATCATCATCCCGGCATTGATAACCGAGGTCCGTTTCTAGCGATGAATCCCTTTAGTAGCCGCTGTTGCCAGCATAATCACGGACAGGGATGGCCCTATTTCATTGAACACCTTATCATGGCTACTCCCGACAATGGTATCGCTGCTGCTATTTACGGAGCGTGCGAGGCAACCGTGAAAGTAGCGGATGGTAAAACCGTTGAGATCATTGAAGAGACCAACTATCCTTTTGAGGAATCTATACGTTTCAGGCTTAAAACTCCCGGAAAAGTGGTATTCCCTCTTTATCTCAGAGTGCCTTCATGGGCCTGTAATCCGTCCATCTCTATCAATGGTATGGAGATCGATGAAAAGTTGGTAAACGGGAAATATGTATGTATTGAACGGGAGTGGAACAATGGAGATGAGATCGTCTTCAATGTACCGATGGGATTGTCTCAATCGGTATGGCATGTCAATCAGGATAGCCGGAGTATCAATTACGGTCCGTTGACATTCTCTCTGAAGATAAAAGAGAATTACAAAGAGGTGAGCAGTGTGGAAACCGCTATTGGCGACTCCCAATGGCAAAAGAATGCCGATCCGGGTAAATGGCCCAGTTACGAAATCTATCCCGGAAGCGACTGGAACTATGCGTTAGTAATAGATGATTTGGTTCCGCTAGAGGAGAATTTTGAGGTGGTAAAAACTGCCTGGCCTTCAGATAATTTCCCTTTTACCGTCGAAAGTGCTCCTATTGAGATCAAAGCTCGCGGAAAAAAAATTACCCAATGGAAAATAGATAAATATGGGCTTACAGGTGAATTGCCTATCAAAGAGAACAGAACGTATGAAGAAGAGACAGAAGATATCACCCTGATTCCGATGGGGGCTGCACGTTTAAGGATATCGGCATTCCCTGTTTATAATATGGATCTCACTGAGTAATACTGTTTGGAAGTAAAAAGGAAGTAAGCCTGACGAGATAAAATAATCCGCTTATCACAAAGGATGTCTTCCTTTTTTTATTACTTTAGACTCCTAAATATAGAGGTTTATACATATCGGCGTCCTATCTATTGAAAGTTCCGCCGGAAAAGATAGTCAAGAATGCTGTCAGGTTCTTTAAGATGAATATGAAGAAATTTTTTACTCTTTTGGTTTTGCTGTGGGGGATGGTTCTTTTTGGTGGCGGATATTTATCCGGTTCACCCGACTATTCATTTACGCATTACAACATTAATAACGGGTTGTCACAAAATACGGTTCGCTCTATTTTTCAGGATAACCAAGGGTTTATGTGGTTTGGTACGAAAGATGGGTTGAACAGGTTTGACGGCAAATCGTTCAAAGTGTTCAAATTCTCTCCTGAGAGCGATTTGAATGACAATGTTTTTCATCGGATATTGCAGGATGAGAACGATAATATTTGGGTTGCGACAGAAGATGGAGTCTATATCTATGATATGCTGCAGGAGAAATTCTATCGTTTTAACAAGAATAATGATTTTGTTGACGGCGTTGTCACGGAGATGATCATGGATCATGATGGTGATATTTGGATGTCGGTGGAAGGCAAGGGTATTTATTATTATAGTGTTGCGGATGATGAGCTCATATTTTACTCTATCCCGTTGGTGGAAGACGGGATGAAAATGGTTAGTTTGTGCCCCGATAATAATAAAGGCGTATGGGTGTTTCCCTACTCATCCCCGTTTTTCCGTATTGACAAGAAAACAGGAGAGCTCACTCCGTTTATCTTGGCTGATGATGAAAATCTTTTCTATCAGGTGGGAGAGGTGCAGAATGTAGTGTCCGATCGGTATAATAACCTGCTTGTGGCTACATCGCAGAAGGGGGTGATCAGTATTAACATAATTAATAAAACACATCGTATCTTATTAAGTAATGATGCCAATGGAAATCCAATCTTTGCCCGGTGTATAAAAAGGGTTGATCCGAATACCCTCTGGATCGGTACGGAATCGGGAATTTATATTTATGATACCGAAACGGACAAGGTGATTGATAATTTGCAGTACAATAGTTCAATGCCTTATTCCCTCTCAGATAATGCCATTTATTCCATCTTTCAGGATCGAGACGGAGGGATATGGGTCGGATCATACTTCGGGGGAGTGGACTATTATGCAAACCGGAACAATCGCTTCGATCTGTTTTACCCGATGGCCAACAGAAATAGTATTAAAGGCCGTCGAGTCAGGGAGTTTTGTAGTGCACCCGACGGTAAGATATGGATCGGAACGGAAGATGGAGGACTTAATCTGTTCGATTCCGGAACCAATACTTTTCTACCATTACCTCATCCGTTGCGGTCGTTATATACCAATGTGCATGCTCTTTTGAGTGATGGTAATTATCTTTGGATTGGTATCTTCTCCAAAGGATTGGTCAGGTATAATATAAAAACCGGAGAGCTGAAAACCTATTCACAATCCGATGAGCCCAATACAATCAGTCAAGATAGCCCGTTTACGCTATGTAAAGACAGACAAGGCCTGTTGTGGGTAGGTACGCTGTCCGGAGTGGATATTTATGACTACGAGAAGGATCATTTCAGGCAGATAGAGAAGTTGAAAGGGATGTCGATATTGGATATTTTTGAGGATAGCCATGGTATGATATGGGTTTGTACATTCTTAGACGGTATTTACAGGTTTAATCCGGCCACGAGCGATTGGACGGTTTTTGAACATAACGCTTCGGACAAGCACAGCCTTCCTTATAATAAAGTAACCAGCGTCTTTGAAGATAGTAAAAGTCGCTTGTGGATTACATCACAGGGAGGAGGCTTCAGTCTTTTTGATAGAGAGTCCGACACATTTTCTACTTTCAACAGTTTGAATGGCTTACCGAATGATGTGGTGTACCAGATTGTAGATGACGATAAGGGATCCCTTTGGTTATCCACCAATTCAGGGCTTGTTTTGTTTGATTTGCAAAAGGGTACTTTTAAAAACTATAATGTCGCCAACGGCTTAAAAACAAATCAATTTAATTATCAATCAAGTTATAAAGCATCAAATGGGGATATCTATTTCGGATCACTTGATGGCTTTGTAAGGTTTAATCCTTCAAATTTTAAAGAACCACATTCGGTTGTACCTATTGTATTCACAGATCTTTTTATCAGTAATGTGAAAATGACTCCCTCTGATAACGGATCTCCTTTGAAGCAGAGTATTTTATATACAGATCAGTTAAGTCTGCCTCATCACCAGAATTCCCTTACCCTGCAGTATGCTGTACTGAATTACTCCGGTTTGTATACGGACCGGGTCTTTTACAAGTTAGAAGGTGTTGATAAAAACTGGCATCAGGCAGCAGATCAACAGACCATTATCTATTCAAACTTGAAACCCGGAAATTATGAATTACTCCTGGGTTTTATAGGAGATGATAATGAGCCCATCAAAAGCGAGAAGAAACTTTCGATACATATCCGCCCTCCTTTCTGGTTGAATGGGTGGGCTTACTTTCTTTATTTCCTGTTATTCCTCACAGGGATATATCTTCTTACACGCTTTTTTTACCGGCGTAACCGGTTGAGGGAACAGGAAAGGATGAGAGATTTTGAGCAACAGAAAGAGCGTGAGTTATACCGGTCGAAGATCGATTTCTTTACCCATGTGGCACATGAGATCCGTACTCCGTTGTCATTGATTAAAGCTCCGCTTAATCATGTGATCATGACCGGAGAGGTGTCGGAGGATGTGAAAGAAAACCTGCAGATCATGAGTAAGAATACCGACCGCTTGCTTAACCTGACCAATCAGCTACTTGATTTTCGGAAAACCGAATCGGATGCCTATTCACTAAATTTGCACAATCTGAATATCTCGGAGTTGATTCGCGACACTTTCCTCCGTTTTACTCCTTTGGCCAAACAACGTGATCTGCACTTTGAACTTGATCTGCCTGAAAAAGATATGTTCATTAAAGTGGACAAAGAAGCTTTCCTCAAAATTCTTAGTAATCTGCTGAGCAATGCCGTCAAATATTGTGGCACCTACGTGCGGGTGGAAGCCTATACGGTAACAGATGAGCAGCGTAAGCTGTTCCACCTGATCATGGTAAACGACGGAGAAAAGATTCCGGAAGAACATAGAGAGAATATCTTTAAACCGTTTGTACAACTCGATAGAGAAGAAAAGTACAAAGTGATGGGTACAGGGATCGGTTTGGCCCTCTCCAAGTCGTTGGCAGAACTGCATAAAGGAGCTCTAGTGCTGGAAACGGAGGAGGAGAGTGAACGTATCCGTTTTCGTCTCACATTACCGGCAGGTGAAACCGATGAGGTATTAGGAGAAACGACGGAGAAATCGGAAAAAGAGAGAGAAAAAGGAAAAGAGACAAAAACAACAGCTGCGGCGACACTACTATTGGTAGATGATGATGTGGAATTATTGCAGTTCGAAGAGAAATTTTTATCCCCTCACTATCATGTGGTGACGGCAAGAAATGGAGTGCAGGCGTTTGAAATACTTCGTGAAACAACGGTAAATCTCATCGTAAGCGATGTGATGATGCCTGATATGGATGGTTTGGAATTCACCGGACGTGTCAAATCCAATATCGAATTTAGCCATATTCCTATCATATTATTGACTGCGAAAGTGAATGTGGAATCCAGGGTGCAGGGATTTGAAAGGGGGGCCGACGCTTATATCGATAAACCTTTTTCCTTAGAGGTGCTGATGGCGCAGATCGCGAACTTGTTGGAAGGACGGGAAAAACTGCGTGAAACCTTTTTGGGAAATCCGTTTATTGGAGCCAGTAGCATTGTTCATAGTAAGTCGGATGAAGAGTTCATAAAAAAACTACATGCCATCGTACATGAAAATCTCGATAACTCCGATTTTATTGTGGAAGATATAGCAGAACAATTTAATATGAGCCGTGCCAGTTTTTATCGAAAAATAAAAGGTTTTCTGAATTTAACCCCTAATGAGTATATTAGGGTGGAGCGTTTGAAAAAGGCTGCACAATTACTCAGAGAAAAAAATTACAAAGTGAATGAGATCTGCTATATGGTTGGTTTCAATTCACCCTCCTATTTCTCTAAGTGTTTTCAACAACAGTTTGGCGTTTTACCCAAAGATTTTGCGTAAAATAGGGATTGAGATAAAATTGATATATTCTGATACAATTTATCTGGTGTTATCATAACAGAATTAACTATTTTCGTGATTTCTGATGATACGGGAAAGTATTGGGCCGGTAAACTAATTATTATTCAATATAACACTATAAATATTTTTTAACAAGTCAAACGTATGAGAACAAATCTAAGTGTATTCTTTTTTCTATTAGCAACCTGCTCTATTTTTGCTCAGTGGCAGCCGGCGGGAAACAAACTTAAAACCCCGTGGGCATCGCAAATTAATGTAAATAATGTGTTGCCCGAGTATCCAAGGCCCATTATGGAACGTGGCGAATGGCAAAATCTTAACGGACTGTGGAATTATGCCATTTTGCCGGTTGGCAAACAAAAACCGACTAATTTTGATGGACAAATTCTGGTGCCATTTGCCGTGGAGTCAAGTCTTTCGGGAGTACAAAAACGAGTTAACAGAGACAATGAGTTGTGGTACCAACGTGAGTTTACCGTGCCTTCCAAATGGAAAAACAATAAAGTACTTCTTCATTTTGGAGCAGTGGACTGGAAAGCCGATGTATGGGTGAACGGTGTGAAAGTAGGACAGCACACCGGTGGATATACCCCTTTCTCTTTTGATATTACCCCAGCTTTGACAAGCGGTAACAATACGCTGGTAGTGAAGGTATGGGATCCTACAGATCAGGGATTCCAACCCCGTGGAAAGCAGGTGAACAGGCCTGAAGGGATCTGGTATACTCCGGTGACCGGAATCTGGCAGACAGTATGGTTGGAGCCGGTGCCCCAAACATATATCGAAAATATCAAAATTACGCCTGATGTTGATAAAAACATACTGGCAGTTCAGGCTATTGCGAATGTTTGTACTTCCGGGGCAAAAGTAGAGGTGAAGGTAAAAGAAGGTTCCCGTGTAGTAGCTACCGGGCAGTCCATCAATAATTTGCCGGTAGAAATCGCGATGCCGGAAAATGCAAAACTTTGGTCTCCGAATAACCCTCATCTCTATGACCTGGAAATTACCCTTTGGGATGGTAATAAGCAACTGGATAAAGTGGAAAGCTATGCAGCCATGCGTAAGTATTCCATGAAGCGTGATGATAAGGGAATTGTACGCCTGCAGTTGAATAACAAGGATCTCTTCCAATTCGGACCGCTCGATCAGGGATGGTGGCCCGACGGACTCTATACCGCACCTACCGACGAGGCATTGGAATATGATGTGGTGAAAACCAAAGAGCTGGGCTTCAATATGATCCGCAAGCATGTAAAGGTGGAGCCGGCCCGATGGTATGCACATTGCGATCGTCACGGAATAATCGTATGGCAGGATATGCCTAACGGTGACAGAGGTCCCGAATGGCAGATGCGAAAGTATTTCGACGGTGTGGAACGGGTGCGTTCCGCTGAGTCGGAAGCTAATTTCCGCAAAGAATGGAAAGAGATCATCGATTACCTCTATTCTTATCCGTCGGTAGGCGTGTGGGTGCCCTTTAACGAAGCGTGGGGACAGTTCAAAACCGAAGAGATCACTAAGTGGACAAAACAGTATGATCCTTCCCGCTTAGTGAATCCGGCCAGTGGTGGTAACCATTATCCCGTAGGAGATATGCTCGACCTACACCAATATCCCGCTCCCCAGCTCTATCTGTATGATGGTCAACGGGCTACCGTCCTTGGTGAATACGGAGGAATCGGATGGGCTAACAAAGAACACCTTTGGGAACCGGATCGCAACTGGGGCTATGTACAGTTCAACAGCGCTAAAGAGGTGACCGATGAGTATATCAAATATGCCGAAGAACTGAAACAACTGATACGCCAGGGATTCTCTGCGGCTGTTTATACCCAGACCACCGATGTGGAGATCGAGGTAAACGGATTAATGACCTACGACAGGAAACTGGTAAAAGTAGAGGAGGATAGAGTGAGAAAGGTGAATCAGGAAATATGCAATATATTAGGCAACTAATTTTATTCCCTTTTCTATTGTTCGCTTTCCTCACTTGTCAGAGTGAGAAAAACCAGGGTAATCAGGATTATTTCATTGACTGGGAAAAGAGTACCCTCATCTGCATTGCAGATGAGGGTGGCTATCCCCGTATGCGGAGATTGAAAGATAATTCTCTTCTCGCGGTGTACGAAAATAGGAGGGGAGACCTGATGGTGAAAAAAAGTGCTGATGAAGGCGCTACCTGGAGTGAGCCGGTAATGGCGTATAAAGGATTTAATTATACGGATGAAAAAACAGGTGAGAGCACAAGAGTGAATATAGCCAACCCTGAAATAATCCAGCTTGACAACGGAGATATACTTCTCGCTTCTAATCTGCGTCCGCGAAAAGAAGGGATTTATCCTTTTTCGATCGCATTGAAAAAAAGTATTGATAATGGAGCCACATGGACGGACCCAAATATTCTTTACCGGGCCGGCACCTATTTCAGGGACGGATGTTGGGAACCTTCTTTCCTGATGTTACCCAATGGGATATTGCACCTCTATTTCGCCAATGAATCTCCTTATCGTGATTCCGATGAACAGGAGATCTCTATGTTTTATTCTGTCGATAACGGCGCTTCCTGGTCAGAAGAACATACCACAGTCTCTTTCCGGAAAGGAAAAAGGGACGGAATGCCGGTTGCGGTACATGACGGCAACAAAATATATGTGGCCATTGAAGATAACTTGTCACAGCAATTTAAACCATATCTAGTGCAGAGTTCAATTGAACAAGCCTGGGCAAATCCTGTGCTGGAAAATTCATCCTATCGTTATTCGGCCTTGAGGAATCCTCTGGCCGATGAGGTCTATGCCGGGGCGCCTTACCTGATCCGTACCGATAAAGATCTCTTTCTTCTTTCGTACCAAACTACGGAAAACAGGACTTCTGACTGGGAATTATCTACCATGGAGGTTGTGGTGAGTGATCGTCCCTCTGATTTCAGGAATCCGTCCCAGCCTTTTGATGTACCCTTGTCGAAAGAAGCTAAATGGAACGCATTGTACGATTTGGGAAATAACACTGTGGCTGCTTTAGCCTCTACAAATTTTAATTCCGACAAGATCGGTGTATGGATGATCAAAGGAAAAATTATTAAAAAATAAAAGATGATTCACATAGTAAAACTTTTCTTCCTGCTCACCATGTTCTCTTCCTGTAAAGGCAGTGAATCGGGAGTGAATGAGCCCGGTAATAATGACGAGAACCTCTATAAAAATCCCGTAATTAATTACAGCCTTCCCGATCCCACGATTATACGGGCAGATGACGGCTATTTCTATCTCTTCGCCACGGAAGATATCAGGAATATGCCTATTCACCGTTCTGAGGATCTGGTGAACTGGAAATTGGTCGGTACAGCGTTTACCGATGCAACCCGCCCCGCATTCGAACCCAAGGGCGGATTGTGGGCGCCCGACATCAATTTTATCGACGGAAAGTATGTGCTGTACTATTCCATGTCGGTGTGGGGTGGGGAGTGGACTTGCGGTATCGGCGTTGCGACTGCCAACAAGCCTGAAGGGCCTTTTAATGACCATGGTAAACTTTTCCGCAGCAATGAGATCAATGTGCAAAATTCCATCGATCCGTTTTATATCGAAGAAGAAGGGAAAAAATACCTGTTCTGGGGAAGTTTCCGCGGTATTTATACCATTGAACTTTCGGATGACGGCCTTTCCCTGAAACCGGGAGCTGAAAAACAACAGGTAGCCGGAACAGCTTACGAAGGAGTATATATACACAAACGGAACGGTTATTACTATATGTTCGCCTCTATTGGCTCCTGCTGTGAGGGATTGAAAAGTACCTATACTACCGTGGTGGGTCGCTCGGATAAGCTTTTTGGCCCTTATCTCGACAAGCAGGGCAGGTCGATGATGGATAACCATCACGAGATAATAATTCAGAAAAATCAAAAATTTGTAGGTACAGGGCATAATTCGGAAATTGTGCAGGACAAGCAGGGACAGGATTGGATTTTCTATCATGCTGTATCCGTAGATAACCCCAAAGGACGGGTGCTGGTAATGGATCAGGTGCGGTGGGAAAACGACTGGCCTTATATTGAAGGAAGCAGCCCGTCTTTTGAAGCGGAAAAACCTATATTTTAAATAAAGTAAGTTTTATATGAAACGGACATGATAACCATTATCACATAAAATTGTCTTGTGTCTTGGTTCTAAATTTTAATCGTATGCAAATCAAAAAAATCACTTTATACTGTATTGTTACTTTATGTATATTGAGTACCAAACAAATAGCTGCTCAGATACCTGCAAATAATTTTGATACTTCAATAGCGTTAAAAATGCCCGGAAACGATGCTGTAAGCTATCCTCTGAAAGAATTAACCGGAGAACATTCAGTTCAATTAAAAGCGGAAAAGGATATTCCGGTTGTCATTACACGGACAATAAAAGATAATGTAGTGGAAGTGGTTATTTCAGCCAAAGAAGATATTTATTTTAACTTCAAGCAGCGGATTAATACTACTTATTCTCATAACGATTGCCAATTTTACATGCCCGGTTTTTGGTATCGCCGTAATCTGCGTTCACCCAAAGAAGCTCCCTCTTTTCATACATCCGATAGCTGGACGGTACGTGAAGACCGGTTGAGTGTGCCGATGACGGCTGTTTTCAATGAAAAAACCGGAGAGTATCTGTCGGTCATGCGAAGGGATAATTTTAAACATGAAGCGCTTACAACACACAAAGAAGGTGAAGTGATTGTTTCCGGTAAAACATCTATCGGCTACACCGGATTTGAAAATGTGAACAACAATGCAAACATCTCTTTTGGTTTTCCCTATTATGAAACACCGAAAACTTATATCCGGAAACTTACGCTGGCGCCGCCGGTAGAAGCATTCCAATTTCTTGAAAAAGGTGAATCGATCAAACTGACATGGCTCCTGCAATCGGGTAAGGTTTCGGATTTCTCCGGACTTATTCGTCAATTATGGGAATACAGTTATGATATCTGGCGCCCCAAGCCTGTGGATACGCCATTTAGCGATGATTTTGTGAAAGAAACCCTTACCGGATTTTTTACCCAAAGCTTTGTGACTGATCATCCCCTCAAATTTAATTCGGGAGAAGGAATGGTGGTAGCTACCTGTGAAAGTCTCGGACGTGCGGAAATAGGGTTTGTAGGAAGAGTGCTGCTGAATGCTTTCAACGCGTTGGAACACGGGCAGCAGAATAATCGTCCCGAATTGGTATCCAATAGTTGTGCTGTTTTCG
>OBJA01001958.1_pt1 | contig 12852 bp, 12 predicted proteins | sample 1519751 | NCBI WGS metagenome assembly OBJA01 (sample SAMEA3881238, study PRJEB22517) | soil metagenome | biome: lake sediment; feature: soda lake sediment; material: sediment, water from around vicinity | place: India | collected 2013-12-23 | depth 3 m
CAAGCCAGCCGCTGCCGGCTTTGGCGCCAGCCGCGCAAGCGCCAAGCGACTTTGGCGTTGCGCTGCCTCCGGCGCCTACCCCCGGCCGCCGTAGAAGCGGCGCAGAAAGTAGAGACTGACGTGGACCAGGCCAATCAGGACCGGCACCTCCACCAGGGGTCCGATAACGGTGGCGAAGGCAATGGGCGAGCCGATCCCGAAGACGGCGATGGCCACGGCGATGGCCAGTTCGAAATTGTTGCCCGAGGCGGTGAAGGAAACCGAGGCGCTGCGGGCGTAGTCGGCCCCCAGCCGATGGGCCATGAAGAAGCTGAAAAGAAACATCAGGGCGAAGTAGGCGGCCAGGGGAATGGCGATCCAGACCACGTCCAGGGGGCGGGCCAGGATTTGTTCGCCCTGGGTACTGAACATCACCACGATGGTAAAGAGCAGGGCGGCCAGGGTGATGGGGGCGATGCGGGGGATGAAAACCCCGTCATACCATGCCTCGCCCCGGGTGCGGGCCAGCAGCACCCGACTCAGCACTCCGGCGGTGAAGGGAATTCCGAGATAGATCATGACGCTGACGAAAATATCGAGGATGCCCACATTCACCACCACCCCTTCCAGGCCGAAAAGCGGCGGCAGTACGGTGACGAAAATCCAGGCGTAAAAGCTGAAGGTGACGATCTGAAAGATGCTGTTGAGGGCCACCAGGCCGGCGGCGTACTCGCTGCTGCCCCGAGCCAGTTGGTTCCAGACCAGCACCATGGCGATGCAGCGGGCGATCCCCACCAGGATCAGGCCCACCATGTAAGCGCCCCAGCGGGGATCGGGGCCCAGCAGGGCCGGGGCCAGGTAGCCGAAAAAGCCCACCGCCAGCACGAACATCAGGGTGGGGCCGGCCAGCCAGTTGAGAAACAGCGACAAGCCCACGACCCGCAGGTCGGCGAAGACCTTGGGCATCAGGTGGTATTTAACCTTGGCCAGGGGCGGGTACATCATCAGGATCAGGCCGACGGCGATCAACAAATTGGTGTGCTCCCCCACGGTGAGGGCCTGGTTGAACTCGGCCACCCCACGGGGGAAAAATGAGCCGATGGCCACCCCCAGAGCCATGGCGGCGAAAATCCAGAGGGTAAGATAGCGATCCAGCAGCGAGAGTTTGCCGCCCATGCTGGGCCGGCAGGAGGTGGCGCAATTGTTCATTGGTGGTCTCTTTTTGATTATGGCTTATTACTAAGCGTTCAGCAGTTCGCCCAGGTGCTTACCCCGGAGCTCCGTGGCCAGCCAGGGGGAGGCCGCCACCGGGCCGGGGCTGATCTCCAGCACTTCATTAATAAAATCCAGCTCCCGCAGGCCGCGGGCGGCCAGCAGGGGGTCGGCGGTGCCGGACAGGGCAAAACACTGGTTGACGGCCCAGCCGTAGGGCTCGATTTGCGCCCGGCGCAGGTCGTCCTGCAGCCGCCGGGCTTCATGGACCGGGGTGGCCTCGGGCAGGGTGACCAGCAGAATTCTGGTGTATTGCGGATCACGCAGCCGGGGCAGCAGGGACTTGACCGCCTCGCTGACCCCGGCCTGATTTTTGGCCACCTCCCGGTGATAGGACTCGGTGGCGTCCAGCAGCAGCAGAGTGTGGCCGGTGGGGGCGGTGTCCAGAACCAGGAACTGGTCTTGAGCCGCCGCCACCTCGCGGGCGAAGGCCTGGAAGACCGCGATTTCCTCGATGCAGGGCGAGCGCAGTTCTTCCTTGAGCAATTCCAGATCTTCACCGGCCAACTCCCGCTCCTTGTCGGCCAGCACCTGGGCGACGTAGGCCCGGGTTTCGGCCCGGGGATCGATGCGGCTGATGCTCAGGTTGACAGGGGGATCCGGCAGCATTTGGCCGACATGGGCCGCCGGGTCGGTGGTGGAAAGGCGAACCTGATGGCCCCGGCCGGCCAACTCCGCTGCGATGGCGGCGGCCACCGCGGTTTTGCCCACCCCGCCTTTGCCCATGGTCATAATCAGCCCCTTGCCGGGGGCGGCCAGCTGGTTCAACAGTTCCGACCAGGGACTGAGCCGGGGCGTGATTCGGGTCAACCCCTGTTCGAGCCGTGCTGCTTCATCGGTGGCCACCGGGTCGGCCTTGCCCTCTAAAACCCGCTGGATGGCCGGCTGGCCCACCACCCCATGGGGCCGGAAAGCCAGCTCGCTGCGGGGCAGCCGAGCCAGGGTGGGGGGCAAGGCGGCCAGGGCTTGTTGGCCTTTGGCCGCCAGAGCCAGGGCCACCGGGTCGGCGGAGGCCGCCTGGAACAGGCCGTTGATTACCAGATGCTGGTTTTTCATCCCCAGCCCATACAGCTCGGCGGCGGCCCGTTCGGCCTCCTCCAGGGCAAAAGTTTCCGGTCGGCTCACCAGCACCAGCAGGGTTAAGGCCGGGTTGGTCAGCGAGGCCACCGCCTCCTCGTAGATCAAGCGCTGTTCCTTGAGCCCGGCCAGAGGGCCCAGGCAGGAGGAGCCGCTTTTATTGGTGAGCACAAAATCGTTCCAGGCCGCCGGCAAACTGAGCAGACGCAGGGTATGGCCGGTGGGGGCGGTGTCCAGCACAATATGATCGTAATCGGCCACCGCTGCCGGTTGGCCGATTACTCGGGAAAATTCGTTGAAGGCGGCGATCTCCACCGTGCAGGCCCCGGAAAGCTGTTCCTCAATACTCTGGAGGGCCTCTGCCGGCAGCACCCCGCGATAGGGGGCCACCATGCGTTCCCGATAGGCGGCGGCCGCCGCCTCCGGGTCGATATTCATGGCCTGCAGGCCCGGCCGGCCGTTGACCGGGGTGGGAGCGTCGGCCAGTTCCGTTGCCAGCACCTCGTCCAGATTGGAGGCCGGATCGGTGCTGATCAGCAGAACCTGTTTGCCTTGCCGGGCCAGGGCGCAGGCGGTGAGGCAAGACATGGTGGTCTTGCCCACCCCACCCTTGCCGGTGAAAAAGAGATAACGGGTGGCCTGCTCGTTCAGCAGCATTGGTCGTTACCTCCGGCCAGGGGCAGGTTGGGGAGGGGGACGGCGGGGGCGTCCCGCCGGGGATCGAAAGCCACCCCGGCCATGGCGGCCAGCTCTCGGCGGTCCGGGTATCGGGCGGCGCTTTGCTCCACCCCGTCAACCAGGAGCAGGGGCAGACAGGCAGTTGAATCGGCGGCCAGTTTATCCCGCACCAGGGGATTGGCGGCAAAGGCCGCCGGCTCCTGGGCAAGATTGTAGCGGCGCACCTCCACCCCTTTTTGGCGCAGCCAGTCAAGATCGGCGGCAAAACGGACCAGGGCGGGATCGACCGCCGGGCCGCAAACCCCGGTGGGACAGCACATGGCGGGATCGAAGACTTCCAGTTTGCTCATGGTTTCACCTTTTTGTTGGTTGCCGAGGCCGGGGTGGCGCTAAGGCCGGCCAGCTCCGTCGGCAGTTTTTGGATAAAATCGCGGATTTCATCCCGCACCCGGCGGTAATGGACCAGGGCCTGTTCTTCGTTGGCGGCCCCGGCGGCCAGTTTGGGCGGGTCGGCAAAGCCGTGGTGGATAACCTTGCCGGGGAAATAGGGGCAGGTTTCGTTGGCGTGACCGCAGAGGGTGATGACGTAGTCGAAGCTGCTGCGGGGCAGCTCCGCCAGGGTCTTGGAGTAGTGGTCGCTGATATCCACTCCGGCTTCGGCCATTACCTTGACCGCCAGGGGATTCATCCCGTGCTTTTCAATCCCGGCGGAAAACACCTCGAACCGGTCGGCGGGCAGTTGCCGGCCCCAGCCCTCGGCCATCTGGCTACGGCAGGAGTTGCCGGTGCATAGGAATAGGATGCTGGTTTTCATGGCGTGTTCCTGGTGTTTTTCATGGTTTCGCGCCTTGTTGCCGGGATCAGGCAATCAGGCGCAGCGGTTGCCATCCTGCTGGGTTTTAAGGTGGAGGGCCAGGTTGGCGGCATCCTTTTTGGCCTGGGGGGCGTCTTTGAGTTCCCGGCGCAGGCGGTCCAGGGTTTCCTGCCGGAACGGGCCCAGGGGGTCGGCCAGCCGGTAGTGCATCCAGATCCCCTGGCGGCGGCTGGCCACCCAGCCGCTGTTTTTCAGGTAGGCCAGGTGGCGGGAAATGGTGGACTGGGGCAGGCCCAGGGCCGCCATCAGATCGCAAACGCAAAGCTCTCCGTTGCCGAGTAACAGCAGCAGTCGCAAACGGATCTCTTCGGAAAGGGCCTTCATGGCCTCGGCGATTTCTTGCATGGCATCCTCCGTTTATCCGCATAGGCGGATATTGTCAAGGGGTTATTTAGGGGAAGCAGGTTGAAAAGGTATCCGATCCACAGGGTAGGCGGTCACAGGGTGCCGCCCCTGGCTTTGAAGGCAGCGGTAAGCCCGACGGCGATGCGTACTTCAGTACGTGAGCCGGCTCGATCGCCGCAAGATGCGGTGCCCTGTGATCGCTTACGTGAAAAGTCTTGCCAAGCTCAGGGGCTTGGGGTATAAAAGCGGGTCTTGTTCCCCCCGCTTCGGGTCGTCCGCGTGGCGGCTGTAATATGGGGGAGTGGTAGTGAAAAGAGTTTTTATTACAATGATATAAAGGAGTTGTTGGCAATGTCCAAGGTATGTGAAGTTTGCGGCAAGAAGCCCGAGGTCGGCAACAATGTCAGCCATGCCCACAATAAGACCCGGCGTCGTTGGCTGCCTAATCTCCAACGGGTACGGGTCGCCGCCGGCGGCGGCAATACCCGTCGCACCAGGGTTTGCACCCGTTGTCTGCGTTCCGGCGCCGTCGTTAAGTAGTAATTTTCCCCTACTTGCGGAAGGCCTCGCTGATTCCGTCCAGTTGCCGGATGTGCTGGAGGATGCGGTTGAGATGTTCGATGCCGTCCACCTCCAGCACCATGTTGAAGCGGGCGCCGACCCGGTCGGTGCTGGCCTCCAGGCTGGCGATGTTGGCGTCGTCGTTGGTGATGGTGCTGCTTAAGGCGGCCAGCAGGCCCTTGCGGTTCTCGCCCAGGGCCACCACTGAAGCCCGGTAGGGCACCTTGGCCGCCGCCGACCAGCTTACCCCGATTCTCCGCTCCTCTTCGGTTGCCAGCAGGTTGGGGCAACTGCCCTTGTGTACCGTAATGCCCCGGCCGGTGGTGATAAAGCCGATAATCTCGTCGCCGGGCACCGGCAGGCAGCAGTTGGCGATCTTCACCGGTATCCCGGTCGCTCCCCCCTCCACCGTCACGATCCCGTCGTCCCGTTTGCCGGCGGCGGCCTTGGCCTCCCGGCTGCGCTCGGCGGCCTGTAGCAGCCTGGCTTCCTCTTCGGCCTGCTCCTCCCGCCGCAACTCCTCCGGCTGCATCTGGCGGACGATGGCGGCGATGGTCAGCTTGCCGGCCCCCACCTTGCGCATCAGATCTTCCAGGGAATTGCAGGCCAGCTTTTTCAAGGTCTCCTTGATGTGACCGGTACGCAGCAGCTTTTTCAGGCTGATGTCGTGGCGGCGCAGCTCCCGTTCGCAGATCTCCCGCCCCTTGGCCAGTTGTTCATCCCGTTCCTCCTGGTTGAGCCATTGGCGAATCCGGTTGCGGGCCCGGCTGGTTTTGACGATGTGGAGCCAGTTGCGGCTTGGCTTCTGCTGGGGGCTGGTGATGATCTCCACCACATCCCCGTTCTTCAGCGGGGTGCGCAGGGGGGCGATCTGGCCGTTGATCTTGGCGCCGCTGCAATGGTTGCCCACCTCGGTGTGGATGCTGTAAGCAAAGTCCAACGGGGTGCTGCCCTTGGGAAAGCCCTTGACCTCGCCGCCCGGCGTCAGCACGTAAATATCATCCTCGTACAGCTCACCCTTGACCGTATCCAGCAACTCGCGGGGGTCTTCCAGCTCCTGGAGCATTCCCACCAGTTGTTTGAGCCACTTGAAGAGCTTGACATCACGGGTGCTGGCGGCCTGGCCCTCCTTGTAGGCCCAGTGGGCGGCGATGCCCTCCGAGGCCACCCGGTCCATTTCCTCGGTGCGGATCTGAATTTCCATGAAATCGCCGTTGGGGCCGATCACCGAAGTGTGCACCGAGCGGTAGCCGTTGGCCTTGGGATGGCTGATGAAATCCTTGAACCGGCCGTCGATGGGGGGCCAGAGGGAGTGGATCACCCCCAGGGCCTGGTAGCATTCCTTGACGTCGCCGACGATGATCCGGAAGGCCACCTTGTCGTAAACCTTGTCGATGGTGATGTTCTGGACCAGCAGCTTTTTGTGGATGCTGTAAAGGTGCTTGGGGCGGCCGAGAATCCGGAAATTCTCCAGACCGTTGGCCTGCAGGTGGTGGGAGAGCAGCTCCTTGATCCGCTCCACATAGGCTTCCCGTTCCGGCAGCGAGACTTCAATTTTGGCCATTAGCTGCTGGTAAGCCGCGGGCTGGAGGTGGGAGAAGGCCAGGTCTTCCAGCTCCCGCTTGATCCAGTCGATCCCCAGCCGTCCGGCCAGGGGGGCGTACAGCTCCATGGTCTCGCGGGCGATTTCCTCGCGGATCTCCGGCTCCACCACCTTCAGGGTCTGCATGTCGTGGAGGCGGTCGGCCAGCCGGACCAGCAAGACCCGGATATCGGCGGCCATGGCCAGCAGCATCTTGCGGATATTTTCGGCCTGATAGGCCAGGCGGCTGTTGAACTGGACGGCGGTAATCCGGGTGGCGCCGGCCACGATATTGGCCACGTCGGCCCCGAACTCATCGGTCAGCCGGGCTTGGCTCACCGGCTGCTCCTTCTGCTTGAGCACCCCGTGGAGCAGGCCGGCGGTGAGGGTGGCCACATCCAGGCGCATGGCGGCCAGAATGGCGGTTACCGCCAGCACGTGTTCCAGGTAGGGGCGACCGGAAAGGCGGTGGCGGCCGGCATGAATCTTGGCGGCAAAATCGTAGGCCTTGGCCAACGGGGTGAGATCCTCGTCGGGCATGTAGCTTTTGGCCTGGAGAATGATGTCGTCGATGCTGGTGCTCATCTGATGTCCGGTGCCGAGGTTGTTGGGGCCGAGGTTTTTGATTGGGCTAGGCGGCCAGGGCGTTGGCGATCTGCTCGCGGATCACCGCCAGGGCGGCGGCCGGGGTGGCCTCGCTGGTCTGGCCGTCGGCCCGGGTGCGGATCTCCAGCAACCCTTCTTTGAGAAAACGCTTGCCCACCATCAGCCGGATGGGAATGCCGATCAGGTCGGCATCCTTGAACTTGGCGCCGGGGCGCTCGTCGCGGTCGTCCAACAGCACCTCAATTCCATTGGCCTGCAACTCCCGGTAGAGCCGCTCGGCCTCGGCGCTCACCGCCTCGTCCTTGGGGGTCAGATTGAGCAGAATCACCTGGCAGGGGGCGATGGGGATGGGGAAGATAATGCCGTCGCGGTCGTGGTTCTGTTCGATGGCCGCCGCCACCGTCCGGCTGACCCCGATCCCGTAGCAGCCCATGATAAAGGGGCGGCTTTGCCCTTCGCCATCAAGGAAGGTGGCCTTGAGGGACTCGCTGTACTTGGTGCCCAGCTTGAAGATGTGGCCCACCTCGATGCCGCGGGTTAAGGCCAGCTTGCCGCCGCAGCGGGGACATAGATCATCTTCGGTGACCATCCGGATATCGCCGCTGTAAGTCGGGGTGAAATCGCGGCCGGGATTGACGTTGAGCAGGTGCAAGTCCGCCTTGTTGGCCCCGCAGACCAGGTTGACCAACTGGGCCGGCTCGCTGTCCATCACCAGCGGCAGCTTGAGGCCCACCGGCCCCAGGAAGCCGGCGGGGGCGCCGGTGGCCCGGGCGATCTCCTCGTCGGTGGCCAGCCGGGGTTCCTCGCGGGTCGCCAGCAGGTTTTGCAGCTTCACCGGCTGCACCTCGTGATCGCCCCGCAGCAAGACCGCCAGCGGCTTGCCGTCGGCCATATAGATCATGGTTTTGAGCAGGCGGTCGGGGGAAATTTGCAGAAAATCGCAAACCTCGGCCACCGTCTTGCGGCCCGGAGTGGCGACCTCGCTCAAGGCCAGGGGCTTGTCCCGCTCCGAGTCGGCGGCCTGGCGGGCCGTGGCCTTTTCCAGGTTGGCGGCGTAATCGCAGTGCTGGCAGATCACCACCACATCCTCGCCGGTGGCGGCCAGCACCATGAACTCGTGGGAGAAGCTGCCGCCGATGCTGCCGGTGTCGGCCTCCACCGCCCGGAAGGCCAGGCCGCAACGCTGGAAAATCCGCTGGTAGGCGTCGTACATTTTCTGGTAGGTGGCATCGGCCCCGGCCTCGTCGGCATCGAAGCTGTAGCCGTCCTTCATGATGAACTCGCGGCCCCGCATCAGCCCGAAACGGGGGCGGATTTCGTCGCGGAACTTGGTCTGGACCTGGTAGAGGTTCAGGGGCAGGTCGCGGTAGGAGTGAACATTCATCCGCACCAGATCGGTGATTACCTCCTCATGGGTGGGCCCCAGGCAGGACTCCCGCTGGTGGCGGTCCTTGAAGCGCAGCAGCTCGGGGCCGTACAGCTCCCAGCGCTGCGACTCCCGCCAGAGATCGGCGGGCTGAACCATGGGCAGCAGCAGCTCCTGGGCTCCGGCCCGGTTCATCTCCTCGCGGACAATCTGCTCCACCTTGCGGATGGCCGCCAGCCCCAGCGGCAGATAGGAATAAACCCCGCTGGTCAGCTTGCGGATCATCCCGGCCCGCAGCAACAGTTTATGGCTGATAACCTCGGCTTCGGCCGGATCTTCCTTGAGGGTGGGCAGCAGCAGTTGGGAGAAGCGCATGGCGGCAATCCTTATTGAGCTTGTTATTGAGCTTGGGTTTTATTTGGGGCGCAGGCGGCGGCGGTCATCTGGTCGATTTCGGCCAAAAATATTTTTAATAATTGATTTTCCGGCACTTTTTTGAAGACTTTGCCCTTCTTGAAAATAATCCCGACCCCGTGGCCGCCGGCCACCCCGATATCGGCCTCGCGGGCCTCGCCGGGACCGTTGACCACGCAGCCCATCACCGCGATCTTCAGCGGGGTGGCGATCTTCTGAATATGCTTTTCCACCTCCTCGGCCAGGCCGAAAAGGTTGACCTGGCAACGGCCGCAGGTGGGGCAGGAGATCAGCTCCGGCCCCCGCTCCCGCAGGTTGAGGCTGCGCAGCAGCTCGTAGGCCACCCGGATCTCTTCCACCGGGTCGCGGGTCAGCGAAATTCGCAGGGTGTCGCCGATCCCCTCGTAGAGCAAAATTCCCAAGGCGACGCTGGATTTGACGGTGCCGGCGATCAGCCCCCCGGCCTCGGTGACCCCCAGGTGCAGCGGGTAGTCGCAAACCCGGCTCAGCCGGCGGTAAGCCTCGATGGTGGTCAGCACATTGGAGGATTTAAGGGAAATTTTTATTTCGTGAAAGCCCAGTTGCTCCAGCAGCGCCACGTTGCGCAGGGCGCTTTCCACCAGGGCTTCGGCGGTGGGGTGGTGGTGGCGGGCCAGGATATCCTTTTCCAGGGAACCGGCGTTGACCCCCACCCGGATCGCCACCCCGTGGGCCTTGGCGGCGTCGGCCACCCGAGCCAGCTTCTCCCGGCCGCCGAGATTGCCGGGGTTGATCCGAATCCCCTTGGCCCCGTGCTCCATGGCCGCCAGGGCCAGGCGATGGTCGAAATGGATATCGGCGATCAGGGGAATGGTTATTTGCTCGTTGATTGGGCGGATGGCCTGGGCCGCCTCCAGGTCCAGCACCGCCACCCGGATGATCTCGCAGCCGGCCTCTTCCAGTCGCCGGATCTGGGCCACGGTGGCGGCGACATCCCTGGTGTCGGTGTTGGTCATGGACTGCACCGCCACCGGCGCCCCGCCGCCGACGGGCACCGCCCCCACCCGAATCTGTCTGGTAATTTTCCTGGCTTGCATAGCCGGCCCATTATACCCAGCCATCCCGAAAATGCACCCGGAAAGCAGGCGGCCAAGCGGCCGCGCCGCAAAACTTAACGGCGCCCGGCGGCGCTCTTGCAGCAGGCGAAGACGGTGTATTCCTCTTGGTCGGCGCGGTAGGGTTCTTCGTGAACCGTAAAGCCGGTCTGGCGCAGAACCTGGCGCCAGGTGTCGAGGCTGAACAGGCCCAGGGTCCAGTGGTCGGTTTCGATCCGGAGCCGGCCCCGGTCGCGGATCAGGTACAAGACGGTGGTTTCGTACTGCTGGTCGGTGGGGTCGGGATCGTAGATGTTTTCGACGAAGACTACTTCCAGGCCCGGCGGGGCGGTGCCGGGGGCGGCGGGGGTGACGGTGGTGTGGTTTTGCCGGAAGTTTTCGGCGGTCACATCCGGGGTGATAATCAGGACGCCCCCCGGCTTGAGGTGGGCGTGGGCGGTTTGCAGGGCCGCCGTGAAATCGTCGAGGCGGTTCATGTAGGAGATGGCGTCGTCCATCAACACCGCGTCGAAGGTTTCGGCGAGCCGGAAGGAACGCATGTCGCCCTGGATGAAGGCGCACTCCGGGTTCAACTCCCGGGCCTGGGCCAGCATGACGGGGCTGAGGTCCACCCCGGTAACGCTGAACTCCTCCTTGAGATTAAAAACATTCTTGCCGCCCCCGCAGCCGATGACCAGCAAGGTAGCCGGCGGCTTGCCGGGCGAGGTAGCGGGTTTGGCGGCGGGCGAGATATCAGGTTTGCCGTGGGGTACGGCGCCGGGCTGGCGTTGGCCATACCGTTTGATCAGGCCGCTGACGTGGCGGCAATAATGCGCGTATTCGGTGGCGGCATCGCCCCACATCGGCCAGAGCCAGGCCAGATCGGTGTACAGGCGGTTGGTGTCTTGCTGTCCAAACCGGGAAGGATCATCCCCGGTCGGATATTCTGTAACGAGTGCCGCCATGGACTCCATCCTTTCGTATTTCAGTGATTTGTGGTATATTCCGCTCATGAAAAAGAATTCTTTGCTGGCGACAAACAGCTACCTGAAAGACCGTGACAGCCGTGATCAGCTCCTGCGCCGAACGGTCTTGGCCTCCAGCGCCGTGGAAGGTGTGGGCAAGTCCGCCGCCAAGGCGCTGGGCTTGGATCAGAAACGGGCACTGCCTACCCCTGCCGAAGGGTCCGCGCCAGAACCTTCCTGAAGATGCTCTCCATGGGCGCGTAATCATAGCCCATGCCAGCCTGCACTGCGGCGAAGTATTTCTGTTTCAGTCCTCCCTTTATGCCGCCGAAATCAAAAGGCGGCAATCCCGCCTGCAATCCCATGAGCACCGCCAGCATTCTGGCGAGCCGACCATTACCTTCCCGGAAGGGATGGATAAGAACCAGTTCGGTGTGCACCACCGCCACCGCGTGGATTATTTCCTTTCTCCGGCATCACCCTTCCTGGTTCAGGTTTTCGGATTCCCATTTTTTGTAGGTTTTGTTGGTGGCCGGGAGTTTCCATTCGATGGTGCCGTTGGCTGGGCGGCCGTTGACTACGGCGGCGGCCGCGCTGGGGCTTTCATCGCATATTTTGTCGGTCAGCTATGCACGGCAATATGATTTGATGATCATTTCTTGCCCTTCATGATCAGCCAGGTCGCTGGTTGTTCATGGATGATCACCAAGGTCATCAGCTCTCGGTAATGTTCAGAAGTTTGGAAAAAGCCAGAACCGCCGAACGCCTTCCGCTTGCCTCAAGCACAACATCCAGCACGCCGTGACTTCGTAGCTCCCTGAGAATTCGACGTGCTGTCGCACCGGGAATGCCCGACCTTTCGATAAAATCGCTGCTGTTGAATATGGGCTGAGAAAAGATTCGATCGAGTGCGCTGATGGTGTACTGAGACCGGGTAATCTCGGTCACCCGGGGTTTAATGTCCTCATAAAGAGAAAGGATGGCCTTAGCCTTACGCTGATTTTGCTCAGCCTGGTGGCGCACCGCCTCCAGGAAAAAGAGGCACCAATCAGTCCACTTTCCCGCGCGAGAAACGTCCAGAAGCCGGTCGTAATACTCGTCACGATGGGCTTCAAAATAGGCGCTGATGTAGAACATCGGCCCGCCAAGCAGTTTCTTCTCCGCCATATACAACGGCACCAGCATGCGCCCAAGACGACCATTCCCGTCATGGAAAGGATGCAGTGCTTCAAATTCGACATGCAGAATGGCCAGGCGTACGAGATGATCCTGGGCGTCGGCGTGGATATGTTTTTCCCAAGCGGACATTCCCTCGGCGAGCTGTTCGGGAGAAATCGGCACAAAGCGCGACTCTTCGATGGTGCAGCCATGCGAGCCGATCCAGTTCTGGGTTTTACGATACTCGCCGGGGGCCTTGTGGTCACCGCGAACGCCCTCCATGAGTACCCGGTGAGCCTCGCGAACAATACGCTGACACAATGGCAGCTCTTTCATCATCTCCACAGCCGTCCACATGGCCCGGCGATAGTTAAGAACTTCCAGAATATCGGCCCGCTTTTCCGGCGCCATAATCTTGCCGGCACCTTCGGCTTCGTATTCAAGCACCTCTCCCATGGTCGTTTGCGTCCCCTCGATACGAGAGGATAAAACGGCTTCTTGAGTGACCATGGGGCTTAGGAGCAGATTGGCATTTTGTACAGCAGACAACGTGCCATCGTAGCGCGCCACCGCCATACTGGCCGGACCGATAACCGGGATCAGGCGCTTCCAGTCCAACTCCTCAGGGGGGAAGGCCCCATAATGATATTTAACGGCCATGGCTTAACCCTCGTGTTTCCACATGCGCTTCATGAACTTTTCTTCTTCCTACGGCGGCGGCTGCGCTGGGGCTTTTGAAGGCGTAGTTTTCCGTGAAGAGGCAGCGGCCATCTTGGGATGAGAGTACCCCGGTGGTTACCAGCTCGGCGAGCAGTTTGCTGTAGCTGGGGTGGCCGGTTCCCTTGCCGGCCCGGATTCCGCGAGATTGGGAGCCGGCCTGGACGACAAATTCACCGCCCTCC
>OBJA01001959.1_pt1 | contig 12837 bp, 13 predicted proteins | sample 1519751 | NCBI WGS metagenome assembly OBJA01 (sample SAMEA3881238, study PRJEB22517) | soil metagenome | biome: lake sediment; feature: soda lake sediment; material: sediment, water from around vicinity | place: India | collected 2013-12-23 | depth 3 m
CCGTCCCTCGCTGTCAGCTGTAAGGAAGCGTCGGTCTCGACGGTTAGGTTCTTTTTAGAAGAGACTGAGATGACCCCGTCACTTTGGATATCTATTCCCTTATCGTCATCTAACTTAATAAGCATCTTCCCTTTTTTCTTGGCGGAGATCAACAGCTCTTTTGGAGCCAGTTTCAACTCCTTGCCTTTGTTGGTTCCAATGTATCTAATATTAGGATCCGCTGTCTTTTTGGACTCCGCGCCGTTTTTTCTTACCGAACCTGCAACTATGGCCTCATCCTCATAGGCAGTGGGGAAAAGTAGTCGAACCGTATCGCCAACCTCCGGCATGCAGTACCAACCGCTGTTTCCTTCAGCGGTGTAGAATGTGCTATATGGGAACAAGGTATAGTTCTTAGGGATTTCTCCCTTGTCGATCTCTAGATCGATCTTTACTTGATCGGACTCGACCTCTTTTACCGTTCCTTCTAACATTGCGCCGATCAACTTGTTATTAAGGATCTCGTTTTGCCGGACTCCGGTTTCAATCCTTAAGGTATAGAGATATTTTAAAGCACCGCTCTTCATCGCAGTCGTACTTTGAGCGATCACAAACTCGATCCCTTTACATTTGGCGCGCGCGCCAATCGGTAGGAATTGGTTACTCTCCAACTCGTAACAGGTGAAATCCGTCTCCATTAAGGTATCATCGTAGTTTTGTGCGGATATGGCATGATTAATTAAGTCTCTTTTTATGACATAATGAAAATCGTCTAGCTCAACGGCTTCGGTCTTCTCTGGCACTCCGAACCAGAATTTAGGTTTATCTGCTGAGATCTCAGGTATTAGTGTCAGGCCAAAGCGAGAAGCGATTCGTTTCAGAAAACACCAGTCCGTTTCTTTGTATTGCAAAATAAAGTACTCTAAAGGCTGTGATTCTACGTTGCGGTCAACGATACAGTCTCCGTCGTAATCAGTCAGTACTTCCTTGATTAGCTCGCCATAAGTCATACTGTTATTTTGAAAGGATCGGCTCTTTAATTTTATATCCATGTCTTTCGTATGGGTCGATGCATGCACTTCTAGATAATACATGCCATTTATGGCTTTTACAGCTACGCTTTGAACCCGCCCGCGGAAGAGTTTCTTTTCAACGTTACCGTCTACAACCTGAAGGACTTCGACTACATCGTCGGGCGTAGCCTTTTGCACACAGATATCTCTCTTCTCATCAGAGACAATTCCGGTGAATCGGAGCGTGGCATGTTCGTTAGCCGCTGCTTTAAGCTCCAGTTCATGCAAGGTTATCATCTCATATGGGCCCTTAAGCTGAATAGATTCATAACCGATCAACCGTTCTGGCACTGCCATGGTTCTCCCCCCCAAAATAAAATTGTTCAAGAATCTGGATGTTTGTCTCATGCTATAAGTGAACCAGCCAGGACGAATACAAAAAGACACCCAACAGCAAAGTGGATGCCTTATCAAGGAGTTTGTCTATGTCTTGCCATTTGCCCAAATATGGGTCTCTAATATAAATTACACACAATAGACAATTTTCCTCTTGTTATTTTAATTTTTATATGCTTTTTCTTATATTGCACAAATCCTAGCTTTACCTGGGATTCTCTCATAATGCATATTCATCGCCCAACGCTGAACAGCCTCTACTAGAAGATATCAACTGAGTCATTTCACAAACCTTCTGTCATCTTTTGAAGTCGGAGGTTGCCCACGTTTCTCTCCAGCCATCCTATTTTCTCAACTTCTCTTACATCAAACTCTGAAACATGGGGTTTAATGTCCAAAGGGGAGTCCATCCACAATCGCATATCTATTGACAAACTCTTCCCTCGCTCTCTTTGTATATTCTGTAATAAACTCGGTCTTCGCCTCAGTATATCCATCTCTATTATGTTCATACCGCTCTTTTAATCCTTGCTTTAGTACCCCATACTTATCCGCAATCTCTTTATGAGCCATAAGATAATCCCTGAAATACAACTCATCCCAATCCCCTAAGTAACGCAGGTGCAGATGAAAGACTCTCGCCGCGAATCCTTCAGGAGTGTACCCTTTATTAAATGCCATTTTCAATTCGGGTTTATCCGTAAATAACATCAGGGTCCAACCAGCAGCGACAAGTTTCTGTTTTAGCTGCTCAATATCACAATTAAAGTCTACTTCCAACAGTATATCCACTGTTGGTTTGGAAATTAACCCTACAACCGAACTGCTCCCGATATGATTAATCCGCTTTATGACACCCCCGCCTACGACATTGACGATCTCATCTTTTTCATTTTGATACCACTCTTTATAAGCTGGGTTATGTTCTCTTAGAATAATCGGGAACAACTCCCACAGCTCTTCTAGTGACATTTCCGACAACGCTTTTCTCATAGCAACCTCCTATACCGGAGACAGATGTTAATTTATAGTTTTGTTACACTCCCTAAATCTCTCTGGCTTGTTCATTTTCTCACCACTGGAATCCACACCTCACACCGGTAATCCTCAGCAGTGGTATCTCCAGGCAGATATACCTCCAGCTCAGGCCCGCCAGAATGTTGAAACCCCATCGATGGAAACCATTCTCCATAGATCTGGTCCAGCAACTTCTGGACAGAGCTAGGCAGTAAGCCAATCGCTGTAAATACAGCCCAAGTAGACGCCGGGATCTCCCGAACCTCAAACTCGTGAGATTCATCCTTATCCGGTTTCTCCACTGCCACCATATATGACATCTCTTCCAGATCAGCGCTAAAATCAGTGCATACACCCAAGGTGGTTTCAGTGTTCGCATACGTACAAAGACGAGTAAGTAATCCGTTTTCACAACATTCATCCCAGAACTTCGGAATCCGCCTGCGATTTTCTCCATCACGAGTTGTAGTTCGTATACTCTTGCCAATAATCTGAAAGGACTCTTTCTCTTCGATCCGATAGTCCATATCCTTATCCCCCTTCAAAGAAAGGTGAAAAGATATGCGAGGATACGCTTTTAATGAAGCCCCTGGTTTACGCGCGGCCGTTGGGTTTAAGCCGTGAACTTTCTTAAAGGCTTTGGTAAACGATTCAGGTGAATCATAACCATACTTTAACGACACATCCAACACACGTTCATCTGAACAAGATAACTCTTGAGCTGCTAAGGTCAGACGGCGCTTCCTGATATACTCCGCCACCGTCATTCCAGTGACCATGTAAAATAGTCGCTGAAAATGGAATGATGATGAATACGCCACCTTGGCTACATCAGCAATCTCCAATGTTCCTTCTAGATGGTTTTCTATGTGGTCCAAGGCGTTTTGCATATGCTGAAGCCATTCCATAAAGACGCCTCCCTCTTGGTGATAGTATCTATTTCACCACGAGGGAGGCCCTTTCCTCCCCTACTCCTCAGCTCCCGGTTCAAGCAGCTTATAAAATGCCTCCGGGTCATCGGGACTCTCCACAGGATACTTTGCCGTATACCCGGTATAGCCAGCCGGATCATTGAGGGTAAACCGACGCCAAGGGTTGACTCTAGGAGATCCCAACGCGATCTCGTAGACCCCATCGGTTAAATCAAAGATGAATGACCAGAGCGTGCCCATACCATCTTCATAGTAGTGGCAACAAACGCCTTCGGGGACCGGGTCTGTTAATATACCTCGAATGGTCTCCTGATCAATATTAGGCGCTGCCGCTCCTAAGCGGGAACCGATTGAACGGTGACGGGCTACAGAGTTCCATCGCCGGCCAATATCATAGGGGAGAGTCTCAGGTTGGGTGTAATGATTCGTCGCCCAGATAAACTGTTCGGGCGTATCCGGGCCGATGCGTCTGACCGATCGGTGAGTACAGGATATCTCTACTATGGCTGCTTGGCTGTTACGATCCGCCAAAATAAGGTTGAAATTGAACGAGATGGGGATTCCAGCAATCAGTTCCAGTGCTTCCTCCACATTTCGACACCGGTCTAAGACTGTCCTGATCACCGCCCAGAAGCGACAACCATCTTCCTGCGGCATCTCACCCGGAGCTCCCGCCGACATAGTGACGGCGAGTCCATGCTCGTTGATACCATCCAGTCTGCCAAAGAGAAAGATGGAGAACCCTAAATGAGCAGCAAATCCCGGCACACGGGTCGTACACAGACGAAAATCATCTTCAAAACCCCATTCGTAGCTGCGGCCAACTAAAGTATGACCGTTTTGGCTCGCTCCTGGAAGCACAGCCATATGAGAGCAGTGGCCGGTGGAATAATGAGAATAAGCATAGTAGATGACTTGTGTTGGCGTAACCCCGACAGCATCGGCAAACCCTCTAATCTCTTCGTTTAAGCCAGGACAGTATTGGTCAAAGAATCTGAGTGCTGACTCAAGTTGCTGCTGATCCGGCTGAGGAATCTCGGTCGGCGGCGAGATAAGAAACGCTAGGTACTCTGGAGACTTCTTAATCATTTCTCCTTGAATTCGTCCGATCTCATAAGAAGTTCCTTCAAGCACAACGTGGTGAAAGGGGATCTCTTTTACATTCGCTGAACTCATTAACTAACACTCCAATCTTAATAGTCTGTGTTCATTAAGATCATAGCAAAAAAGACCTTGTCCTTCCTGTCTATCCGTGCGGTGTGTGGATAGGGTTCCCGTTACAATCCTTTACGCATTTCCAGTCCAAAGCTTGCGTAATGACGACGTTATCCGGTACTTGCACTCTTTTTTATACGAATTGCTATATAAGTAATTGCTTGCACATTAAGAAGAGGCTATACTTAAAGGGAAATGAGGTGCCTTGTTCGTGAAGATAAGGGTCGAGAATATCCCTGAAGGAATTGAACCGGAGTTGATCATACGCTGTAACGAACTTGACGGTTCTCTGCTGCAAATCATTGATGCGGTCCAATCCTGTGTAAAAAAGCTCGTTGTCGATGACAAAGCGAAAATACATATTGTCGACCCAGACAGCGTCGTCTACTTTGAAGCAGTAGACGACCGGGTGTTCATTTACTGCCAAGAAAAGGTCTATGAAACCAAGAAGAAGCTACATCAGATTGAGGAGGAGTATAAAAACTCCGATTTCTTTCGGGCATCAAATACTATCATCCTCAATCTCAGCAAAATCGATAGCTTAAGCCCAGCTTTCAACGGCAGGTTTGAGGCTTTGTTACAAAACGGAGAAAAAGCGATCATCTCCAAGCAATATGTTCCTGAACTCAAAAAAAAATTAGGCGTATAGGAGGAGATTTTCAGTGAAAGACCACAAGGCAATTCCACATGTGTTGAGAGATTATTTCACCATATGTACCTGTTCGTTAGCAGGAAGCGCGGCATTCTTAACAATTTCTTCTATCAAGAACATAACTTATGCCCTACTATGGCAAATACTATTTGTTTCTCTTGTAACTTCACTAACAAGCCTCATTTATCATTCAAAACACGAATTAAGTAAAAAATCTTTTCTGATACGAAGTATCATTCAATATTTCATGATCAATGCAATTTTGCTTTTTTCCGCTTACTTCTTTAAATGGGTCCAATTTACCGAAGCAAACCTGGTTTTGACCTTTGTCACCCTTGTATTCCTGATTTATGCGCTTGTCCATACAATTATTTATTTTGACGATCGTTTCCACGCAAAGCTGCTCAATGAGAAATTAAGTGAGTATAAGAAAAAACGAGGTGAAAATATTGCCGAGTAACATTATTACAGTAACATCTTTGCTCAAACTTTTCGGCAATATTACTGCGGTAAACGATATCAACTTTAGCGTAAAGGAAGGAGAATTATTCGCCTTTCTCGGCCCAAACGGCGCTGGCAAATCGACCACAATCAATATCTTATGCACACTCTTGGCCAAAGACTCGGGTGAGGTGGAGATCTGTGGTCTGAAAGCAGGCAGGGACGACCGGGATATCCGACGTCAGATCGGGGTCGTTTTTCAGGAAAACAGCCTGGACAATCTGTTGACGGTGAAGCAAAACCTAATTTCCAGGGCGTACTTGTATGAAACGGATAGGAAAGCTGTCATAAAAAACCTTGACCATGTATGTTCTGTTTTGCAGATCAGAGAGTTATTAAACCGGCCCTTCGGTAAGTTATCCGGCGGTCAGAAAAGGCGTTGCGAGATCGCCCGCGCTATGATGAATCTACCGAAAATACTCTTTCTTGACGAGCCTTCAACAGGTCTTGACCCTCAGACAAGGCAAAAGGTCTGGGAGTGTATTGAGTTTTTGCGCCGCGAGTATAAGACCACGGTCTTTTTGACAACGCACTATATGGAGGAAGCAGCAAAAGCCACCAACATTGCCATTATTGACGAGGGCAAGATCGTAGCTCAAGGCTCTCCATACGAACTGAAGGATAGGTATTCATCTGACACACTTAGGATTTCAACCGTCGATCCGTTTCATATAAGGGCAGCTCTTACGGAAATGAACATCTCTTGTGAAGAAAAAGATAACCTATTCACCATCGAGGTGCCACATAGCCTAAAAGCTCTTGAGATATTAAAGAGACTGGAAACAGCCCTTTCTTCTTTTGAAGTTGTGCACGGAACGATGGACGATGTTTTCTTAAATATCACCGGCAAGACATTAAGGGAGGACTAATAAGATGAAGACCATCTGGCATCTTACGAAACGTAATATCCTGATGTATGTTAAAGATAAGGCAGCCGTATTCTTCTCCCTATTGTCGGCGCTTATTATGATTGGCCTATACGCTGTTTTTCTTGCCGAGACGAATATCCAATCCGTTTTAGAGCAGGTCCATGTCGAACGCCAACTGGCCGCATATCTGGTAAACTCGTGGGTCTTGGCAGGAATCATTGTTGTCAATACCGTCACCGTAACCTTGGGTGTGATTGGGATTATGATCGAAGATGAAGCCGACCACCGTTTACCGGCTTTTTTAGTCGCTCCCATCAGCCGCTTCAAACTGACTTTAGGCTATATACTCTCTGCATTTGTCGTTGGAAACGCGCTTTGTTTGTTAACCTTCCTTCTGTCAATGGTCTACCTTGCTGGCTCCAGCGGGTCGTTACTAACCATTGGCGGAACGATAAAGGCTTTGGGTTATATTGTGATCAATGTCTTTTCCTCGACTTGCCTGGTGTTTTTCGTTGCTTCCTTAGTTAGATCCAGGAACGCTTTTTCTATTGTAAGCACACTAATCGGAACACTAATTGGGTTCGTCGCTGGTATCTATATCCCGATTGGGGTCCTGCCGCAAACAGTACAGACCGTTATTAAATTTGTGCCCGTATTCTATGGAGTCGCTCAAATGCGTGAAGTTTTTATGGTCGACCCGGTTATTCAAGTCTTCAAAGGCGCTCCACAGATCGTTATCTCAGATTACTTGAGATACATGGGGGTCATCATTCACTGGAACGACACTATCGTTTCGAACTGGACCAAAACCCTTATTATCCTTGGCAGCGGACTATTTTTCCTACTGCTATCTACGTTAATGATGCGAAAGCGGAGATTACATCGTATTTAAGCAATAACTCCAGCATCCATTACAAGGCAATTATCCCTTTTTTGTGATAAGCCTGTTTTCTAGAACTTCATTATGTAAAAGCCGCTCCGAGCTTATACGGAGCGGCTTTTACATAAATCTATATTCTGCTTAACCCAACTTCGTCACAAATCTCTGCTTCTCTTCTTTACAAATAAGCTGAATCACATCTCTGCCTGATTTGGCCGCAGTAGGTACCCCACCGCCCGGGTGAACCCACTGACCGGCCATGTAAAAATTGTTAAGTCCTGGAAGCGTGCGGGGGAGATCTCTCCCCATGTTCTCAGTTGTAATCATCCATCCTTCAAACGATCCTTGCCAATTTCCGGTATACCTTTGTGTTGTCAAAGGTGTGGCCACATCGGTTACTTCAATACGCTCGCGGATCCCGGGCAATCTCTCCTCCAAGCCTTTAATGACACTGTTTAAGACGTTCTGCTTCTCCTGCCGATAAGCCTCCGGATCCTGCGCCAACCTTTTCCAATAGTCATATTTAGTCTCCAAAAGGACGACCAAAGCAGATTTTCCGGGCGGGGCAATCGTTGGATCATCACAGTAATGACGGACACCAAGCTCATTTACTGTCTGTCCAGCGATCTGCAACGGTTCTTTCAGTGTATAGTTGAACATATGAGACAGACCGGAAAAATCCTCATCCACTCCTAACGACACCTGAATCAATGGCTCGAAGATATTAGCCTCTTCATATGCTTTTTTATGTTTCTGCGTGAGATAACGTCCTTCCAATAGATCGAATAAAGTGGCATGACCATCCGCAGCAGAGATCAGATAATCAGCCCGATATTCCGTTCCATCAGCTAGTTGCACACCGACAGCGCGGCCTTCTTCGATTAAGATTCTAGTCACTTTTGAACTGTAATGTATCTGGCCACCTAGTTTTAGATAACGCTCCTCTATCGCCTGAGCAAACTTTAGCGATCCACCTATTGGATAGCCAGCGCACTTTTCGCTTAACCAACCGAGTGTCATCAAAAATGCTACCGTAGGAAACTCCGATATTCCCATGAAATTACTGAAACAGCTTTTCAAAAATGGATCAGAAAACTGCGCGCCAAAATCCTTCATAGTCATTTTGTAATATCTCTTAAAGTATCGTCCCATTGGGATCATCTTAAGCATCATCTTTATTCCATCAATCAGATTCATTAACTCTATCGCCTTATTAGATGGCATATCAAATTTAGACAAGCGACGAATAGAAGCAGTGAACTCTTCAATGACTTTAGCGTCCATAGGCGATAGTTCTTTTAAGTGTGCCTCTAAACGTTTAGGATCCGTATACATGATAAGCGTCTTACCATCAGAACCCTCGATCCGGTAAAACTCTTCAAAGTTCACCATCTCCCGGCCTTGGATGGCACCTAGTTCCTCCCAGATACGATAAAAACTGTTATTCGGTGAAGAGCCCACCAACCAATGTAGGCAACCATCAAAGACATATCCCTTTCGTTTCCAAGACGTACAGAGACCACCGGGTAGATCATGCAGTTCAAAGATCTGGGTTCGGTAACCATTCATCTGTCCATAACAACCGGCAGATAACCCAGCAATTCCAGCACCAATAATAAGCATTGATTTTTCCATCCGGTTAAGCCCCCTTACAAAAATACTTATGTGCCCCATTAGTTCTATTTTAATACTCCTTTATCCTTTATTTGCAAGAGCTTAGTAATTTTTAGTAGGCCTTGATGTTACTGAAGCTTTATGGTAAAATGAATGTTGCTTTAAAAACATTCGCTGGCGTAGCTCAATGGTAGAGCAGCGGTATCGTAAACCGCAGGTTGCGGGTTCAATTCCCATCGCCAGCTCCACTTAAAACCACAAATCCGGGAAACCGGATTTTTTCTTTTCTACACAGGCTATTCAAAGACCACATGAGCATCAATCACTACTAATTCTTAGATTTAGTTAAAGTTATTCCCAATTGACTTCGATAACCACTATATAAGTACAAATATACACCACGATTGCAAGGAGGACTATAACGTGGAGACAGTTGACGTCTTAGCCCTTTTTAACGAAGAGGAAGTCAAACCAATCGCCTACCGCTTAGATGGAGTCCAACATAAGATCAAGGAAATAACGACAAGCTACTCTTTTTATGAGGACCAGGAAAAAATAAGAGTTGTCTCTGTTGTCGATGAAACTGGAAATACAGTCGATCTAGTTTATTGGTCGAAGAAAAATAAATGGAAGCTAAAAAAATAACCCCGCGCAAGCGGGGTTTACTTTATCCCTCTAATGGCATCGGCTTATGATACTTAGCCACAAGGTAAAACCAGGCGAAGGCCACAACAAAACGGGCCATCGGTGACCAAAAAATATATCTTAACAGCCCCAAACCATTAAAGACTACATCCAGTGACATGCTCAAAAGGCTAAAAGATAAAAGATAGACCCAAAACCTCTTCCCCATTTTTTTAGGTGGTAAAAAATACAGGAAGATCATAACCGTCGGAGACCATGCCAAGTCTAACCAGAGCGGGGAACCTAATACAGAGAAGGGACCCAGATACTGATATTTAAAAAGGCCCAGATATGAGCTGGTAGAAGTAAATATTATACTAATAACAAACCCCCATAACAGGCTATCGTAGAAATATAGTTTAAAGTATTTCTTAGGGACAAGAAAAAGCGAGACGAATAGTAGAACAAAAGCAAATATAATATAAAACGCCATAAAAGGCAGGCCAAAAAACTCCTCTATCACAACCACCTCTACCATTAATTTTTTCTCTCTAATACTTCTTTTATACTTACCCTATAGAGGCTATTGAGAATATATAGAGGATATTTTCTAACGCCCCCCCTTATTGACTAATCAACCCAATCTCGTATATAATCCATTAAATAACTGATACCAAGGCTTTATCGCAAAGGAGAGGGATATTTATGCCTAAGATCTACGGAAACCGGATTATGCTGCGAGAATATCGAAAAGACGACATAGATCCCATTCGCGGCTGGGTGAACGACCCGGAGATCGCTGATAACCTCTCCGATATCTTCCTTTACCCCTCAACGCTTAATCAGACCGAATCATTCTTGAATTTCGTACTTGAGGGTAAATCTAATAACGAGGCGCATTTTATCATCGCTGAAACCAGAACCGAATCTTATATCGGTCAAATTGATCTGATGGGAATCGATTGGAAGAATCGCTGCGCTGAGTTGGGTATTGTCATCGGCCGGAAGGACAGTTTGAGTAAAGGAATCGGTTCCGAGGCGATCCGGCTCCTGCTTGAGTTTGCTTTTGAGCGGATGAATCTAAACCGGATCGAACTTCGGGTTCATGATTATAACGAACGGGCTTACAATTGCTACCTAAAATGCGGTTTTAAAGAAGAAGGCCGATTAAAGCAGCGGCATTACTATAAGGGGAGTTATAGCGATCTTATTCTAATGGCAATTCTAAAGGAAGAGTTCATGGATGGAAATAATTAAATCTAAGGATTCAACAATGCAAAAATATGATAAAATAATACGAAAGCCGTTATACGGTATGATTCTACATTGGATGCCAAATCGTAAAAACGCAATAGTATTTTAAGAAACTTGCGATCTTTGATCGGGGAGGACTTGACGTAAAATGAGCACTGAAGAACTGGCCAAAAACACAGATTTAACGGAAGAAAAAAGCGAGGCGGCGAAACCCTCAAATTTCATCCAGGATATTGTTACCGAAGACCTGGAGATGCAGCGGAACAATGGACGGGTTCATACCCGATTCCCGCCCGAGCCAAACGGATATCTTCATATTGGACACGCCAAGTCCATCTGTCTTAATTTCGGCATTGCCGAGCGAAATGATGGTCTTTGCAATCTCCGTTTTGACGATACCAATCCCACCAAAGAAGAGCAGGAGTATGTTGACTCCATCAAAGAAGATGTCAGATGGCTTGGTTTTGACTGGGGAGACCGGTTGTTTTACGCCTCCGACTATTACGACAGATTGTATGAATATGCTGAGGAGTTAATCAATGCCGGGAAAGCCTATGTATGTGATTTGACTCCCCAAGAGTTAAGAGAGTACAGAGGAACTTTAACCGAACCAGGTAAAGAAAGCCCTCACCGTAATCGATCGATTGAGGAGAATCTGGACTTGTTCCGCCGTATGCGCGCTGGTGAGTTCCCTGACGGCTCTCGCGTGCTACGGGCCAAGATAGATATGGCGGCTCCTAACATTAACATGAGAGATCCGGCTATTTACCGCATTCTTCGCGCCCATCACCATCGAACAGGAGATAAGTGGTGTATTTATCCAATGTATGATTTCGCTCACCCCCTCTCCGACGCACAAGAAGGAATTACTCACTCCATCTGTACCTTGGAGTTTGAAGATCACCGTCCGTTATATGACTGGTTCATTGGTAATGTAAGTTCTCCATCTAAACCACGGCAGATAGAGTTCGCGCGTTTAAACCTAACCTATACCGTGATGAGCAAACGCAAGCTCCTTACCCTGGTTAAAGAGGGACATGTTAAAAACTGGGACGACCCACGGATGCCGACCATATCAGGCTTACGCCGCCGTGGTTTCACCCCGGAATCTATTCGCAATTTCTGCGAGCGGATCGGAGTCGCCAAAGCCAATAGCACAGTGGATATCGCCCTACTCGAACATTGTCTACGGGAAGACCTCAACAAACGGGCACAACGGGTCATGGCTGTATTACGGCCACTAAAAGTTATTATCGATAATTACCCCGAAGACCAGACCGAGATGGTGGAAGCCATTAATAATCCGGAGGATCCATCTATGGGAACTCGGAAGATCCCATTTTCTAAAGTCCTCTATATTGAACAGGATGATTTTCGAGAAGAACCGCCTAGCAAATTTTATCGGCTGTCTCCAGGACGTGAAGTTCGGCTTCGTTATGGTTACTTTATTAAGTGCGTAAATGTGGTAAAAGACGCCGACGGCCAAATCGAAGCGGTTCATTGCACATATGATCCTGAGACTAAAGGCGGAAACGCCCCGGATGGTCGTAAAGTCAAGGCTACACTACATTGGGTCAGTGCCGCCCACGCGATCCCCGCCGAAGTGCGAATATACGATCGTCTCTTTTCCGTGGAAAACCCAGATGAAGGCGAGGATTTCCGGGTATACCTAAACCAAAATTCGTTGGAAACTCTAACAAACAGCATGCTCGAACCCAGTCTGGTTGAGGCGAAACCTGGAGACCGTTACCAGTTCGAACGGCAAGGTTACTACAGTGTTGACCTGGATTCAACCCCAGAAAAACCAGTATTTAACCTGACCGTATCGCTCAAGGACTCCTGGGCGAAGATCGAAAAAACGAAGAAACCTTAAGAAGAAACGAACCGCCAG
>OBJA01001960.1_pt1 | contig 12831 bp, 10 predicted proteins | sample 1519751 | NCBI WGS metagenome assembly OBJA01 (sample SAMEA3881238, study PRJEB22517) | soil metagenome | biome: lake sediment; feature: soda lake sediment; material: sediment, water from around vicinity | place: India | collected 2013-12-23 | depth 3 m
GTTTTCCGAAGCGCGCGGTGAACCAGAACACGGAACCGTCCTTCCCGTTGCTTGCCATGCCGATCCCGCCGCCCATCAGCTCGACCAGCGCCTTGGAGATGGCGAGGCCGAGGCCGGTGCCGCCGTACCTGCGGGTCGTGGTGCTGTCGGCCTGGGTGAAGCTGTGGAAGAGCAGGCCCTGTTTCGCGGGCGAGATGCCGATGCCGGTGTCCCGGATGGTGAAACGGATGCACACCTCGTCTGGGGCCTCGGCATCGCCGGCAACATCTATGGCTATTTCTCCCCGCTCGGTGAACTTCAGCGCATTGCCGACCAGGTTGAGCAGGATCTGCCGCAGGCGGCCCGGATCGCCCACCAGCCGGGTCGGCGTGGCCGGATCGACGGCGCAGATCAGCTCGAGGTCCTTCGCGTTTACGTGGAGGCTCACTATATCGATGATCCCGTCGAGAACCCCGTGCAGGTCGAAAGGCACCTGCTCGAGAACCAGCTTGCCCGCCTCGATCTTCGAGAAGTCCAGGATGTCGTCGATGACGGTGAGCAGCGACCGGCTGCTGCTTTCCAGGATCTCCACATACTGCCGCTGGGTTTCGGTGAGAGGGGTGCCGGCGAGCAGGGCAATGCTGCCGATGACGCCGTTCATCGGCGTGCGGATCTCATGGCTCATATTGGCGAGAAACTCGCTCTTGGCCCGGCTCGCGCTCTCCGCCTGTTCCTTGGCTAGGATGAGTTCCTCGGTACGCTTCCGGACCAGCCCCTCCAGGTTGTCCCGGTGGTGTTCCAGCTCGGTCTGATTCCGGTGGAGGTTGACGGACATATCGTTGAAGGCCTTGCCCATCTCGCCGATTTCGTCGTTTCTGTTGACCGCGACGACCGTCCCCAGCGAGCCGTCCTCCACCTCGTGCATGGCGTCGCGGAGGATGGTCAGAGGCCTGATGATCGAGCGGAACAGGAAGATATTCAGGAGCAGGAGGATGAAGGCCGAGGTGGTCAGGATGGCGAGGACGAAGAGCAGGAGGATCCGCCTGTTTTCGGCGATGATCTTCTCGAAGTCGTAGGAGATGACCACGTAACCGAGGGTGTCGCCGATCACCTCGATGCTGTTGACATAGACGCCGACCAGCCGGTCGCCCCGGTCGAACTGCTCGAAGCGATACCTGCCGTCCCGGCTATCCTCTGGGACCGCCAGCGGCTGACCGTCGTCCCGGCCGGCACAGAATATCCTGGCGCCGCCGGCCGAATAGAGACAGGCCTGGGTGATGTCTTCGGCGGCCCTCTGCATGTCTTCGAGGGAGGATCCCAGGGCCCGCTCGTGGCCGGCAAAGAGCTCGTTGGCCAGGTTGTCCTTCTTCTGCTTGAACAGGGTGTCGAGGAAGAGCTCGACCCTGGCCGTCTGGCTCTTGAACCTGGACTGTTCGAGCGGATACTGCAGGAGGATGCCGAGCAAGGCGACGAGCAGCACCGTGACGACGGTAGCCAGGTTGAGTTTGATCGCCAGGCTGTTGTATCTCATGCGGCAAAGCCTTCTTTCAACGCTCGGCATCGATGCACTTCAGGAAATGGGGCGCGCCGGCCTTGATCTCGACGATGCAGGCATGTTTGGCGGCATCTCCCCGGGGGCCGAAGCTGATGTCTCCGGTGACGCCCTTGAAGCCCTTGAGGCCGCGGAGGCTGTCGAGGATCCTGTGCCTGTCCGTGGTGCCGGCACCTTCGATGGCGGCGGCGAGGACACGGACGGCATCGTAGGCCAGGGCCGTGGCTGCCGGTATCTCGGCCCCGCCGTGGAATTTTCCGACGAATCCCCTGGATTCGGGATCCGTGGCGCCGGGGGCCCAGTGGTTGATGAAATAGCCTTGCTCGATCCGGTTCCCTCCCATGGCGAAAAAACTCGCCGCATCCCAGCCGTCGCTGCCGATGGGGATGGCGGTGCTGCCGGCATCCTTGAGAGCGGCGGCGAGATAGCCGCTCTCGTCGTAGCCGGACAGAAAGACCACATCGGCCCGATGGGGCAGTGCTTCCTGGACGGCCTGGCGGAATTCCTCCTGGCCGGCCTTGTACTCGACTTCCTTGACGACCGCGCCGCCCAGGGCGGTAAAGGTCCGGTGGAAGATCCTGGCGATGGACATGCTGAAGTCGCTGCTGATATCGATGAAGACGATCGCGTGTCGGGCTGCCAGGTCCTCATAGGCGAACCGGGCCAGGGTCCTGCCCTGGAAGTCATCGTCGTAGCAGACCCGGAAGATCGAGTCGCCGATGGCGGTGAGCGAGGGGATGGTGGAGATCGGCGAGATCATCGGCAGATGGTGGCGGGCGGCGACTTTGGCGACGGCCAGGGAATGGGAACTCCAGGAGGCGCCGATGATCCCCGCAACCCCCGCCTTGACCGCCCGTTCCGCCGCCAGGTGCGAGCCGATGGGGCTGCTCTCGTTGTCGAGCATCAGCAGTTCGATCGGCCGGCCCAGGATCCCGCCCTGCCCGTTGAGCTCCCTGATCGCCAGTTCGGTGCCGAGGACCGCCGGCCGGTTGGAGTTGACGGCTTTTCCGGTGAGGGCGAAGATCGCCGCGATCTTCACCGGTTCGGCCAGGGCCGGCAACGAGCAGGCAAAGATGAAGGCGATGAGGCAGCAGGGGAAAAGCCGTCTGAAATGGTTGCGGGACATTGTTGTCTACGGCTCGGGCTGGATCGTCTCTTTGAAGACCCGCTTTCCATCTCTGAACTCGATGATGATGATGCCCTTGTCCATGGGGTCGCCGTTGCCGCCGAAGGTGATGGAGCCCGTCGCTCCCCGGAAATCACGGGTTGTTGTCAGGGCGTCGCGGATGGCCAGCCGGTCCGCGCTTCCGGCCCGGGTGATGGCGTCGGCGAGCAGCATGACCGCATCGTAGGCCAGGGGGCTGCTGTTGTTGGCTATCTCACGGCCGTAAACGGCCTTGAAGAACTGCTTCATCTCTTCGCTTACGGGATTCGGCACTTCGGGATGCCAGGGGGCCGACTGGAAGCTGCCGCCCACGGCGGCTCCGGCATAGGACTCGATCTCGTCCCAGGCGTCCCCGCCGAGAAAGGTGGCCTTGACGCCCATTTTCACCGCCTGCCTGATAAACAGGCCGCTGTCCCTGGTGTATCCGGGCAGGTACACGACATCGGGACGATGCTCCAGGATTTGCCTGATATTATCGGAAAAGTCGGTGGCGCTGGCCCGGTAGCCGATCTCCGCCAGGACCCTCCCTCCCGCCTTCTCGAAGGCCCGGCTGAAGAACTGGCCGAGCATGGTGGAGTAGTCCTCGTCGATGGCGGTGGCGACGACCGCGGTGCCGGCCTGCAGATTGCGGGAGGCGAACTTCGCCATGGCGAGGCCCTGGAAGGAATCGAGAAAGCAGGCGCGAAAGATGTATTTCCTGCCTTGAGTGACCTCGGGGTTGGTCGACCCGGGGCTGATCATGGGGATGGCGGCCTCCTCGAGGATCGGCGCCATGGCCAGGGAATGGGAACTCCAGTGGGCGCCGATGACGGCAATCACCTGCTGCTCCACGCACTTCCGGGCGGCCATGGCCGACCCTATCGGCGTGCTGAGGTTGTCGAAGAGCAGGAGGCGCACCTGTCTGCCCAGGATGCCGCCGCTCTCGTTGATCTTTTTCACCGCAAGTTTCGTCATCTCGATGAGGGGCAGGTTGTGGGGTGCGGCGATCCCGGATTCAGAGAAGACGGCTGCGATCCTCAGTTCGCCTGCGCCGTTCGGATTGCCGGCCGCAGGCGGCGGAAGGCAGAGTACCGGCAGCAGCAGGAAGAATACCTGCAGGCAGCAGATCCGATCGGGGAGAAGCGAGCGGCAAAGACGAAAGAGAAGAGAGAGAGGCTGGTGTAGAGATCGTGCCATGGCTGGAAATCCTCTGGAAATGAGCCGCAGATTCGCCGGAGGGCTTGGCTCGATTTCCACGATACACAGGAAGACCGGAATACATGAATATATCTCCTATTATGCATGGCAGAAGAAAAAAAGGAAAGAAGGACCCGCAACAATTTTCCCCCTCCCTGCCTCCGGCAACAATGCTTACCGTTGTACCGCAACGATATCCTGCTCAGCAGCTACTCCATTTTCGCAACTGACCCGGCTGGTTCGGACCTCTCCACGAAATTCATTCTAACCCCGATAAACGGGATAAGTACCTTCACGAAATTCGTTTCAGAAAAAAGAAACGTTAGGTACTAAAAAGCAGGAAATGAATTTCCTGGTAGTAAGTATACAGGATGACGGTAACATTGCCTGCCGATTCCCTTGCTAGAGCCCTGCCGTTCTGCTACTCTCAGGAAAGGGTCAGGCTCACGGGGCGACGGACACGGTAATGCCAGGTCGCCAAATTTTGCCGTCAAAGCGGATACTTAATGAAATTTCAGCCGGGAACATTACAGCAGCGGACCTTGTTCTTCATCCTGGCGCCGACCTTCGTGCTCCTGGTGAGCCTTTCCATCGGCGGCTTCCTGGCGGTGCGCTCCGTCCTCCTCAATCAATGGGGGGAAACCGCCATCGCCACCCTGCAGCGAACCGCCCACGAGATCGACATGCGGCTCAGCCATCCCAAGGAGCTGCTCCTGCTGCTGGAGGCCGGCAACGAGCCGGAAATCAATCGCCAGGTCTTCGCCTCGGTGGAGAGGCGGATCGCCGAACTGGAGGGAGTGGTCGACGTTTCCATCGAGTGGCGAAAGGCGGCCGGGCCCCCGGCGGGCGGCCTGGGGATGGCGAGGGGGAGGGGGGCGATGCCCCATCACGGCCACACGAAGGACTTCACCATCACCCCGCCGCTGTACGACCAGGACCTGAAGAACCGCACCATCTCCCTGGTCTATGAGTTCCGGAGCAGCATTACGGACGAGGTGGGCCGGGTCGAGGTGAGTTTTTCCTTCGATGACCTCATCGAGGAGGTCCTCCGCGCCCCCTGGTGGAAGAGCAACAAGGCCTACCTGGTCGACGACTCGGGCAACGTCCTGGTGAGCACGGCGCTGGAGGTCGGCCTGGAGGATTACTTCCCCATGCGGGCCTTCGGCACCGTCAGCGAGCTCGAGCAGGAGACGCTTGCCAAGATGCGGGTGTCTCCCCACGGTACCGTCTTCGGTCCCGGAATTCCGCCCAGGGAGGTCAGCGGCTTCTATCATCTTTCCGAGGCGCCCTGGACCATGGTCATCATGGCGCCGGGTGAGAAGATCCTGGAGCCGATCATCCGCTTCCGGAACTTCTATTTCTTATCCTTTTCCGCCTGCATCCTGCTCATCCTCCTGCTCATCAGGACGACCACCAGCCGGCTCACCGCCAGGATCAAGGAGATCTCCGCCGCCGCCGACGACCTGGCAAGAGGACGGTTCCGTCCCCCGCTGCCCGTGGCGACCCGTGATGAAGTGGGCGAATTGACCCGAAGTTTCAACAAGATGACCCGGCAGCTCAGGCAGCGGCTGCGGATGAAGAAGGCGATCGACCTCGCCCGGGAGGTGCAGCAGAACCTCCTGCCCCAGTCCGGTTTCCGGGCGCCGGGCCTGGAGGCGGCGGGGATGAGCCTCTACTGCGACGAGACCGGCGGGGACTACTTCGATATCGTCACCTTCGCCGACAACGACCGGAAGGTCGGGGTGGCGGTGGGGGATGTGGTCGGCCACGGCATAGGCGCGGCGCTGCTGATGACCACCGTCCGCGCCCTGCTCAGGTGCCGCATCGCCCAGCCGGGCAGGCTGGACGAGATCGTCCGCGACGTCAACCGGCTGCTCTGCCGGGATACCGCCGTCTCCGGCAGTTTCGTGACCCTCTTCTACCTGGAGGTGGACCGGCGGAGAGACACCATCTCCTGGGTGCGGGCCGGGCACGAACCGGCCATCGTCTACCGTCCGGCGGCCAGGCAGTTCGACGAGTTGCGCGGCCAGGGCGTGGCCCTGGGCGTTGATGGGAACTTGTATTTCCTGGCCAACGAGTCCCCGGTGGGAATGGAGGAGCAGCTCATCCTCATCGGCAGCGACGGCGCCTGGGAGGTGGAGAACGAGGCTGGCGAGCAGTTCGGCAAGGACCGGCTGAAGGCGATACTCGCGGCCAACTGCGACGGGCGGGCCGAGGCCATCCTGCAGGCCATGGTCAGGGAAATCAGCGAATTCAAAGGTCGAAAAAAGCCGCATGACGACATCACCCTGGTGGTGGTGAAAATCGGGTGAGGTGGCAAGGCCGGTGAAGGATATGGCGAAGAAACTGATCATCATCGGCTGTCTGCTGATCGCGGCGGGGCTGTTGTGGCCGCTCCTGGAAAAGCTGAACCTCGGGCGCCTGCCGGGAGATATCTTCATCGATCGGGGGAATTTCCGGTTCTATTTTCCGATCACCACCTGTATTCTGGTCAGCGTCGTGGTGACGATCCTCTTCTGGCTGTTCAAGAGGTGGTGGTAGCAGGCAAGCGTTCAGCTGTCAGCGATCAGCTTTCAGAGAAAGCCCTTGGGTTGCGGGCCTCAGCCCGCATGAGTACCTCGGAAATCCGTTCTTGCTTCTCAAAAAAGGAAGATCGTGAGGATTTTGTGGGTTAGGGCAGAAAAAAGCTGAACTCGCAGCTTACTTGTGAGAAAGGTAAACGTATAGCTTCGAGCTAGTGATCGGCGGGGAGTAGCTGAATGCTGAAAGCTGAGCGCTGACAGCTTTTATCTCAAGGAAACGAATTTGACAAGCAACGGCCCAGTTCTCCTCCGGCAGATCCTCGCGCTGCTGTTCTTCCGGCTGCTGCTCAACACCGGGCGGCGCTTCATCTACCCCTTTGCCCCGGCTATCGGCAGAAGCCTCGATGTGCCCCTGGCGGCGATGACCTCCATCATCGCCGCCACCCAGGCCACCTCGCTCTTCGGCCTCTTCAGCGGGCCCCTGGCCGACCGGCTCGGCTATCGCCGGGTGATGAGGGCGGGGCTGGCCATGCTGGCCGCTGGCATGCTCCTCTGCGGTCTGGTGCCGGGCTACTGGCCGATCTTTGCGGGACTGGTGGTGGCGGCCTTCGGCAAGACCGTCTTCGATCCCGCCGTCCAGGCCTTTATCGGCCGGCATGTCCCCTACGCCCGGCGCGGCAGGGTGATCGGGGCGGTGGAGACCGCCTGGGCCGGCTCCACCCTGATCGGCATCCCGGCCATCGGCCTGATCATCGACACTGTCGGCCTTTCCAGCGCCTTCATGCTCCTCGGTCTTCTGGGGGGCCTCGGCTGGCTGGCGATCGCCAGGGTTATTCCGGCGGACGACCCCGAACCGTCCGCAACGCGCCGCATCAATATCTTTACCGCCCTGCCGCAGCTTTTGCGGGAACGCCCCGCCGCCGGCATGCTGGGCTTCGGCTTCTGGATCAGCATCGCCAATGACAGCCTGTTCGTGGTCTACGGGGCCTGGTTCGAGCAGGCCTTCCTGGTGGGCATCGCCACCCTGGGCTTCAGCACGGTGGCGATCGGCGCGGCGGAACTGCTCGGGGAATCGTCGACCGCGCTCTTCGCCGACCGGCTGGGCCTGAAGAAGGCGGTCCTCCTGGGACTGGTCCTGGCGGTTCTCGCCTATATCCTCCTGCCTTTCATCGGCCGCACCCTGCCGCTCGCCATGGTCGGCATGTTCGCGGTCTTCCTCACCTACGAGTTTACCATCGTCACCAGCTTCTCGCTCGCGACAGAGCTGATGCCGAGGGCCAGGGCGACCATGATGGCCGGCTTCTACGCCACCGCCGGCATCGGTCGGATGCTCGGCGTCCTGGTGGGCGGCTGGCTGTGGCAGCTGGACGGGATAGCCCTGGTCTCCTGGACCGCCGCCGGCCTGACCGGCCTCGGCCTGTTGTCCCTCGTCTGGGGACTGCATGGCTGGGAGCCGAGAAAAACTGAACAAGGGGAGGGGTTGTGAAATATCTTTGGATCGGTATCTTCGTCGCCGTCTTCATCTGGTCCGGAATCGGGCCCAGGGACCGCTTCACCTGGTTTCTCGAGGTGTTGCCGGCAATCGTCGGAGCCGGGCTCCTGGCCGCCACCTACCGGTCCTTTCGCTTCACCCCGCTCCTCTACGCCTTGATTCTCATCCACTGCCTCATCCTCATGGTTGGCGGCCACTACACTTACGCCGAGGTTCCGCTCTTCGAATACTTCAAGACCCTCTTCGGCTTCACCCGCAACAACTACGACAAGGTCGGCCACTTCGCTCAGGGATTCGTGCCGGCCATGATCGCCAGGGAGATCCTCATCCGCAGGCGGGTGGTGAACGGCCGGGGCTGGCTGAACTTCTTCATCGTCTCCTTCTGCCTCGCCCTCTCTGCCTTCTACGAGCTCATCGAATGGTGGGTGGCCGCCGCCACCGGCGAGGGGGCCGAGGCCTTTCTCGGCACCCAGGGCTACGTCTGGGACACCCAGTCGGACATGGCCATGGCCCTTTTCGGCGCGATCGCGGCCCTGGCCGTGCTGGCCAGATGGCATGATGGACAATTGCGCATTCTGCATGAAAAAATATAGCGAAGGGAGGCAGAAAAAAACCTTCCGGCATGTCCGGAGCGATCCGGCCGGCCGCCTCGGGTGATGGATTGAGGCGACGACGGCTAACGGCAGGTTCGATAAACGAAAAGCTCAAGGAGGAATGGTTCGATGAAGAAGTCCTGCATTCTGGCGGTATCCTGGTTGTTCGCAACGGTTGGCTATGTCTTCGGCGGCGACGCGGCGCCCGCCCCCAACGGCCTCGAGTTCCCCGGTGATTATCTGGACTGGCGGGTGCTCGGGCCCTCCCACCGGGAAGACAACAAAACGCTCAGGGTCATCCTCGGCAACGACGTCGCCGTCCGCTCGGCGAGGGAAGGCCGGACCGCTCCCTGGCCGGACGGCACCATTCTCGGCAAGGCGGTCTGGAAAGAGTCGCGCCATCCGGCATGGGAACAGGCGGTGGTGCCGGGCGAGGTCGTGCATGTCGAGTTCATGGTGAAGGATGCGGCCAAGTATCCGGAGACCGGGGGTTGGGGCTTCGGTCGCTGGCTGGGCATCGAGAAGAAGCCCTACGGCAAGGACGCTTCCTTCGCTCAGGAATGCTTTGGCTGCCACCGGGCGGTCGAGGAAAGCGACTGGGTTTTCACCCATCAGGCCCGGTTGCCGTAAGCGGCGTGACGGCAAGAAGGCGAGGAAAAAATATGGAAAGCGACGACAGGAAGTGGAAAATGATTCAGCGGCACCTGGGATACAGCGATCAGGAGATGATCGCCTTCAGGAACGACCCGCGGAATGCCGACGTATTGGAAAACGGCCGCGAACTGGCCAGCAAGACCATCATCCTCGAGGTGGTGGAGTCCCATGGCTGCAACTCCAGGCACAGGGTGGGAGACAGGTTCTATTTCGACGCCTTCGGCAACCTGTTGACCGAACTCTGCCCCAAGAAGGTCTGCGGCTATTCCCTCAACGCTGCGCTGATGATGGTCTTTACCGCCAACGAGATGCTCTTTGCCGGCATGGACCCCAACGCCATCCGCTTCAAGCGGGCGGGCTGCTTCGATGTCGGCCTGGAATGCGGCGGCTGGGGGCGGATCGTCCTCGAGCTGCGGGTGGTCGACCAACGTCCGGCGCAGTGAGCGGATGGCTGATGAAGGGTGATCGGCGGTCCGCGAAGTATCCGCGGAGGGTTTCCGGCCATGGCCTCGCAGCACCGCAAGATGTTCGTGGAAATCCGTGAAGAAGGGCAACAGCAAGGCCGCCCGAATCGATCCGATTCGGGCGGCCTCCCATTTCCCCATGCAGGCGGGCTGACGCCCGCAACCCAGGGGTACTACGGCTGCTGCTCACTTCTTCCAGGGGGTCGGCCCGATTGCTACCTTCAGCCCTTTGCCCTCGTAGGATTCCTTTTCCCATGGCCATATCGCCTTCCAATCGGCTTCCTTGCGGGCGTCTCCGTCCTTCTTCAGCGCCCAGTGGTATTGTTCCGGCTGCAGACCGAAGGAACGGCCTTCTTTATCGAAGTTGAAAACGTGCTGCTTGTTCGGTGTTCGGCCGCCTTCATTGGCCCAGTTGTCGTAACCGTACTTATCCCACCCTTTGCTGCCGTCCAGCACCGCCAGAACGTTCTTCGCCTGTCCCTGATGGCAGTCCGCGCAGACTTCGATCATCGGTTTTTTCAGGCGGGCGCTGGGCTTCCTGACACCCCGGGACCCGACATTGTGGGCATCGTGGCAGTCGAAACAGGCCATCGAGGCATGGACGCTGTGCGCCCCCTTGATGGTTTTCGAAAGACGGATATCCATATCCTGCTGGTGATCGCGGCGGCCTTTGCCGTCGATGGAGGTGGCCCGATTGCCTTTGCCCCAGTTGGGCCGGACGAACTCGGCGTAATCTTCGTATTTCTCGGTCAGTCGATAGCCGCGCAGGTCGTTGGCGCCCTTGCCGTGCACGCTTCCGGCCGTCCGGGTATGGCACTGCCCGCAGACCATCTGCCGGGTATCGACGTCGGTGATCTTGGGCGGATAGATGATGTTGTTCTTGGTCGGATCCTCGATATGTTTCTCGCCCGGACCGTGACACGCCTCGCAGCTTATGCTGATATCGGCGACGAAGATCTCCCGCAGGTCTTCACGCTTCCCCTCCATGAACTCGGTTTTCGCCTTGTCCCAGGCTTTATTGTCAAAGCCTGTCGAATGGCAGGAAATACAACGCTCCTGCCATGAATAGAACTCACCGTAGTAGTTTTTGTTGAGGTCGCCGTCCTTGGGTCTGACTTCGATGAACAGAAACTTGTAGCCGGCGCGCTCCTTGTTGCCCGGGTAATCGACTACCGTGGATTTATCCAGCGTCCAGGAAATACCGCCGTCCTTGGTGGTGGCCAGCCAGGCCTTGCGGGGGCCGCCGTCGTAATAGGTGGCGTAGCGTTGCTTGCGCTGGCCGCCGACAACCAGGTCGACATCCGCCAGGGCGACCTTGTCGACGGCGACGTAGTTGGTGGTCTTGTCCTTCTGGTCGAGAATCATATAGGTATCGAGTTTGTCCCAATCGCGCTCCACCCACTTGTAGATCTTGTCCTTGCGATACTTGTCGGGGTGCGCTGGCCCCCACTCGGTTTTCTTGCTGTGCCAGCTGACAGCCACTTGGGCGTGCACGTCACCGTGGCAATCGGCGCACTCAATACTGCCGACATAGGCGGCGGTTCTGGCAATCTCCGCCTGCTGGGGCGACGGATATTCTTCGGCACCGGCATTCGTGGCGAACAACAGCGTCAAGGCTGCAATCGCAGTAAGCATGGCTCGGCTCATAGTTCTTCCTCCTTGGTGATCTGATCATCGGTTGGGTGGGTGACGATACGCCCTGCGGGCAGTCTTGGTTTTAAGTCTATCATAAGGAAAAAATATTCTCTAGGATGCACTAAATAATTATTGACACCAATAATATGGCTGATAAGTATTTGATAATACAAATTCACGAGGATATTTTAACCATGCGCGCACAAGTGGAAGACCTGCTGTGAGTATACAATGAATTTGAAACAGTTCTCGCGCAGCAGGATATCGTGTTCGCGGGGTTGAACGCGCTTCTATCATTCTTCGGTATGCTGGAGAGCATAACTTCCACAAAGAGGAATCGGATCGTTTGAAAAGAGTTTTACCGATGATAGCGCAGCACTATTAGGAATTTTCTAAAACGGTTTCTTCTCCTGCCAGAGTAGGGGAAGGCAAAAAACCATTCCAGAGAAAGGTTTTCGACAAAAATGTCCTTATTGTGAAGCAGATTTCACATGTGATTCTCATGTTTCAGATATTATAACGAATGTTGGAAAATTCCCTGGGCGGCAGCTGCGGGCGCCCCGATGATTTTTTCCGTCCTGCGGGGTCAGCGGAGATGACGACCGACTTCGCCGACCAGCCGCGGGCGGAGATGAAAGAAGACGAGTTTGACCGACCGGCATAGCCGGTTCACAGATTGTCCAGGCAGGTCTGTCTGCCCTTCTTGGCCTCATCGAGGCCGGGGTCCAGTTTGAGGGCGTGTTCGAAATGCAGCAGGGCGGCCTCATAGTCCTTCTCCTGCAGAGCTATTCTGCCTGAGAGAAGATGGGATGGCGCATGATGTGGGTGCCTGGCGAGGAGGGAGTCCAGGGTCTTTCTGGCCTTGTCCAGCTCGTTTTTGTCGAACAGTATCCTGGCGAGGTTGTACTGCGCGCCCGCCTGCGGGACGGCGCTTCGATCCGGGTTCGCCGGTGATTCGAGAGCCGTGTCCAGTTCCGCCCGGGAAATTTCCTTCAGCAGCAGCCTGACGTGCGTTTCAACCGAAGGAGTGAAGCCGACCCAGTTCGAGGCGGTGAAAAACGTCAGCTTCCCGTCGGCACTGAAGAGGCCGGTGCTCGGTTCGGCGAAGACTCCGAAGAGCCTGGAAACGGCCCCACCGCTGTCGAGCAGGAGGGGAAAGGTGATTTCGTTTCCATTGCGAAAACTGACTACCGCCTGGCGATCCGCCTTCCCCGCCAGGATACCCACTACCGAGACGCCTTTCTTCTGGTAGTCTGCCTGCAGGTTCTGCAGCGCCCTCATCTGTTTCACCGACTGTTTCTGGTCGAGCCGGAAAAAGGTGACGACGGCAATCCGGCCTTTGAGTTCTGCGGAGCAGAACCGGCGGCCTTCCAGCTCCTCCGCACAAAAAGAGGGCAGCATTTCGCCTTGGCGGATATTGGCGAAGGAGAATTGCTCGGCCTGGCTGCCCTGACTGAAAAACAGCAGAAAGAGAAATAACAGGAGTATTTTCATGCCGCGCCGCCCTCTCACGTGGTTCTCGAGCAATTACTTCTTCAGGTAGTTGTAGACGAGCCGTGCATGGCAGGCAACGCAGGACCCGCCGGACTGGACGCACGA
>OBJA01001961.1_pt1 | contig 12825 bp, 13 predicted proteins | sample 1519751 | NCBI WGS metagenome assembly OBJA01 (sample SAMEA3881238, study PRJEB22517) | soil metagenome | biome: lake sediment; feature: soda lake sediment; material: sediment, water from around vicinity | place: India | collected 2013-12-23 | depth 3 m
GCAGCGACAGCGAATCCGCCTCCGACAGCGATAGCAACAATGAAGACGATAACGAGGAGGAGTAAGTAAGTTGTAATGTAAAATATATTGTCGCTTGATGTACACTGAGACCCGCGGAGGTTCTTTTCTAGACTCCGCGGGTTTTTTATGGGTATGGCAGCCTAGTAAAGTAAAATTCAATTTAGGTATCAATTCCTAAATAATATTGAAAACTATTATGTAAGCGAACATAACTGATACTGGTTGATATGCTGGTTCATGACAATCAGTACATGAGTGTGTAAGGCTAGTTGAGTATTTTATTGTTATAACTCTATAACCAGCTTCCGTATATCTATATTTGTTCAAGTTGTGAGGTAATAAGTGACTGTTGTTCATTTGCCGGATGGTACAGACAAAGTGTTTGAGAATCCCGTGACTGTGGGAGAGGTTGCTGAATCTATCGGCCCGGGGCTGGCACGTGCTGCACTGGCTGGCAAGTTAAATGGCAGGCTGGTGGATCTGTCAGAGCAGATAGATACAGATAGTGATTTAGTGTTAATAACGGATAAGGATGCTGATGGTCTGGAGATCATTCGTCATTCTTGCGCACATTTACTGGCGCATGCCGTCAAGGAATTATTTCCGGGTGCGCAAGTTACTATCGGGCCGGTCATAGAAAATGGATTTTATTATGATTTTTCTTATGAACGGCCATTTACACCTGAAGACTTGGTGGTTATAGAAAAAAGAATGCAGGAGATCAGCAAAAGAGCGTTGAAAATTGAGCGAAAGGTATGGGATCGATCCAAAGCAATCAACTTTTTTAAAGATATTGGAGAACACTATAAAGCTCAGATAATTGAATCGATTCCAGATAACGAGCCTGTTTCCTTATATTCCCAAGGTGATTTTACGGATTTATGTCGCGGGCCACATGTACCCTATACGTCAAAAATAAAAGTTTTCAAGCTGATGAAGATAGCAGGTGCTTATTGGCGTGGAGATTCCAAGAATGAAATGCTGCAAAGAATATACGGAACAGCGTGGATCAGTAATGATGAACAGAATAATTATTTGCGGTGCTTAGAGGAAGCGGAGAAACGTGATCACCGCAAACTTGGCAAGCAGCTGGATCTCTTTCACACACAAGAAGAAGCTCCTGGAATGGTGTATTGGCATCCCAAGGGATGGGTTGTCTGGCAGCAGATTGAACAATATATGCGCCAGACTCTTGCCGGGAACGGGTATGTGGAAATCCGTACTCCTCAAGTATTAGACAGATCTTTATGGGAGAGCTCTGGTCACTGGGAAAATTTTCGTGAAAATATGTTTATCACGGAATCGGAGAATCGACATTACGCTATTAAACCGATGAATTGCCCGGGCCATGTTCAGGTATTCAATCATGGATTGAGAAGTTATCGTGATTTACCATTTCGATTGGCAGAATTTGGCTCTTGTCATCGAAATGAAGCATCTGGAGCTTTACATGGTCTTATGCGTGTTCGTTCCTTTACACAGGATGATGCTCATATTTTTTGTACAGAGGATCAGATTCTAGAAGAAGTAACAAAATTTATTGATCTGCTGAATCAGGTATATAAAAACTTTGGTTTCAGTGAAACGCTGATAAAGCTTTCAACACGCCCGCTCAAAAGAGTTGGAACAGAAGATCAGTGGGATAAATCCGAGACTGCATTGGCGACTGCTCTGAATCAGAAAGAGTTGAACTGGGAAGTACAGCCAGGGGAAGGGGCTTTCTACGGTCCCAAGATAGAATTTACATTGAAGGATAGTCTTGGGCGCAAGTGGCAATGTGGCACTTTGCAATTGGATTTTTCTATGCCAGCAAGGCTTGGTGCGGGGTATATTGCAGAAGACAATACAAAAAAAATCCCTGTCATGTTACATCGAGCTATTCTGGGATCTATGGAGCGTTTTATTGGTATTCTCATTGAACATCACGCAGGTGCCCTGCCTTTATGGCTTTCTCCAGAGCAGGTTATCGTACTGAATATTTCAAAAAATCAAGCTGAATATGCGCAGTTGATTACAGATGAACTTAAGCAAAATGATATACGCGTCAGCTCAGACTTGAGAAATGAGAAAATAAGCTATAAAATTCGCGAGCATAGCATGCAGAAAATTCCTTATCTGATAGTGGTCGGGGATAAGGAAATGGAGAACAGGACAATTACCGTGCGAGGGCGATCGGGCCAGGATTACGGAGCGATGCCTGTTGAAAATTTTATTGCTCGTGTTCAGGAAGAAATAGCTAAAAGGCTATAATAATTGACTTTAATGAATTTACGGAGGAGGGTACCATAGCTCAAGAAAAGACTGTAAAGGTTAATGACGAAATCTCGGCATCACAGATCAGGTTAATTGGTATTAGTGGTGAGCAGGTTGGGATTGTGTCGATAGCTGAAGCAAGAGAAATGGCTGAAGAAGCGGGTGTAGATATCGTTGAGATAGCGCCGGGTGCGGAGCCGCCAGTTTGCAGACTGATGGATTACGGTAAATATCTTTATCAGGAAAGCAAAAAAAAGCATGATGCCAAGCTGAGACAAAAACAAATACAAGTCAAAGAGATCAAGTTCAGACCCAATACAGATGAGGGCGACTACGGTATCAAGCTGCGAAATCTGATTCATTTTTTAAGTGATGGTGACAAGGTAAAGATTACACTGCGTTTTCGGGGCAGGGAAATGGCGCATCAGGAATTTGGTATCCGATTGCTGGAAAGAATACGAGGAGATCTTGCTGAGCATGCTGTGGTGGAACAGTTTCCAAAATTGGAGGGGAGGCAGATGGTAATGGTCTTGTCTCCCAAAAAGAAAGAAATTAAAGCAGGTAAATCTGATAAACGGTCTGAAACTGATGCAAAAAGTGAAGCTATAACTTAGTGGCAGTATTCTTATTGTTTCAGCATGGGATTGTTTACAATGCTGTTTGTTTATTACAAGTGATATCAAGGTTCCAAAAGCTTTCTGATCTGAAACACCTTGATTCACATTAAAAGAGGAAAAATTTATGCCTAAGATGAAAACGAAAAAGAGTGCTGCCAAGCGCTTTAAAGTACGGGCTGGGGGGAGTATAAAACGTTCGCAAGCTTTCAAGCGCCATATTCTTACCAAGAAAACAACTAAAAATAAACGGCAGTTAAGAGGTGTGGCTGCTGTTCATCCAAGTGACATGGTGTCTGTGCGTGTAATGTTGCCTTACGCCTGAGGAGATAGATAATGCCAAGAGTAAAGCGTGGTGTAACGGCAAAGGCCCGTCATAAAAAAATTCTTAAGCTGGCAAAGGGATACCGCGGTAGACGAAAAAATGTATACCGTATTGCAAAGCAGGCTGTAATGAAGGCAGGACAATATGCGTATCGTGATCGTCGCCAAAGAAAACGGCAGTTTCGGGCTTTATGGATTGCGCGTATCAATGCAGCAGCACGAGAACTGGGGATGACTTACAGTACATTTATGAACGGTATCAAAAAGGCGGGTATTAGTCTTGACAGGAAAATACTGGCTGATTTGGCTGTATTCGATAAAGTTGCCTTTGAAAAAATAACCAACCAGATAAAAGCCAATCTGGCAAATTAAGAAATAGTTAGTGTGCAAGTTTATCAAGGGAGGTCAGCAATTATTGGCTCGACCTCCCTTTTTTATGAATGAATTATTTCATTACTATGGGTGATCTGGAAGATTTGGTCAGTGCCGCGATAAAGTTGTTCGATAGCGCAGAAAGTATCGTTGATCTAGAGCAGATCAAGGCACAATATCTCGGAAAAACCGGAGAAATTACTATTCTGTTAAAGGGGTTAAGGGAACTGACTCCTGAAGAGCGGCCGGTAATGGGGGAACGAGTCAATCAGGCAAAGAAACTGCTGGAAGATGCTTTGAGTAAACGTCGGAGCTTGATTCAGGAAAAAAGCATGTTGGCTCGTCTGGCCGAGGAAAGTCTGGATGTATCCTTGCCAGGACGTGGATTGGGGATGGGAGGAGTGCACCCCGTTACACGCACTTTGATACGTATCGAATCATTGTTTCACTCGATTGGTTTTGATGTCGCAACTGGCCCTGAAATTGAAACTGATTTCTATAATTTTACTGCATTAAATATTGCCGAGAATCATCCTGCACGTGCCATGCACGATACCTTCTATGTTGATGGCGGAAAGCTGTTACGAACACATACATCACCGGTACAGATTCATTACATGCAAAATCACCGGCCACCCATAAAAATTATTGCACCTGGACGAGTGTATCGCTGTGATTCAGATGTAACGCATACGCCTATGTTTCATCAGGTTGAAGGGTTATGGATTGACGAGAATGTTAGTTTCTCCGCATTAAAAGGTGTATTGGTGGAATTTATGAGAAACTTCTTTGAGAAAGATGATTTATCAGTCAGGTTCCGCCCTTCTTTTTTTCCATTTACTGAACCTTCTGCCGAGATGGATATTGCGTGTGTGATGTGTAATGGCGATGGTTGTCGGGTTTGTAGTGAAACTGGCTGGCTTGAGGTACTCGGATGTGGCATGGTGCATCCGAATGTCATGAGCCATGTTGGTCTGGATAGTGAAGAACATGGCGGATTTGCTTTTGGTCTGGGCGTTGAACGCCTGACTATGTTGCGTTACGGTGTAAACGATCTGCGTTTGTTTTTCGAGAACGATCTGCGTTTTCTGAAACAGTTTAATTAATATACGAAACTTGGAGTTATGAAATTTTCCGGGAGCTGGCTTCGAAAGTTGGTTGTTGATCTCCAGTATTCTGATGAGGAGTTGGCGCACAAGTTAACTATGGCTGGATTGGAGGTGGAGAGCGTAGCTCCGGTTGCTCCTTTTTTTGATAAAGTAATGGTTGCGCAAGTGGTTTCCATTCAGAAGCATGTTAATGCTGACCGGCTCAATGTATGTAAGGTAGATGCAGGAACTCAGTCAGGTGAGTCTCTGCAAATCGTTTGTGGAGCACAAAACGTAAAAGAAGGAATGAAAACCGTGTGCGCCCTGGTGGGGGCCCGGTTACCTGAGTTGAATATACGGCAGGGTAAAATACGCGGTGTAGAGTCCTTGGGTATGTTGTGCTCTGCTAAGGAGCTTGGATTGGCAAGTGATGCCGAGGGATTGCTTGAACTCCCGGATGATGCGCCTGTGGGTGTGGATTTCAGAAAGTACTGTTTGCTTGATGATTGTATTTTTACTCTGAAGCTGACACCTAACCGGGCTGACTGTCAGGGTATGTTCGGTATTGCGCGTGAGGTTGCTGCAATTATCGCTGGCGAACTTGATTTGCCGGAGATCGTATCTCTTGATCCGACAATTGAAGATGTATTGCAAATCCGGGTGGAGGAACCTGAGTCCTGTCCGCTTTACTGTGGCCGAGTCATTAAGGGTGTGGCAATTGATACCGTCACTCCTCTATGGATGAGCCAGCGCCTGGAGCGTGCCGGCTTGCGTATGATTAATCCGGTAGTTGATATTATCAACTACGTCATGCTGGAAACGGGTCAGCCAATGCATGCCTTTGATCTCGCTCAGATAAACCGGGAGATTTGTGTACGTTTTGCCGGTGAGAGTGAGTCCTTGCTCCTGTTGAATGGCGAGAAGTTGGCCTTGCAGAAAGATATGCTGGTTATAGCTGACGGTATCAAACCACTGGCGCTGGCCGGTATCATGGGCGGGAGTGAGAGTGGGGTAATAAATACTACAACAGATATTTTTCTCGAAAGTGCTTTTTTCTCCCCTGTTGTGATCAGTGGAAAATCATTTAAGTTGGGTTTCACATCAGACTCCGCACATCGCTTCGAGCGAGGTGTGGATTTTTCCATGACACGTAGTGCGCTTGAGCGGGCTACTGCCCTGATTCTGGATATATGCGGAGGCAAAGCGGGGCCGGTTACAGAAATCAGAAATGATCTGCCGCGACGAGAGGTAGTCAAGGTACGTCAAAAGCGTGTTACAAGTATTCTGGGAGTGGATCTGGGGGTCGAATTGATATCAGAGTATTTCCGGCGCTTGCAATTTAGTTACACTGTAGCAGGAGACACGTTTTATGTCGTACCATCTGCAGCACGCTTCGACTTAGTGATCGAAGAAGATTTTATTGAAGAAATTGCGCGTATGCATGGGTATGATCTGATTCCTGCTCAGTTGCCCAAAGCCCCAGTGCATATGCTGGCGGAACCGGAAACGGGTGCATTACCGGTTAAGCGATTGCGCCAGATTTTGACTGCGAAGGATTACCAGGAAGTCATAAATTACACATTTGTGGATACTCAATGGGAAGCAGATTTTTCCGGAAATGACGAGCCAATTGGATTGAAAAATCCAATTGCAAGCCATATGGGTGTGATGCGCAGCAGCCTCTTTGGAGGGTTGATCAATAATCTGCAATTTAATCTGAATCGCAAGCAAAGCAGGATCAGGATTTTTGAGACAGGCTCGTGTTTCAGTAAAGAAGGTGATAAGGCAAAAGAAGTAGAGGGTCTGGCAGCTCTTTGCTCGGGAAGTGCGTATCCGGAACAATGGGGTCTGCCGGGCCGGGATATTGATTTTTACGATATCAAAATGGATGTTGAATCTTTATTCTGGCCGAGAAGTGTTGATTTTGAGCCTGCATTACACCCGGCGTTACATCCGGGTAAATCAGCCAGAATCCTGCTGTACAAAAAGCCGGTTGGCTGGATAGGAGAACTTCATCCTCGTTGGCAAAGCAAGTATCATTTATCTCAATCTGCCATATTGTTTGAATTACAAACAGAAGCTTTGACTAGTGAGTTATTGCCGGTCATGTATCCGCTTTCAAAATTTCCACCGGTAAGGCGTGATATTGCGGTCGTCGTGGAAAGTGATGTGAGTGTAGCCAATTTGTTGGAGGCTATGAATTCGGAAAAAGATCACAGTATTAGTGAAATATCTTTATTTGACTTATATAGTGGTGAAAAATTAGCGCAGGGGGAAAAAAGTCTTGCTTTTCGTATTTTATTGCAAGATAGCGGAAAAACTCTTACAGATCAGGAAATCGATCAGTCAGTCAATCGGTTGATTGATATTCTTGAACGAAAATTTGGTGCAACGCTGCGCAGCTAATGGTGGTTCAGGGCAATTATTCTATTTTCTATCTTAAGGGTGGATATGGCTTTAACTAAAGCAGAGCTCACTGACTTGTTATTCGAGAATATCGGATTGAATAAGCGTGAAGCAAAAGAGATTGTCGAGTGTTTTTATGAGGAAATGCGAGCAGCGCTTCAAAATGGTGATGGTGTAAAGCTTTCAGGTTTTGGTAATTTTCAACTACGAACAAAACCGCAACGTCCGGGGCGGAATCCCAAAACGGGTGAAGAAATCCCGATCTCAGCGCGAAGAGTAGTTACTTTTCATGCGAGTCAGAAGCTTAAATCTATGGTGGAAGCCAACTATCGTGGAGAATCAGGTACGAATTAATGTATTGCCTCCCATACCTGTAAAAAGGTACTTCACAATCGGAGAAGTGAGTGAGTTATGTGGCGTTAAGCCGCATGTTTTACGTTATTGGGAACAGGAGTTTACCCAGCTGAGGTCGATCAAGCGACATGGAAACCGGCGTTACTATCAACATCAGGAGGTAATACTCATCAGGCGGATACGTGAGTTGTTGTACGATTATGGCTTTACTATAAACGGGGCGCGTAACCACTTGGTAGTAGGGTTGCAGAGTCAAGTTAAAAATAATGTAGCGGGTGACCAGCCTTATCAGTTCATCTCAGATTTCAGCTTGGCCGGACTAAAAAGAGAAATTGAGCAAGTCATATCACTTCTTCAGGTGAGTAAGTAACAGAATAAAATACGAATTTTTCTGATTAACGAGTATTAATCTGGAATTATTCAGGATTGAGTATTAGTGGTGTGAGGCTGGTAATTAGCCTGTGCATGTTTTTGTTATAATTAAAAAAAGCGGGGCGTAGCGCAGCCTGGTAGCGTACTTGCATGGGGTGCAAGTGGTCGGAGGTTCAAATCCTCTCGCCCCGACCAGTTTCTGGAAAATATTTGTTTCGTTTGTTTCCCGAGTTTATAAATTAAACAAGGAAAGAATTTAATTATTTCTAACCTTTCCTTAGCGACTGTGTATTTATCTTACTGAAAATAATCAGACCATTTTAAGGTAGACTTTACGGTAATTGGCCACATATTCAATTTTTCTGGGATGTATTTGAATGCGCATTTTGCTCAGTAATGATGATGGGTATTTTGCGCCAGGTATTGCCAATCTCGCAAAGGTGCTCTGTGAAATTGCAGATATAACGGTTGTTGCGCCAGAGCGTGATCGTAGCGGGGCAAGTAATTCACTTACACTGGATCGCCCGCTTAGCTTGCATAAATCACATAATGGTTTCTACTATGTAAATGGTACACCGACAGATTGCGTCCATCTCGCTGTAACTGGTATGCTGGACGAATTGCCGGATATGGTGATCTCGGGGATCAACGATGGGGCTAACATGGGGGATGATACGGTTTATTCAGGGACCGTAGCAGCCGCAACTGAGGGTTTCTTATTAGGATTGCCTTCAATCGCTGTATCCCTAGTGAGCATGTCACGCGGTAATTTTCCAACAGCAGCCAGGATCATTTTTGATCTTGTCAAGCGGTTCACAGAAAACAGATTCCATGTTCCGATACTGCTTAACGTGAATGTTCCGGATGTACCGTACGATGAGTTGCAAGGAGTGGAAGTTACGCGACTAGGCCGCCGTCATAAAGCGGAATCCGTGATTAAATACCAGACTCCTCGGGGGGAGACAGTATATTGGGTGGGTGCTGCAGGTGCAGCTCAGGATGCGGGTGAGGGAACCGATTTCTTTGCTCTTCAAAATAACCGGGTATCAATAACACCACTACAAATAGATCTGACACGTTACGACCAGATTGGTTATGTCAAGAGCTGGCTTACACTTTAATAATCCCCTGGCGCTAACTGACAAATTTATTTTCTGTAATAAAGTCGGGATTTGTTGAGGGTTGTTCCCTCTCGTTATTTCATTAGGTGTTAGGTAGAAATAGGAGAAGTGGTACGTGAGTGTACGCCATTCTGGTATCGGCATGACATCGCTGCGAACGCGAGTTCGTATGGTGGAACGCTTGCGGGAACAGGGTATTAAAGATGAAGTGGTGTTGGCAGCAATGGGTTTTATCCCGCGCCATCTTTTTGTTGAAGCAGCTTTGGCATCCCGAGCGTATGAAGATGTTGCATTACCTATCAATTACGGACAAACCATCTCCAGCCCTTGGATTGTCGGTCGTATGACCGAATTGCTGCGAAACAATGGTAATAACCCGCTTAGAAAAGTATTGGAAATCGGTACGGGGTGTGGCTATCAAACTGCTGTTCTGGCAAAGATAGCAAGTGAAGTCTATTCGATTGAGCGGATAGGCCCTTTATTGACCCGTACGCGCATTAGATTGCGGGAATTGAGCATTTTCAATATTCATCTGAAGCATGCTGATGGTATGCGGGGCCTACCGGAAGCGGGGTTATTCGATGGAATTATGATGACAGCAGTTATACCGGAAATACCGGAGATACTTCTGGAACAACTGGCTGTCGGTGGCAGAATGGTATTCCCAAAAGGAAACAGAAAACAGTATCTCTGTGTGATCGATTACACGACAGAAGGTTTTATTGAGACTATCCTGGATGAGGTAATGTTTGTACCAATACTACCTGGAACTATTAATAGATAGTGAAGATCTTCAGGGGCGGACAGCTATTGCTGATTTCTTTTATATTCCAGATAATTTTTTACAGCGGCTTGGCCTGAATGTAGGTCGGAGTGTCGAGCCAATATTCAATGCTCATGCGACTATTTCCTTTTTTTCTTCTTGTCTTATCCTTGGGTGCCTGTGTCTCAAAACCGGATCCAGCACCAGTCGTTGAGCGGCTGCCTGGCCGTTATCCGGGGATATCTGGAAGTAATATAAAAGATTATGAGAAAAAGGAAATCTACATTGTGCGAAGTGGTGATACTTTGTATAGTATTGCCCTAAGAAATGGTTTAGATGTCAATCAACTGGCTGAAATGAACAATATCGCAGATCCGACAGAGTTGCGAGTTGGTCAGGAGCTTTATTTACAAACGTTCTCAGAACAAGAGCAAACCGCCCATCAGGAAGACCCTTCTTCACAGCCTATACTTTTTTCAATTTCCCAGCCGGGAGATGTCGGTGTCGCCGATTATCGACCCGATTCTGTGTCTGGTGGGGATAGCTATGAAACAACCGAATCTTTCAAAACAGAGCCAAAAGGAGTCTTGCTGCGCTATTCTGATACGGCGCGTGATCAGCTGAACAATCAATCCAGCGTCGCTCAAGCTAATTCCGAACCTTATCAAATCAGTAGTATCAAGGAGCCATCGAGGAGCGAGTCTGATCAACCAGTAAATATAAGAACAAACAGTAGCGGTATCAACTGGGAATGGCCGGCAAGTGGCCAGATTATTAGCCGGTTTTCTGAGAAATCTAAAGGTGTAGGAATAGGTGGTCAACTCAAACAAGCTGTCTTGGCATCAGCTTCAGGTACTGTTGTCTATAGTGGAAGTGGTTTACGCGGATATGGTAATTTAATCATTATTAAACATAACGACAGTTATCTAAGTGCCTATGGCCACAATAGCAAGATTCTTGTACATGAAGGTGACAGTGTGTCTAAAGGACAAAAGATTGCTGAGATGGGCAATACCGATGGTGGAGTAGTAAAGCTGCATTTTGAGATACGAGAAAAGGGAAAACCAGTAGATCCGCTTGGCTACTTGCCCGCCAGATAGCTGTTGGTTGTTTCCCATCCATTGGTTTCATCGGGATCTCAATTCAAGAGAGCAGATAGTGCTTGCACATTTAACGGTTTATCAAATGATTGTCCTGCTGTTTGATGGGTTTGCGCCGTACTTTCTAAATCCGCTAAAACAAGAGCTGCATACCTGAAATCCTGTTCCCGGGTATATTCACTGATAGTGATAATTGTTTTTATACCAGCTGCCATAGCTGATTTCAGTCCATTTTCTGAATCTTCAATAGCAATACAAGCTTTAGCAGGAAGATTAAGTCGGTTAAGTACCCAGTGATAAATATCTGGTGCGGGTTTCTTTTTTGAAACGATATCCCCTGCGCCAATTACGTCAAACCATTCAAGAGCGCTGTCTCCCAGGGTGCACTGCAGCAGAGTGCTTACATTCTCGTAGGTGGTTGTAGTGGCGATTGCAATTTTTATATTATTTTTTCGTAACTCGCTTAACAATCTTCTGATACCTGGCCGTAGTGGCATCTTTCCTTCTTTCAGCAGATTTAGAAAATATTTAGTTTTGGTTTTATGAATCTGTGCAATCCATTCTTCAAGGTTATTCTTACCGAGGAAAGAAGGTGCATAATTTTCTATATAAAAACGGATGCGTTCCTTGCCGCCTGTGACTTGTAGCAGAATGCCATACAAATCTACATCCCATTCCCAATCTAGCTGAAATTCATTGAAAGCCTGATTAAAGGCAATTCGGTGCCCATCTCGTTCGGTATCCGCGAGCGTGCCATCTACATCAAAAAGAACTGCAGAAAGAGTCATAATTTTTAAGGTATTTATTTATGAAATGAATGGCTGGCTCGATTTAGTCGATCAGTAACAGCTAGCCATTCTAAATTATCAGGCGGTGCTTCAATTAGAATTCGCTCAAAATTCATATCATCGAGTTTACGTAGTGTGGCGTATAAACTTCTGCCAAAAGCCACCGGGTCATTGGGCATGAGAAAGTAGTGGAGTTTATCATTTGAATTTAATAGGGGAATAAGGTGCGTGCTGCAAATGATTACGCCTATATGTACCTTTTGTTGCAAAAGCTCGAAAGAGCGGGAAAAGAGGGATTCACTAGTTTGGCAGATTTCGAGAGGGGTCGCAGTCGCGTAATGTGATGTCAAAGATCCAGATGTACGTATTTTACTTTGTGATTTAATTGAGACTTTCTGTTGCAGTATGTTTTCAATGGATAGAATAGAGATACCGCCAGGGCGCAATATCGTGACATCTTTGTCAATACAACTGACAATGGTACTTTCCAGGCCTATCTCACAGGGACCACCATCAAGAATTACTTTAATTTTGTCACCAAATGCATTCCTCACATGATCAGCGATTGTCGGACTGACAAACCCGAAACGATTAGCAGAAGGGGCAGCAACCGCTTTATGATTGCCGAGCTGTTCAAGCAGCTTCAGTGCAATAGGATGTCGAGGAATGCGCAGTCCAACAGTTTCTTGTCCTCCTGTAACGCTAAGGGGGATATTGCTGCTTTTTGGCAAAATCAACGTCAATGGACCAGGCCAGAAATGTTGGGCCAGTATCCATGCAGTTTCAGGTATGTTTTCAGCCCAGAATTCGAGTTCAGATAAGCTTGCGAAATGAACGATGAGGGGATGGCTGGCGGGTCTGCCCTTAATATCAAATATCTTTTGGATTGCCGGATGTTGAGAAATATCAGCGCCAAGTCCGTACACAGTTTCGGTTGGAAAAGCAATGACATTGCCGCTGCGTAAGCTCACAACAGCTTGTGTAATTTGCTGATTTAGGAAATCTGAAATTTGATTATCGGTCTGCACCATCAAGGCTAAAGGATAAGTATGTGTATACGGGTTTTGGTTTTTTGTATTCTGCCAAGTTTAGATTATCAATGATAATAATGCATTAGAGAACATATAACCTCTTCAGGATAATGGTTATTTTTTATTAAATTGGGATAGAGTTTTTGATCGGGTAGGCTAGGTGTTTAACTGATTGATTTTCTGATATTTGTATGATGTTTTGGATTGTATGGATAAAA
>OBJA01001962.1_pt1 | contig 12821 bp, 11 predicted proteins | sample 1519751 | NCBI WGS metagenome assembly OBJA01 (sample SAMEA3881238, study PRJEB22517) | soil metagenome | biome: lake sediment; feature: soda lake sediment; material: sediment, water from around vicinity | place: India | collected 2013-12-23 | depth 3 m
CATGGCGTAGCCGCCGAGCGCGAAGAAGGCGCCGTGGCCCAGGCTGAGGATGCCGCAGTAGCCCCATACCAGGTCGAGCGCCAGCGCCAGCAGCGCGAAGCACAGGTACTTGCCGATCAGCGAGACCGTGTAGGCGGACACGTGCCAGGGCGAGGACGGCGGCGCCAGCAGGTGCAGCAGCGGCACGATCACGGCAACGAGCACCAGCAGCAGCAGGAAGATCCGCCCGCCGCGGTCGTGCTCCAGCAGGCCCCTCTGCGGGAACAGTCCGCGCGGGCGCTTCTGGATGAAGAGGATGATGAAGACCAGGACGATGATCTTGGCCAGCACCGCCCCCGTCCACGGTTCGAGGAACTTGTTGATCACGCCCAGCGACAGCGCCGCGAACAGCGTGCCCCACAGGTTGCCGACGCCGCCGAACACCACCACCATGAAGGAATCGATGATGTAGGCCTGGCCGAGGTTGGGACCGACGTTGGTAAGCTGGCTCAGCGCCACGCCCGCCACGCCGGCGATGCCGGAGCCCAGCCCGAAGGTCAGCGCGTCCACCCACTGCGAGCGCACGCCCATGGCGCGCGCCATGGCGCGGTTCTGCGCCACCGCGCGCACCTTGAGCCCAAGCGAGGTCTTCTTCAGGACCAGCACCAGCGCCAGGAACACCATCAGGCTGAAGGCGATGATGTAGAGCCGGTTGTAGGTCAGCGACAGCGCCGCGTTGATCTCCAGCGAGCCGCTCATCCACGACGGCGTCGCCACCGAGCGGTTGAGCGGCGAGAATATCGTGCGCACGAGCTGCTGCAGGATCAGGCTGATGCCGAAGGTCGCGAGCAGCGTCTCCAGCGGCCGGCCGTAGAGGAAGCGGATCACGCCGCGCTCGATGGCGATGCCGAACAGGCCCGCGACCAGGAAGGCCAGCGGCACCGCCACGAACAGCGACAGGTCGATGTGGTTGGGCATGAGCAGCTGCACCACGTAGGTGGTGTAGGCGCCCAGCATCATCAGCTCGCCGTGGGCCATGTTGATCACGCCCATCACGCCGAAGGTGATGGCGAGGCCGACGGCGACCAGCAGCAGCACCGAGCCCAGGCTCAGGCCGAAGAAGACGTTCTCGAGGAAACGGTAGTACTTGACCCTGGCGTCGATGCGCGCAGCCGCCTCCTCGGCCGCGCGCCTGACCGCGGCATCGGGCTCCGCCCAGTTCCCTTCCGCGTCCCGGACCAGGAGTTCGCCCAGGCGGCTGCGCGCCTCGGGCACCAGGCTGTCGCCGAGCCGGTGCACGGCCGCCAGGCGCACCTCGCGATCGGCGTGCGCTATGTCCACCATGGCGAGCGCGGTGCGCATGCGCTCCAGCACGCGCCCGTCATTCTCGTCGGGCAGGGCCGCGCGGATCAGCGCCACGGTCTCCGCGTCGAGCTGGCGGCTCATGTCGGCAACCGCGCGCAGGCGCACGCGCGGATCCTCGTGGGTGATGCTGAGCCGCGCGATGGCGCCGCGCAGCAGCACGCGCAGGCGGTTGTTGAGGGCGATGCGCCGCACGGCGGACTTGTCGGCGACGCCCAGGTCCTCGCCGCTCGCGGCATCGGTCAGGCGCAGGCCGTCTCCTTCCGCCTCGGCGATGACGACGCGGCCCTCGTCGGTATAGAGCTCGCCGCGGAACAGCGCTTCGAGCACCGGCAGGGTGCGGGCATGGTTGAGCTCGACGACGCGGGCCGCGGCGCGCTCACGCTCCGGGAAGCCAGCGCTGCCCAGGCCGGCGACCGCTTCGGCGAAGGCCGCCTCGTCGGCGGTCCCGGCGGCATCCTGCGCGCAGGCGCCGCCGGCCGCGAGCAGTCCGAGCAGGAACAGCAGGACGGCCTGCCAGCGCACGGACGCAGCGCTCGGGTATCTCATGGACTTCCCCCCTGCCTTCGCCGCTGCGGCTCGTGCCGGCCGCGAAGGCTTGTGATCGATATCTTTTTTATGAAAAGGGACGCCGGCACGGCCGTGCCGGCGTCCGACCGCCGTACGTCAGTAGTTCTGACCCGAGCAGGTCTTGGTCTTGGTGTTGTAGTTGCCGCAGTTCAGCGCCACCCAGTCGGCCTCGATATCCTCGCTGCCCGGCAGGTAGTCCGACCAGGCATCGCCCGGGACCAGGTCGTCGGTCTGCCATACCACCTGGAACTGGCCGTCCTCCTGGATCTCGCCGATCAGCACCGGCTTGGTGATGTGGTGGTTCGGCAGCATCTTCGCCACGCCGCCGGTGAGGTTGGGCACCTCCACGCCGATGATGGCGTCGATGACCTTGTCCACGTCCGTGGTGCCGGCCTCCTCCACCGCCTTCACCCACATGTTGAAGCCGATGTAATGGGCCTCCATGGGGTCGTTGGTCACGCGCTTCTGGTTCTTGATGAACTTGTGCCAGGTGCCGATGAAAGAGCTGTTCTCCGGCGCTTCCACGCTCATGAAGTAGTTCCACGCGGCGAGGTGGCCGACCAGCGGCCTGGTGTCGATGCCGGAGAGCTCCTCCTCGCCCACGGAGAAGGCGACGACCGGGATCTGCTCCGCGGAAACGCCCTGGTTGCCCAGCTCCTTGTAGAAGGGCACGTTGGCGTCGCCGTTGATGGTGGACACTACCGCGGTCTTCTTGCCCAGCGAGCCGAAGCGCTTGATGTCGGCGACGATGCTCTGCCAGTCGGAGTGGCCGAAGGGCGTGTAGTTGATCATGATGTCGCCGTCCTGCACGCCCTTGGCCTTGAGGTAGGCCTCGAGGATCTTGTTGGTCGTGCGCGGATAGACGTAGTCCGTGCCGGCCAGTACCCAGCGCTCCACGCCGAGCTCGTTCATCAGGTAGTCGACGGCCGGGATCGCCTGCTGGTTGGGCGCGGCGCCGGTGTAGAAGACGTTGCGCGAGGACTCCTCGCCCTCGTACTGCACCGGGTAGAAGAGCAGCCCGTTCAGCTCCTCGAACACCGGCAGCACCGCCTTGCGCGAGACCGAGGTCCAGCATCCGAACACCACGTCCACCTTGTCCCTCTCCAGCAGCTCGCGCGCCCGCTCGGCGAACAGCGGCCAGTTCGAGGCCGGGTCGACGACCACCGCCTCCAGCTTCCTGCCGAGCAGTCCGCCCTTCCTGTTCTGTTCGTCGATCAGCATCAGGACGGTGTCCTTGAGCGTGGTCTCGCTGATCGCCATCGTGCCCGACAGCGAATGGAGCACGCCGACCTTGATCGTACCCGCCGCCTGCGCCTGCAGCGCGCCCGCCGCCAGCAGGGCGGCGGCGAGGAGCGCGGCGCCCCTGCCTATGATTCTCGACTTGATCATGTCTCCCCTCCCGTTCGAATTGGTATATGTGAGAGGGGACGGCACCCTCCAGTGCCGTCCCCGTCCTTGCCTCAGATGTCGAAGGCGTAGCTGATGCCGAAGACCATGGTGTTATCGTAGTCGACGTCCTCGCGGTCCTTGCCGGCGACGATGTAGGTCACCGACATGTCGGCGCCGGTGCTGCCGATGGGGCGCGAGAGCGTTACGTTGAAATGGCGGAAGTTGCTCGTCTCCAGCGTGGTGAAGCCCGCCTTGTCGTTGCCGGCGTCGTCATCGTCGTAGGTGTAGTAGCCCAGGGTGAGGCCCAGGTTGAAGTCGTACGGGAGCGCGGTCTCGTAGCTGGCGGTCCAGTAGATGTCGCCGGAGTTGCCCCACACGCCGTCGTTCAGCAGGTACTGCGCCTGCAGGCTGAAGGGTCCGTAGCCGGCGCCCAGCACGAGCTCGGTGAGGTTGGAGTCGTCGATGTTGAGGTAGTAGTACTGGATGACGCCGATGTTGTAGCTGAATCCGGCCGCCTCCCCCGCGAAGCCGGCGTAGAAGTCGTTCTCGAAGCCGGTGGTGGAGTATCCTTCCTCGTCACCATCCTTGTCATAGATATAGTCCAGGCTCGAGCCCCACCACCCTGCATAGAAGCCGCTCGAATGGCTGTAGTCGAATCCGCCCTGGAGCGCCGCACCGCTGTTCTCGTTGCCGATACCGCGCAGGATGTACTTCGATACGACGCCGATGTTTCCGGTCACTTCCGCTTGAGCGGCCATCGGCAGTGCGAACGCGGGCACGGCGAGTGTCGCTGCGACGGCCAGTTTGGCCAACTTTCTGGTCTGCATTTCTGTTGTCTCCCTCACTCTTGCTGGTTGATGGTCACTGAAAATCCCGATGGTCACATCCGGTCATAGCAGACTCCGTGCCACACGCTTAATATTCATTAAAACCAAATACATAGAGAGCTGATGTCTGATTTCCGCAACGCTGTGGCAAAGGGAATTGCACCAGCGCGAATCCCTTGCACACGTTTCGTGCATCAAGCTGGGGCAGATACGTTCAACCACGGATGATCGAACGGTGCGCGCCCATCTTTCCGTGCGCGACCAGGGTCCCGAGCACATCGACGATGGCGCGCGTCGCCATCAGCGAGGTGATGTCCGAGACATCGTAGGGCGGCGAGACCTCGACCACCTCCATGCCGCAGATGCCCTCCTTCGCCACCAGGCCCAGCAGGTAGAGGATCTCGCGCGGCAGGAAGCCGCCCGGCTCGGGCCAGCCGGTGCCGGGCACGAAGCCGGCGTCGACGCAGTCGATGTCGAAGCTCAGGTACACCGCATCCGCGTCTTTCCACGCCATCTCCAGCGCGATCTCGGCCACCTTGTCGAGGCCGAGCTGCTCCACGTCGTGCATGGTGATGATGGTGGTGTTGCGCTTGCGCGCCTCCTTCACCGCCTGGCGCGGCACCTGCCAACCGCCGATGCCGACCTGCACCAGGTTGGACGCCGGCACGTTGGGCAGGTTGGTGGCGTGGAACCAGGGCGTGGTGTGCATGCGCTCGTCCAGGTCCTTCTCCTGGATGTCCGCGTGGCGGTCGAAGTGGATGATGCCGATGCGCTTGTCGGTCTGCTGCGCGATGCCGCGCACGGTGGCGAAGCCGATGGAATGGTCGCCGCCGAGGATCACCGGCATCGCGCCGCTGGCGAAGACGTAGCCGACGGCGCGGCTGATCTGGTCGAAGGTCTTCTCTATATTGGCCGGGATGGTGAAGACGTCGCCGGTGTCGCACAGGCTCATCTGCTCGCGCAGGTCGCAGCCGATCTCATAGTTGTAGGGCGTGTAGAGCGCGGAGATACGGCGGATGCCCTGCGGCCCGAAGCGCGTGCCGGGGCGGTAGGTGGTGCCGCCGTCGAAGGGCACGCCGATGATCGCGGCGTCGTACTTGCCGACGCCGCGGATGTCCTCGCAGTACGGCGCCTTCATGAAGGTATTGATCCCCGCGTAGTGCGGCAGCTCGCCGCGCGCGAAGGTCGGGATGGACTTGTCCTCGATGCTGTCGGCGCCCGGCAGACCCAGCTCCAGGCAGCGCTGCTCCTCGGCCTCCCAGCCCTTGTGGGGCAGCTCGGCCTCGCGGTGCATGGCCTTCCAGCCCTGCAGGGCGGTGCGGTCGAAGGACGGGTGATGGCGGCGCACGCCGGACGAAGAAAGCGGTCCTTTACTGCGAGTAAAGCGGGAACGAGTGCTCATGGTCTCCTCCGTTGCAAGGTTGAGGCGCGCAAGCGCCAGAGAGGCTGTGACTCTCCCGGGCTTTTGTCCCGCCGTGTAACCTCCCCGCGGAGGCCGATGACCCTCGGACCGGACGCCCGTGCGCGCACGGACCGGAACCCTAGTCATCCAGCGCAGGCGCATGGATTTGCCGCGCCTGCGGATGCGGTTTTGCAAGCGTTGTGCCACGCATCCGCGCACAGCGGCGCGATGCCGCGGCGACGCGCTTAAGCCGCCGTCCCGCCGATGATTCGCTGGCGACGCCAGGCGTGCGGATGAATGGACGGTCCGCGCGGGGCACGCTGCACGCGCGCCGGGCGGCACCAATTTGAGGCAAGGCGAGACGCCGGCATCCCATCTTTGGGCATCGCTGCGCGCGGCCGCGGGCGCGGCGCACGCAGCGATCCGCGCTTCGTGCGCGCGCACCGGCAGTAAACCCATGATGACCGTAGCCTTCTCCATGCGGCAGCGGGCGCGGCACAAGGCGGTGCGATGCGCGGCACGCTACTTGCTATGCCCGTTGCAGAGCATCTAGGGTTCCGGTCTCGCCCCGCAAACGGACGAGACGCTGGTCCAAGGGATGCAGTCCGCAAGGATCAGGCTGCGTTGTCCTGTTCTTCGCGGATACACGGCGGGACAAAAGCCCGGGAGGCACAGGCCGCGGATCTGCCACAGGCATCCGGGCGGCGCCGACCGTTGGCTGTCCGCCTGCCTCGCAGTCCCCGGCGATTTGGGTCGATGCGTCAACCTGACATCAAGGGGAACGTCATGCAGAAGATATCTCGCAAGCTGTTGCTGCCCATCCTCCTCCTGGTCCTCGCCCTGTGCGCCGTCCCGGCGGGCGCCGGCGCCGCGGAGAAGACGCAGTTCCGCGTCGCCTGGAGCATCTACGTCGGCTGGATGCCCTGGGACTACGCCGCGCGCTCCGGCATCCTCAAGAAGTGGGCCGACAAGTACGGCATCCAGATCGAGCTGGTGCAGATCAACGACTACATCGAGTCGATCAACCAGTACACCGCCGGCGCCTTCGACGGCTGCGTGATGACCAACATGGACGCGCTCACCATCCCGGCCGCGGGCGGCCTGGACTCCACCGCCCTGATCGCCGGCAGCGCCTCCAACGGCAACGACGGCATCGTGCTCAAGAACGCAAAGGAGCTGAAGGACATCAAGGGGCGCCGCGTGAACCTGGTCGAGCTCTCGGTCTCGCACTACCTGCTCGCCCGCGGCCTCGCCTCGGTCGGCCTCAGCGAGCGCGACATCACCGTGGTGAACACCTCCGACGCCGACATCGTCGCCGCCTTTACCTCGCGCGATGTCAACGCCGCCGTGGCGTGGAACCCGCAACTGAGCGAGATCACGGCCATGCCCGGCGCCGCCCATGTCTTCAACTCGGCCGACATCCCCGGCGAGATCATCGACATGATGGTGGTGAACACCGATACCCTGAACGCCAACCCCGCCTTCGGCAAGGCCCTGGTCGGCGCCTGGTACGAGACCATGGCGGTCATGGCGCGCGACGACAAGGCCGGGCGCGAGGCGCGCGCGCAGATGGGCGAGGCATCGGGCACCGACCGCGCCGGCTACGAGGCGCAGCTCGCCACCACGCGCATGTTCTTCGACCCCGCCGACGCGGTCTCCTTCACCGAGAGCGCGGACCTGGTCACCACCATGGACCACGTGCGCCGCTTCTCTTTCGAGCACGGCATCCTCGGCGAGGGCGCGCGCAGCGTGGACGCAGTCGGCATCGCCTTCCCCGGCGGCCGCACGCTGGGCGACACCCGCAACGTCAAGCTGCGCTTCGATTCGGCCTATATGGGCATGGCGGCGGCAGGGAAGCTGTAGACCGTCATGCAGCGGCTGCTGAACCAGCATCCGGGGAGGGCAGGCGCGCTCGCGCTGGGCGTGCTGCCCTTCCTGCTGATCGCCGTGCTCTACCTGATGGCCTCGGCCGAGCGCCTGGCGGAGAACCCGAACGACAAGCTGCTGCCCTCGCCCGCGTCCTTCGCGGAGACGATCAAGCAGATGGCCTTCGAGCCCAACGCGCGCAGCGGCGAATTCGTGCTGTGGCAGGACACGCGCGCCAGCCTGCACCGCCTCGGTCTGGGGCTGGTCATCAGCGCGGCGATCGGGCTGGTGCTCGGCGTCGCGATCGGCGTCATCCCCAAGGTGCGCGCGCTGCTGGCGCCGCTGGTGACGGTGATCTGCATGGTGCCGCCGCTCGCCATCCTGCCCATCCTGTTCATCATCTTCGGACTGGGCGAGGTCTCCAAGGTCGTCCTCATCGTGATCGGCATCACGCCCTTCATCACCCGCGACCTCGCGCTGCGCGTCGCCGAGATCCCCGCCGAGCAGCTGATCAAGGCGCAGACGCTCGGCGCCTCGACCTGGCTGGTCATGCTGCGCGTCGTGCTGCCGCAGATCATGCCGCGCCTGTGCGACGCGCTCAGGCTGTCGCTCGGCGCCGCCTGGCTGTTCCTGATCGCCTCGGAGGCGATCGCGGCCACGGACGGCCTGGGCTACCGGATATTCCTCGTACGACGCTACATGGCGATGGACGTGATCCTGCCCTACGTCGCTTGGATCACCCTGCTCGCCTTCATGCTCGACTACCTGCTGCGGCAGCTGTCCCGCCGCGCGTTCCCCTGGTATCACGACGACAGGGCGCGCGCATGACGCTCGCCATCCGCAACGTATGGAAGCAGTACGGCGACCAGGTGGTGCTGGAGCGCCTCGACCTCGAGGTCGCCGAGCGCGAGTTCTGCACCATCGTCGGCGCCTCGGGCTGCGGCAAGACCACCTTCCTGCGCCTGCTGCTCGGACAGGAGAGCCCGAGCAAGGGCCGGATCACGCTCGACGGCGAGGCGCTGCCGGCCGAGCCCGGACCCGACCGCGGTGTGGTGTTCCAGCGCTACTCGGTCTTCCCCCACCTCTCGGTGCGGCGCAACGTCCTGCTCGGCATCGAGCTGGGCGCTTCGAAGATCCTCGGGCGGCTGTTCGGCGCCGCGCGGCGGCGCGCGCTCGAAAGGGTCGACGAGACCCTGCACGCGGTCGGGCTCGCCGCCTCCGCCGACAAGTATCCCGCCGCCCTGTCCGGCGGCATGCAGCAGCGCCTCGCGCTCGCCCAGGCGCTGATCAAGCGCCCGCGCATCCTGCTGCTCGACGAGCCCTTCGGCGCCCTCGACCCGGGCATACGCGCCGACATGCAGGAGCTGCTGCTGCGCCTCTGGCGGCAGACCGACATGACCGTGTTCATGATCACCCACGACATGCAGGAGGCCTTCGTGCTCGGCACGCGCGTACTGACCTTCGACAAGCGGCGTCACGATCCGCATGCACCGGAGCGTTATGGCGCCACCATCACTTATGACATCCCGCTGTACCGCAAGGAAGGCCACTCTGGCCGGCCGCGGCCCGCAGACTGCGGAGAGCCGGTGGACGGCGTATCGCTGCCCTGCGCCGCGAGGCCAGCATGACCGTCTGCACCCGCCTGCAGAACGGCGTGCGCATCATGAGCCACGCCATGCCCGGACGCCTCAGCGCTGCAGTCGGCCTCTGGGTCCGCGGCGGCGTGCGCGGCGAAGGGCCGCGGCAGAACGGCTACGCGCACCTGCTGGAGCACCTGCTCTTCCGCCGCCATCGCGCGCGCTACGCCGCGCTCGGGGGAGACATCAATGCCTGCACCGCGCGCGAATGGACGGCATTCCATGGAATCGTCCCCTCCGGCGGCGCCCCGGAGCTCGCCGGACTGTTCGCGGATACGCTGGCCCGGCCGGGCTTCGAGGCAGACGACCTGGAAGGCGAACGCCGCGCGGTGCTGCGCGAGATGGAAGAGCTGGACGGCGACCCGTGGACCTCCGAGACGGAGCGCGTGCTGGCCCGCGTGTGGAAAGGGCATGCCATGGCCAGGCCGATCCTCGGCGATCCCGGACTGATACGCCGCGTCCGCGCGGCGGAGATCGAGGCCTATGCCCGCCACAGGCTCTGCCCCGCCCCTGGCCGCGCACGCCCAGCCCTGGACCGCGCTTCGCGCCCTGCGAACATCGCGAGCTGCTGTCCGTGCAGCGCAGCTACCTGCTCTGGGTCCTGCCCCTGCCGCCGGCCGCGGGACCGCAGGGCCCGGCGTTCGCGCTCGCCGAACGCATCGCCGCCGGCGGCGCATACGGCTTGCTGCAGCGCACCCTGCGCGACCGACTGGGGCTGGTCTACGGCGTCCACTCCGAGCTGGAGCGGCACTCCGACTGTGGGCTGTGGTGGCTGCGGCTGGATTGCGCCGGCGAGGATGAGCAGGCCTGCCGAGAGGCGGTGGAGGCCTGCTTCGATACTATGTGCGGCTCAGGGCTGGATATAGAGGACTTCGAGCGAGCGAGCGCGGGACTGCGCGCGCAATGGACGATAGAGGACGATGACCCTGCCGCAGTGATGCAACGCATTGCGCTGGAGTACTGGGCGGCGGATGGTCAGGGGTCGCTGGATGAGCGGTTGGCGCGGCTGAATGCGCTTACTGTTGCGGAAGTACAGGCGGTGCTGAAGCAGGCATGGGCACAACGGGCGCTGTTCGGTTGGGGGCCGTTTCCGCTGAGACCCAGACGCAGCGCCTAGCGTATTCAGAGTATCGGCAGAAAGGCGGGGCTTTAGTCCGCGGTGAGCCCCAGTGCTCCAGGCTGAAGACGTAGTGCGTCCCGCATCCGTATCAACCGCTCCGCGCATCGAAGCGCGCGCGTGCCTCCCGCATGGCCGCGCGGTTCTCCACCGCCCAGGCCGCCAGCGCCGCCACCGGCGCGGCGATCGAGCGACCGAGGTCGGTAAGCGCGTATTCCACTTCCGGCGGTGTGCTCGGCCTGACCGTGCGCTGCACCAGCCCGTCGCGCTCCAGCGAGCGCAGCGTCACCGTCAGCATGCGCTGCGAAATGTTTTCGATGGCGCGTTTCAACGCGTTGAAGCGCATCGGCCGCTCCTGCAGGTTGACGATCACCAGCAGGGTCCAGGTGTCGCCGACGCGGTCGAGCACTTCGCGTATCGGGCAACTGCCCTCGCCGTCGGTGACGAATGCCGGATCGTCGGCGAGCAGGGTAGTGGCGCTTTCGCCGGAAGGCGTGCCTTTCATGCGGTTCCCCCGAAGTAACCTGGGCAGGAAATCATGCGTTCTTTCGTGCGGCCGATGTGCCGGCTATCATCGGTTACCTTCAATAACCTGATTACGAACGATACGCGAATTCCCGCTGGGACGAAAGCGGGCCTGGGCAGGGATATCAACGAAAGGAAACAAGGAGAAAGCTATGAAGATCGCCATCATCGGCGCCACCGGCTTCGTCGGCGGCAATGTGCTCAAGGAAGCGGCCGCGCGCGGCCATGCAGTCACCGCCATTGCGCGCAACGCGGACAAGGTGCCATCGCTGTCCGGCGTCACCGCCCGCTCGATCGACGTGACGGACGAGGCGGCCCTGCAGCAGGCGCTGAGCGGCCACGATGTCGTCATTTCCGCCTTCAACCCCGGCTGGGGCGATCCGGACATCTACAGCAAGCACCGCCAGGGATCGGCCGCCATCGCCCGCGCCGCCAGGCTGGCCGGCGTGCGGCTGATCGAGGTCGGCGGTGCGGGCAGCCTGTACGCGCCGGACGGCAGCCAGTTCGTCGATTCGCCGCAGTTCCCCGCCGAGTACCTCGATGGCGCGCGCGCCGCGCGCGATGCGCTCGAGGATCTCAGGAAGGAGACCGGCCTCGACTGGACCTTCCTGTCGCCGCCCTTCGAGCTGGCGCCCGGTCCCCGCACCGGCAAGTACCGCACGGGCGGCGACCATCCGGTCATGGACGAAGCCGGACGCAGCACCATATCGGTCGCCGATCTCGCCGTTGCCCTTCTGGATGAGGCCGAAAAACCCGCGCATCGGGGCAGGCGTTTCACCGTGGCTTACTGACGGACGGAGCGGGGACCGGTCCACCGGGTCGAAAACGAGGGGCGCCGGCCGTGTTCCTTTGCCGAACGTGGCCGGTGCCCCTCTTCATTCATCTGCCTATGGGACTTCAGAGGCCCAGTGTTTGACTTTCAGCCTGTCATCAAGCGGCGCGCCTCGTCGCCTAGCCCGCGATATCCTTCCTTGGTCCTGACGTGAGCCCGCATGCCTCCAGATACACATCAGCGCCGACGGATCCCCGTCAAAAGGGTCAGACCCTTTTGAATTTCAATAGGGTCTGACCCTTTTGATTCATTCGGAGATCTCGGCTTCGACCAGCTTCGCCAGCAGCGTGAGGGATTCCTGCCAGCCGAGGTAGCACGCCTCGGGGGGGATGACGTCGGGGACTCCCTCCTGCACGATGCTCAGCTCGGTGCCGACGGATACCGCCTTCAAGGTCACCGTCTGCCGTATCTCACCCGGCAGGTTCGGGTCGTCGAAGCGGTCCGTGTTGCGGATGAGCTCGTTCGGCACCAGTTCGAGATACTCGCCGCCGAAGGACTGGCTTTGCCCCGTGGTGAAGTTGGTGAACGACATCCTGTAGGAGCCGCCGACCCTGGCGTCCAGCTCGTGGACCTTGCCGGTGAAGCCGTTCGGCGGCAGCCACTTGGCCATCGCGTCGGGATCGAGGAAGGCGCGGTACACCCGTTCGGGGGCGGCGCGGATCACGCGGTGAAGCCGGATGGTGTTGCTGGCCATGATCGGTATCCTCTCAGGTCTTGCTCTCGCAGTCGAACATCCAGCACACGCCGAAGCGGTCGACGAGGCTGCCGAAGTATCCGCCCCAGAACATCTCCTGCAGGGGCATCTCGATCCTGCCTCCTTCCGACAAGGCATGGAAGAGGCGGTCCGTCTCCTCGCGGCTGTCCGGCTCCAGGGTGATGTACATATTGTTGCCCGGGATTACCTTGAAACCCATGGACTCCGCGGCGTCCGTCCCCATCAGGAGGTGTCCGGCCAGGATGGGCAGGGCCACGTGCACGACCAGGTCCCGGTCCGCCTCGGCCACAGCGGGCTGGTCGGGCTGCGGCGGGATGTCTCCGTAGCGCATGATCGGCCCGAGGAATTCGGTCCCGAATACGGACTTGTAGAACCGGAACGCCTCCTCGGTCGAACGCGGGAAATTCAGATAGGTGCTTACGCGCGCCATGGGCATGCTCTCCTTCAAATGGGCAAATCTCGGCCCTGGGGCGGCGCAACGCAATGCGTGCCGTTACTTATTCGTCGGAGCTGGAAGCCGGAACTCGACAGGGAGATCTGCGGCCGGGCACACGGGAATCGGAGCCTCTCGCAACCGGCAAGCCGCTCGAATAGCGGCGG
>OBJA01001963.1_pt1 | contig 12819 bp, 10 predicted proteins | sample 1519751 | NCBI WGS metagenome assembly OBJA01 (sample SAMEA3881238, study PRJEB22517) | soil metagenome | biome: lake sediment; feature: soda lake sediment; material: sediment, water from around vicinity | place: India | collected 2013-12-23 | depth 3 m
TCATGGATTTCTGCGACCAGCTCAACCTGGACGCGGTGATCGAACCGATGAAGATCTAAGGGCTTCAAGCCATGCCGTCATTGCGAGCGAAGCGAAGCAATCTCCAGAACTCGGCGACATGCCTAAGGAAGCTCTGATTAATCCCATATCGGTCATTCCCGCGAAGGCGGGAATCCAGGTATTCAAATACCTGGATGTCCGCCTTCGCAGGCATGACGGATTAATCAGAGCGTCCCTGAAAGATTGCTTCCCGCCACGTCCTTGGGACTCGCGGCTAATGGCTCTCCCGCTCGCAATGATGTAATACGTGAAACCATCCAGAGCCTCATGACAAGGAGCACACCATGAGCACCGTCACCCTGGGCAAAAAGGTTCCCGCCTTCAGCGCACCGGCCACCGGCGACCAGACCATCAAGCTCGGCGACCTCAAGGGCAGCAAGGTGGTGCTGTACTTCTACCCCAAGGACAACACCTCCGGCTGCACTCTGGAGGGCCAGGACTTCCGCGACCAGCACGCCAAATTCAAGCGCAGCGGCACCCGGGTGTTCGGCGTGTCCCGCGACAGCCTGCGCTCCCACGAGAACTTCAAGGCCGCGCAGAAATTCCCCTTCGACCTGATCTCCGACGAGGACGAAACGCTGTGCCGGCTGTTCGATGTCATCAAGGAGAAGAACATGTATGGCAAGAAGGTGATGGGCATCGAGCGCAGCACCTTCCTGATCGACGAAAAGGGCGTGTTGCGCCAGGAGTGGCGCAAGGTCAAGGTCCCCGGCCACGTGGACGAGGTGCTCGCTGCCGCCAAGGCCCTGGGCAAGGATTGACCGGTCCGCCTGGACGCACTCCCTGTAGGAGCGGGCTCTGCCCGCGAACCTTCGCGGGCAGAGCCCGCTCCTACAGGATGGAGATATGCCATGACTAGCCTGGACTATTCATGAGCGCAATTTCATTTCACAACCACTATCCCCCAGCAGGTGACCATGGCCCGCAAAGAAGTACAAGGCAAGCGTCTCTTCATCCTCGACACCAACGTGCTGATGCACGATCCCACCGCCCTGTTCCGCTTTCACGAACACGACATCTTCCTGCCCATGGTTGTGCTGGAGGAACTGGATGCCGGCAAGAAGGGCCTGTCGGAAGTGGCGCGCAACGTGCGCCAGGTCAGCCGTTTCCTCGACGACCTGGTGTGCGGCCATGGCCCGCGGGAGATCGAGCAGGGCCTGCCGCTGCAGGAGTATCGCCCGGATCTGAACGGCAAGGGGGAACAACCCCAGACCTCCGGGCGCCTGTTCTTCCAGACCCGCAGCCTGGAGGCGGAACTGCCCGAGGCCCTGCCCGGCAACCGCCCCGACAACAACATCCTCGGCACCGCGCTGGCGCTGCAGAACACCCACCCGGACAAGGCCATCACCCTGGTGTCCAAGGACATCAACCTGCGCATCAAGGCCACCGCCGTCGGCATCCATGCGGAGGACTACTACAACGACCAGGTGCTGGACGACGTCAACCTGCTCTACTCCGGCACCTATGAACTGCCCGGGGACTTCTGGGAACAGCACAGCAAGGACATGGAATCCTGGCAGGAAAACGGCCGCAACTTCTACCGTCTCCACGGCCCCCTGGTGAGCCAGTGGCACCCGAACCAGTGCCTGTCCCTGCCCGGCGACAGCGGCTTCGAGGCCCTGGTGCGCAAGGTGGCGGGTGACAGCGCCGAACTGCAGGTGGCCATCGACTACCGCAGCAGCATGCACACGGTGTGGGGCATCAACGCCCGCAACCTGGAGCAGAACTTCGCCCTCAACCTGCTCATGGACCCGGAGGTGGATTTCGTGTCGCTCATGGGCCAGGCCGGTACCGGCAAGACCCTGCTCACCCTGGCCGCCGGCCTGGCACAGACCCTGGAGGAAAACCGCTACAAGGAGATCATCATGACCCGCGTCACCGTGCCGGTGGGCGAGGACATCGGCTTCCTGCCCGGCACCGAGGAGGAGAAGATGACGCCCTGGATGGGTGCGCTGATGGACAACCTGGAAGTGCTCACCAAGTCGGATACCGGTGGCGACTGGGGCCGTGCCGCCACCAACGACCTGCTCGCCAACCGCATCAAGATCCGCTCCCTGAACTTCATGCGCGGGCGCACCTTCCTCAACAAGTTCCTCATCATCGACGAGGCCCAGAACCTGACCTCCAAGCAGATGAAGACCCTCATCACCCGCGCCGGCCCCGGCACCAAGGTGGTGTGCCTGGGCAATGTCGCGCAGATCGACACGCCCTACCTGACGGAAACCAGCTCCGGCCTCACCTACGTGGTGGACCGCTTCCAGCACTGGGAGCACAGCGGCCACATCATCCTGCGGCGCGGGGAACGCTCGCGGCTGGCGGACTTCGCCTCGGAGGTATTGTGAGGAAAAAAGGGTGAAAAGGGCTCTGACCCCTTTTCACTTTTCAGGACTACATGTAGGAGCCCGCTCCGCGGGCGAATCGCCCGGGGGACCGGGCTCCTACACATCCGCCTCCGACTCCTTCGCCAGTACCTCATCCCGCGGCCAGGCCTTGAGTACCGCCTGCACCAGGGTGGCCAGGGGGATGGCGAAGAACAGGCCCCACAGACCCCAGATGCCACCGAATACCAGCACCGCGACGATGATGGCGATCGGGTGCAGGTCCACCACCTCGGAGAACAGCAGCGGCACCAGCACGTTGCCGTCCAGCGCCTGGATCACGCCATAGGCGATCAGCACGTAGGCGAACTGGGCGCTCCAGCCCCACTGGAAGTAGGCGATCAGCGCGATGGGGATGGTGACCACCGCCGCGCCGATATAGGGGATGATCACCGACAAGCCCACCAGGGTGGCCAGCAGCAAGGCATACTGCAGGCCCATGAGGCTGAAGGTGGCATAGGTCACGGCACCGACGATGAGGATCTCCCACACCTTGCCGCGCACGTAGTTGGAAATCTGCGCATTCACATCGTGCCAGACCCGGGTGGACAGGCCGCGCTCGTGGGGCAGGTAACTGGTCATCCAGTCGATGATGCGCTGCTTGTCCTTGAGGAAGAAGAACACCAGCACCGGCACCAGGATCACGTAGACCAGCACGGCGATGATGTTGAACACGGAGGCCAGGGACAGGGAGAACACCTGCTGCCCCAGGCCGGTGATCTCCTTGCGCAGCCCGGCCATGATCTCCTCCACCTGTTGTTCGGTGATGAAGCCCGGGTATTGCTCCGGCAGGTGCAACAGCAGGGCCTGGCCCTCGCTGATCATGGCGGGAAGCTGCTGGAACAACTGGGTGAGCTGGTTGGACAACTGCGGCACCACGCCGAACAGAGTCAGCACCAGGGCCAGCAGGAAGCCCATCACCACGAGGCTCACCGCCAGGAGGCGCGGCACGTGCCAGCGCTCCAGGCGTACCACCAGGCCCTCCAGCAGGTAGGCGAGCACCACGCTGGCCAGCACCGGCGCCAGCATATTGCCCATGAACAGGATGACGGTGAAGCCGATGAGCAGCAGCACCGCCAGGATGATGACCTGCGGATCATTGAAGTAACGGCGGAACCAGTTGCGGATCAGCTCCATGGCGTGCTCATTCCCCGTGTTGCGCCCGCAGCGATTCGTACTCCCTGCGGAAGATCTCTTCCAGCTCGTCGATCACCTCGCGGGCCTCGCGGCCGGCCATGATGTGCTGGGTCATGAGTCCCGAGGTATGCCCCAGCATGCGGGTCTTGTCCAGCATGAAATAGGTCTGGGACAGGCGCTTGACGGCGGCCACCACCTTCTCCGCCTCCGGGCGCTCGATGTCGCGGGGTTCCGGCAGCGGTTCCGGCTTGCGCTCGGGCGCGGGCGTCGGCACGGACAGTGGCAGGGGGAGCTTGCCCTGACGCTCGGCCAGGTAGCGGGCGAAATCCAGCAGGCTGAGCTGCTCCTGCGGGGATAGGTGCTTCAGGCAGGCCAGCAATTGTTCCTGGATATCACTCATCGAAGCGGTGCGTTCTCCACGGCTATTCCGTGTGATCCTTGCAGTAGCCCTGTGCGAAGGAGAGCAGCTCGTCCATGGCGCGCTGGCGGAACTTCTGCTTCTGGTGCACGAAGGAGAAGGGACGCTCCAGGGTCGGGTCCAGGGTCAGGGCCGCCAGCGTGCCCAGCTTCAGTTCCTTGTGGATGGTGGCACGGGAGATGATGGACACACCCATACCCGCCTCGACGGCGCCCTTGATGGCCTCGGGACTGCCCAGTTCCATGGAGACGTTCACGTAGTCGGTCTGCACGCCCGAGGCCTGCAGGTATTCCGCCACCACCTCGCGGGTACCGGACCCCTCCTCGCGGCAAATATAGGGATATTCGAACAACTCGTTCACATGGATCTTGCCGCGCTTGGCCAGTGGGTGCTTGATGGGCACGATGGCCACCAGCTGGTCCATGCGGCAGACGTCCACCACCAGGTTCTTGTTCATCACCGGGGACTCCACCACGCCCAGGTCGATGACATTGTTTTCCACCATGCTGACGATACCCTCGGAATTGGATACCTTCAGGTGCACATTCACGTCGGGGTACTTGTGCTTGAAGTCACCCAGCAGGGCCGGCAGCATGTACTCGGCGATGGTGGTACTGGCGCCCATGGTGAGCACGCCGCTGATCTCGCCGGTCATCTCCCGCACGGCATTCTCCATCTCCCCGTACAGGTCGAAGATGCGCGCCGCGTACTCGTAGACCCGCTTGCCGGCATCGGTGAGGCTGATGCGGTTATGGGTGCGGTCGAACAGGCGGGTGTTGAAATGTTCCTCCAGCTGCCGCACCTGGAAGGTCACAGCCGGCTGGGTCATATGCAGGCTCTCCGCTGCCTTGGTGAAGCTCAGCAGGCGGGCCACGGTATGGAATACTTGTAAGCGGCGATCGGCCATGGGACAGCTACCATCGAACCCTTACCCCCTGTGAGACACGGGGATAGGAGGATTTGTTCAAACATAAATGAAACTGATCAGCTGGCGTACGATACAGCAGATTTCCGTTGGTTTCATCTATTTATGCAAGGCCGAACCCGGCACCCTGAAATACAAAACCCGCCACCAGGGCGGGATTTGCATTTCCCTCGGGGAAAGCGCGCCTACATGCGGAAGCGTGCCATCAGCGTCTGCTGGGTCGCCGACAGGCGGGCCAGCTCCTCGGAGGCCGAGGCCGTCTGCTGCGCCCCCGCCGCCACCTGGTCGGAAACCTCGCGGATGCTGGCAATGGCGTTGCTGATCTCCGCCGACACGGCACTCTGTTCCTCGGCGGCGCTGGCGATCTGGGCGTTCATGTCATTGATGCCCGACACCGCACCGGCAATATGCGCCAGGGACTCGGCGGCCTTCTCCACCTGGTCCGAGCTGTCCTGGGCCCGGGTACGGGCCTCTTCCATGACCCGCACGGCGTCCACCGCACCTGACTGCAGGCGCTCGATCATCTCCTGGATCTCCTGGGTGGACTTCTGGGTGCGGCTGGCCAGGGTGCGTACCTCGTCGGCCACCACCGCGAAGCCACGCCCCTGTTCGCCGGCGCGCGCCGCCTCGATGGCGGCATTGAGCGCCAGCAGGTTGGTCTGTTCGGCGATGCCACGGATCACGTCCAGCACCATGCCGATATTCTCGGTTTCCTGCTCCAGTTTCTGGATCACCTTGGCGGCCTTTTCCACCTCGCCCACCAGGGAATCGATACCACCGATGGCCTCGGTGGCCACCAGGGCCCCATCCTTGGCCGCACTGTCGGCATCACGGGCCGAATCGGCGGCCACGGCGGCGCTGCGGGCGACGTCCTGCACCGAGGTGGTCATCTCGCTCATGGCCATGGCCACCTGCTCCACGTCCGCCTGCTGCTTCTGCACCCCGCGGTTGGCCTCCTCGGTGATGGCCGACATTTCTTCCGCAGCGGCGGCGAGCTGGGTGGTGGCCCCGCTGATCTCGCCCATCATGTTGCGCAGGTTGTCCGCCATCTGGTTGAAGCTGGTGACGATCTCGCCGATCAGGTCGTGGCTGACCACGGTGCAGTTATGGGTGATGTCGTGGTTGCTGATGGCGTTGGCCACCTCGGAGATGCGGCGCAACTTGCCCAGCAGGATGACATTGACCAGCCAGTAGTTGACCACGCCCACCAGCGCACCCGCGGCCAGGGCCGCCGTCACGAACCAGCCGTACATCCCCGTCCGCCATTCGACGAAGAAGCCGGCAAACAGGGGGAACAGGATCCCCATCAGCAGACCGAAGCCGATGGAGGCCAGCAACAGATTTCTCAGAATACTCGGTTTCATATCACACCCTTGGTTTCGGGGGTCGCATCCCGCGAGGTCCCGATCCGTTCGTCTCAGCCTGCCGCGTCCGCGGTGCCCGTGGCCCGAGTCCATGCAAAGCACGTGCCCCGGACCTTGCCTAAGATATTTTCTTTTTATTTCATTACATTAAAAAATACAGCCCGCCGGATGCCGGCCCGGTATCCCGGGCACGTCAATTCCTTGCCGCGTTCAGGCCAGTTCCTTGAGCCCACCGGCCAGTTCCTGCAGGCTCGTGGCGATCTCCAGCGCCCGGTCGGTGCCGCAGCGGCGATCCCCCGCCTCCAGCTCCTGCGCGACATCATGCTGGATGGAACGCACCGACTCGTCCTGCTGCTGGGTCGCCTGGCGGATCTCGGCCCCCATACGGTCGATGGTCGCCACCTCGCCGGCGATCTCCGCGAAGGAAACGCAGGCGGTCTCGATCAGTTCCTCACAGGCCTGAGCCTGGCGCACCCCCTCGTCAACCACCTCCGCCACCTTGCGCGTACCGCCGCGCAGGCGCTCGATCATGTTCTGGATCTCTTCGGTGGAGTTCTGGGTGCGGCTGGCCAGGGTCCGCACCTCGTCGGCCACCACCGCGAAGCCGCGCCCCTGTTCGCCCGCGCGTGCCGCCTCGATGGCGGCATTCAGGGCCAGCATATTGGTCTGTTCGGCAATGCCGCGGATCACATCGAGCACGCCACCGATACTTTCACTGTCGGCGGCGAGGCTTTCCAGGGCGCTCTTGGCGCGGCGCAGTTCGGCGGTGGTGGCATCCATGGCGCCGATGGCCTCGGTCATGGTGAGCTTGCCGCCGTCGGCGCTACCGTCCGCCTGGCGGGCGGCCTCGGCCGCCGCGGCGGCGCTGCGCGCCACCTCGCCCACGGTCTGCCCCAGTTCTTCCATGGCACCGTTGAGCGTGGCCGAGAGTTCGCTGAGGGAGGCAGCCTGGGCCGTCTCCTGGATGCAGTGGCCGAGCGCACCCGCCTGTTCGTCCAGTTGCATGGCCAGACCGTCCAGCCGCTGCCGGCGCTGGCGCAGGTCCGCCCCCAGCCCCTCGAGCGCGACCATGAGGGGTTCCCGCCCCAGCGCACCGTCCCGCTCGCTGTAGTCCCCCTGTTGAAGCTGTTGCAGCCGGGCCAGGGCCTGCCGACGCGTGCGCCGCTCGGCGCGCCCCTTCCAGAGTGCATGGCCAATCCCCGGCAGGGTGCCGGCGATCAGCCAGCCAGCGGCATGCGCGCCGCCCGCATAGGCCGCCAGCCACAGCAACAGGGCGGCTACCGGCACCCAGAACAGCGCGGCCTTGATCCCGTATTTCCTTGTAATCTGGCTCACTCCCATAGCCCCCCGGCCATTTTCAGGTACCCGCCCGCGCGGAGACCATGCCCCGGGGAGGAAACCCTGCTGTCAATACGAGGCTAGCGGCCATTACCGGCAGTGGCTTTAGCCGGGACGGCTGTGCCGGCCGCTTGCGGGCAAAAAAAAACCCCCGGGGATACCGGGGGTTTCGGGTCCTCAGGACCGGCGGGGCTCAGGAGGCATCGCCGCCCACGGCCTCGGTGAGGGCCTTGCGGATGGCTTCCGGGCTGGACATCAGCCGCATGAAGCTGTTCGCGCCCATCATCTTCAGGCCCGGGAAGTGCACCGCCATGCGGAAGCGCATGTGCAGGGCGACCACCTTGTTGCCGGTGACCATCACCTCGTAGGGCAGGTAGGCGTTCTGCTTCAGTTCCTCGAAGTCCACCACGCCCATCTGGAACGTATCATCCATGTGCTCGGAGCCACCTTGCGGTGCCTTCATGGACACACCGATCACGACCTCATCCTTGCCGGGAATATCGATGCGGTAGAGCGGACGCACGCCGGCGGCGTTGCTTTCCAGGTTGCGCTCCACGGCCGCCAGGGCCTCCCGGTGGCTGCCATACTCGGCCAGCACGTAGGGGTCATCGAAGTATTCCATGCCGAAGGTGTAGTTGTAGCGGCCCAGCTTGCGCTTGGTCAGCTCCTTGGTGCCGAATTCCTGCACCATGCCCAGCGCGCCTTCCAGTGCCGTGCGGGTATTGGCCAGATCACTCTTCATGCGATAGGCGATGGCCAGGTATTCCGGGTTCACGAAGGCCACCTGGATCTCATCGTTCACCTGGTTGATGGAGACGCGCATGGCTGAGCCGAAGCCACCCATGTCCGACTGGGCCGCAACCCGGCGCAGGGCATCGCTGGTGAAGATGACGATATGGGCATTCTCATAGGGCACGTAATCGCCGACGACACTGAAGCCCGCCCCTTCCAGGTTCTGCTTCACCTCGGCAATCTTCGCCTCGAACTCTCCCGGACCCTTGTAGGCCAGGATGAAGGGCAGATAACGATCCGCCGCGGTGGCCGCGGCCGTGAACAGCATGGCCAGCACCAGCAGCATGCCGGACACCCATCTTGTGTATTGATTTCTCATAACCCCCTGACCTCCTCGTTTTTTATCGACCGGGCCGATTCTATGTCAAAGGCCGCGGTCGAGGGAACAGTATTTTTCGGATTCAAAAAAAAAACGGGGGCATGTCGCCATGCCCCCGTTCGATTGCCTCATACCTCTGCCGTAGCGCCTAGAACTTGAAGGCGTAGCTGACTTCGAGGGCATGCTGGTCCATGCCGATGTTGGCATCATAGCTGAAGCCGGCGAACGGACCGGTCCCTTCGTAGGTGTAGGACTGCTTCTTGGTCAGGGCCCGCATGTAGGTGACGCTGACTTCGTTCACCGGATTGGGCGCATAGGTGAAACCGACGGTGATGTGCTTCTCCACTATCCCCGGCGCCAGGATGTTGAACAGGTTCTGGTCATCGTCGATCGGGCTTTCCCCGTAGTTGAAGCCACCGCGGAAAGTCCAGCGATCACTGTATTCGTGGTTGATACCCAACTTGTAGACGGTAACGTCATCCCAGCCGAAACCCCAACCGGCGTCGGTGCCCAGCTGTCCCGGGCCCGCATAGGATCCCATCATGAGGGCACTGCTGAGGGCATTGAAGAACTCATCGGCGGTCGGCCCCTTGTTGGCGATGGACGCCACGTCACCGTACTGGATGCGCTGCACGTCGAAGGCCACGGTGGTCTTGGGGGTCACCTTGACCGCGACACCCACGCCGAAGTTCGCCGGGATGTCGAAATCACCCTGCTCGGCGAACAGGCCCTGGTACTTGTCGAACTCCTGCATGTAGATCTTGGAGGAGTACTGGGCACCCAGGGTGATGGTGTCGGTGAGCTGGCCGGTCCAGCCGATGCGCACCCCGGCGCCCCAGGCATCGTCATCCCCCTGGTTGGTGGTGTTCATGGGGCTGGCGGACAGTCCCTGGAACAGACCCAGGCCATAGGCGCGGAAGCGCTGGTAGCCAATCAGCAGCGAGGCACCCACGGAGTGGTTGTCGTTCAGCTGCTTGGCGACCGTCGGGGCGATGATGAGCTGGGACAGGTTCACGCCCAGGGAGGGATTGTTGTTGGGGTTCATGCCCAGGCCCATGGCATTGTTGTTGATGTCCGCCGCCATCGCCGGGAACTGGGTCGCCAGCATGGTCGCAAAACCGGGGATTGCCGGTCCAAAACCATCGGTGAAGATATTGGAATTGTAGCGGGTGTTCATGCCGCCATTGGCCGTCATGCTCAGGCCCACCGCGAAATCACGCATGTTGAAGGCGAAGCCGGCGTGGGGAATGGCGAACAGGTTGGCGCCGCTGTCCACCTTGCCGGTGTCGGCGCCGCCGATCATGGTGGCATCAAGCTGGCCATGGCGCAGCGGCCGGAACAGTTCCACGCCACCTTCCATGCGATTGCCCACCAGGGCCAGGCCGGAGGGGTTGGTGGCCGGGGCCAGGGAATCCTGCGAGAAGGCGATACCCGCACCGGCCATGCCACGGTTCTTGGTGCCGTAGCCGATCTTGAAATAGCCGTTGGTGGCGTGGGCCGCCGGGGCCACCAATGCCGCGGAAACGGCCATCGCGGCCAGTGTGCGTACGAAAGTGCTCATAGCTCCATTCCTCTCGATTTTGTTCGTAACTACTACATGTTGCATATATACAACAATCCTGTGGCGCGCTGTCCAGCATGGACATGTGCCTGAAAATTGTCAACGCGCATGGGGATATGCAACAGACGTGCCACCCGTCAGCGGGCCTGGGCGAGGGTCGTCGTGACGCCGATGCAACAGGCTGGGAAGCCCGTGACAGGACAGACTTTTTTTACCAGGGCACGCCCGGGGGGCGGCCGCGGGGATGGCAGGCGGAAACCGCAACGTCGGGAACCTGGCGGAATGGCCGCCGGACAGAAGACAACGCCCTCCCCCGTTCGGCCGCTGGCCGGCGGGGAAGGGGCGCTGGTGGTGGTAGCGCTGGGCTGTACCGGGCTGTGCCCTACAGCCGTTCCAGCCCGGGATTCCCGTCCATGCCCTTGATGCGCGGTTCGTTGAGCTCCTTGACGGCGACGGTCTTGTGGTCGCGCAGGTAGTCCCCCACCACATCCCAGATCTTGCGGCCGGTATCGCCCGCGGGGTTCTCCTGCACGCTGGCCCAGCCGGCGACGATGTAGGTGTCGTTGGGATCCAGGGGCTTGCCGCCCAGCTCCATGTCGGAGATGCGCTCGCCCATGGGCCTGGTGGGATCGATGGTGTACTTCAGGCCGCCCACGCGCACCATGTCGCCGCCCTGCTGGTAGAAGGGATCCTCGTTGAACAGGTTGTCGGCCACGTCCTCGAGAATGGTCTTGATGGTCTCGCCGCTCATTTCATTGCGGGTGACCGCCGGGTAGGTGAGGCCGGTCTGGTCCATGATGTGCTCGAAGGTGATGTCCATGCCCGGCAGCACCGTAGTGCCCCAGCGGAAGCCGGGGGAGAAGGCGATCTGGGCATCCGCCTGCTCCATGAGGGCATCGACGATCACCTGGTCGAAGGTGCCATTGAAATTGCCGCGCCGGTACAGCAGGTCCTCGGACACCGCCAGTTTCTCGGTGAGCTTGTCCACCATGCGGAAGGTCTCACCCTCATAGGTGACGGTCTGCTTGCGCATGTTCTCGATATAGTCGGCCATGGCCTTGTCGGGCTCGATCAGGTTGGAGAACACGGGCAGCAGCTTGTACTGGTAGCCCTGCACCTTGCCGTCGCGCACGTCGAAGTCGAGCACGCCCAGGAACTTGGCATTGGAGCCTGCGTTGGTGACCAGGCAGGTACCGCCGTTGGGGGTCTTGATCTCCAGGGGCTGGGGCACCGCGTCGTGGGTATGACCGCCCATGATGGCGTCGATGCCATCCACCAGGCCGGCCATCTTGATGTCCACGTCCATGCCGTTGTGGGACAGCACCACCACCACCTCGGCTCCCTCGGAGCGGGCCTGGTTCACCACTTCCTGCATCTCCAGGTGACGCACGCCGAAGGACCAGTCCTCCACCAGGTAGCGCGGGTTGGCGATGGGGGTATAGGGGAAGGACTGGCCGATGACGGCGACGTTGCTGCCGTTGACGCTGCGGATGACATAGGGCCGGAACACCCGGTCACCCCACTCCACGTCCACCACGTTCTGGGCCACGAAATCGATATGACCGGCGAAATCCTTCTCCACGATCTCGCGTACCCGGTCGGCGCCATAGGTGTATTCCCAGTGGCCGGTCATGATGTCCACACCGAGCAGCTTCTGGGCATCCACCATGTCCTGGGCATAGGTCCAGACGGCGGTGCCGCTGCCGCCGCCCCAGGTGTCGCCGCCATCCAGCAACAGGGAGTCGGGGCGCTGGGCGCGCACGTTCTTCACCAGGGTGGCCAGGTGGGCGAAGCCGCCGACACGGCCGTACTTCTCCGCCAGGTTGGTGAAATCCAGGTGGGTATAGGCATGGGACCAGAGGCTGGGGTGCTCGACATTGAAATATTCCAGCAGCCGCTTGCCCACCAGGTGCGGCGGCCGTCCGCGCATGCCCGCCACGCCGAGATTGATATTCGGCTCGCGGAAATACACCGGCAGCAGCTGGGCATGGCAATCGGTGTAGTGCAGCAGGCTGACATTGCCGAAGTTCGGCAGCTCGTAGGGATTGGCCGGCCCCTTGGCGACCCCGGCCGCAGCGCCATCGCCCTGGGTGGAGCCGTTGCCACAGGCCGTAAGGCTGAAGCCGGCAGCATTGGCGGCCGCCAGCATCTGCAGAAATTCTCGGCGGGAAAGATTCATGGGTTCTCCTCTCGATTCGGGACGATCTTATGCGGGGGATTGCACAGTATAGCGGCTGGCCCTGCCGCGCACGGCAGGGGGCACAACGGGCATCTGCAACAGTGGACGTTCCGGACGGCGAATCTATTTCATTGCATCCGTTTACCCTAGCACGACGCAGGGGGCGACGCCGCCCGGCCAGGCCCATTCCCACTGCCTTTGCGGTGTTTTCGCCCAGGCATAAAAAAACCGCCCGGTTTGATACCGGACGGTTTTCGCTGCAGGGCATTTGCCCACCCGGACTCGGCCAGGGAGGGAAACCGGCCCGTGCCGGGACTCAGGCCTTCTTGATCAGGAATTCGAACTTGC
>OBJA01001964.1_pt1 | contig 12808 bp, 10 predicted proteins | sample 1519751 | NCBI WGS metagenome assembly OBJA01 (sample SAMEA3881238, study PRJEB22517) | soil metagenome | biome: lake sediment; feature: soda lake sediment; material: sediment, water from around vicinity | place: India | collected 2013-12-23 | depth 3 m
TGTATCTGTGTCTAACCAAAGGTCAGGGCGAAGCGGAGGAGGCCCCGGTCTACCTGGTGGTGGAAAAGATCCTGGCCCAGCACGAGCATCTGCCGCCGGAGTGGCCGGTTCACGGGACAACCGGCTACGACTTCGTCTTCCAGCTCAACAATCTCTTCATCGACAGCCGCGCGGAGGCGCGGATGACCCGGATCTACCGGCGCTTCGCCAGAACCGCCGACGATTTCGACGCCGTCCTCTATCAGAGCAAGAAGAAGATCATCCGCCTGGTGCTCGCCTCCGAACTGAACATGCTGGCAAATCGTCTCGACCGGCTCTCGGAGCGGAACTGGCAGACCCGCGACTTCACCCACAACAGCCTGCGAGAGGCCCTGGCCGAGGTGGCCGCCTGTTTCCCGGTGTACCGCACCTATGTCACGGAGAGGGACATCACCGCCCAGGACAGAAACTTCATCGACTGGGCCATCGCCCAGGCCAAGCGCAACAGCGTCACCTCGGACCGGACCATCTTCGATTTCATCCGAAGCGTGCTGCTGGCGGTGCCCGACCCGGAGACCGACCGCGAGTTCCGCCAGGAGGCGATCGATTTTGCCATGCGCTTCCAGCAGTTCACCGCCCCGGTCATGGCCAAGGGCATGGAGGACACCGCCTTCTATATCTATAACCGTTTGGTGTCGCAGAACGAGGTGGGCGGCGACCCGCGCCGCTTCGGGATCAGCGTGGCCGCCTTCCACAAGCTGTGCCGCGACCGGGCGGAGCGGTGGCCGGCCGCCATGCTCGCCACCTCGACCCACGACACCAAGCGGAGCGAGGACGCGAGGGCCCGGCTGAACGTGTTGTCGGAGGTGCCGGAGGAATGGCAGAAGCGGGTGACCGCCTGGGTCCGGATCAACGAGCGTCATGTCCGGCTGGTCGACGAGGTGCGGGCGCCGAGCGCGGGCGACGAGTACCTGCTCTACCAGACACTGCTGGCGGTCTGGCCTCTGGAAGAGGGCGGCGGCGAACTTCTGCCGTCCCTGCGCCGGCGGGTCTCAGCCTACATGGAGAAGGCCTGCCGCGAGGCGAAGGTGCACAGTTCCTGGGCCGAGCCGAATCCGCTCTACGAGGAGGCGGTTGCGGCTTTTGTCGAGGCCCTGCTCGCGGAGGGGGAAAATCCTTTCCTCGACGATTTCCTGCCTTTCCAGCGGCGGATCGCCCGGCTCGGCATGTACAACGGCCTGAGCCAGTGTCTCTTGAAACTCACCGTGCCGGGGGTGCCCGACATCTATCAGGGATGCGAACTGTGGGACCTCTCCCTGGTCGACCCGGACAACCGTCGGCCCGTCGACTATGCCCGGTCTCTGCATATGCTGACGGATCTCAGGAACCGGGTGGCGGAAGCGGGGGATGAGGGGCTCCGGGACCTGGTCTCGGAGTATCTCGGCACGATGGCGGACGGCCGGATCAAGCTCTATCTCATCTGGCGTCTGCTCGCCTGTCGCCGGGAACGGGCCGAACTCTTCCGGGAGGGCGGCTACCTGCCGCTCGCGGCCGGCGGCCCCTTGGCAGAACATGTCTGCGGTTTCGCCCGGCGCCTGGGGAAAAGGATCGTGGTCGCGGTGGCCGCCAGATTCTTTGCCGCGCTGACCGAAGAGGCCCGGACCGAACCCTGCGGCTCCGTCTGGGTCGGGACGTCCCTCGAAGCGCCGGCCGATTGCCCGGGAGGATGGTACGATATCCTCACCGGCCGGTATGTGGAAACGTCGTTCGAGGACGAAAGGGAGGTCCTGCCGCTGGTGGTTTTTGCAACATTGCCGGTGGCTTTCCTAGAGTACCGGCCGACTGAGGACTGAGCTGTGAGGACTGAGTATCTTTCTTTCCTTCGGCACGTGGCCGTTTTACCTTTCCTCAGTCCTCTCAAGAAACTGATTCCGTCGTTTCACTCATCCGGGTGCGCCCCTCGCATGACAACTCAGTCCTCAGTCCTCATTCCTCATTCCCTTAGTACGCGGCTTCCGGACTTCTTCCCAGATGGTCAGTGGCTGCGGCACGGGATCGCTGTTCATCAGCACATCCCGTATCTCGGCAAGGAAAAAAAGAATGACAAGGAACACGATACAATGAAAAAATTGTGCCATGGCCGTCTCCCTGCAGATGGTGATCAGGCTCGAACATCCTCTCTGGGTATTATAGGAGACTTTTGGGGCCGGGCGATACCTCAATGAGAAATATTTTTGGAACATCTCGGTTTTGATAGATCCCGATCCCGAAGCGTTGATCGTCCCCACGCTCCAGCGTCCCGAACGACTCGCCCGAGCATTTGACGGCATTCGAGGGGGCGTGGAATCTTCCAGGATAACCGGAGCTGTTGGGACAGATTCGTGGCTCTGAACGAAACGGGACGCGGGAGCGTCCAAAGCCGCATTCCCACACTGGAGCGTGGGGAATGATCAGAGGCCATCTGTGCCTCGGGCAGATGGCCTGTGCTTCCTCACCGGGGAGTTCGTTGAAGAAATGCAGGGGGAAGTGGCTTACTTCCCCTCGAAGCGCCTTTTCCACTCGTATTCCCGGCCGGTGACCTCGTCCGTCGTCGGTGGCGATGGGCCTCACCGGTTCGGGCTTCATCATGAAGGCGGCGATCAGGTAGACGCCGATCACGGGCCAGAAGCCGGTGAAGATGAACATGAAAACGAGCATCATGCGCACCCAGAACACCGGGAAGTCGAAATGATTGGCGAGTCCCTGGCACACCCCGAAGATGACGCCGTCGCGGGAGCGGTAGATGCCTCTCTGTCTGGTGCTGTATTCCGTCATTTTTTGTATCCTTCCTTTTCCCGATCTGCCATCAGGATTGTTTCAAGGGATTCGATCCGCTCTTCCATGCGCTCCAGTCCCTGATAGATCTCCTGAAAGATTCTGGCCTCCTCGCTGTCGCTGCCCCGCGGCCGGCTGCGGGTCTTCAGGAGCACCAGCACGGTTCCGCAGATGAGGGTGGCGAGCGCGATGAGCGAGCCGAAGACGATGGAGACGACAATGATGCTGACCATGGTAAGCTACTCCGATCAGAGATTACCTGTTATGCAGACGGCTTACGGGTCGGGGCCACTTCGTGCGCCCTGCAACAAAGCCTATCCTTTTGAACGATTTCATCCTTCTTTACTGTATTGAGCGGCCTTGATCTTCGCAAGCTCGTTTTCGATCTCGTCGTCCGTGGCGAGCTCATTGAATTCTTCCTCCAGCGTCGGCTTCTTGGCGGCGGTGTTGACCAGCTCGGCCTCCGCCTCCATCCGCTCGATCCGGCTCTCGAGCTGCTCGAAGCGGGCCATGGTGTCGCTGCCGGTGCTGCGCCGGATTTCCTCCTGCGCCCTTTTCTTGCCGGCCGCCCGCTTATGCCGCTGGACCAGGAGCCGCTTTTTTTCCTTGGCGCCGTTCAGCTTGTTCTCCAACTCGGCGATATCCTCCTGGTACTGGTGGATGAGGTTGCCGAACTCCGTGTGCTCCTGCTCGAGCGCCTCCCTCGCCTGGCTGAAGCGCCGTTTCTCGACGAGCGCCTCGCGGGCCAGGTTGTCGCGGCCCTTGGCCACGGCGAGTGCCGCCCGCTGATCCCAGAGGTCGACCTTGCCGCCGATCTCTTCCAGCTTCCTCTCCAGTTTCCTGCGGCCGGCAATGACCCCGGCGCAGGAGGATTTCAGTTCGATGAGGGTGTCCTCCATTTCCTGGATCATCAGCTTGATCAGCTTTTCCGGGTCCTCGGCCCTGTCCAGCATGGAATTGATATTGGCGCTGACTATGTCTCTGAAGCGGGTGAAAATGCCCATGTTGTCCTCCGTTGAATTTTTATTGCGTTGCCTCGGCAACGCGGTACCGCGGTCGGTATCGCTATCGAATCAAAAAGGTTTGGTTCGATCCCGATCCCTATTTCGTTTTTCGAGATGCGTGCTTTGAATAAGGTACACCTCGGTATGAGCAGGAACTATGCCACCCGGGATAAAATGAAAAATAGTGGAATTTCAACCTCTTGTTCGTTTGACATGCAATAGCTTTCTGGTTAATATTGCTAATATGCGGCATTAATAACCAAAAAATGGGGAACATCATGAGCAATGATACCGTCTTTTCCTCTTTCCGGGGGGAGGCCCTCGGGCAGTCCGAGACCTTCCTCGATTTCCAGGAGCGCCTCTCCCGAGTGGCCCCGGTCGACCGGCCGGTCCTGCTTCTGGGGGAGCGGGGGACCGGCAAGGAACTGGCCGCCAGCCGCCTGCACTATCTCTCGAAAAGATGGCAGGGGCCCTTCGTGACCCTGAACTGCGCGACGCTCGCCCCGACGCTCATCGAGGCGGAGCTTTTCGGCTACGAGAGGGGCGCCTTCACCGGGGCGGAGCGGCGCCGGACCGGGCGCTTCGAGGCGGCCGATGGGGGGACGCTCTTTCTCGACGAGATCGGCTCGATCCCCACGGAGGCCCAGGAGAAGATCCTCCGGGTGGTCGAATATGGCGTTTTCGAGCGGGTGGGAAGCTCGGCGCCGGTGGAGGTGGATGTCCGCCTGGTCGGGGCGACCAACGCCGACCTGGTGGCGATGGCGGCGGGAGGTCGGTTCAAGCGGGATCTGCTCGACCGGCTGTCCTTCGAGGTGCTCTTCCTGCCGCCGCTCCGCGTCCGCGGCGAGGACATCGCGCTGCTCGCCGATCACTTCGCGGCCAGGATGGCCTACGAGCTGGGCCGGCCCGGGGGGGTGCATTTTTCCGAGGCGGCCCTGGCGGCGCTCACCGGGTACAGCTGGCCGGGCAATATCCGTGAATTGAAGAACGTGGTGGAGCGGGCGGCCTATCGCGCCGAGGCGGGGCGGATCGACGAGGTGATTTTCGACCCCTTCGTTTCCCCCTATGCCGCCCAGCCGGATCCGGTCGGCGAGGCGGCTGCCCCGCAGGCAGCCAGCATCTCGGAAAAGAAGATGAAAGCCCTTTCCCTGGAAGAAGCCGTCGCCAGCCTGGAGATCTCCATGCTTCGCGAGGCCCTGGCCGAAGCCCGCTACAACCAGCGCAAGGCGGCGGCAGGGCTGGGCCTGACCTATGATCAGCTGCGGGGCAGGATCCGCAAATACGGCGAAGGCCTTTTCCGGGGTCCGGACGGGTGAAGCCGTTTGTCTGTACGATGAGTTTCATGCCCACCCGGCTGAGCTGGGGCACCTCCACGAAATTTCATTTCAAAAAGCGAAAAATGAATTTCTGAGGTATTAATGCGGCTGACGCCCTTATGAGAAATGATTTTTTTAAGGTACTCATAGTTGAGTAGGTGTCGAAGGGGCTTTCGAAGCATGGGGTTTGCATGGGGAAATGGGTGGGAAAGATACTGTTGGCGGTCATGCTGGTGCTGGCCCAGTCGGGTGTGGTGACAGGCCAGGAGCCGAAGAGGGTGACGCTGGCGACGCTGACCGATTTCGCCCCCTACTGCTTTCCCAGGGACAAGGCGGTCTTCATCCCCGTCGAGCACATCCCGCCGGGCTCGGATTCCCTGCAGCTGCAGGGCTACAGCTGGGATGTGGTGCGGGAGAGCTTTCACGCGATGGGCTACGTCATCCGGCTGATGGTCGTCCCCTGGGAGCGGGGCATCCATTACCTGGAAAACGGCAAGGTGGATTTCGTCTTCCCGGCCAACAAGACCTTCGAGCGCGAACAGGAGTATGTTTTCTCCGAAGAGTACGTCGATCAGATCGAGACGGTCGTCTACATGCCGCGGGAGGAGCGCTTTGCCTGGGCAGGGCTCGAGTCACTGGAGGGGCTGTCCATCGGCTTTGTCCGGGGCTGGTCCTACGGCAAGCGCTGGGAGGGCAACAACCGGATCATCAAGGAGTCGACCGACTCGATCCAGCAGGGCTTCGAGATGCTGGGCAAGGGGCGGCTGGTCGGTCTTGCCGGCTACAGGAAGCCCTACGATCATGTGCTGAAAACGACGGGAACCTGCGACTTGTACAAGGTGGTCGGCCAGTTCGACACCATCGAAGAATATCTGATGGGCCTCAGGACGGCGGCCGGCAATCGCCCGCTGCTCCGGGCCTTCGACGAGGGCAAGCGGAAGATCAGGGAAAACGGCGTCCTGCTGGGAATTGAGGAAAAATGGCAACAATAGCCCGGATTTTCTCACCAGTCGAGGTTGCCGTGGATGCGAGGCGCGAAGCAAGGTGCCATAGTGGACTATGCATCTTGCTTTGCAACGCTGCAGACGCGGTCAGATCGGCTGGCCTTTGGTGAACATTGTGTACGATTCCAAACAAGAGCAAATCGAGTTTAAAACTGTAGGCTATGAACAAAATTCCGGAAATCGACACAATGTTCATGGGAAATCCGGGATAGCCCCAGCCTTGAAAAAGAGCCTGAGCCGCAGGTTCAGCCTCGCCCTGATCGGCGTCGTCAGCGTGATCCTCCTCTTTTTTTCCGGCCTGGTCATCTGGTATAACCACGAGCGCAAGGAGGCCGAGCTGCAGCACGAGCAGGAAATGGCCCTGAAACTGGCCGAGACATCCCTGTCGGAGGCCGTGTGGCAGCTCGATCACCGGTCGATCAATGACATCCTGCGGGCTATCCTGACCAACGACACGGTCATGTACGCGAGGGTTATGGTCGAGGGGAACGTGGTGGCGAGCCAGATGAAGCCGGGCGAGGAAGGAAGGGACCTGGAGGATTACCGGAATTCCACTTCGTACGTGGTCAGCTCCGCCGAAATCAACCGGGACGACTACGAGGTCGGCAGCCTGCAGCTGGTCATGTCGAGAGACGCGATCTACCGGGATGCTGTTTCCGCCACCCTGAGCATCATCGGCCTGCTCTTCATGCTCATCACCGCCATCCTGGTCACCTCCATTTTCATTCTCCGTCATTACATTTTCAAGCCGCTGGCCATGCTGGAGAAGTCGGCGCAGCGGATCGCCGCCGGCAATCTGGAGACGCCGATCCACAGCGGCGAAAACGACGAGATCGGCGCGCTCGCCGCTGCCTTCAAGGTGATGACGACGCATTTGCAGGAGAGCTTCCAGAACCTGGAGGAGAAGGTCAGGGAGCGGACCGCCGACCTCTCCCGGGCCAAGCTCGCCGCGGAAGAGACCAGCCATCACCTGTCGTTGGCGGGGGCGGAGCTGCAGGCCCTGCTGGACAACTCTCCGGTGGGGATAATGTTCGTCGACAACAAGTTGCTGGTCAAGCGGGTCAACTCGGAGATGGAGAAGATCACCGGCTATCGGGCGGAGGAGCTGATCGGCCGGAACACCCGCCATCTCTATGCGACCGAAGAAGCCTATGAGGCGATGGTGAAAAAGGTCGTCCCGGTGCTGAAGAGGCTCGGCTTCTGCGAGGTCCGCGGCAATATGCAGCGCAAGGACGGCAGCGAGGTGGTCTGTCAGCTGCGTGGGCGGTTCGTGCCCTCGGAGGGGGGCCTCGAAGGGGTGGTTTGGAGCGTGGAAGACATCACCGGCCGCATCAAGATGGAAAATGAGCTGCTGCGGGCCAGGAAGCGGGAGTCGGTGAGCGTGCTGGCCGGGGGCATCGCCCATGATTTCAACAACATCCTCTTCGCGGTCATCGGCAACCTCTCGCTCGCCGAGCGCCTGGTCGGCGAGGACAGTCCGGTGCTCGAGTATATCCAGGCCGCCCAGAAGGCCTCGATGCGGGCCAAGGACCTGACGGTGAAACTCCTCACCTTCGCCAGCGGCGGCGAGCCGGTCAAGGCGACGGCCGCCCTGCCGGATCTGGTCAGCTATGTCGTGGGGTTCGTGCTCTCCGGCAGCAATGTGAAATGCGACTTCGTGGTGCCCGACGATCTCTGGCCGGTGTCCATGGACAAGGACCAGATCAGCCAGGTCATCCAGGCCCTGGTGCAGAACGCCGACCAGTCCATGCCCGACGGGGGCTCGATCACCGTCTCTTTCGCCAACCGGGAACTGGTCGACGGGGAGATTCCGGGGCTCTTTCCGGGCCGCTACGTCCAGGTGTCGCTCGCCGACAGGGGGCACGGCATCGAGGGCGAGGATATCGAGCGGATCTTCGATCCCTATTTCTCCACCAAGGAGAAGGACTCCAACAAGGGCAGCGGCCTCAGCCTCGCCATCGTCCAGTCGATCATCCATAAGCACGAGGGCAGGATTCTGGTGGAGTCGACCCCCGGCCAGGGCACGACCTTCACCCTCTATCTGCCGGCGCTCACCCATGCCATCCTGCCGGCCCCGGCCTCTTCGCCTATTTTACCGAGCCGCAGGGGCAACGTGCTGGTGATGGACGATGACCAGGATATTCAGGTGCTGGTGGCGGAGATGCTCTCCCATATGGGCTACGGCACCCGGTCGGTCCACGAAGGCAGGGAGGCCGTCGAGGTCTATCGCCAGGCTCTGGAAAACGGCGGCCGGTTCGTCGCCGTGATCATGGATCTGACCATCCCGGGCGGGATGGGCGGCAAGGAGGCCATCGCCGAGCTCCTGCGCCTCGATCCGCAGGCGAGGGTGATCGCCACCAGCGGCTATGCCAACGATCCGGTGCTGCTCAACCATCAGCACTACGGTTTCCACGGCGTCATCGCCAAGCCCTACCAGCTGCTCGAGCTGAACCGGGTGATGAATGCGGTGGTGGGGAAGGCTAGCATTCAGCATTCAGCTGTCAGCGTTCAGCTATCAGCTCCAAGGTAATGATCATTCCCACGCTCCAGCGTCCCGTTTCGTTCAGAGCTGCAATCTAGGAGTCTGTCGGATTATAGCAATTTTTTTCTCAGATCGAGGCGGACTCGGAAAAATTACCGGAGGCATATACTTAATATTCCGAGGATGATTTTTTCGAATTCAACGAGGAAATGGGGGAAAAGGGCATAATCCGACAGGCTCCTGGACCGATCTCAAGCCCTTCCGAGATAATTCCGGCGCTCGAATACCTCCTATGCCAGGGCAGATAGACGCTGGAGCGTGGGGCTGCGTCAAAATTATGTGAAGATTTCTTTCCGGGTCAACACAAAGAGGTGGCTGTTTCAGTCGAGAGCCGAGAGCTGACCGCTGAGCGCTGACCGCTTATTTCCCATCAGCCGGTAGGCGGTCTCCGACATTTCCTCAACCAGCGGCTCGATGCCGGTCCACAGCTTGAAGGCGGCGGCGCCCTGATAGATGAGCATGCCGAGGCCCCGGACGATGGGGCAGCCTTTCTGCGCCGCCGTCTCGAGGAGTTTTGTCATGAGCGGGTTGTAGACGATATCCGCGACCACCAGGTTCTTTGTCAGGAGTTCTTCGGCAATGGGCAGTTCATCTGCCCGGGGATGCATGCCGATGCTCGTGCCGTTGACGAGGATGTCGCTGGTCGCCAGCGCCTCCGCCTGCCGGTCGAAGATCTGTTCGACCGCTTCGGCGCAGGGGCGGATCCCGGCATTGATCTCGGCGGCCAGGTCCCGCGCCTTGGCAGAGGTCCGGTTGCAGATGAAGATCCTCTCCGCGCCCCGGAAGGCGAGGGTCATGGCGATGGCCCGGACCGCCCCGCCCCCGCCCAGGATAAAGACCCGCCTGTCCCGCACCGAAAGCTGCGCCTCTTCCTCGAGCGAGCGGATGAAGCCCTCGCCGTCGGTATTGTGGCCGATGGTCCTGCCGTCTTTCACGCAGATGGTGTTGACCGCGCCGATGGTCGCCGCCAGGGGGTCGATCTCGTCGAGGTGGGCCATGATGGCGATCTTGTGCGGGATGGTCACGTTGAAGCCGGCGACGTTCATGCGGGTGAGACCGGCGAAGACCTTCGCCAGGTTTTCCGGGCCGACCTCCACCGGCATATAGCAGTAATCGAGGCCCAATTTTTCGAAGACCCGGTTGTGCATGGCCGGGGAAATCGAATGGCCAAGGGGATCGCCGAGCAGGATGACGAGTTTGGTGGCAACGGTGGGAAATTTCATGGCAGTTGAAGCAGGGTCCGAGGTTTCTGGTTGTGGTAATCCGCTTACACTACCATGGCCCTGCCCGGTCGGGCAACAGGACATCCGGGGAAGGTTGGGATTGGTGCGCGGAGGCACCAAATACCACGATTCTCAAGATCGATTTGCCTTTTTGCCGTATTTACTTTAAAGTGGCATCTTTTTGCGGTATTGAATGGGAAGTCCGGGTTATCCGGTGACGGTGCGCTGCCGGCAATGAGCGGTCTCGGTTCTTGCTTGCCGGTTTTTCTTGCGTCCCGGGAAGATCTCTTTTGTCAGGCGATAGATGCTGTTACGAGTTTTCAGATTCCTCCATCTCATTCTTGCTCAGCGACAATTGATCCTGGCGCTGTCGAAAAGGGAGATCGCCAGCCAGTATGTCGGCTCCCTGCTGGGGATCGTCTGGACCTTCATCCAGCCGGCAGTGATGATCTTCGTCTTCTGGTTTGTCTTCAGCGTCGGTTTCAAGACCAAGCCGATGAACGATGTGCCGTTTGCCGTCTGGCTGACCGCCGGCATGGCCCCGTGGTTCGTCTTTTCCGATATCGTGGTCAAGTCGGCCAACGCCATCGTCGGCTACGCCCATCTCATTAAAAAATCGGTCTTTCCCTCGCAGATCCTGCCGGTCGTGAAGGTGGTGTCGAGCATGTTCACCCACGCGGCCTTTGTTCTGCTGTTGATCGTCCTGCTGGTTTTCCAGCATATCTCCTTCAGTTGGCACGCGCTGCAGTTTTTCTATTACCTGTTCTGCCTGTCGGTCCTGGCGCTGGGCATCGGCTGGACCGTGGCGGCCCTCAACGTCTTTATCCGGGATGTCGGGCAGATCGTCGCGGTGATCATGCAGGTCGGCTTCTGGGCGACGCCGATCTTCTGGGATATCCATATCATGCCGGCCGGTATCCAGACTGTGCTGAAATTCAATCCGGTCTACTATATCATTCAGGGCTACCGGGACGCCTTCATCTACTCCGTGCCGTTTTGGCACAGGCCGGGGTATACTCTCTACTTCTGGGCGGTGACTGCCTGCTGTTTCCTGGTCGGGACCCTCGTTTTCCGAAAATTGAAAGGACAGTTTGCCGACGTGCTGTAGCCGGGTCTATGAAAACGACAGTCATCTCCATCGCCAACCTGACGAAAACCTACCAGCTCTACGAATCCCACGCCGACAGGGTGAAGGAGGCTTTTCATCCGTTTCGGAAGAAGTTTCACCGGCCCTTTCACGCACTGAGGAATGTCTCGCTGGATATCCACCAGGGGGAATTCGTCGGGATCATCGGTCGAAACGGCAGCGGCAAATCGACCCTGCTGCAGCTGATCACCGGGATCCTCCAGCCTTCCTCGGGAACGATTGCCGTCCACGGCCAGATCTCCGCCCTTCTGGAGCTGGGGGCCGGCTTCAACCCGGAGTTTACCGGCCGTGAGAACGTCTACCTCAACGGCTCCATCCTCGGGATCGAGCGGACGGAGCTGGAAGGAAATATTTCGAAGATCGAGGAGTTCGCCGATATCGGGGACTTCATCGACCAGCCGGTGAAGACCTATTCCAGCGGGATGTTCGTCCGGCTGGCCTTCGCCATCGCCATCAATGTCAAGCCGGAGATCCTCATTGTCGATGAAGCCCTGGCGGTGGGGGATATGTTCTTCCAGCAGAAATGCATCCGGCACATGGAAGAGAAGATGAAGGCTTGCACGAAGATCCTGGTTACCCACGATATGCATGCCGTCACCAACCTCTGCGAGCGGGTCATCGTGCTCGACCGCGGCGAGGTTATCTTTGCCGGCTCCCCCCTGGAGGGCGTGGAATATTATACCAAGGCCGTCCACAACGAGCTGTTCCGGAAGAAGGGCGCCGCTTCGCCGCCCGCCGCCGCAGCGCCTGCGCCGGCCTTCGTTGCGGAGGACGATACCTGGCTGGACGTGCGCTCCGAGTCGACCGCGGGGGCCAGCGAAGTGGTCATAAAAAAGGTCAGCCTGAGATCGGCGGCCGGCGAGCCGGTGGCCACGGCAATGGCCGGCGACCGGCTGCAGATCAGGATGATCGTGGAGGCATGTTCCCCCCTGAATCGGGTTATCTTCGGCTACATGATCCGGGACCGGGTGGGCAACGGCATCTCCGGCGACAACTCACTCAGCCTGGACGGCAGGTTGTACTCCCTGACAGCCGGCCGGCAGATGGTTTCCTTGACGATCAAGTGGCCGGACATCGCCCCGGACGAGTACCTGATCACCCTGGGCATCGGACAGGGCGACCATCCCCTTCACCATGTCATCCAGTGCTGGGCGCACAACGTGCTGCTGGTCAAGGCCCTGAGCAATGGCCGCCCGGTTCATGGAATCTTTACCAACCCCCTTGTGGAGTGCGAGGTGCAGCCCATTGACTGAGAGAATCTGGCGGATACACGAACCTGTCTTCGAAGCGGAAAGATTCTGCCCGGATTACCGGGTCTGGCCCTGGCACGGGCACAGGCTTTTCGCCTACGACCTGATCCCGTTTCTGCGGCCGAGGCTGTTGGTCGAACTGGGGACCTACTGGGGCACGTCCTTTTACTCATTCTGTCAGGCGGTGAAGGACTTCGGACTTGACACCCGCTGCGTCGCGGTGGATACCTGGGAAGGCGACGACCATACCGGCAAGTACGAAGAAAAAGTCTACGACACCGTCCGGGAGATTGCCGGAACGCTCTTCAAGGGTGTCGAAATCCAGCTCCTTCGCTCCTACTTCCGGGACGCGGTGGGATCCTTCGCCGACGGCTCCATCGATCTCCTGCACATCGACGGCTTCCACACCTATGAGGCGGTCCGGGAAGATTTCACCTCCTGGCTGCCCAAACTGGCGGATGACGGCATCGTGCTCTTCCACGATATCGCCGACAGCTGCGGCTACGGCTCGGTCCGGTACTGGCACGAG
>OBJA01001966.1_pt1 | contig 12791 bp, 8 predicted proteins | sample 1519751 | NCBI WGS metagenome assembly OBJA01 (sample SAMEA3881238, study PRJEB22517) | soil metagenome | biome: lake sediment; feature: soda lake sediment; material: sediment, water from around vicinity | place: India | collected 2013-12-23 | depth 3 m
AGGTATGTTTCTCAAGCTTCTCAAGACACTGTCGCTCGTCATTCTGATCGGTTCGATATCCGCCGTCCATCTGCTGTACAGCGGATCGAGCATGGGCTTTCATGTGCTCCACCAGCAACTCTTTTATGTTCCGCTGGTGCTGGCCAGCTTCTGGTTCGGGGTTCGTGGCGGCCTGGTTACCGCGGCGGCCGTGAGCCTCCTGTACGCACCGGCCATGATCCTGAGGCACGAGGAGGCCGGGATGCATCTCATGCTGGTAGCCCAGGTCGTACTCTATTTTGTGGTGGCCCTGCTCATTGGCTGGCTCTCGGACAGGCGTCGCCGACAACGGCAGGAGTCCTTGAAAAACGAGCGGATCACCGCCCTGGGCAAAGCCGCCTCGACCCTCGGTTTCGAGATCGGCGATATCGTGCGGGGTGTGGAGGCGATATACAGGCAGGCCGGCGGCCTGCTGAACGCAGAGGCCGATGCCGATTTCAGGATCGAGATCAACCGCCTGCAGCGCATGGTCGACGGGCTGGCCCACTTCAACTCCTCACAGGATCGGTTGCAGGCCTCTTCCGACCTGAATGATGTGCTTTGGCATATGCACAGGAAGTATCAGGGGAAAGCGGCGGACAGGGGGGTGAAGATAGCGGTGCAGCCATACGAAAAGGGATGTCCTTCGACGGCGCCGGTGGATGCCGTCTCCCGCGTCTACGAAGGCCTGGTGGAGAACGCCCTCGATTTTTCAGCAAGGGGCCAGGCCGTTGTCCTGCGCTCCGGCGGTAATGACAGCGAATGGGTGCTGGAGGTGGCCGACGAGGGGCCGGGGGTGGCGGCGGAGAACGAGGGCCGGCTGTTTACCACCTTTTTTACGACAAGACCGGACGGCTATGGCCTGTCCCTCTCTTCCGGCAGGAAGATGTTGCGGGACTTCGGCGGGGACCTGAAATATCGCCGCGGCGAAAACGGCGGGGCTGTCTTTGCCATCCACATCCCCCAAAGGCTGGAGGGACAAAGCTGAAATTAGGAACGCGGGCTGGCGCCCGCAACCCAAAGGTTGTCATCCCCTCCCACGGCAGAGGGGATAAGTGCCTTCACGAAATTCGTTTCAAAAAGCGAGAAATGAATTTCTAAGGACCAAATTCTTTGACTCCCTTTCTACGGCTCAAGATCGAGGGCCGCCCTATCGCTCCCATCCATGTAAAAAGGGACAGACGAGTGCTCGTGTACGATCTGCCAGTGTCCGTCTATTTTCCGCAGGCACATCGTTGTGCGAAACCAAACATCCTGATCCTCGCCGTTCTGGCGTCCTCGCATCCGATTCAGGCCAGACGAAAAGGCCAGGTCACCGCTAATCGTGAGTTCCACATCTCTGGCGTCAATCCTGATAGGACCGTCCCAGCTCGAAAGCCATGAAGAAATGATGTCACGATTGATTCCGCGCCGCCCAAGGGGCGGAGACAAATCGTAGATCACCGCGTTCGGTGCGTACAAACCGACTATGGCATCAGCATCGCGGGCGGCATGAGCCGCGATGAGTTGCTGGAGTATGGTTTCCACTTCGTTTCTATTCGTATTCATTGAGATCGAGCTCCTTTCATTTTCGGTATCCTTGTCGTTTGCGAATCATTCCGTTCAAGTCGGACTGCTCGTGCATGAAGGTTCGTGCCGCTCAACCGCTCCGGTTCAGCGGCACAGATGGATAGGTTGCGCCCGCCGGCGGACCAGGTGGGCCTGGGGGGAAAAGCCGATTGGACCATGAGATATCTTTACAGCATTGTCCTGATGCCAATCTCAATGGGCCCTTCCGGATCAGTTCATGACTTCATGCAGATTTTCCAACACGCATTTCCAACCGCCTTCATGACCCGCCCGGGCTTCTTCATCGACAAACCTGACATGAGACAGTGAGAGTTTTGTTTTATCAGCGGCAACTTTGGTGAAATGTAACGTCACCGTGCTGTTGTCGACGACGGAGTATTCGGATGCCCAGGTAAAGACCAGCCTTTCAGGACGGCTGATCTCCAGATATTCGCCGGTATGCGGTATTTTTTTATCGCCGAGGCGCATGACAAAAGTGAAACGGCCTCCTTCACGAGGATCGATTTCTATCTCACTCTCGGGCATTTCCGGCATTCCCCTCATGAATCGGGATAGCGTTTTCGGATTGAGCCACGCATCGAAGACTCTTTCGATGGAGGCATTGATGGTTTTGTCTATATTTACAGTAAGCTCAGTCATTTCGAGTCCTCCGTCCTTCATTATTTCATCGAGTTGTTCCAGGCGTATCTCCCATATCGATTTCAACTCCTTGAACCAGGCTTCCACGAGCCCCACCCGTTCCAGGTCAGCTTCGATCCAATGGGTCCTGCCGATGGTCCTCCGTGTCACCAATCCAGATCTTTCCAATGTTTTGATATGCTTGGAAATTGCGTTGAGCGACATGTCATAGTGCTCGGCGAGGTCGGTAACACGGCTGGCTCCCTGTTGGCAGAGTTGGGTCAAGAGAGAGCGACGTGTTGTATCACTCACAGTTTTGAGTATTCCCGAAAGGATTCTGTCGTTCTCATATTCAACCATACAGTTGAATATAACCCAGGATCGTCTATAGTCAACCAACAGGTTGAATATCTGCCGTCAACCAGAAGCAGGCCCGGTTGCCGATAGCCTGGATGGTTATTGCGAATCGGCCTCATCGGCTTCCAAATGTTTGACGATCTTGACGGAATGCGGATTTGTTGGTAAATAATATTTACTCAATCGCTGAAACGGCAGCTGATGTTTCTGTGTATTTGTATAACTAATTGGGATAAAACTATAGTTAAACAGTAACTAGAGTAAATTTTATTTTCTTGGATGAAAAACCCAGACGTTATCAGCCCACCGGGAAAGCTGAAGATCATCGAGGCAATGCGGACCCTGCTGGAGGAGCGGACCTTCGAATCCCTCACCATCTCGGACATCGCGGCCACCGCGGGGGTCACCGAAGGATTGATCTACAAGTACTTCAAGGACAAGCGCGATCTTCTGCACCACGTCCTCAAGGAGCACTACGAGCATTTCCTGGTTCAGATCGACCGGGATCTGCAGGGAATCGACGGGGCCGTCAACAAGCTGAGAAAAATCATCTGGTCATCCATCGAACGTTACGCCAATCACCGGGTGTTCGCCAGGATAATTCTCTTGGAAGTCAGGAACTCGGAAGAGTACTTCCACAGCGAGGCCTATGGCCTGGTAAGGCAGTTCAACCGTATCCTTCTCGACATCATCAAGGAAGGCATCGCAGGCGGTGAAATTCGGGACAACCTCCCTCCCGCCTATATCCGCAATGCCATTTTCGGCACGATAGAGCATTCCTGTCTCAATCGGGCCATTTTCAACGAACCGGTATCGACAAATGAAGCTGCCGGAATCATAACGGATCTCCTCTTGAACGGGATCAAACGGTAAGTCGAGGAACGGCGGCTTTTTCAATCAGGTGCCTTGCGCCGATCGGCCGGCGGGAAGACATCGAATTCACCAGAGAGGACAGAACCATGAAAGACGTTGTCATCGTATCCGGATGCAGGACCGCCATCGGCGCATTCGGCGGCACCCTCCGTGACCTGAACGGCGCCGTTCTGGCCGGGATCACCATGAAAGAAGCCATCCGGCGGGCAGGGATCGATCCGGCCATGATCGACGATATCCGTTACGGCTGCTGCATGGAGTCGGCCGACACCCTCAACGTGACGAGGGTCGGCTCGCTGCTTGCCGGAATCCCGGAAACCGTTACCGCCGTCACCGTCAACCGGGTCTGCATCTCGGGCATGGAGGCGGCAATCTCGGGCATGGCCATGATCCAGGCCGGCATGGCCGACATCATCCTGGCCGGCGGCACCGAGCACATGTCGAGCGTCCCCTACTCGGTGCCGGCGGCCCGGTGGGGCTGCCGCCTCCAGGATCAGGCCTTCGTCGACGACCTGATCCATGCCCTCCACTGCGGCTCCCATATCATTCCCCACCCGGAAGACGGACCGGTCGACGCCACCAAGGCGCCGCTCAGCATGTTCGTCGGCAAGCCCTACATCATGGGACATACGGCGGAGTTTGTCGCCCAGCACCTGGGTATCACCAGGGAGGAAATGGATGAGGTCGCCCTGCGCAGCCACAACGAGACGGAAAGGGCCACCCTGGACGGCTCCTTTGCCGAGGAGATTGTGCCGGTAGAGGTGCCCCAGAGAAAGAAACCCCCTCTCATTTTCGACAAGGACGAACATTTCCGGCCGGGCATGACCATGGATATGCTCCGCAAGCTGCCGCCGGCCTTCATCCCGGGAACCGGCACCGTCACCGCCGGCAATTCCAGCGGCATCAACGACGGGTCCACGGGCATGGTCATCATGTCCGCCGACAAGGCGAAGGAACTGGGCCTCAAGCCCATGGCCAGGATCAAGGCCGTTGCCAGGGGCGGCTGCCATCCCTCGGTCATGGGCCTGTCGCCGGTACCGGCCGTCCGCAACCTGCTCAAGTCTTCCGGACTCGTAATCGAGGACTTCGACCTGATCGAGGTCAATGAGGCCTTTGCCGCCCAGTATCTGGGCTGCGAGAAGGAGCTGGGCCTCAATCGGGAGATCACCAACGTCAACGGCTCGGGCATCGGGCTGGGACATCCCGTCGGCTCGACCGGCGCCCGGCTGATGGTCACCCTGATGTATGCCTTGAAGAGGCGCGGAAAAACCCTGGGCCTCGCGACCCTGTGCGGCGGGGGCGGCGTATCCATGGCCTGCGCCATCGAGATGTTGTAGGGCGGGAGTACAGATTATGCCGCCCGAAACGCTCCGGGGGCGGCATCCGGGTAACCGTTCACCAGCACCCCATTTTCGTCCGGTCAGGCCCCCTCACATAGCCCAACTAAAGCTCGGAGGCCTGCTTGAACGAACCTGGAGCACTGGATGAACGGTTACAGCTCCGGGTTATGCGGTGAACTGTTACGCATCCGGTCCGGATATTCCGGACGACAATTCTTCTCTGCGGAGGGCTAGACCATGACCCATGGACCACTTTCGGAACAGGACAAGATTCGGTACAGCACCATCAGCAAGGAAAACATCGATTTCATCATGAACCGGAACAACCGGATCAACCGGTGGGTCATCGCCGACATGATCCGCCGGACCCGGTATCATTACCCGGACAAAAAGGCCCTGGTGTTCAACGACCTGAGCCTGACCTACAGCGAGCTGGAAGACCAGTGCAACCAGGCGGCCAACGCCCTCGCCGGCCTCGGGGTGCAAAAGTACGATCGCGTGGCCATCCTCGCCCATAACACCCACCATCACGTCCTGACCTGGCTAGGTTGCGCCAAGATCGGGGCAATCTATCTGGCGGTCAATTACCTGCTGAGGGACGACGACATCGCCTTTTGCCTCAATCATTCGGAAAGCACCGTTTTTATCGTCGAGGACAGCCTCTACGACAACGTCAAGGGGGTTTTGGGCAAGATGCCGCAGGTCAGGCACCTGATCTGGTCCGACCAGGGGGCAGGCCGGCCGGCGCCGCAGGGGTTCATCGACTTCGATGCCTGGTACTCCTCGGCCCCGGCGACGGAACCGGATGTGATCCTGCGCATCGAGGACCCGGTCCAGATGACCTACACCAGCGGCACCGAGTCCCGGCCAAAGGGGGTCATCATCAGCAACCAGGCCCTGATCGCCGAATACATGGGCTGCATTATCGACGGCAGGTACGACCACGCCGACATCAACATCAACGCCCTGCCCATCTACCACTGCGCCCAGCGGGACGTGTTCCTGAACCCCATTTTCTGGGTCGGCGGCACCAACGTCCTCATCGGCCCCGATATCAGTAAAATACTGGCCGCCATCGAGACCTGGAAGGCCACCATGTTCTTTGCGCCGCCAACGGTGTGGATCGGCATGCTCCGGCATCCGGATTTCGGCAAACACGACCTGTCCAGCCTGGTGAAGTGCTATTACGGCGCTTCCATCATGCCGCGGGAGATCCTCAGGGAAATCCTGGAGAAATTCCCCAGGGCCGGGGTCTACAACTATTACGGCCAGACCGAACTCGCCCCCTACCACTGCATTCTCAAGGCCGAAGACGCCCAGGCCAAGATCGGTTCGGCCGGCATGGCCGGCATCCATATGGAGACCCGCATCGAAGATGAGGATGGCAAGGAAATCACAGCCGTCGATATGCCCGGCGAAATCTGCGGCCGGGGCCCCCATGTCATGACCATGTATTTCAAGGATCCGGAGAAGACCGAAGCGGCGATGAAGGGCGGATGGTTCCATTCCGGGGACCTGGGCGCCCTCGACCAGGACCGCTACATCACCGTGGTGGACCGGAAAAAGGACATGATCAAGACCGGTGGCGAGAACGTCGCCTCCAGGGAGGTCGAGGAGGCGATCTTTCTCCATCCCTCCGTGCAGGAGGTGGCCGTGGTCGGCCTGGACCACCCCCGCTGGGTAGAGGCGGTGACGGCGGTGATCAAGCTCAAGGAAGGGGCCGCAGCCACGGAAGAGGAGATTATGGCGCATTGCCGGCAGCACCTTTCATCCTTCAAGGCACCCAAAAAGATCATCTTTGTCGAGGCGCTTCCCAAGACGCCGACGGGCAAGATCCTGAAACGGCAGATGAGGGAATCCCTCAAGGGCATTTTCAACTGACGCCCCCAAATCCGGATACGCGTGGAGGAAGGATCATGAACCGAAAAACAGGCAGCGGCGGCGAATTCCTGGTGAAGGACATCGACTGCCGGGAGGTGTTCACGCCCGAGGATTTCACCGACGAGCACCGGCAGATTGCCGAGACCACCGAGCAGTTCGTGGCCAACGAGATCCTGCCGGTCAACGGGGAGATCGAGGCGAAGAATTTCGCTCTTCTGGTGCAAAAGCTGAAAGAATGCGCCGAACTCGGGCTGATGATGATCGATGTCCCGGAAGAGTACGGGGGGCTGGAGCTCGACAAAGCGACCAGCATGCTGGTGATGGAGCGCATGGCCTTCGCCAAAAATTTCGGCCTGTCCTACATGGTGCAGACTGGCATCGGCATGCTGCCGCTGGTGTTCTACGGCAGCGCCCGGCAGAAAGACCGCTATCTGGGCAAGCTGATCCGCGCGGAGCTGATCGGCGCCTATTGCCTGACCGAACCCGGCTCCGGCTCGGATGCCCTGGGGGCGAAGACGACGGCGACGCTCTCCGGGGACGGCAGCCACTACATCCTGAGCGGCACCAAGCAGTTCAGCTCGAATGCCGGCTTCGCCGACCTGTTCACGATCTTCGCCAAGGTCGACAAGATCCACTTCACCGCCTTCCTGGTGGAGCGCGGTGTCGCCGGCCTTGCGTTCGGGCCGGAAGAAAAGAAGATGGGCATGCACGGTTCCTCCACCAGGCAGGTCATCCTGGACAAGGTCCGGGTGCCGGTCGAAAATGTCCTCGGGGAGGTGGGCAGGGGGCACAAGATCGCCTTCAACGTCTTGAACATCGGACGTTTCAAGCTGGGCGCCTTCTGCGTCGGGCAGGGAAAATACGCTCTCTCCGAAGGCGTCCGGTATGCCAATGAACGCCGGCAGTTCGAGGTCCCGATCAGCAGCTTCGGGGCCATTCGGGAGAAACTCGCCGATGTCACGGCCATGACCTTTGCCTCCGAGTCCGTGGTCTACCGGCTGGCGGGCCTGATCGACAACCGCCTGGCTACCCTCGAGAAAGGTGGGGAAAACTACTATCTCGATTACCTGAAGGGGATTGAGGAGTACGCGGCGGAATGCGCCCTGGCCAAGGTGTTCTGCAGCGAGGCGGCCGCAAGGAGCATCGATGAAATGCTGCAGGTGCACGGCGGCTATGGCTACATCGCCGAATACCCCATCGAGCAGCTGTACCGCGACGAACGGGTGCAGCGGATCTATGAAGGGACCAACGAGATCAACCGCCTGTTGATTCCAAGCCTTTTGATCCGCAAAGGGCTCGGCGGCCAATCCCCTGAGCCGGCGTCCGAGGCTGTCGCAACCGGCGACTTTGCCGGGGAAAAGCGGCTCATCCGGGCGATGAAAGAGACCTTTCCGGCGCTCTCCGGTCATATCATCAAGCGCTTCGGCGCCGAGGTTGGCGCCGAACAGGAAGTTCTTCTGGCCCTGGCCGACGCGGCAATTCAGATATTCGCCCTGGAAAGCACGGTACTGCGGGCGGAAAAGGCCTCCGCCGCGGCGACGGCGAAGAAGCGGGAACTGTATCGGGCGGTGGTGACGCTGTGCAGCTTTGCGGCGAGGCGGCAGTTTATCGACGCCGCCGAAAAATGCGCCTCGTTCCTTGGAGACGATATGCCTCTCGCCGCAATGGCAGGGGTGTCTTCATACAGGGCCGGAGGACTGCTGGCGGCCAAACGGCTCATTGCCGAAGCCACAAGCCAGGCGGAGAAATATGTTTATTAGTACCCTTAGAAGCCCACATTGAATTTTCAACCCAGCCTATGAAAGGCAATAGCTTCCCCTCTGTGTCGATCTGGAATACTGCTGTGAGACAGCGGTGTTCTCCAATATGAGTTACATCACCGCATTCTCACTTGCTACAAAGGACATGTTAATGAGAAGTCTTAATGAATCGGAATCAAAACTGCTTCTTTCCGGCTATGACATTCCGGTAGTCAAGGAAATTGCGGCCAAAGATATAGAAGATGCAGTTCGAGCCGCAATCGAGTTGAAGTTTCCTGTTGTAGTAAAGGGCCATGGAGCAAGACTCACGCATAAGAGCGATCGAGGATTAGTGCGCCTGGGGTTATCCGATAGTGAACAGGTCCGGAAAGCAGCCAAAGAAATTTTTGAGTCTGCAGGGAATGACCTGGAAGGATTTTTGATCCAGCCCATGCTCGGCGGCAGGCGTGAGTTTGTCGCCGGATTAACGCGTGACCCTGTGTTTGGTCCAATAGTCATGTTCGGCCTGGGGGGAGTGTTTACCGAGGTGTTGGACGATGTAGTATTTAGATCCGTACCCTTCGACGCAATAGAAGCTGAAGCCATGCTGGACGAGATAAAAGCTTCTCAATTGTTAGGGGAGTTTCGTGGCGAACAAGCGGCAGATCGAAAAGCTTTAGTCAATTGTCTTCTCGGGCTCTCCAAACTTGCAGTTGAGCGACCGGATGTCGCAGAGGTTGATATTAATCCACTGCTTGTAGGCCCAGAAGGCCAGATCTGCGCTGTTGATGGACTCGTCGTGTTGCATGAGGAGACGCCGAAGAAACTCCGACCCGTTGTATCCCCTGCCCGAATTGGTGATATATTTCACCCGGGATCAATTGCATTTATTGGAGCGTCAAGCGTATTTGGAAAATGGGGACAGTCCTTGCCTGCCAACCTTTTGGCCCATGGATACAAGGGAGATGTCTATCTGATCAACTCAAAAGGAGGAACGCAGTGGGGAAGGCCTGTTTATAAAAGCATATCCGAGGTTCCAGGCCCTGTTGATCTGGCCGTTATAACCATTCCCGCGGCATTGGTATGCGGTTTGATAAACGACTTGAAACAAAAGGGAGTCAAGTCTGTATTGCTGATATCTTCCGGTTTTTCCGAGACCGGAGAAGAAGGCAGAATTTTAGAGAAGCAGCTCCTCCAGGCGGCACGTGATGCCGGAATTGTCTTCCTTGGGCCCAATACCATGGGTATTCAGAACCCCCACGCCGGCGTCATTCTGACCGGAGTCCATGTAGGGCCAAAACCGGGCGGCACCGCGCTTATATCGCAATCCGGAAATATGGGTGTACAGTTGCTCAGTTTCGCCGATTCTCAGGGCTTGGGAATCAGAGCCTTCGGAGGAAGTGGCAATGAGGCAATGGTCGCCATAGAGGATTTTATGGAAGCCTTTGAGGTGGATGAACTGACCAAAACGGTTCTTCTCTATCTTGAGAGTGTCAAAGACGGGAAAAGATTTTTCGAATCGGCGCGAAGAGTAGGCAGGAAGAAGCCTGTAATAGTCCTTAAAGGTGGGAGAACGGAGGCCGGAGATCGCGCAGCGGCAAGTCATACGGGGGCTATGGCATCAGACTTCAGGCTATTTGAGGCGCTTTGTCGGCAAGCCGGTGTGGTAATGGTCCATCAACCGGCAGATATGCTGGATGCCTCGGTGGCGTTCTCTTCGCTGCCAATGCCGCAAGGCCGCAGAGTTGCAATAATGACTCTTGGGGGAGGATGGGGGGTTGTCACAAGTGATTTGTGCAGTGATCAAAATTTACGTGTGGAGCCACTCAGCGATGAAATAGTAGCGGTGCTCGATGGAATGCTCCCACCATACTGGAGTCGCACCAATCCTGTTGATCTAGTGGGCGAAAATGACCTGGAGCTTCCCATGAAAGCCATTGAAGCGCTAGCGGCCTGGGATGGATGTGATGCAATAATACATCTCGGAATTTCCGGACGGGACTATCTTTTAGAAACAATGTTGGATTCCGTTAATGCAGTAGACGCTGAGACTGATCCGAAAGACTCGCAGAAGATTCTCCAAGGGCTGCATAAATGGGGGCATCAGTATATCAGGCATACGGTTGAATTGATGGAGAGGTTTGGGAAACCGATCCTTGGGGTAACTCTGACTTCCGACCCGAAAAATCGCTCGATTTATGAAGTCGAAAACTCACGATTTAACGGGGTCTTCTTCAACAGTCCCGAACGTGCGGTCAAGGCATTGGGTCATATGTGTGAATATCGTGATTTCCTGGAAAAGGAATCTGCGCGAGAGGGGAAGAATTCGGCACGATTTTGAACTTGTTCCTGAGGTTTCATTCTTTTTAGCCATACCTTTGAGGTGGTAACCTGACGGCGATGCTCAGGTTGTAGTTGAGCAGATGCAGGAGCCACTTCCTCCCTTGTATTATGTCACCTCATTCTGTTACCATCTGACAAGGAAAAGCATCAATCCCCCAGGCCACTGAAGAGGAGGCTTTTGTGCCCATGAGCACATCGATAAAACGAGTTTCAAGAAACTTCCTCAGATCCGCCACCCCCCTGGAAAAAACCTCATCCTCTCCGCCCCGGTATCTGGTCGAACGCGAGGAACGGACATTTCTCCTCGAACGACACGGAACATGCGAGTACGAACGGTGCAAGGCCATCTGTTGCCGCATGTTATGCCTCGACCTTCAGTGGAATGAATATTTGGCCGGTTTCGCGGAAAGGGGCATCCGCGGTCCCATCATATACCGGACATGCAGGTATCTGGCGCAAGACTGGACGTGCCTGCGCTGGAATTCGCAGCACTTTCCCCGCGCCTGCGCCAATTTCCCCGTTCCAGGCGATGCCATGTATCTGGAAGTGATGGAAGTATGCTCCTTCTTCTTTGCCTTTCTCCGGGAAGTGAGGAGAGACGACCCCATGGACCGTCTGACGGAATAAATTCCAACCACGATTTGTAGTGGCAGCCCTATGTCGGCAGGTTCAGCCTGCCGTTGCTTTACGTTTCAGCCCCCGGCTCTTCCAGATGAGAAAGATGGCGGGGTAGATGAGCAGTTCCAGGATGGTCGAGGTGACGACCCCGCCGACCATGGGGGCGGCGATGCGCTTCATCACGTCGGCGCCGGTGCCGTGGCTGAACATGATGGGGACGAGGCCGGCGAGGATGGTGCTGACCGTCATGATCTTCGGCCTGATCCGCTGCACCGCCCCTTCCATGATCGCGTCCTTGAGGTTCTGCAGGGTCTTGAGGCGGCCCTCTTTCTTCCACCGATTGTAGGCCAGATCCAGGTAGAGGAGCATGACCACCCCCGTCTCCGCGTCGAGGCCGGCCAGCGCGATGATGCCCACCCAGACGGCAATGCTCAGGTTGTAGTTGAGCAGGTGCAGGAGCCAGAAGGCGCCGACCAGGGAGAAGGGCACGGCCAGGAGGACTATGCCGGTCTTGACCACCGACTGGGTGTTCAGGTAGATCAGCACGAAGATGATGAACAGGGTCAGCGGGATGACGATCTTCAGCCGTTCCTCGGTCTTGACCATGTATTCGTACTCGCCGCTCCACTCCAGGCGGTAGCCGTGGGGGATCTGCAGATCCGCGACCCGAGCCTTGGCCTCCTCCACGTAACCGCCGATGTCCCGGCCGGAAAAGTCGATGTAGACATAGGCGGCCAGCAGGCCCTCCTCGCTCTTGATCGCGGTCGGGCCTTTCACCACCTTGATCTCAGCGAGTTCCCCGAGGGGTACTTTGACGATCTGGCCGGGAGCGCGGAAACCGGCCGGACCGCTGGAGGCGCCTCCCATCCCGCTGCCGCCGGCGGCCGGTTCGCCGCCCATGGAGACCGGCACCAGCACCCGGGCGAGCTGATCGATATCCTGCCGGAAATCGCGGGCGTAGCGGATATTGACCGGGTAGCGCTCCCGCCCTTCGATGGTGGTGGTGAGGTTCATGCCGCCGATGGCCGACTGGATCACCTCGTTGACCGACTCCACCGTCATCCCGTAACGGGCGATGGCTTCCCGTTTCACCGCGATATCGATGAAGTAGCCGGTAGTCAGCCGCTCGGCGTAGGCACTGCGGGTGCCGGGGACATCGTGCAGCAGCTCCTCTATTTCTATGCCGATCCGCTCGATTTCCTCGAGCTTCGGCCCCAGCACCTTGATGCCCACCGGCGTCCTGATCCCCGTTGCCAGCATGTCGATGCGGGCCTTGATCGGCATGGTGAAGGAGTTGGCGACGCCGTGGATGGTGAGGATCTCGTTCATCTCGTTTTTCAAGGCCTCGACCGTCACCCCCGGCCGCCACTCGGACTCCGGCTTCAGGTTGATGATCGTCTCGAACATCTCGAGCGGCGCCGGGTCGGTGGCCGTC
>OBJA01001967.1_pt1 | contig 12790 bp, 12 predicted proteins | sample 1519751 | NCBI WGS metagenome assembly OBJA01 (sample SAMEA3881238, study PRJEB22517) | soil metagenome | biome: lake sediment; feature: soda lake sediment; material: sediment, water from around vicinity | place: India | collected 2013-12-23 | depth 3 m
CGCCACACTCGGCCCCTCCTTGTGTTCAGAACACCGCTGTCTGAACCCCTGATTACGCTGATTTAACTGATTACACTGATTTCAAGTATGTCAAAGACGATGTTCAACCCAGGTATAGATTCCAACTCCGTAATGGCTCCACGGATGGAGCCACCCACCGCCTGATTTCCGGGATGGAAATCGGCGGTTGGCATCGGAAGGACTTCTTACGGGCAAATCATTCGCTTCGTGAATTAGCCCTGTCATTTAGGCGGAAGGTCCGGAAACCGCCGCACGGTTTCCGGCGGGTTTTTGGTTACTTTTTGCCCGAACCAAAAAGTAACAAATAGGCGCTATGTTCACCTTCAGATTATTCTCAAAAACCTCCTCCATCCTCAACCCCCTCAATACCCCCACACAAATCCAAACCTCCGAACCCCCTTCTTCCCCTCCACTTCCTCCATCAAAGAGAACCTCTGTTTAACCTCCAAAGACCCCCGATCCAACACCAAAACCTCGGATTTTGTCCAGACCAAAACACGTTCCCCCACATTATCGCTGTAAAAAGAGGCCGACCCAAACTTCAACTCCGCCACCGTTCGCAGCGTGTCATCCTCATTCAAAGCCTGGATCTTATCCTTCGTAAAGATCAGGACATTCCCTCCGGTACCCTTAACATCCAACGGATTATCCTGGAGCGGGATTACTTTGATCTGGTTAAAATCCTTATCAAAGACGCTGAGCTCCTTCATATATTGGCTCACCATATAGACCTTATCCTCCATCGTGTTCGCCGCGAAGAAAACAGTGTTAATATACGAGATATCCCGCTTCAATTTGGCTTCGCCAAACCGGACCGACTTAACCACCTTGTTCTCCACCAGATCCACGATCTTCATCTTCCCGTTGAACGGACAGTAAATCCCCGCAAACCTCCGATCAAAGATCTCCAACCGATACACGCTCATAAAGTAACTGCCCTTGAACAAGTTATCCCCGGTCAAAATCTTCTCCAGCTTATCTGTCTTATAATCGATATACCTCATATCCTTCTTTGTGAGCATGTACATTCGTTCCTGGAGGGGATTATAATTCAGGTTCAGCCAAGGGGTATTTATCTTATGATACTTCATCCCGCCGTCGGTCACCCGAACGATCTCCCCCTGACCTTGATAGCCAAAAAGCCCATAACCGCTGCTGTCCGTCGCCACGATCAGGGTTCTTCCCATCTGAAACCATTGCTTATACGTCTTGTGGAGCTGAAGCTGAATCTCCTCCGCCACTTCCCCTGTCTCCATATCCGCCAAACGGACAACCTTCTTCGCTTCCCCATCATCGACCCAAGCCACCCTGGAACGATTCAAAGCATAGAGCCTCTCCACCGTATGACCAGCGGGCACCGTCATCTGGACAACCAACGGAGAATAAGAAACCCGCGAGACAAAAAGATTCCCCTCGGCATCCTCCGTTAAGACATAGATCTCCTTCGCATCATCCGGAGCGGTAATATCCCGGATCTGACCCTTTAAGCGAATCCGCTCCACCGAATTATCATCCAAGCTATAATGCAACAGTTCATGACTGTTCCAATCGGAGGTGTTACGATAACCCGCAAAGAAATGAAGCCCATCCGGCGACCGATTGCACTGAAATTTCGCGTAACCCAGCGAAGCCACTTCTTCCGACTCCAAACCCGTGAGGTTAAACCGAGTCAACTTCCCCAATTCCACATTGCTGCCATAAGTAATACCCAGATATACCTCGGGTCTTCCCGTATATATCATATGACTTGGGGTCTCCGCCACTTCAAAACCCTTTTCAAACCCCTCGTCTCCATCTTCAAAGATCAATAACTTCTGCTCCTGCCGATCAAAGAGAAAATAATCCTCCCCCAAAGCCATACCCGATAGCACCAGCAAAACCCAACAGATAATCCATGCCCGCTTGATCATCCCAAACACACCTCCAAATATCTTCTCCAAGCCACGCCCAGAAAGATTGATGGCTAGTGACAAAAGTAATCCAAGAAATCGGCGGTTGGCATCGGAAGGACTTCTTACGGGCAGACAATTCACTTCGTAGAATTAAACCTTTTCTAATCGAGGTACACCTTGCCCACAATCTCTTCCACCAATCCCTCTTGTACCTTAAGTGCCAGACAACCGTAGTCTTCAACGTCCTCAAAAACTTTATAATCTCCATCGATAAATGATGGCTCTCCCAAGAGTTCAAATACAAACTGCTCCGTTACTCCAACCTTCAAGTCATAAATCAACTGATAATTCCTGTTATCAACCACCCAATGCAGCATAAACTGCCTACCATCGGCAGCGACCTCATAAAAACTGATCTCAAAGCCATCGTAATAAAGTGTTGCTATGTTATCAATATCATCGTTATGCCGATTCTCGTACTCTTTATTTTCTACCCGCAAAGGCTCTCCTAGATTTTTTATAACCTCTTCTTTAGTTTTTGGGTTCGTTGAAAATACGAAACCATCACCGACCAACCTTTGAATTACTTCATTCCGTTTATCCAGCCCTGGCGCATCCCCAAAACTTTCATCCTTAACAGTGACAGTTTCGATTACTTCTTGACTTGCTTCATGATCAGTCACTACACGAACGTCTCTCCGCTTAAACATAACGAACGCGCCAAAAGCAAGTCCGCCAACCAATAGCAGAATTATTACACTACCGATTATCGTTTTAGCCTTCATTTTCATTCCTACTTTCAACATGAAGTAGACCCATCTGTACTTAATCTCCAAAACACAGTATCTCACTGCAAAAATAACCGAACAAACCACCAGTTATTTAGTGGAAAACTTCAACCAACGTCCTCATGCACAACCAGAGGTGAAGGTTCGGCATAAACCAATAAGCGCTCTGGTGCCAGGATAAAGGAAAAAGGGAAAAATAGGCCAGCCAGAATCGGAGATCCCTGCTATCTGAATCACTGATTAAACGGGTAGGAAACCTCACTCTTGCTCTCTCCTGCGAGGAGAGGTATCGTGTATAGTCTGCTTCTTTAAGCGCCATCCTGGCCCCGACACCTTAAACCATCGTGGTTTTGGAGTAACCTGTATCCTTTGAAGATGATGGATAGATCTCTGCCTAACCGATAATAAACAACTTATCAATCCTAAGACGTATGTTCTCTGACTTCTAATCGATATAACCAACAATTAAGGTGTAGATCTCCACTCCGATATGACTCCATCATATCAATGAAGCACCAATGTTCAACCCAGGTATAGATTCCCACTCCGATATGGCTCCAGGGATGGAGCCAACACCGCCTGATTTCCCGGACTGAAATCGGCGGTTGACATCGGAAGGACTTCCTAAAGGCAGATAATTTACTTACTGATTCAACCCAAACATTTGGGCCGGAAAGTCCGAAAACCGGCCCAACGGTTTTCGGCGACTTTTTGGGTACTTTTTGGTCGGTCAAAAAGTACCACGCCACTATAAACAAGAGAACTCCAAACCCCTCTACCAGCTCCACCAAAACCAAGCTCTTCATGTTCACCTTCAGAACAACTTCCAACACCCATGCATCGTTACTTTCAAACTTCAATCTTCACTCTTCAAACTTCAAACTTCAAACCTCCCACATCCTATCCCACAAAAAACAAAAAAATCCCCTCACCCGAACCGAGAATCCTCCCACCGTCGAGCAATGGAACTTTCAAATCTCATATGCATATCACCGCTGTCATTCAAAAATTTCAGCGCCCTATATCTCTCCCTTAATCAATTCTCCAAAATCCATTCTTTTCCTGCAAATAATTGTAACGAGTTACAAGTCTCGAGAGTAATCCAAGTCCCCTGCTGTCTGAACCCCTGATTAAACTGATTAACTGATTACACTGATTTTCAAGTATTTCAAAGAAGAAGATGTTCAAAACAGGTGTAGATCTCCCTCCGATATGGCTCCAGGGATGGAGCAGTATAAAGGGAAAAAGGGGAAACAAACGTCACAACCTATGCTATTTGCCCTCTTGATTAAATGCGTATTTTTCAGAAAAATAGGGTATATTTATTCTCGACGGCTTGAAGTCCAAATCACTGTATTGTAGAATGGGGGTGGAAGGAAGGTGAGAACCTTGAGCATTCACCTAAACGAAGAGGACATCCGTGGAATCGATACCCCTGAAGTTCAACAAAGAATTATCACTGCCATCGCAAAATATTTAAAAGAGACCGCCAGCGCCACGGAAATGCCCCTCAACCTTACCATCTCAGCTGAACTAAAGGGAACCTCTGGCAACGCTTTGCTTCGCTTTGCCGGAAAAGTAGATAAAGATGATCTCATTGAAATGCATGAAGCTATTGGGAAATACTGCGAACAGGTTGACAGCAGTGAGTGGTAAGTATCTTCTAGATACCAATTACGGAAAGATCAAGACAGACCTTCAAGAAAAAGGTTCTCCTATTCCGGAAAATGATATTTGGATAGCCGCAATCGCCAAAGAGCACAACTTTATCCTCGTTACCCGCGACATTCATTTTAACGCCGTTCAAGATCTACAAATCGACAAATGGTGATGGCGGGTTACAAGTAGCAAGTGGCGGGATAACCAAGATCCCTGCTGTCTGAACCCTTGATTACGCTGATTTAACTGATTGCACTGATTTCAAGTATGTCAAACCTCACTCTTGCTCTCTCCTGCGAGGAGAGGTATCGTGTATAGTCTGCTTCTTTACGCGCCATCCTGGCCACGATACCTTAAACCATCGTGGTTTTGGAGTAACCTGTAGCCTTTGAACTATCTTTATTCTCGTTTGTTGAATGTCTTTTACGGATACAAACTTATCAATCAAGGTGTAGATCTACACTCCGATATGGCTCCAGGGAGGGAGCCACTCACCGCCTGATTTCCTGGATGGAAATCGGCGGTTGGCATCGGAAGGACTTCTTACGGGCAGACAGATACTTTCAGAACAACCCTGTCATTTGGGCCGGAAAGTCCGAAAACCGGCCCAACGGTTTTCGGCGACTTTTTGGGTACTTTTTGGTCGGTCAAAAAGTACCACGCCACTATAAACAAGAGAACTCCAAACCCCTCTACCAGCTCCACCAAAACCAAGCTCTTCATGTTCACCTTCAGAACAACTTCCAACACCCATGCATCGTTACTTTCAAACTTCAATCTTCACTCTTCAAACTTCAAACTTCAAACTTCCCCCATCCTCCCACCGTCGAGCAAAGAAAAACAGACAACCCCATCAACGAAGAACACATATGATATTCCTAACTAAAACAGCGATGATGCACCCCATCATCGCTGTTTTATGCAGACAACCTAAATCCATCCTTGAACCGTAAGGTTCAATCACAAATCCCGTTGATACACCAAAGCCCACTGTTGATTCTCATGTTGATATTCCAAGATAAAAGCACTATCTTCCCGATATCGGTATTTCAAACTATAAACCCTGTCTTCATTATCGCTAAAACTGCCGTAATCTCTGTAAGCATACTCATATCCCAACGTAAAGTCCTTGGGAAGCGGAATGAACACTCCTGCACGGAGGGCATCATAATCTCTATTCTTCTCTAAGGCGCCATTCAAAACCAAAAATGTTGGATCCCAGGTAAAACCCAGGCCATATCCATAATAATAATTGCCATCCTTCATCTGAACATCTAGCTCTTCAACTCTAACCCTTACCTCAGTACTCATATCTCCATAATACCCACGAAAACCGACCACAAGATCTTCCTTTACTCGATAGTTCACGGACAAGGCAGAAAGCATTTCTTTATCCCAACGGTTTAAGCTTAGGTCTTCGAGTTGACTCGTTATAGAATTGTCCTTACACTCCCATCGCAAAAACCCTTGAATCTTCATGTTCTCGGGATAATAAGCGGATAAAAGCTCTACCCCTTTTGTCTCATCTCGATAATCGACTTCAGGTGGAATATTATCGGGATGTTGTCGCCCATAGTCCAGACTCAAAACGATATGCCCGCGATCCAATTCCCAACGGTACCCCGGATTAATCGTCCATATTTTTGCTTCATTCCAACGATGTTCATCCTCATATGAGAGCCCTAAGAAAAAACCGGAGTCCCATCGATAGCTTCCTGAAACAACTGTTTCCCACTGGGAATGGCCAACATTAAAGAACGTCTGATCATTCCAATAGTAACCAGCTTCCCACCAACGCTCCCCGCCTTTGCGCCCACTCATCGAGCCGCTGACAAAAGGCGTTTCCTCATAATCCACCGTATACCACCGTTCCTCTGTCCAATCCCTCGGCGGCCACAGCGATGCCGCCGTCACGGACGATGCGAACCCAAAGAAGAACACCGCGGCCATCAACACGACCCTGCCAACACGTTGCAAATCAAACGCCTCCTTTTAATACTAACCTCCGTATCGCTCTTAACTCCTATCCCCTACATTCAGAACCGACGACATGCTCCAACACCCCAAAAAGACAAAAAACTCCCTCACCCGACCGGTAATCCTCCACCGCCGAGCCAAGGGATTTATCAACTCATCTCATTTCCCAAAAACCCTTCATCGCAGCACTTCTTTCCACTGAAACAACATGCATTATCTAATTCACCATAATCCAACCTTTTCCTGCAAAAAATGACATCGCGCAATAATTCAAGATCTCCGCTGTCTGAACCGCTGATTAAGCTGATTTAACTGATTACACTGATTTTAAGTATTTCAAAGAAGCACGCTATGCTTTATTGCGGGTAGGGGACCTCACTCTTGCTCTCTCCTGCGAGGAGAGGTATCGTGTATGGTCTGTTTCTTTAAGCGCCATCCTGGCCACGATACCTTAAACCATCGTGGTTTTGGAGCTATCTTTATTCTCGTTTGTTGAATGTCTTTTACGGATACAAACTTATCAATCAAGGTGTAGATCTCCACTCCGATATGGCTCCAAGGATGGAGCCACCCACCGCCTGATTTCCGGGATGGAAATCGTCGGTTGGCATCGGAAGGACTTCTTTCAGGCAGACAATTCACTTCGTGAATTCGCCCTGTCATTTGGGCCGGAAAGACGGAAAACCGGCCCAACGGTTTTCGGCGACTTTTTGGGTACTTTTTGGTCGGTCAAAAAGTACCACGCCACTACAAGCAAGAGAAATCCAAAATCCTCTACCAACTCCACCAAAAACAAAGCTCTTCCAAATGTCACATAGACCCTAACTCACTTTCAGATACTATCAAAAAATTAAAAATACTATCAAATCCAAAAAACCTCACTTCCTCACAACCCTCAAAAACTCTTGAACCTCATCCCTGCTGCCAAACGCCCGTTTCGGCAACGCCTGGGCCGCATTCTTCCGGGTGAAGAGAAAGATATACTCCTCATTCTCCTCCACCTTCTCGATGCTTTCCCACTTAATCAACACCTCGTTCGACGCCGAACGAATCCTCACCCCATCTTTCTTCAACTCCGCCTCAAACGATCCCAACAAAGCTTGGCCGCATTGCTTCAATCCCAAGAGCAAGATCAACCGGTTATTCATCGCATAAATCCATGGCAGCCCCACCCAGAAAAATCCCACCACCAAAACCCCGATCCCCACAGATCCCACTGTCAACCGCCCCTCAACCCAGGGCTGTACCCCCTGATAATAAACGGCCAGGATCGACCCGATCCACCGCAACGTCAAAAACCCCTTGACATTCCGAGGCTGGTTAAAGATGCAGTGATCATGCTGGGCAAAGAAATCCTCCCGCGTCCATTCGTAGTGAATCTTCATGATGAACCCCCCGTTCTGGTCAATTGAAAAGGAAAAGGAAAAAACAGACCAAGCCCTAATGTCTTTTAAAATTATATGATTATAAAGTTGATTCAGCAAGATAGGAGTCAGAAGACAGTAGCCAGTATTCAGGCTCCGGCACAGTTATACGTCGATTCAAGGAGCCTTTTATTCTCCCACAAAGGCCTTCTCCCAAGCCTCTGGGGTCTTATTTTCTCGCCGAATATATATTAATCAATTTCTTAAATATCCAACTCTCACCCTTTGCGTCTTTGCGCCTTTGCGAGAGAACCCGTTCCCTTCACACAAAGGCCTTCTCCCAAGCCTCTGGGGTCTTTTATTTCTCGCCAAGATCGCTAAGGACGCGAAGATTTTATAATAATTAATATCCTAAATAACCTGCTCCCACCTTTGCGTCTTTGCGCCTTTGCGAGAGAACACCGTCCCTTCCCCCAAAGGCCTTCTCAACCGTTCCAACTTCTGACTCCTGAATTCTGAATTCTGAATTCTAACTTTATTTCTTCTAAAACGTCCCCCTAACCCCTCCCTATAAAAAAACCCAGGCAACGACTGCCATCGTCGCCTGGGGTCCCATCCCTTAAAGACTTCGATTATATACCAATGTCCATTCCTCAAACTCCGGCCTGAAACCCAGGAGAAGAGCAGAATCTTCGCTAAATAGGTACTTTAAACTGTAACTCATTTCATCGTAGTCACCATATTGATAGTCAACCCGCCAATACTCGACCCCGAATTGAAAATCTTTCAGAAATGGAATGTACAATCCCGCATCAATCGTACGGTCATCATTTCTTCTCCACTCATAGGTACCATTTAAAATAAACAACTTCGGATCCCAGGTAAAGCCAACATTATAGTTGTAATCATATAAACTCGATCGAATGATGATCCCAACATCTTTGACATCCCTGTTATACTTCATATCCTCATAAAGACCGCCTATCCCCACCACCAGGTTATCTCCGATCTTATAGTTCACCGAATACGACACATTCGAATATCTATCATCCACATAAAGTTCGTTCTCAAAATGCTCGATAGATGTTTCCCTTCGGTCCCATTGTAAATTCGTTCGGATCTTCATATTTTCTGGATAATAAATCCATGTCGCTTCGATTCCTTTTAGATTGGCTTTACTCTTGGAATATTCACTATGATTTATCGATTCTCTTTGGTAATTCAGGCTCAATGCAAGATATCCTCGATCCAGATTCCACCGATATCCCGGACTATACTCCCATGCCTTCGCGTCTACACCATGTACATCGTCATAACCGATTCCGAGGAAAAAGCCGGATTCCCAAAGATAGCTCCCACTACAATACGTAATTTCGTTGCTGTGCGAAAGGAGGAAGAAAGTCTGGTCGTTTAGGTAATAGCTTCCCTCCCACAGCCAAGGACCGCCCTCTCTAGCGAAGATCTCCCCTTGGACAAAGGGTTGCTCCTCATCATCCACCGAGTACCACCGTTCATCCGTGCGATCCAACGGTGGGTTGATCGCTCCCATCGCCACAGAAGTCATCGCAGCAATAAAAATAGTAATGACTAATAAAGTCATCCCAATTCGTCGCAAGAAAAACACCACCTCAAATAATACTCCATCGGTTCTATTCGATATATTTCGTTAATTTCCTTCGTTTTTTGACACGTATTCCAAACTATGGTATTTTACACTTTTCCCTTTTTTTAATAGACTCCCAATTTCCCCAATACCGCCTTTGCCACCGCTTTGGCCTTCCAGCCAAAAGCGCCCCGCTCTCCGCAAATATGCACGGCGAAGACGTAGGTGTCTTCTCCAGTCTCCACATAGCCCACGAAGCGACCGATCTTTCCACTGGCCGCCGACCCGGTCTTGCCCGACAATATCCTGCCGTTCTTCTCCTCCAACACGATGACGCGTTTCACCGTCTGCATCACCCGTGGCGAAAACGGCAGTTCTTCCCGGTAAAGCCGTCGTATAAACTCCATCTCCTCAAGATCGGAGATCAGCAGCGAGCTGCTGAGCCAAAACCGATCGATCCCGCCGCTGATATCTCGGTTGCCGTACCCCACCGCATCCAGATGCCGCTGCATTCGTTCGGCCCCAATGCGCCGGGCCACCTCTTGGAAGTACCAGACCACCGACTCCGAGACCGCTGAAGCCATGGTATGATCTCGATTCCAGGCCTCGATGGGCGAGACTTGACCATTCCATGGAATCACCGTCTGTTCGCTCTCCAACACCCCGGTCTCCAAGGCAATCAACGCGTTGAGAACCTTAAAGGTGGAGAACGGCGCCAACCGCTCCTGCGCTTTATCCTCCTGATAAACCGTCATCGCCCCATCGCTCAACCGTACCATTACAAAGGCTCCATCAAACCCAGCAAACTCCCCCCGAAGATCCGGCTCAGCCGCGAAGGAGATGGAAGCCAGCAAGATGATAAATAGGAACGCCGCGAATATTTGTTTCATGGTTAAACCCTCCGTTTTGGTATGATCTGTAAGAGACCTCTCTCTTGCTCTCCCCTAAAGGGGAGAGTAACCCTAAGCCTTCGAAGATCCATGTCGACTGCGGATTAACCATTTCTCCGTCTCCATCTCTTTCCTGCCGGGTTTCGTATGACATTCTGTCCACCCCGATTCAACAGATTGCAAATGTTTCACCAAGGTGTGGATATCAACCACGATATGGCTCCAGGATGGAGCCACCACCGCCTGATTTCCCGGACGGAAATCGGCGGCTGGCATCGAGAGGACTTCTTACAGGCAGGCAGATGCTACCCGAATCACTCAGTCATTTAGGCGGAAGGTCCGGAAACCGCCGCACGGTTTCCGGCGGGTTTTTGGTTACTTTTTGCCCGGTCAAAAAGTAACGATAGGCGCTATTTTCACCCACAGATCCTTTAATTCAAACTCTCACCATACGCACTCTCCTTACTCCGCTTAACAACTTAATCCACAGGATCTAAAGACACCCCATAATCATCTCCAAATTGATTTATTCATCAATTATTTCTCCTCCATCGGAATACCCTAACCCCTCTCATGGCATACTACACACCGATCCCATCCCTTACATGTCTTTCCACAAATCCATCGAAAGGAGTCCCGTGATGAGCTTTAAAAAGACCCAGGATGTCAAGCGCGACCGAGAGACCGAGAAGTTTCAGAAGGAAGACCCGTTGGACGCTGAGTTTTCTGAGGAAATAGCCAATACATTGGACGATGGCAACCCCGATCAGGATCTGAACAATGCCGATGAGGCAGACGATGCCATAAAGGTCCCTCATCCCGACACAGAAGGCTGAAGGCGGCAAAAGGCGGCGATTCCATCGCCGCCTTCTCCATATGAATTATCTTATAACGCCGTAGAAGGAAAATCATCTCATTTTCCCCCTTTTCACTTTTCCCCTCCGCGGGACGCGGATTACAGTCCTTCGCCAAAATCCTCTCTAAACTTCGCCACCAAACGTTCCTGCCAATCCGAGACTGGCTTTAGCTTTCCGAAGAAGAACCGGAGAATCTTCGGCTCCTCCACGAAGGTTAAGCCGCCCACCAGCTTGCGGTTTTCATAGAGCCAACTGATGCGATCCACCGCGTACATGACCTGAGAGAGGGTGAAGACCCGTCTCGGCATCGCCAGACGAAGCAGCTCCACATTGGCATAGGTCTCGTTTCCCTGCTCATCCCGGGCCTCCGAGATGGTGCCGCGCTCCATGCCCCGCACGCCGCTGGCGATGAAGAGCGCCGAAGCCAGAGCGCCCGCCGGATACTGGGTCTGCGGAACATGCTCCAAAAACTTCATAGCGTCGATATGACAACCCAAGCCGCCGGGGGGCGTTACCACCGGCACACCGCGTTTTTGCAGCTCTCCCACCATAAAAGCGATGAATTGCGGCCCCTGATTGATCATCTGCTCATCCATGGTCTCTTCCAGACCCACCGTCAAGGCCTCGATCTCCCGGACCGACATGCCGCCGTAGGTCAAAAAGCCCTCGTAGAGAGTGATCATCTCCCGCATGGCATAGTAGGCCTCGGGGCTATTGGTCATGATACCGCCGCCCCGGGCGCAGCCCAGTTTCCGGGCGGAGAAGTAGATGATATCCGAGAGATCCGAGATCGCCCGCGTGATCTCTCGGATGCTCATATCCTTGCAGGCCTCTTCCCGTTCTTTGATGAAATATAGATTATCTGCCAAGAGGCTGGCGTCATAGACCAGTATAATTCCGAATTCGTCACAGACTTCGCGGACCGCTTTCATATTCTCCAGCGACGAGGGTTGTCCCCCAATGAGATTCGTTCCCGCCTCCAGACGGATGTAGGGGATATTCTCTGCGCCATGCTCATCAATGAGCGCACGAAACTTGGCGATATCGATATTCCCCTTAAACGGGTGATCGCTGTTGACATTCAAACCCTCATCGATCAAGATCTCCTCCACCTTACCGCCTTGAAGGGCGATATGGGCTTTGGTGGTGGTGAAGTGATAGTTCATCGGCACGATGGAGCCCGGCTTGACGTAAACCTTGGAGATAATGTGTTCACAGGCTCTTCCTTGGTGGGCGGGGAGAAAGTATTCCTTGCCAAAGAGTTCGCGGACCTTATCCTCCAATTTGGTATAGGTCTCCGAACCCGCATAACTGTCGTCGGCCTCCATCATCGCGGCCAGCTGCTTATCGCTCATGGCATTAACACCGCTATCCGTCAACATATCCAGAAATACGTCGCGGTTCTTTAACAAAAACGTATTATTCCCGGCATTGGTCATCGCTTCCAACCGTTGTTCGATGGGAACCAGGTTTAATTTCTGAACGATCCGGACCTTATGCATCTCCAGGGGCATATTTTCTCCATAATGAAACTTGACTTCCGGCATTTCATCGCTCACTCCTGCATGTTTATTATTGCAGGAAGCTCTACCATTCTACCATCCTGCAACGTTTTCATTATATATAATATGTCTTACAAAAACAACAGCCACAATCCAAGATTGCCCGACAAGCAATAAATCTTCCAAAAAAAGAAACTCAGGCTCTCCGCTCTTCCCTAATAAGAAAAACGCCTTGCG
>OBJA01001968.1_pt1 | contig 12782 bp, 11 predicted proteins | sample 1519751 | NCBI WGS metagenome assembly OBJA01 (sample SAMEA3881238, study PRJEB22517) | soil metagenome | biome: lake sediment; feature: soda lake sediment; material: sediment, water from around vicinity | place: India | collected 2013-12-23 | depth 3 m
ATGCACAAACCATTTTGATTCCTAATAATCAAGTGATGGAAAAAATTCAACAAGGGTTAACTTCTGAAAAGGTGTGTGACCTTGTCTCCTTTAATTTAAAGACAGCTGATCAGTCGAAATATCGTTATTTGGAAACAGCTGATTTGAATGCGCGTTTGCGCATGCTTTTAGAAGATATTAATAAACAAAAGATGATTGTTGATCTTGAACAAAAAATTAACGATGATATTAAAAAATCTATCGATGAAAATCAAAAAGAGTATTATCTAAGAGAAAAGATGCGTGCAATTCAAAATGAATTAGGCGATAAAGCGAAAAAAGAAGAAGAAATTGATGAACTAAGAACTAAAATCTTAAAAGCACAAATGCCAAAAGCGATAGAAGAAAAAGCACTTCAAGAGTTAAATCGCTATCAAAGCACGCCATCTGCGATGGCTGAATCAAGCATAATCAAAACGTACTTAGATACATTGGTTGAACTTCCTTGGAAAAAGGCATCACGTGATAATTATGATCTGAATAAAGTTCAAAAGAAACTAGATGAAAACCATTATGCACTTGAAAAAGTTAAAGAGCGTATAATTGAATATTTAGCTGTTAAAATCATGACCAAGCGTAACCCACAAACCATTTTATGTCTTGCAGGTCCTCCTGGAGTCGGAAAGACTTCACTCGCGATTTCGATTGCTGAAGCACTTAACCGTAAGTTTGTCAAACAATCTTTAGGTGGTGTGAGAGATGAATCAGAAATTAGAGGACATAGAAGAACGTATGTTGGTGCGATGCCAGGTCGTATCATAAAAGGCATGAAAGATGCGAAAACCATTAATCCTGTTTTCTTACTTGATGAAATCGATAAGATGTCGAGTGATTTTAAAGGTGATCCTGCGTCTGCGATGCTTGAAGTCTTAGATCCCGAGCAAAATGCGAAGTTTTCTGATCATTATCTAGAAGAGCCTTATGATTTATCACAAGTCTTATTTATCACAACGGCTAACTATTTAGAAAATGTACCTGCGCCACTTCGTGACCGTATGGAGATCGTTGAGTTATCATCTTATACAGAACAAGAAAAGTTTCAAATTGCAAAACGCCATTTGATAGGTAAGCAATTAAAAGCGCACGGTATCAATGATAAGCAATTTTCTTTGACAGATGATGCCATTTATTATATTATTCGCCACTACACCCGCGAAGCTGGTGTACGTGAATTAAATAGATATATTGGTGCACTCATTCGTAAGAGCATTAAAGAAATTCTTTTAACAAAGAAACCAGAAGTTCATATCAATGTTGATAACATCGTTTCTTATATCGGTAAACCAAGATTTGTTCATAATCTTGCTGATGAAAAAGAACAAATTGGAGTCGCTACAGGTCTAGCATATACCGCATTTGGTGGCGATACATTGCCTGTTGAAGTTACTTATTATAAAGGTAACGGTAAACTGGTATTAACCGGTAAACTTGGTGATGTCATGAAAGAGTCTGCACAAACGGCACTTTCTTTTGTTAAATCAAAAGCCTTATCACTAAAAGTTGATCCAGAGATCTTTGACATCAATGATTTTCATGTTCACGTACCTGAAGGAGCGATTCCAAAAGATGGTCCATCTGCAGGGATAACGATTGCAACCGCAATCGTATCAGCTGCTACACAAAAGTACGTTCATAAAGATGTGGGCATGACCGGTGAAATTACACTTCGTGGTTATGTTTTACCGATTGGTGGTTTAAAAGAAAAAGCGATTGCTGCACATCGCTCAGGATTAAAAACGATTTTAATACCCAAAGATAATGAAAAAGATGTTGAAGATATCCCGCAAGAAGTGCGTGATGCATTAAAAATCATCCCCATTGAAAATATTACAGATGTCTTCCAATACGCATTAAAATAAGGTATAATGAAGGTTAGTCTAACGACTAGCCTTTTTCATAAAGATAGGATTGAAACGATGATTAAAGAAGCTAGCTACATTAAAAGTATGACCCATATCAAAGATGCACCGGATGCTCTCCCCTCTATTCTTTTGCTAGGCAGAAGTAACGTGGGTAAGAGTAGTTTTATTAATAGTTTGACGCACCGTAAGAACTTAGCACGTGTGTCAAACACGCCTGGGAAAACATTAGCTTTAAATTTTTATTTGATCAATCAGTCTTTTTATTTTGTGGATGCCCCAGGTTATGGGTATGCAAGACGCTCAAAAGGGGTAAAAGATGATTTTATTGTGATGATTGAAAACTTTTTGCTCAATTATCCATCTTTATCCTTTATTTGTTTATTGGTTGATTTTAAAGTCGGTCCTACTGAACAGGATAAAGAAACCTATCAGTTTTTAAGAGGCATGAATAAAGATATTATCGTGATTGCAACCAAAAAAGATAAGATACCTAAAACGAAACAGTTTAAACAAGAAAAGTGGATTAAGGCTGAACTTAGTCAACCGATAGCATTTTTTTCCATATCTAACACAACCAAAGAAAACATGGATTTAGTTGAGCAAGAAATCTTAAGAAAATTGGAGGGGTTTTCTTGAATAAAGTAAAAATTTTAACCGACTCAACAAGTGATTTACCAAAAGAATTACTGATTGACAATAACATAGATTCAATACCACTTTATGTACGATTTGATCATGAAATCTATAAAGATGGGATTGATCTAACAACCGATGAGCTCTATGAGAAAGTGAGAGAAAAAAATAAGCTTCCTCAAACCAGTGCGGTATCACCAGGAGACTTTATTACTTTTTTTGAAAAGTACTTGAATAAAGGTTTTGATATAGTCTATATCGGTATTGGCTCAAAGTTATCAGCAACGCATCGCTCTGCAGAACTTGCAAAAGATGATATTAACATGCCAGATCGCATTTTTTTAGTGGATTCAATGAATTTGTCATCTGGTATCGCACTTCTAGTTTTAAAAGCTAAGGATTTACGTAATCAAGGTCTTTCAGCACAAAAGATTAAAGAAGAACTTGATCAGATTGTTCCTTATGTACGTAGTCAGTTTGCAATTTCGACACTGGATTATTTGCATAAAGGTGGTCGAGCATCAGGTCTTGCCAAATTAGTTGGTACCATGTTATCGATTAAACCCATTATTAAAGTGAATCAAGGAAAACTAGATGTCTACAAAAAACCGAAAGGCAAAATGTCACGTGCACTTGATATCATGCTTGAAGATTACTTTCAAGTAAAAGATCAATTAGATTTAGACTATGTCTTTGTTACGCATACACTCGCTAATCGTCAAGCGATTTATATGATTGATCAAATCAAAAAACATACACGTCCCAAGCAAATCATTGAAGGTCATGCTGGTTGTGTGATTGCATCACATTGTGGTGCTGGAACCATTGGGATTTTATATATCGTTAAACCCTCATAAGAAAGAAGAGACATCATGAAAAAATTATTACTCATCGTTACCTTTTTAAGTTTAGGATTATTACTACTCGGCTGTAATGATCCTGTTTATTCGTCCAATGAAGGTCCATTTACAGTGACCTTTGATGCACAAGGAGGCAGTGAAGTTGAACCGATGGAAGTTGAAAAACATGCCTATTTTTTACCAACAACAGTTCCTGTTAAAGAGGGTTATCTCTTTGCAGGATGGTATTTAGATGAAAATTTTTATTATCCGATGGCATTTAGTGCAGGAATAGCGACACATATTACACTTTATGCAAAATGGATGTCACCTCATGAGGTTGACACTGAAGCGTTGCGTGCGATTGTTGATGCTTTTTTAATCGAAAAAGGCTATCACTTGACCTTATTAGAGTTACTGACTTCCTTAGAAGATATGTTATCGCCTTTGATGTTAACCGATGAACAGATACAATTAATCATCCAAGACATTTTAAATGATACGTCCTTCGATTTATCAGAAAGTGATTTAGACTTTCTCGTTGAAAAGTTACTCAGTAATGATGAGCTCATGACAACACTCTTATCACACATCAATGTCGCAGAACTTTTTGAAAATCATGTGACACAGCTTTTAGCTGAAGCTTCACAAAGTGTTGTCATGATTGATACGTATGATGGTAATTATCCGGTTAGTGGTGGTTCAGGTGTCATCTATAAGCGTGATGGTAACAACTATTATGTGTTAACCAATGACCATGTCGTCTATAATTACGATCGGAATCAATATTACGCTAACAATCAGATTGCTATCACGATTTTCCATGAAACAGGTCAAAAAGTGATTATTCGCAGTTCGACAAACATTCGTGTACTTGGGAAATCCATTACACATGATTTAGCTATCATTCGCTTTACATCCACCGATGATTTACGTGTGATGGAGTTTGGTTCTTATCAATCACTTAAAGTAGGTCAGTTTGTGTTTGCGATTGGTAGTCCACTTGACTTACCTAATACTTCATCCATGGGAATTATCAGTCAGTTTGACCGCGGTCAAACAGATGGCTACGGCATGGCAACCACGATGATTCAACACACCGCATCCATCAACCCCGGTAACTCTGGAGGTGCACTGATTAACTTACAAGGTGAACTGATTGGTATTAACACCATGTCCTATGTGGATATGGAAGTTGGCGAAGGTATTGAAGGGCTTAATTTTGCTGTGCAGATCAATATAATCTTAACGATGATTCCCTTTTTAGAAAATGACTAATCATTGATGATTGTATATTTTATTATCCTATGCTAAAATACTAGTAAGCGATGAACAGGAGAAGTAATCTTTTCATTCATGTAAGAGACAGATTGGTTGGTGAAAAATCTGATGAATCAAGATGAAAGTCGCCTAGGAGCTGATTGAGTGAACGATAAGTAACTTAATCCGTATACTCTGCGTTAAAGAGATTGAGTGCTAAAGTTTTTACTTTAGAATTAAGGTGGTACCACGGATTTATTCGTCCTTAGCAATAAGGGCGTTTTTTTATTTTTTTAGAGGTGAATCATGAAAACCATAGAAACAAACCGTTTAATCTTAAGAGCGTTAAACCCTGATGATCTTGATCAGTTTTTTAACTACTGTAAAAAAGAGACCATTGGACCCAATGCAGGATGGGCACCTCATCGAACACGTGAAGATTCTGCTAAAATTTTAGAGATGATGATTAGAGAAAATGAAGTGTGGGGCATCATCTATAAAGAAAACAACCATTTAATTGGTACGATAGGTTTGCATGTGAGAAATTTTGAAAATGCACTGGCTAATCGTAAGGAAATGGGTTATGTCTTAGATGATCTTTATTGGAATAGGGGGTTGATGACCGAAGCGGTCTTTGCAGTTCTTCGTTATGCATTTATCGACGAAGAACTCGATGCGATTTTATGTGGTCATGCTGTTCACAATGAACGCTCAAAACGTGTGATTGAAAAAACACATTTCATCTACACCCATGAAGAAGAACGTGATCACTATGATGGAACCAAAATTAAGATACGAATGTATCATTTAACGAAGAAAGATGCGAAAGAGAGGTCAATAATATGAGTCAATTAAAACCAAAATACGACTTTAAAGAAGTTGAACAAGGTCGTTATGACATATGGATGAAAAAGAAATATTTTGAATCGGGTGATTTAACAAAAACACCTTATACAATTGTGATACCACCACCTAACGTCACAGGAAAACTTCATTTAGGACATGCATGGGATAACACCTTGCAAGATATCATTATTCGAAGAAAACGCATGATGGGTTATGATGCGCTCTTTTTACCTGGGATGGATCATGCGGGGATTGCGACGCAAGCGAAAGTTGATGAACGCTTAAAAGCGCAGGGCAAGTCAAGATACGATTTAGGTCGTGAAGGCTTCTTAAAACAAGCTTGGGCCTGGAAAGATGAATATGCCAATCATATACATGAACAATGGAAAGCGCTTGGTAACTCACTTGATTATACTAAGATGCGTTTTACTTTAGATGATGATTTAAATAAAGCGGTTAATCATGTCTTTATTAAATTGTTTGAAATGGGTTATATTTACCGTGGTTTCCGAATCATCAACTGGGATGTTGAAGCAAAAACTGCTTTATCAAATATCGAAGTGGAACATGAGGAAACAAGCGGAAAACTTTACTATTTTAGATATCCCTTTGTTGATGGTACAGGTCATTTAGTGATTGCAACCACGCGTCCTGAAACGATGTTTGCTGACCAAGCACTGATGGTTCATCCAGATGACACACGATATTCGCATCTTTTAGGCAAAGAAGTGTATATTCCAGGAACGAAAGTTAATATTCCTCTTATTCAAGATGATTATGTTGATATGACATTTGGTAGTGGTGTCGTCAAAGTCACACCAGCACATGACGCCAATGACTTTGAAGTAGGAAAACGTCATCATTTAAACATGCCTTTATGTATGGAAGAAGATGGCAAGATGAATCATATGGCTTTTCAGTATGAAGGCATGGACCGCTTTATGTGTCGTGAAGCACTCATTTCTGATTTAGAACAGTTAGGTTTAGTCGAAAAAATAGAAGATTATGTCAATAATCTCGGATACAGCGAACGGACAGGAGTTGTGGTTGAACCACGTCTGTCGTTACAATGGTTTGTCAAGATGGATGATATCGCAAGGCAAACCCTTGAAGATTCAAAAGCGGAGTTTGTGCCTGCACGTTTTAAAAAATTATTTGTTAATTGGATGACTGATACTCAAGATTGGTGTATTTCGAGACAGCTTTGGTGGGGTCATCGTATACCTGCTTGGTATAAAGGTGATCAAATTAAAGTTCAAGTTGAGTCTCCTGGTGATGAGTGGGTTCAAGATGAAGATGTCTTGGACACGTGGTTTTCATCTGCATTATGGCCATTTTCAACATTAGGTTGGCCAGAGATTACAGATGATTATAAGAGATACTATCCAACCGATGTTTTAGTGACTGGATACGATATTATTTTCTTTTGGGTTGCTCGCATGATTTTCCAAGGTCTTTTATTTACTGAGCAAGATCCATTCAAACATGTCTTAATCCACGGGTTGATTCGTGCAAAGGATGGCAGAAAGATGAGTAAATCGTATGGGAATGGTGTCGATCCGATGGATGTCATTAATGAATATGGCGTTGATGCCTTACGTTATTTCTTAACCACGAACTCAGCACCTGGTGCAGATTTAAGGTATGAAGAAGAAAAAGTTGAGTCCTCATGGAACTTTATTAATAAGCTTTGGAACATTACACGTTTTATCACAATGAATATCGATGATAAAGACGTAAGTGTTCAAGGTGAGTTAAGCTTAATCGATCAGTGGATTTTATCAAGACTCAGTCAAGTCATCTTGGATGCTGATCAATATTATGAAAAATTTGAGTTTGGAGAAGCATCACGCATTTTATACAATTTCATCTGGGATGAGTTTGCAGCATGGTATGTTGAGTTTGCTAAAATTAGCCTTCAACACGAAAACATGAAACGTAATACCCAAGCTGTTTTATTAACCGTTTTAAGAGCCATCTTGAAACTCATGCATCCATTTATACCGTTTGTAACTGAAAAGCTTTATTTAGAAATTACAAACGAAGAGTCCATCATGATTTCATCATGGCCAGAAGCAAGCTCTATTGATTTAGAGAAAATTGCTTATGTTGAAGAACTGATGGAAACTATCGTTAAAGTCAGAAACTTAAGAAGTGAGAACCACGTGGCTCCATCCAAACCACTAGATATTCATTTAGTCATAGAAGATTCTATGTATCTTGAAGTGATGAACAATCAGTTTATGTATTTTAAGAAGTTCTTAAATGCTGATCAACTTGTCATTGAAAAAACGTTAACTCTAAAAGAAGATTCCATTTTACTTGTTGGTTCTCATATTCAAACCTATGTGGTCAAATCAGGAATTATTGATCCTGAAAAAGAAATCGCACAACTGATCAAGCAAAAAGAAAGTCTTGAAAAGGAAATTGAAAGAAGTAAGAACCTTTTATCAAATGCTTCGTTTCTTGCGAAAGCTCCAGAGACAAAGCGTCAACAAGAAGAAGATAAATATCAAGATTATTTAACACAATATGAACGTGTTGTTTCAAAATTAAAAGGCTATGGTCGATAATTTATTAGATGCTATCCAGTGGATAGAAACTCAAATCAAGTTTAAGCCTAAAACGGATCTCGTACGTATGAACTTAGCGTATGAGATGCTTGGTTTAGATTTTTCACAGGTCAAAAAAATACATGTTGGTGGGACGAACGGTAAAGGTAGTGTTTGTGCGTATTTGACACATATCTTAAGGGAAGCAGGTTATAAGGTGGGCACTTATACATCACCTTATTTATTGCGATTTAATGAGCGCATTCGTATTCAGTTTACGGAAATCCCTGATGAAGATTTATACAAACTTATCTTGAGAATTTATGCGTTTAATCAACAGTTTGAAAAAAAACATGGTGAGTTTTTATCATTTTTTGAGCTGCTCACCCTCATGGCACTCATCTATTTCCATGAACAAAACGTAGATGTGATAATCATGGAAGTAGGTTTAGGTGGGTTGCTGGACGCAACCAATGTCATCAATTATGATGTGAGTTTAATTACATCGATTGGTTTTGATCATATGAAGCAACTCGGTAACAGTCTTGAATCGATTGCTTATAATAAATTAGGGATTGTTAAACCTTATCATCATCTCATAACAACCGTTGATGAATCCTTTCATGAACAGTTTTATAAGCATTGTGTTTCCGTTTCTGCAACCTATGAGTTTTACACAAAAAAGCATTTAAAAATCATGAATGATAACCCGATTCGTTTGATGCATGATCATGTGATTTATGAGCTTTCAATGCTTGGTGATTTTCAGCATTTAAATGCATTGCTCGCGATTAAAACGATCCATTACTTGTTTCCAAAGATTACAACATCAGTCATTCAAAAGGGCTTAAAAAAGACAAAATGGTCAGGTCGTTTAGAAGAGATTAAGCCACGCATCTTTATTGATGGTGCCCATAATGAGCATGCGATCAAATCGCTTTTATCACTTACTCAAACAACCTTTAAGAACCGTGACATCTATGTGTTATTTAGTGCTTTAGGGGATAAAGATATTAAAGCTATGTTAACATTGTTGAAACAGCTATCAACACATATTTGTTTGACATCATTTCCAGATCCTCGCTATCTTGATTTATCGATGTATCAAGATGATCAGATTCAGTTTATCAACGATCCTTTTGAAGCACTTAAAAAAATGACATCGATGATGAAAGATACAGATGTTTTACTCATCACAGGATCACTTCATTTTGCAGGATATATGAAAAAGATGGAAACAGCAATCGACATTTAAGTATGCTGTTTTTTTCTTACATAATCGGATATAATAAAGATTAAAGAATGGACGGTGGCTCATATGTTTTTTTTAAATCCAAAATATGAAACGTTTCACATGTTTGGTTTATCTCATCTATTAGCCATTGTCTTTTTCATTTTATTGACTGTTTATATGTCTATCTATAGAGACAGTTTAAGTCATTCATTTAAGTTTTTTATACACCGTATTTTACCTATCACGATGATTGGTTTAGAAGTTATGTTTTTCATATGGAATATCAGCCGATTTGGTTTTGATACAAGCTTTTTACCGCTCGGTGTATGTGTGATATCAATGATTGTAACTTCGATTGCGCTTTGGATAGATAGTGAGAAACTCATTAAATTCATCTTTCCTTGGGCGACAGCTGGTGCACTCATCTCACTTTTTATTGCCAACCAAACCTTTGAGTTTCCTCATTTTAGATACATTCACTACTTTTATAATCACGGGTTTTTCTTGATGGGTAATCTTTATTATCTGATCGTTAGAAGAGTGAAGATGACTTATTTAGACTTTTGGAAATCAGGTGGTCCATTACTGATTTATGCAGGTCTGATGTATCCGATTAACTTCTTACTTGATGATAACCATTTGTTTTTACGTCATGTTCCTGATGAAGCACAAGCCTTTTATAGTTTCTTAGGTTCGTTTTGGGTGATTGGCTTTGTGTTATCGATTGTAATTTTTATTCATCTCATTTATTTCACGGTTCGCTATTCATACCGATTCATCGATCGTTAAATCAAAGTAAAACGATAAACTTCCTTCTAAGATAATGTAAGGAGGTTTTTTTATGTATCTCGTTAAAGAAATGCCAAAAGAAGAAAGACCAAGAGAGCGATTAATACGTTATGGTGTATCATCGCTTTCGAATGAAGAATTAATTGCGATATTACTGAGAACTGGTTATAAAGACTTTTCAGTGCTTGAACTCGCAAAAAAAGTTTTATATCACTTAGAATCACTCGGTGATTTAAAACGAATGCATGTTGAAGAGCTCATGCTTGTCCATGGGATTAAAGAAGCGAAAGCTTCAACACTGATTGCTGCCATTGAACTAGGAAAAAGACTGTCTTTACTAAAAAACGATCAGAAAATAAAGATTACATCAGCTTATGATATTTATATGCTCTTACATCATGAGATATCACATCTTGATCAAGAGCACTTCATCTGCCTATACTTAAACATCAAAGGTGAGTTAATTAAGCGTGAAACGATTTTTGTAGGCACCATCAATCAAACACTCATTCATCCGAGAGAAATCTTTAAACAAGCCATTAAACTGTCATCTTCAGCCATCATCTTTGTCCATAATCACCCAAGTGGTGATTCGACACCATCAAAAGCTGATTTAGATGCCACGAAGAACTTAATGGAATCGGCTCGCATTATGGGTATTGACTTAATCGATCATCTCATCATTGGATCTTTCGAATACTATAGTATTAAAGATCAAAAAAAGGTAAAAATATAAGCTGACAACCATAATCAATCAACAGATGCTATGATATAATGAAGAAAAGGAAGTGGATTCATGAAAAAGAAAGACTCAACCAAACTCTTTTGGTATGCATTAGCACTTGGTTTCATCATCTTGTTTGTTTTGATTCTAATGTCAAGTATTTTAGAAGTTGGGGACCGTTTAAGAAAAGTAACACCTATTTTAGAATATAGCTTTTATGGCATTGCTGCACTATTAGTTTATGTGCTCATTTTAAGACCTGTCCATATCATCTTATTTTCACCATCCTTTTCAGTTGAAACATCACTTGATCCTGATTCTCCAAGAAACTTTCAAGTTTATAAACGTGTCGCAAGACGCTTAATTGCCCAAGGCAATCTACCTGAAGAAGAAGTGACAAAACTAAACGCTGCTTTCCATTCGTCACAAGAATTAAGACCTGCTCTTTATCACGCATACAATAAAGTCGTTAAAAAACAAATGAATAAAGTCATTAAGAAAAATGCGAAAACAGTGATGATATCAACTGCTATTTCACAAAATGGACGTCTTGATTTTTTTACAATTGTTGTTGTTAACTTAAAAATGATCAAAGAACTTGTTGTAATGTGTGGCTTTAGGCCTTCATTTAAAAACTTAGCGAAACTGACCATTAATGTCTTTACCACTGCGCTGATTGCTGAAGGTTTAGAAAACATGGACTTAAATGATCTTCTACCTGCATCAACCATGAATGTCATTGGTGAAATTCCACTGGTTAAACCAGTTGTATCATCTGTTATTCAAGGTGTATCCAATGCATTACTAACATTGCGCATCGGTATTGTTACACGTAAATATTTATTTAGCGATGCTAAAGAAATTACGAAAGAGCAAATTCGAAGAAATGCCCTTCTTGAAGCCGCTAAGATGCTTCCATCTGTCATTGGTGATGCGATGCTCATCTTACCAAAAAGAATCGCTTCACTGTTTAAAAAACCTGCCAAAACTGAACAACCTTCAGAATAATATCACACTTGAGCATCATGTAGGATGCATGTATAGATAGCAAATTTAAAAAAAGCTGGGTCATGAAAGTATTTGATTAAAATTGATTAAGTTAAAAAGAAAATTAAATATTTATTTTTGTTGACTTTTTATACTAACTACGTTAAAATATCTATGTTGTACCACATAAAACAGGTCAAAAACGCCTAAAAAGCTACCTTAATAGTGAGTCTTCAGAACAATAAGGAGGTGTAGCAACATGTATGCAGTCATTAAAACAGGCGGTAAGCAAGTCAGAGTCGTTGAAGGTCAAGAAATTTACGTTGAAAAACTAGAAGTCGAAGCTGGAGAAACATTTGAATTTACCGAAGTACTGATGCTTGGTGGAGAAAAAACTATCATTGGAACTCCAACAGTTGAAGGTGCAAAAGTTATTGCTAAAGTCGTTAAGCACGGTCGTGGTCCAAAAATTATCGTGTTTAAGTACAAAGTTAGAAAAAACTATCGACGTAAGCAAGGACACAGACAAGCATATACGAAACTCGTGGTTGAATCAATTAGTGCTTAATTGCTATGATTACATCAACGTTTCGTTATGAACAAGGTAACCTTAAAGAAGTTACCGTATCAGGACATGCCCATTATAAAGCACATGGTAAAGACATCGTGTGTGCTGCTGTATCTGCAACCATCATTGTTACAGCAAACGCAATTGAGCATTTGAAGTTAAATCAGTTTGTTGATTTAACTATTGATGATGGCTATTTCAATATCATTCTAACTAAAAACGATCCAATCGTTTTAGGGTTACTTGAAAATTTGGAATATACATTTATTGAACTTAAAAAACAATATCCAAAATATATGAAAAACCAGAAGGAGGGATAACATGTTTAAATTAAATATACAGTTATTCGCATCGAAAAAAGGTGTAGGTTCTACGCGTAACGGTCGCGATTCCCAATCCAAACGATTAGGTATGAAATTATCAGATGGTCAATTTGCATCAGCTGGATC
>OBJA01001969.1_pt1 | contig 12776 bp, 9 predicted proteins | sample 1519751 | NCBI WGS metagenome assembly OBJA01 (sample SAMEA3881238, study PRJEB22517) | soil metagenome | biome: lake sediment; feature: soda lake sediment; material: sediment, water from around vicinity | place: India | collected 2013-12-23 | depth 3 m
CACCCCCCGCCCGATTTTCAGCGAGCGGGGCAAAGGAAGTTCTTGTTCACTCATATCTTTCCTCCGCTATTCCACCTGCAGCTTCTCCGCCAGCTCAAGCACCGCCATGGCGTAGCGGAAAGAATTGTTCCAGTGGGTGATGGCCTGAAAGTTGGGGTAGGCCGCCAGATAACGTTTACCGCCGTCGGCCTGCTCCAGGCCGACGATTCGCAGTTTTTTCCCGTCGGGGGCCGGCGGCAGCTCCAGTTGCAGGGCGGCCGCGATCTCGGCCGCCGGCATCACCCCCGCCCGGCCGGCTCGACTGGCCTCCTGCAGGCGGGGATCGTGGAGCTCCGATCCCAGTTCAACATAGCGCGGCGCCCCGAAACGCCAGCCGAAATGGCGGAGATAGTTGGCGATGCTGGCCAGCACATCGGGCACCGAACCCCACAAATCGCGGCGGCCGTCGCCGTCGAAATCCACCGCATAGGCCCGGAAGCTGGAGGGGATAAACTGGGCCTGACCGAAAGCGCCGCCGTAAGAGCCCCGCACCGAACGGGGATCAACCCCGTTTTCCCGGCAAAGCAGCAGAAAGTCGACCAGTTGAGCCCGGTAAAAGGCGCTGCGGCGGGGGTAGGCGGCAAAAAGGGTGTTGAGCGCCCGAAAGACCTCGAAGGCGCCCTCGTTATGGCCGTAATTGCTCTCGATTCCCCAGATGGCGACCACAATCTCCCGCTCCACCCCGAACTCGGCCTCGACGGCATCCAGCAACTCCCGGTGGCGGGCCAGCAGGGAGCGGCCGTTGCCCACGTTCCACCAGGTGAGCAGGCGGGCGACGTAACGGTAATAGGGCTGGGCTTCCCATTGGGTGTCCATCAGTTCCAGCACCCGCCGGTTGATGGTCACCCCCGTGAAAAGCTCGGTCAGCTCCGCGAGCGCAAAGCCGTGTTCGTCGCCCAACTCGCGGAACAGCTCCCGGTAGGCGGGACTTTCCAGATCAATATTTTGCGCAACGGCCTGCTCGGCAACGGGTGGGGCTGATTCCCCCGCCCAGCCCGGGGAGGCTGAAAAAATCAATAACAGCACCGGCAGCAGCAACGATAAGAGAGGCGAAGAACTCCAGTTTCTCCCCCTCGCCCTCCCCCCGCTGCCGGCGAAAAAAAACAGCAGCAGCGCCGGCAGCGGGAGCAGCAGGAAGGGGGGCCGCCGGGGGCTAGCTGAAGGCCCGCGTAAACGCATCGATAAACGACGCCTCCTCGGCAGGGGGCAGGGCGTTGATGCCGGCGGCGGCGGCCCGACCGCCGCCGGTGGGAAAGCGGCGACAAAGGCCATCGGCGCCGCCGGGCCGTTGCAAGGGAGCCCGGACACTGACCAGCAAAGCGCCGTCATCCCGCTCCACCAGCAGGGCGTGGGCCAACTCCGGGGCCCGGCGAGCCAGCTCGTTGGCAAAAACACCGCTGACCCGCCGGGACCAGGCGGCCGCCGGCAGGCGAAACACCCGGCCGGCGGCGTTCTCCGCCAAAGGCCGCAGGGTGCGGGCCCGCTCCAGATCCTGGCGAAAACCTTCCCGCAGCGCGGCCAGCTCCGGGGCCTGCCGCCGAAACTCCAGCGGGTCCCGGTAGCCATGCAGAGCCCGGTAGAGCCGGGCCGGATGAAAATGCAGATCCTCCAGCCGCTGACCGTAGCCGTTATAGTTAAGCAACTCGCCCAGCTCCCGCAGGTCTTCGGTCTCAGCGCCGCTCAAGCCGAGGGCGGCGGCGGCCCGACGGGCCGGCTCATGGAGATTGTCGCCGAACGCCCCCGCCACCGCCCAGGCCCGGAAGCGGCCCTCCAGGATTTTATCGACCAGCAGGGAGGTGCAAATATCGGGGCCGGCATCGAGATGAAACTCCCGGCCGGGGGCGGCGGGAATTTCCCCGGCGTAATGATGATCCACATAAAAAACCCGCCAGTTGGCCGGCAGGGCCTGCAAAGCCCGGCGGTTGCGATCCAGGGAGATATCCAGCACCGTGATCAGGCCGCCGGCAGCCGCCTCGTCTTGCCGCCCCTCTGACTCACAGCCCCCATCCTCGCCCGACCCGCCGCCATTCCCTCCGGCGGCGGCAAGCCCTTTAACCACCCGCTCCAGCAGATCAATCTCCCGTTTGACCCCGGTGACCAGTTCCGCCTCCGGCCGGGGCTCGGCCAGCCGCAACTGCTGCAGGGCGCAAATCCCGTCGGCATCACCGTTAAAGACATCGAAGCAACGCATCAAAAGCCCTTTCTCTCAAGCCCGAAAAACGGCCCCACCGTATCCAGGGTAAAGATCACCATAATACTCTGTTCATCCAGGTAGTCGCGGTACTCCAGGTCCACCAGCCAGCAGTGGGGGCGGTAACGCAGCCCCACCATCTTTTCCACATCCCGCGACTCGGTCAGCGACCGGTTCCAATGCCCGCGGGCTTCCACGGTTGAGGTGATGGGGGCGGTGGCGCGGGCGATGATGTCGTGCCGCTCCCCCCCGCTGGTGGTGTAAAAATAGGGCGCGCTCATTCCGGCGTGTTTGAGGTAGCGGTAGCTGATCGAAAGCGAGCCGCCCCGGTCCGCCCGGTAGCCGCCGCCAAGCTCGTGGCGGGTGAAACCCAGCCCGTACATGCTGAGATTGGTCTGATAGCGCAGGTTGAGCCTGGTCAGCGGCCGGGCCTGGAGATCCAGGCGCAGATCGGAAAACTCCCGGTCGGGATCCCCGGCGGCCCGGCCCGGCCGCCAGCTTTCCCGCAGATTGTAGGTCTGGGCCAGCTGGGCGTAGAGCAACTGGCGGGACGTGTAGTCGCCCGGCTCACCTCCGGCGTCGCCACTCCGCAGTCCGGCCAGCTCAAGATAATTGTTGAGTTCGTAGGTCAGCCAGTCTTTTTGCTGCAAGCGATCAACCCCGTCCATGCTGTGAATTTTCTCTTCAGCGCTCCGGTTGGCGTAGGTATAGATCAGATTCGGCCGGATCATGTGCTCCAGCCAGCGTTCCTGATACCGGGGGGCGCCCTCTTCATCCCGGGGGTTGTAACGGTCGGCCAGCTTGAAATTACGCACCAGGGTGGTGGCCAGGTTGCTTTCAAAGCTCAGGGCCTGGCGGTCCTGGTACTGGCTGTGGGGCCAGGTGAAATCACCATGCTCGGTGAACTGGTACATGGTCTGGCGAAGGCCCAGGGTGGCCCGGCCTTCCAACCAGCCGCCGGCCTTGGGCAGCGGGGCGATCAGCCGGGGATACAGGTCAATACGGTGGGCGGCAATGCCCCGGCTGCGCCAGTAATGGATATACTCGCTATCCCAAGCCAGGCTGGTCATCCGGGCCGGCAGCGGGGTCCGGCCGGAAAAACCCAGCCGGGGCAGGGACTGCAGGGGAGTCGGGCTGGCGGCCGGCTGGCGGTGGCGGCTGTCCTGCTGGATTCGCATTTCGCCGCTCAGCACCATGCTGCCGTGGAGCTTGTTCAACTGGAGGGCGGACTGGCGGGTGGCCAGGGAGGCATCCCGCAACTCACGGCCGAAATGCTCATCCAGGCGGCGATTGAAAGCACTGAAGCTCAGGGCGCCGGAGTCAAACTCCTGGATGAAATCCTGGTCCGACACCAGATCCAGATCCAGGCGGCCGGTCAGCTGGTCCCCGAAATCGTGATCGGCCTTGCCCCGCAGCCAGTAGCGGTTGCTGATCTGCCGCAGTTGGCCGTCGTTACGAAAATTATCCTCTGGGGTATCATCATGGCGATCGTTGAGAAAGCTGGCCGCCAGCAATCCCCGGGATTGGGGGCCGGCGGCATAGGCCAGCTCCGCCCCGGCCAGCAGGCCGCGCCGGGCCAGGTAGCGGGGATGAAAGGTAAGATCGACGCTGGGGGAGAGATTGAGGAAATAAGGCAGATTGAAGCCGAACCCGTCCCGCCCGGAGTAGGACCACTCGGGGAAAAGAAAACCGCTCTGGCGGGTAGTCTTGGCCGGCAGCAGCAGGTAAGGGGAATAAAGCAGGGGAAGGTTTTTGACCTGGAAGGTGGGATGGTGGAAATGGGCCATCCCGTCCACCTCCACCCGGGCCCGGCGGCTGGTGAAGGCCCAGGCCGGCGCGCACTCGGGATCATCGGGCCGGCAGGCGGAAAACCAGGCGTCTTCCAGCTCGTAGGTTTCCTCGCCGGTCTTGACGATCTCGGCCCCCCGGATATAGAGCTGGCGCTCGCTGAAAAAAATGGTGGCCGCCTCCAGGGTGCCGGTTTGGCCCGGCAGGTGCAGCGAGGCGGCGGCGGCTTCGGTATGCTCGCCGGGGGACTCGATCACCACGTTGCCGCGGGCTTCCACCATCTCCAGCTCGGGATAATAGCTCATCCAGTCGGCCCGGATCACCAAAGGATCGCCCAACGCCGGCGGCCGACTGAGCACCACCTGCCCCCGAGCCTCGATCCGCCGGGGTTCCTCCTGGTAGTGGGTCAGGCTGTCGGCATCAATCTCCCAGGCCGGCGCCTGCCGCCCCCGAGCTTCCGGCACGACACCACCCCAAAGCAACACCAGAAAAGCCAAGCAAAAGATGCGAATGCCGATCAACAAATTTAGCAGCTCCCCTAAAAAATCAGACCAGAACCCCTGTTCAACAACCATATGGATTACCGGCGGTAAACCGGTGGCAGTGCCGCAGATTTGGGCAAGCGGACCGGCGCCGCATACCCCGGGTACGCAAGTCGGGCCGGTCGCCCGAAGATGCGGTGCTGCCGCCGGTTTACCGCAAGGTGGCGCCGGTGCTGCCGGAGGTCACCATTTTCGCGTAGCGGGCGGCATAGCCGCTGGTGATCTTGGGGGCCGGCGGCCGCCAGGCGGCCCGCCTTTTCTCCAGCTCGGCGGCATCCACCCGCAATTCCAACCGATGCTTGGCGATATCGATGCTGATCTCATCCCCCTCGGCCACCAGACCAATGGGGCCGCCCTCGGCCGCCTCCGGTGAGACGTGGCCGATACAGGCCCCCTGGGTGCCGCCGGAGAAACGACCGTCGGTGATCAGGGCCACACTCTTGCCCAGGCCCATGCCGATGATGGCGGCGGTGGGCGAAAGCATTTCCGGCATGCCGGGGCCGCCCTTGGGACCGCAGTAGCGGATTACCACCACGTCGCCGGGGTTGATCTTGCCGTCGAGGATGGCGGCATGGGCCTCGGCCTCGCCCTCGAAGACCCGGGCCGGGCCGCGATGGCTCAACATCTCGTCGGCCACCGCCGACTGCTTGACCACCGCCCCGTCGGGGGCCAGGTTGCCGTAAAGCACCGCAATCCCGCCCACCTGATGATAGGGGTTGCTCAGCGGCCGAATCACCTCGGCATCCCGCGTCTTGACCCCTTCCAGGTTTTCCCGCAGGGTTTTGCCGGTGGCGGTGATCACCTCGAGATTAAGCCCGGCTTCGCCCTTGCTCAGCTCGTGCATCACCGCCGGCACCCCGCCGGCCTCGTCCAACTGTTGCAGGCTGTGGGGGCCGCCGGGGATCAGGCTGCAGAGATGGGGAGCCCGGGCGCTGACCTCGTTGAAGAGGCTCAAAGGCAGCTCCACTCCCGCCTCGTGGGCGATGGCCGGGACATGGAGCACGGTGTTGGTGGAGCAGCCCAGGGCCATATCCACCGCCATGGCATTTTCAAAGGCTTCACGGCCGGCAATGTCGCGGGGCCGGATATTTTCGGCCAGCAGGTGCATCACCGCCATCCCCGCCTGCTTGGCCAGCCGGATCCGGGCGGCGGCCACCGCCGGGATGGTGCCGTTGCCGGGCAGGGCCAGGCCGATGGCCTCCGCCAGGCAGTTCATCGAGTTGGCGGTGAACATCCCGGCGCAGGAGCCGCAGCCGGGGCAGGCCTTCTCCTCCAGCTCGTGCAGCTCCTCCAGGCTCATGGTGTTGGCCCGGACCCGGCCCACCCCCTCGAAAACACTGACCAGATGCACATCCTGGCCCCGGAAACGGCCGGTGAGCATGGGGCCGCCGCTGACCATCAGAGCGGGGATGTTGACCCGGAGCATGGCCATCAGCATGCCGGGGGTAACCTTGTCGCAGTTGGGCACCATCACCAGGGCATCGAAGGGATGGGCCATGGCCATGATTTCCACCGAATCGGCGATCACCTCGCGGCTGGCCAGGGAGTATTTCATCCCGGTATGGTTCATGGCCAGACCGTCGCAAACCCCGATGGTGGCGAAGGAAATCGGGGTGCCGCCGGCCATCCGCACCCCGTCCTTGACCGCCGCCACGATCCGGTCCAGGTGAACATGGCCGGGGATGATCTCGTTATGGGCGTGGGCAATGCCCACCAGGGGGCGGGCGATCTCTTCGTCGGTATAACCCATGGCCTTGAGCAGTGAGCGATGGGGGGCACGTTCCAATCCTTTTCGCAGGGCGTCGCTTCGCATTTCTTTTACCTTTTCATTGTTTTCGGCTTCCGGTGCCTATTTCAGTGGGCAATCCGGGGAATCTACGCAAAGGGCCAAACCCTGTCAAGGGTATATGATTACCCTCTAATATAGCTTGCCAATTTGCGGTTTCGACGGTAAGGTCGTTTATTTCGTATTCGGTGCTAAAAAAGCAGGTTAACACAACTCCATGAATCACATCTTCGGCCCGGTCAACTCCCGCCGACTCGGTATCTCGCTGGGCATCGACCTGCTGCCTCCCAAAATCTGTAATTTCAACTGTATTTATTGCGAGGTGGGCCCCACCACCACCTTTACCAATCAGCGGGATTACTATACCGACCCCGCCGCCGTCATCGCCGAGATCGACGCCTACGGGGCCGATGCCGAGGCGGTGGCCCGACTGGATGTCCTGACCATCACCGCCTCCGGTGAGCCCACCCTCCATCGCGGCCTGGGGGCAATTATCGCCCATCTGAAAAAAAATTATCCCAAGCCGGTGGCAGTGCTGACCAACGGCTCCCTGCTCCACCTGGCGGAAGTGCGCCGGGAGCTGGCCGCCGCCGATATTGTGATTCCTTCCCTGGACGCGGCCAGGCCGGAAAGCTTTCGCCGGATCAACCGGCCGGCGGCCGATTGCCGCCTGGAAACCATCATCGACGGCCTGGCGCTCTTCAGCAGGGAGTTCAGCGGCCAATACTGGCTGGAGATCCTGCTGGCCAAGGGCATCAACGACGCCCCCGCCGACCTGGAGGCCCTGGTGGCGGCGGTGGCCCGGATCAAACCCCGGCGCATTCAGCTTAACACCGTGGCCCGCCCGCCCCTGGAGACCTTCGCCCTCCCCTTGAGCGGCGAGGAACTGCGGGCCGTCGCCGACCGCTTCCAGCAGCCGGTGGACATCCTGGTGGAACAAACCGCCGTAGATCGTCGCTCACGGCGACAAATCGACCAGGAAGAGGTTTTACATCTGCTCCAGCGCCGCCCCTGCCCCGTCGCCGAGGTGGCCGCCGCTTTGGGGCTGGCCCCGGAGCGGGCCGGCGAGCTGCTGGAACAACTGATCGGCGCCGGCAAGGCGCATAAAGTCGAGCATCGCGGCCGTGAGTATTTTGTCAGCACTCATCCGGCCGCCGCTCTCCCCAGTCAACCAGAAAAATGAGCAAGGAAAAATGAGCAACGACCAACCACGCTCCGTGCTTGACCGGGTCAGCCAGTGGCTGACCGGCAAAACGGAAACCCCCGAACCAAATCAAACCAAGGACAACGGCCCCATGCCCCGGCAGCATCATCAACAACAGCAAACTTCAGCCGGCGCCGACCAGGCCAAGCCCTCTCCCGAGCAAAACCAGCCGGCAGCAGCGCCCCCCAGCCCCAGCCCGGATCAGGCCACCGACGGCAACAGCGATCAAGCGGAGGCCAACTCCCCGGAAAGCAAAGCCAAGCGCAGTGCCTCCGCCCGCCGCCGTGAACAGCGAGCCCGGGCCAAGGAGCGGGCCGCCCGCGAGAAGGCGGCCCGGGAGGCAGCCGGCCTGACGACCGAGGACGAGCAGGAGGTAGCCGTCGAGCCGCCGGCAACCTCAACTACCAAAACCGCAGGCGGCCAGGACCAGGGCAAAGGCGAGGGACGCCCCACCGGCCGCGGCAAACGGGGCGGCGGCCGGACCGGCCGTAAACCCGCCGAGGCGGCGGCTGCGGCAGCCGCCGAGCAGCAGCCCGCCAAGCCAACCGGCAAAGCGCCGGCCGGCAAGGAAGACAGCGGCAAAGCCGCCAAGCCGGCGGCAAAAAGCGCCAAAGCCCCCGCCAAAGCCCAGGCCGCCGCCGAGAGCGCCACGGCCGCCAAAACCAGCGGCTACAAGTTGCTGATCAACACCGATGAGCCGGAAGAGTGCCGCCTGGCCCTGCTGGAAAACGGCAAGGTGGAAGGCTTTTTCATCGAATCGGTGAGCCGGGCCCAGATCAAGGGCAATATCTACAAGGGCAAGATCACCTCGGTGGAGGCCAATCTCCAGGCCGCCTTCGTCGATATCGGCCTGCCCAAAAACGGCTTTCTCTCCTTCAGCGAAATCCACCCCGAATATTACTGCAAGGAGGTCGACCCCGACACCCACTGGAAGAACCTGAAGATTCAGGACGTGGTCAAAAAGGGTCAGGAGGTGCTGGTGGAGGTGGTCAAGGAGACCAGCGGCAACAAGGGCCCCAGCCTGACCACCTACCTCTCCCTGCCCGGCCGCTTTCTGGTGCTGATGCCGGGCAGCGATTCCGCCGGGATCTCCCGCAAGATCGACGACGAGGAGCAGCGCCGCAAGCTGCGCGAGCTGGTGGAAGGGCTCAATATCCCCGAAGGGATCGGCTACATCATCCGCACCGCCAGCCAGGAGATCACCAAGACCGCCCTGGGCCAGGACTTGCGCTATCTGCTCAATCTTTGGCAGGAGATTCGCAAAAACGGCCAGGGCCAGCCGGCCCCATCCCTGGTTTACAAGGAGCAGAACATCATCTCCCGCTTTCTCCGCGACCATTACACCACCGATATCCGGGAAATCCTGGTGGATGACGAGGAGGCCGCCGAGCAGGTCCGCGAATTCCTGCAACTGCTGCCGGCGGCCCAGCGCAAAAAGACGGCGGTCAAGCTCCACCAGGGCAGCCAGCCCATCTTCCACCAGTATCACGTGGAAAAGCAGATCGAGCAGATGTTTCAGCCCACGGTGCCGCTGCCCTCGGGCGGAAGCATCGTCATCAACCCCACCGAAGCCCTGGTGGCCATCGATGTCAACTCGGGCCGTACCGCCTCCAAAGACCGCGATTTTGAGGAGAGCATCTTCATCGCCAACATGGAGGCCGCCGAGGAGCTGGCCCGCCAGCTCAAAATGCGCGACCTGGGCGGGCTGATCGTGGTGGACTTCATCGACATGCGTTCCGCCGCCCACACCAGGGAGGTGGAAAAGAAGGTGCGGGAGTGCATGAAAAAGGACAAGGCCAAGGTGGATTTCTCCAAGATCTCCAAGTTCGGCCTGATGCAGATCTCCCGCCAGAAGATGGCCGCCCCCCTGCAAACCACCAGCTACAAGACCTGCCCCCACTGCGAGGGCCGGGGGATGATCCGCTCGGTGGAAAACATGGCCTTAAGCCACCTGCGCCAGCTCCAGACCGGCCTCAACCGCAAGCAGGCCAAAAAGGTACTCTGCCGGCTGCCCCTGGAAGTGGGCCAGTACATCCTCAACAAGAAGCGGGAAGACCTGCTGGAACTGGAACGGGAATACGGCGCCGGCATCGAAATCCAACTGGACCCGGCCATGATGCCCGCCGACAGCCGCCTTGATTTTATCCGCGAATAGCTTCGACTTTTCGGAGCGGAGATGCAAGGGGCCGGTTGCGCCGACGCCATGACCGGCGCCGGCAATGCCACGATGTTCACCGGCGCTGGTAACGGTTTACCGCCCGGTTGTGGTCGCGGAGGTTGGTGGAGAACTGGTGGGAGCCGTCGTTGGGGAAATTGGTGTCTGACCCCAATTTCTCCGCAATTTCTCCGGGGAAATTGGTGTCTGACCCCAATTTCTCCGGTGTCTGACCCCAATTTCATCAAAAGACATTCAGGAGTTTGCCCAGCAGTCCGGCCATTGAGATGGCCGAAAAGGTCATGGCAAAGGTAAACAAGCGTAGAGCCTGGGAGCGGTTTTCGCGTAACCCCTGGTCAATGCGGATATCAATACGCTCAATTATTTTATCCAGCTTGATATCCACCTGCTCGAAGCGCTTGTCCACCTGCTCGAAGCGCTTGTCCACCTGCTCGAAGCGCTTGTCCATGTCTGTTCGCATGGAGTCGAATCTTTTGTCCATGTCTGTTCGCATGGAGTCGAATCTTTTGTCCATATCGGCCCGCAGGGAGCCGATATCCGCCTTGATACCGTCAATCTGCTCCTGCATGTGGTCGAAGCGCAGCTCGAAGTATTTGGATGTGGGGATGATGTTGGCTACCAGCACATCCACGGTTTTTTTGTCCAGCAGCAGCGATGCCGGTTCGAAATTGTCACTGTCCGGTTTTTCCGTAGCAACCATCCTGTTACGCCTCCACGGCTGTCGGTTGGCCGATAATGATCGATAATGATCTGTTTACGGCAGTTTTTGTTCCGCTCTCTTCCTGAGGCAATTTATAGCGGAATGATGCATAAAAGACAAGCATCGTGTCGATGCGGTTCGCCCGGCCGGCAATGAGAAGCCGTTCCGGCAGGAACGTTCCCCGCAAAAAAAAGAACCCCTGACCAGGGTTGCCCGGTCAGGGGTTGGTGCTTCAGGTTACTGGTTCAGGAATTGGGGAAATTGGTGGTGGGAAAATTGGTGTCTGACCCCAATTTCTGACCCCAATTTCTGCTGTCTAAAAAAAAGCTTTCAGAATCAGGCTCAGCACTCCTGCCAGCAGTACGCCGGTCATCCACTTCAGCACAGCCAAATCCGTGCGCAATGGCGCAATTTCAAGCTGCAAATCCTTTTTGGTGACCAGTTCGTCCTGAGCTTCGCTTACAACACGCAGGACAGCTTCCGCCTGTTGATCGTTAAACCCGGCAGAGCGAAGGCGGTCGGCCAGCTTAAAGGTGTCAAATGTCACGGTGGCCATAAATCATGATCCTGTTTTTTGCAATCACAAAGGAAAGGGGGGAAGGGGCTGGCCCCTTCCCCCCTTTCGATGCCCCCTGACCGGGGTTGCCCGGTCAGGGGTTGGTGCTTCAGGTTACTGCTTCAGGAATTGGGGAAATTGGTGTCTGACCCCAATTTCTTTCTTCCCACTTTCTTCCCTTTAGAAGCGGATTTCGAAGCGATGGCCCAGGCCCCAGTAGGCGCTGGTCTTGTCCGTACCGGTGAAGACGCTGCCGCTGGGCTTGGCGTAAATGGCGTCGATGTGGTAGGTGGTGCTGGCGTTGATCTTGTACGCCATGCTGGCATCAACAGCGGTGGCCTTCCACTCGTTGTTGTTGGCAGCATCAGCCTTGGCGTTGAGGTAGGCGATCTTGCCATGCAAGCTCAACTCCGGGCTGAGCTTGTGGGTGGCCCCGATGGACAGCGCGTACTCGCGATCAGTGGGGGTCATGATAGTTTCTGCTGCCCCAGCTGCACCGGTGTAGCCGCCGCTGGTCCGGTCAGCGCCGAAGTTGGCACGACCCAGGTTATGACCGCCACTGGTGTTGTAGAACATGGAAACCTGGTCGAAATGGCCGCCAACGCCGGAGGTCCAGCCGTTCTTGCCGAATACACCGGCGGCATGGAGGGTGGTGTCACCCATGGCGTAGTCTGCGCCCAGGAACAGGACGTAGGGGTTGCCAAAGTCTTGGTTGGCGGCTTTGTAAGTTTTGAAAATCTTGCCAAATTGGAAATCAGCCTCGAGAGAAACCGTCAGGTCGCCGCTCTTAATGGTGGCAAAGCCAAACAGCTCCTGGCCGCTTTGGCCCTGGCGCAATTGGGCAGTGGTGGCTGGATTTGCTACCGTGTCCCGCTCGTCATTGGTGTGCCGCAACTGGGCGCCGATGCGGAGATCGGAGGTGTTGTAGACGGTACCAATGGAGTAGCGGCTGGTGTCCTGATCCTTAACTGCCGCGGTGGCATCAGAGCCGCTATTGGTCCGCTCATCGTCCTTCTGGTAATAGGCGAAGATATTGGTCTGATCGTTGAGCTTGTAGTCGGCCCGCAAGCGATCGGCCCGAGCGTCCCACGCCTTGACCCGATGGCCCCAGTTGACAACCTGGCGACCGGTGGTAACGGTGGCGTCAGCAACCGGTACCCGGAAGAAAAGGTAGTCGGTCATTATGTTGTTATTCTGTGTGCCACCCCATTCATACATACTGCCAGTGGTTCCGGCGGGGTTGTCAGCACCAGCGAAGTGCAGCCGACCGTGCAACGAGGTGCCGCCGGCAGCCTTGATGTCAACCGCTACCCGCATCCGGTGCTGGAGGGCAGCATTCTTGTCGTCATGCTGGCCGGCGGTGGCAAACTGACGGTTGCCAAACTCGCGATTCTTCTGATAGTAACCCCGAATCCGGGCATCACCACTCAAGGTAATGCTGGTCTCCCCACGGCCGGCCACGGAAGCCTCGGCCTCACTGGCACCAACTCCGATCACAGCCGGGGTCAGTACCATGGCGCCCAGGGCCAGAGCCAGGGGCAGGCGGGCGTAGCGCCGCCGGATGGAACCTTTGATCTCTTTCATAACTCGTCTCCTTTTCTCCTGTTTACAGGTGATGTACGGCCCGGGCTCCTGCGCCCGCGCCCCTCTTGCACTAACTTCTTTTCCGCCCCCGCGCCGCCCGCCGCAACGGGACTGGCCGGGCACGTTCACCACGCAATAATAGAGAGGTGGGGGTGCTGTCAAGCAAAAAACAACAAAAAGTATAAAAAATATAACCCGGAGTACAAAAAA
>OBJA01001970.1_pt1 | contig 12769 bp, 11 predicted proteins | sample 1519751 | NCBI WGS metagenome assembly OBJA01 (sample SAMEA3881238, study PRJEB22517) | soil metagenome | biome: lake sediment; feature: soda lake sediment; material: sediment, water from around vicinity | place: India | collected 2013-12-23 | depth 3 m
TCTTAATTCTTAATTCTTAATTCTTAATTCCCCTCCTGTCACTGCCAGCCTGTCAGTTGTCATGCAATAGCATACTGTTGAATGGGAGGATCAGTCGGATCTCCAGTTTGCAGATCCCAATGATCAGCCGATGGTGGTTGTGTATTGTCCTGAACTGGATGATACCCAGTGCCGTATCGGGGGAAGCGCCCGCAAGGATTGCATCGCTACCATTGAGCTTCCTGCTATTTATTCAGGAAACACGGTTCATGTATGGCTTTCCTTTGTGACCCTGGCCACCCTGGTTTCGGGTAGTGCCTCATCCAGCATCTCTGATTCTGTGTATGCAGGGTCGGTAGAGGTGGCGTAGGCGACTGCGAGGTATCTGGTGCGAGGTACGAGGTACGAGGTCTCAGGTCTCAGGTTTTTGGGGCCTGGGACCTTTTTTTCAATTAAGAATTAAGAATTAAATTAAGAATTAAGAATTTAGGACATAGTGTCTCACAGTGAGAATAATGATAATATGTAATAGCTAAGCCTTGATCTGACAGCAGGGACTTTTTTTAAGCGTAATAGCTAAGACTTGACCTGAAAGTAGGGCCTTTACCACTATGCAGGCTGGCAATGAGTCGTTGTTTTAGGCTGGAATAAATAGCCACACGATTATCCCTGATTTTTTCTTATCAGGTAATATTTGCTGAATCCGTATCATCATCGTCCTGATTTTTTTGCCGTAGCTGATTTTTTTCAACAACCTTTTGAGGATTTATAAATTATATTTATATTTGAATATTATATTCTCATTTGCATTCAAATACACCCCCCCCCGGAGGTAGAGTATTGAAAACGACCATATAGCACGACCTAATCCATAAAACCAGGCAAATGAACAAGTTAAAAACGGCCCTCTGGATATTTTCCATAGCCTCCATCGGTATTTTGATTTTGCCGGTAATTCTCAACAAGGAGACCCGGACACTAAATCCGGAGACTCGAAAAGAAGCCTCCGGAGAATTTATCAGTCTTTCACAGGGGATTACGCATTATGAAACAGTTGGGGCTGATACTGCCCAAACTGTTTTGCTGGTATCGGGCTTTTCAGTCCCTTATTACATGTGGGATCAAACTTATGAGGTGCTGAAAACAGCAGGGTTCAGGGTTATCCGCTTTGACTTTTTTGGAAGAGGCTACTCCGACCGGCCCAATGTGAAATACAACAGTGATCTGTTTACCCGGCAAATTGCTGACCTACTTGCTGCACTGAAAGTAGATAAACCCATCGACATTGTTGGAATATCGATGGGTGGTGCCGTGGTTACTGAGTTTACCAGCAAGTATCCCGAAAAAGTCAGGAAAGTAATATTAATTGCCCCCCTGAATGAGTCTGTTAACAGGCCCGTTTTGAATGTTCCGGTTCTGGGTGAATATCTCATAAACGTATTCTATGCTCCTTACCTTGCTGCAAGTCAGCTGGAGGATTTCACCAAACCTGAAGACCATGCTGAATGGCCCGGGAAGTTCAAACCGCAAATGAAATACAAAGGATTTAAAAGAGCCCTGCATTCTACTTTGAAAAATAACATGAACTACGACAAATTGCCTGCATATATTAATCTTGGCAAACTCAACAAGGAGGTACTTCTGATTTGGGGAGAAGATGATAAAACTGTACCTTATGAAGGAAATGAAAGGATCCGGGCAGTTGTAGCATGTGATTTCATGAGTTTACAAGGTACAGGCCATTTACCTCACCTAGAAAACCCCGAAGCGGTCCATTCGCGAATGATTGGCTTTTTAAATAAATAAAGATCTTCGCGATCTGCCGCACTCCATTGCCACTTCCTGGACATCTCTTGTTTTTTTGAACTGATGGTATGCCAAATAAATTCTCAAGGACAAAAAGCAGGCTTCCTTCGATAAGGAATGAATTATTTCTGAAAAAATCATTGAAATTAATAAAAGCGATATATATTTGCTGTAAATGCAGGATGGCTTAGCTGGTTATCCATCCTGCAAACTGTGACCTGGGAGGGAGATTATTCTTACCAATTACTCACTTTTCGGCATTAAATAATTGGCTAAAAACTATTGAACCACTGACTTTAAATTTTTCAAAATGAAATACAATAAAAGACTTATGCGGTTGCTGTTGTTATTTTTTGGAGTTATCATAGTATTGACAGGTGGTTGCGATAAAGATAAAGATGAGGATGTGGTACCCCCCAATGCATTTAAGGATTCGCGCGATGGCAGGATTTACAAAACCGTAAGCATTGATAACCGGCTCTGGATGGCCGAGAACCTTGCTTTCAGGCCCCCGGGGGGCAATTACTGGGCATATGGCAATCAAAAGGTATATGCAGAAACCTATGGTTACCTGTACGACTGGCAAGCGGCCCGGGATGTTTGCCCTGCAGGCTGGCGTTTGCCTACCGAGGCAGAGTGGGCCGAACTCATCGAATTTCTTGGAGGATGGAATGTGGCCGGGGGCAAATTGAAAGCAAGCGGAACAACAGAAGCAGGAACAGGTTTGTGGCAGGCCCCCAACACGGGAGCAAGCAACGAAACGGGCTTCACGGCCCTTCCGGGTGGGGGTCGTTACCATGATGGCGCTTTCGGCAGCCTTGGCTCGTACGGCATCTGGTGGAGTGATACCGAGCTGGATGCCACAAAGGCCCTGTATCTTAGCCTGGGCTACAACCGCAGCGATGCATACCGCAGCAGCTACGACAAGGGCTATGGGTTCGCCGTTCGCTGTTTGAAAGAAAACTAAAAATCAAGAATACAGAATTACCCCTTATCGTCTCCGGATAGACCCAGGGGGGGCTCCCGCACTTAAACAAAAATAGTCTTATCTTTACATTATACATTTCAGTAAAGCAAAATGAAAATATAATTTCTTTCTGACCCATACGAGCGGCAGTTTTCCGGTTGCCCATTGTATTTTCTTTAAAGAAAGAAATTATGCTTACCATTCATAATCTGTCATATACCCACCCCAACAAAGATTTACTATTCAGTAACATCAGCCTGACGGTAAACAATCACCAAAAAATTGCATTAATCGGTAATAACGGTGTAGGTAAATCTACATTATTAAAAATTATTGCAAAAGAACTCCGACCATCTGGCGGACAAATACAGGCAGAAAAGGAACCGTATTATATTCCACAAATCTTCGGACAGTTTAATCATTTTACCCTGGCACAAGTGTTACGAGTTGAAAAAAAGCTGATCGCTTTGAAAGACATATTGAATGGAAACACAAGGGAAGAAAATTTCATGTTGCTCGGTGATGATTGGACCATTGAAGCACGCTGTCGTCAGGCAATGATGCATTGGCATTTACCTGATCTGGATTTGTTTCAAAAAATGGAAACCTTAAGTGGGGGAGAGAAAACAAAAGTATTTCTTGCAGGCATTTCCATCCATCTGCCCGAGCTGATTTTGCTTGACGAACCAAGCAATCATCTGGATATTTCGGGAAGAAATCTCTTGTATGATTTCATTCAGTCAACCAAAAATTCTTTGGTCGTGGTAAGTCACGACCGAAAACTACTGAACCTGCTGGATACCGTTTGCGAATTAAATTCAAATGGGATCAAGGCTTATGGTGGCAATTACCAATTTTACAGGGATCAAAAACAAACAGAAATCAATGCTTTAAGCCAGGAAATCCACAGTAAAGAAAAAGCCCTGAAAAAGGCTAAGGAAAAGGAGCGGGAAACTTTGGAACGGCAACGAAAACTGGACACAAGAGCCAGGAAGAACGCGGGTAAAGCAGGTCTTCCCAGGATAGTTTCCAACACCTTGAAGAACAGGGCAGAATCAAGCACTGCCAAAATCGCAGGGGTTCACACCGAAAAAATCGGACATATCAGGCAGGATTTACAATCCTTGCGTTTTTCCCTTTCAGAAACAGACCAAATGAAGTTCGGATTTGACAATTCACAACTTCATAAAGGCAAAACCCTTTTTATTGCTGAAAACATCAATGTTTCCTTTGAAAGCGGTAATTATTTATGGCGTGAAAACCTGAATTTTCAGGTCATCAGCGGCGACCGGATAGTAATTGAAGGAGCAAACGGTTCAGGAAAAACAACTTTGGTAAAAGTAATCCTGGGATATCTTATACCGCAAACCGGAACGGTATTTATGGCGGAAAACAAATCGGTTTATATCGACCAGGACTACTCATTGATTGATAACCACCTGGAAATCTACCAGCTGGCAGAACGATTTAACACCTCTGCCTTGAAGGAGCATGAAATAAAAACCAGGTTAAACAGGTTTCTGTTTACCAAAAAAGACTGGAAAAAATCCTGCAGTAGTTTGAGTGGTGGTGAAAGAATGCGTTTGATGTTGTGCTGTTTAAGTATTTCAAGCCAGGCACCCGATATCATAGTCCTGGACGAACCCACCAACAATCTGGATATCCAGAATATAGAAATACTGACAAATGCTATGAATGAATACCAGGGGACATTGCTTGTCATCTCGCACGATGAAACATTTCTGGAGCAAATATCTATTAAAACCGAATTAAAAATTAAGGATTGATTGAGAATCAAGAATTATAATGTGCTGGTATTCAACCACTCCACCCTTCATGAACCTGGTTCAACATCTTTTCATCATACTTGTTTATAATACCGATAAAGCAGGCTATTAACTTACAACACCGGGATATGAAAAAACTAATAACCCTGGTACTGGCAGTTTCCCTGGGCTGCCAGGCCAGCAGGGCTCAGGAGATGCCCGTTACGGCCACTGCCAGGGGCCAGGAGCTGTTCAGGCAGGCTCGACAGTTTCACCAGTTGGGCTGGTTTGAGAAGGCGGATGATCTGTTTCGGGAGGTTCTGGCAGCCGAACCCCAGCTTGCCATGGCCCATGCCTATGTGAGCGTGCTGGATCACCTTCTTTACCGGGACCCTGAACCACGCATGGCCCGGGCCAGGGAACTGGCAGAGGAGCTACCCGCACCCGAAAAGCAAATGGTGGAATCCCTGGTTCAATATGCCGGGGGTGATTACGAAGGTGCAATAGTCGCCCTTCAAAATGTTCTGGAAGCTTACCCTGGCGACCCATACGCGCGTCACCGCCTGGGTGCGGCACAAGTTTCGGCTGGCAGGCCTGCCCAGGGTGTGGAAACCTTGCAGGAGCTGCTGGAAAAACACCCCAACTATCCCGGTGCCTGGAACCACCTGGGATACGGGCTGATGGCCCTTGACAGGCTCCCGGAAGCCCTGGATGCCTTCAGAAACTTCATTGCCGCCTTCCCGGGAAATCCCAACGCCCACCATTCGTATGCCGATGCACTGGAAAAAGCAGGGCAAACCGATTCGGCCATTGTTCAGATAATCAGGGCAGTGCTCCTTGAACCCCGACTTGCCTATGGGTGGTTGCACCTTGCAGTCATCCTCCAGCAGCAAGGAGCCCTGCAGGAAGCTCTGGCAGCCCTTGACCGGGCTGAACAGTCAAGTGAACTGTACGGGCCCCTGTTCAGGCAGGCCGTTCAGCGAAGACGTGCGGAAATAAACGAAGAAGGCAATTAAGAATAAAAAATTAAATTCTTTGAACTTTTTTGAACCTTGGCGAGACAAAGTCGAACAAAAATTTGTCGGGGACGAACAGCAGTCGAACGATTTTTTTCCCTACCATCTCCCATACAAGTCCGATACAAGTCCGATACAAGGCTTACTCCGGGCTTGGTTAATCCGGCCGGGGTGGGAGTTGGATAAGGGATGGGAAGAACCCTTAGGGTCCTTACGGCCTGTAATGAGATGTTTATAGCCCTAAAAGAAAAACTTCGCACAAAACACCATCGCCAGTATGTACATCACGGGAGTGATTTCCTTATGCCGTCCGGAGATCAGCTTCAGCAGCACCCACGAGATCATCCCAAAAACAATCCCATCGGCGATGCTGTAGGTAAGCGGCATCATGATAACGGTCAGAAACACGGGTATTGATTCGGTAAAGTCGTTGAAGTCAACCTTGATAATGGGCGAGATCATAAACGATCCCACCAGTATCAGGGCAGGAGCTGTGGCAGCCCCCGGTACCATCAGGAACAGGGGCGAGAGGAACAAAGCCAGGAAGAACAGCCCGGCCACGGTAAGCGAGGTAAGCCCGCTGCGGCCACCTTCAGCAACACCCGAGGCGCTTTCAATGTAAGTGGTCACGGTTGAGGTACCCAGCATGGCACCGGCGGTGGTACCTATGGCATCGGCAAACAAGGCCTGTTTTACCCTGGGCAGTTTGCCATTTTTGTCAATCATATCGGCCTTTGATGCCACCCCGATAAGGGTTCCCACGGTATCGAACATATCCACAAAAAGGAATGTAAGCAATATGATAACCATATCGGGGCTGAACACCTGGCTGAAATCAAAACGGAAAGCAATAGGTGCAACCGAGGGAGGTGCCGATACCAGCCATCCCTCCGGAAGATGGGTAACCCCCAGGGGGATCCCGATAATGGTAGCGGCAAAAATACCGATCAGCAGTGCGCCTTTCACGCGCAGGGCCAGCAACCCCCCCATCAGTACCACACCAAAGAGGCTGATCCATACGGTGTGCGAGCTCATATCACCCAGGCTTACCATGGTAGCGGGGTTGGCCACGATAAGGCCGGCATTCTGCAGACCAATGAAGGCAATGAACAGCCCGATCCCCCCCGAGATGGCATGTTTGATGCTCATGGGGATGGCATTTACAATGGCCTCGCGAACATTTACCGCCGTAAGTATCACAAAAAGTATACCCTCAAGAAAAACTGCCGTCAGTGCAAATTCCCAGCTGTAGCCCATACCCAGTACCACGGTAAAAGCAAAAAAGGCATTCAGCCCCATGCCCGGTGCCAGAGCGAAAGGCAGTTTTGCCACCAGGGCCATAACCAGTGTGGCAATCACGGCTGAAAGGGCAGTTGCAGTAAACAGCGCATTTTTATCCATTCCGGTAGCCGACAGAATATCAGGGTTCACGGCAAGGATATAGGCCATGGTCATGAAAGTGGTAATACCTGCAATAACCTCGGTGCGAATATTTGTTTTATGTTCCTTTAGTCTGAAAAATTTATCAAGCATCGTTACAGATTATTAAAAACAAAAATCCCTAATCTGGACACACAGTCACATCGTGTTTAAAATGTGTCCTACAGGGTAAACTCTGTGTAGCCCCTCTAAAAACCCAAGTGGCAAGGGTTCAGAAGTTCCACTTCAGTGCCAGGGTAGGGTTTATGGCCAACCCTTTTGTTCCGGCAAAATTTGTTGAAATTTCAATTTCACCCCCTGCCGAGAAATGCTCTGTAAAATTATACCACAGCTGGGGCTCGGTTAGAAACACATAACGGGTAAGTTCACCTGTTGCAAAGTGTATATTGTCTTCCCTCCAGAAGTCGGCAAAGCCCGTAAAGCTAACTTTGCGGTCAAGAAAATGCATTGCCCATACCCCGGTTACCTGGAAAGACGCCTGGTGCTTCTCACGGATATTCTTGTACAGGGTCTGAAGGGTAAAGATTCTTGAATAATCTGCATTGTTCCAGGTATACTGAATACCCCCGAGCCATGCATCATGTATCTGGTAGGAACGGGTGAAATCTCCTGCTTCGTAATGTCCGAAACCACCGTTGTATTCTACCTGAAAAGCAAAGGGGCTGTCCCAGAATTTCAATGCCCGGGCAATTTCCATGTATGCAAGGGAGACTCCCCGTATGGCTCCTACATCGTAATCAAAATCCACAAAGAAAAAGGTGCTCCCCCATTTATCGGGCCGGAACATTTCAAAGGTCGAGGTCAGGTGCCTGCGGTTTTCACCAAAATCATAATGGATCTGCAGGTTCTGGGCCATAACGGCATTTACCACAACCAGCAGGCTAAGGCTTATAACAAGCTTCTTTAACATGAGAAAAATTTATAATAAATCAAACAGGATTTGGAGTAAAAAAATTGTAACGAGAAAAAACGAAAAAAATTTGAGGGAGGAACAATTATGATTAAAAAATTAAAAAAATAAAATATTAAAAATATTAAAATTTAAAATTAAATGGTTAGGAAATATGGATAAATATTTGGGAAGGCCCCATGGAACGATTCCATCTTCTCAGGGTAGCCTGCTAGCTTAACGTTCGAACACGAATTTCTTGCCAATGCCAATTGCCAAAGCTGGTAACTAACTGCCTTCAATCGTATTGAAAGTTTCCGGATTTAACTATATTTGTCCAAACATCATACTTCATGAACTTTTCTATTTTGCTGTTTATATTCCTGCTTGTTTTCAGAGGAGAAGTCCCTCAGCTCGTTCATTTTGGTATCCAGGATGGGCCAGAAACGGCAATCCCGTGTCAGGGCCTTCCTCCGGATGCCTGGCAGCAGCCTGAACATAGCAGGTTTCTGTGTTTTTTGCCAGAATTCTTTTGGTTTGAGCAATCCAGCCAGAAATACTACGTGAAGTACCCGCTTTGGCAGGGTGAGCAGCAGCTTTTGGGTCCCGATCAGTGGCGGGCTATCGATCTGACACTTTCCACCAGCTACATACCCATGCTTCACCCGGGCACCCACGAGGCCTGGAACCGGGGCAGCATACAGGCCGACACCATGATGCTGCAGGTGCTTGATCTTGGCAGCCGGCAGATGGAATCCTTCACTTTTGGCCGCCACCAGGCCCGGTGGTATCTGCAGGAAATGGGCAGCAGCACCCTGGAGCAATACCCCGATCAGGAATTTATAGAGTTTCTTGTCAGGTTCTCGGCCGATGAAGCTTTCCAAATGAAAACCATAGAATTCCCACTTGAGTATTACCTGCAGAATGGTAAATTTGTGACCGACTCCCAGCACTGGCATCATCAGAACCTTACTGCCGGCAACATCCTGATGCTGATGCAAACCCCCGCCTGCACCATGGACTCGCCCTGGCGCAATGTACTCTTTATTGGCATTGAAAACGAAATCGACATTTGCTGGACCTTCCATCGAAATACTCAGGGCTGGATGCTGGTAAGCCTGGTTGATATGTCAACCTAAGATGTGATACACCCCACTTATTTATGACGCTTAGTTACAGAACAACCCACTGTAACCATTGATTTTGTTGGTTTTTTTTAAATAAAACATCTTTGAAAGCCTGGTTTAATGCATGTTTTTGCCCAGGGGGCATTTGGGGGTAATTCTTCTTTGAAACCAAAATATGATATTGAGGAAACCCCCAGCGGCGGCCTGAATCTCACAGCCAGCAAGGATTTCTCCCCAGTTCTTTGGCGATGACTCTGGACCCAGCGTCAGGCAAGGGCTTCTAAGGGGCACTCAGGCTTCGCTCACCGGCCTGTGCCCCGGATTGATAATTTTATTTCCTACAATACAGGATCTTTTCAATAAAAAAATTAATTACATTTGAATTTACGACATAAGCTTTCCCCATGGCAGAATTTCTTTCGGCAGGCGCTGTTTTGGATCAGATGCACCAAACTATCGAGCGGGCTCAGGAGCATATTTTTTTGGTAAACCCCGTACTGAAGATAAACCCCGGACATATAGTACCCCTGGGAAGAGCTCATGACAGGGGTGTTCATTTATCCTTTCTTTATGGCTGCAGCAAAGTTAGGATTCCTGATCCGATGACACGGAATGTATTAAATCACTTTGAACTGTTCTGCTACGAAAAACTTAACATTCGTTGTTGCTTTAACGAGGAGCAGCTGGTGATTATTTCCCACAATCCCTTTCAGGTTCTGCAAAGCCGAAGCGGCGTGGCCGGGCTGCTGCTTCACGCTCAAAAGGATCAAACCCATTATGAAGAGGTGGTGATTCAGGTGCTTTCAGAAGCCAAACAAGGCAGAAAGATCGAGTTAAGGGAAATCCTCTAAAACCAGGAAATTCTTGAATGCGAAAATCACCCGGTCAAATTACACTGGATGAAAACACCGAACTTCCCGGGATTTTATTAAACAGGGATCCCTGAGAGCGTGCAGATCATGGGATCATGTGACCATGTGAAAACATGAGAATGTAAAAATATGAGAATGTGAGAATATGAGAATTAAAAAAATTGTCACAATATCCCCGGAAACAATTAAGGATTAAAATTATTGAGAATCAGCAGCTTCTTCATTTTCCTTTAGAGGCATTTTGCAGGTACCGGTCATATAAAATTTCACATAAACTATTGTTTTTGTGCGTTCTTCATTTTATTTTTGTTTCTCCAAAAAATCGACCTATGGCTGAGTTTAAGTCGACTGCATCCGTCTTAAAATGTCTGGAGGAAATCATAGGTAAAGCGCAGGAGCATGTATTCCTGGTAAGTCCGGTCATGAAAATTCCCCAGGTTCTATTTAAGGCTTTACATGAAACCTCATTACGGGGAATAAATTTATATTTTTTGTTTAACGGGATACGCTTGCGCGCTAGGGATCCGGGCCTTCTGCCGGTTCTATCCAGGGCGCAGTTGTTCCAGAGGGATGACCTGAATCTCAGGTGTTGTTTCAACGAGCAGCAGATGATGATCCTTTCCGTAAACTCCTTTGATTGGCTTCAGCCCGCCGGGGTTACCGGCGCGCTGATCAGCCGCTTGAATCAAAAATTCGAATATGAGGATGCATACATCCGTGTGCTGGGTGAGATCAAAAAATCCCGGCAGGTAGCCCTCACCGAAGTGCTGGGGGTGGATCTGATGAGCAGGAACAATTAGCGGCTGAAGCTGAAGCTCATGGCTGAAACCATAACTTCACCAGGCCCAACTGCAAACCCTGTTCTCCTCCACTTCATTTGCCTCATTGTCACATTGCTTCCTTTCTTATTGGCTATTATTTTTTAAAGTTTAAACGATTTATCCCGATTTTATCACTAACTTGCCTTAGCGAAACTTTAAAGCTCTATGACCTGCTAAAAGGCATATTTGTCGGCAAGTTTTTAAAATTAGGATCGTAATGAAGGAGAAGTTGATTGCAATTGAAGGTTACTTGTTCCAGGTGATATTTCACCCGGTTCATTCGCAGTTACTGGGCCAGTGCAGGCAGCAGGAAGCAGCCATTGCAGGTATCTTTCAGGGGCCTGTCACCTCCCAGTTCGCCCGCCCGGTAGATTACCGGCTGGATGTATGCCAGTACAACAGGCAGTTGTTTGGCATCAGCCGCAACGTAATGAACCGCGATGGTTACCGGGGCATCAAGATCCCTTCCCAGGTTTACCGCATGATGATGAAGCAGTTTGGCGGATGGCTTTATCCCCCGGCCGATATGCTGGAAACCGCCCGCTTCACCTATATCTTCAGGCAGCCCTCCATGATGGGCTACCGGGAGATACTGGCCGAGATCAGCGCGCTGAATATCGATCAGCGCATACTGGAGCATGTTAAAAAAATTCAACCCGATAAGGTGCCCGTGGTGCATAAGGTGGATGGAAAGGTGATCAGCAGCAGGCATGCCGATTACTTCATCCAGCGCATCGGGCAGCTGCAGGCCGAGGTGACCAGAAGAGGGGTGAAAAATAACTGATGGGAGAACCAGTTAAAGCTTAGGCCCGCAAGGTAGTATCGAATGCCCTATGTAAACTATCCAACTATTTGTGGCAATGCATTGGTTTTTATAAATATCTTTATAGAAAAAATCAGGGTATTGCCATTCACCATCTTCCATAAAAGTTGCTACGGGCTGGACGACATCGAAAGAAACTCCATCGACGCTGTCATCACCGATCCTCCCTATGGGATCTCCTTTCACAACAATCATTGGGACAAGCAACTTCCCAACAGGCAGATATGGGAGAATTCGCTCCACTGCCTCAAGCCGGGTGGTTTCGGGGCTGTATTCTCCTCGGTACGCCTGATGCACCGGCTGATGGTCGACCTTGAGGACAGCGGCTTTATCATCCGCGATGTGATGTTCTGGTCGTTTCTGAACGGCATGCCCAAAAGCAGGGATATAGCCCTTGACATCGATAAGGAGCTGGGCGTGGGGAGCAAAAGGGTGGGAACCTACAAATATGTGCAGGGATACAAAAAAAACGGAGCAGAATCTTACAAGAACCAGGAAGCCAAAGGCAAATTTGAGCCCGCCTCGGCCATAGGCCTGAAATACCGGGGAGGCGGACTTGGCATCAAGCCTGCTTACGAGCCCATCATACTGGTTCAGAAGCCAATCGAAAAGAACCTGTCGGTTGCACAAAATATCATCAGGTATGGCACCGGTGCCCTGAACATCGAACAAACCCGCATTCCATACCAGAAGGGGGAGGCAAAGGTGGGTCACAACCCCCACCCCCTGGGCCGGGTAACCTCCAACATCCTGCGCACCGATGCCCTGGAGGATGGGTACGATAAATTTTTCCTGCTGCCCAAGGTAAGGCAGCATGCCGAAGACTTCAACAACCATCCCACCAAAAAACCCGTGCAGCTGATGCACCACCTGGTAAAACTCCTAAGCTGGGAAGGGCAAAGGGTGCTTGACCCCTTTATGGGCAGCGGAAGCACGGGTGTCAGCTGCCTGATGCTCAACAGGTTCTTCCTGGGTTATGAACTCGATGAGAAATATTTTGAAATTGCCAGAAGAAGGCTGGAGGGGAATGTGATGATGTGATGATGTGGCATTGTGACAATGTGGCGATGTGACAATGTGGCGATGTGATAATGTGGCGATGTGATAATGTGGCGATAACTAAGGGTTCCTGAGAAGCCCTTGCTGGACGCGGGGTACAGAGGGACCTCAACCCCTCAACCCCTCAACCTCTCAACCCCTCAACCCCCCAACCCCTCAACCCCTCAACCTCTCAACCCCTCAACCCCTCAACTTCTTAGACTC
>OBJA01001971.1_pt1 | contig 12769 bp, 11 predicted proteins | sample 1519751 | NCBI WGS metagenome assembly OBJA01 (sample SAMEA3881238, study PRJEB22517) | soil metagenome | biome: lake sediment; feature: soda lake sediment; material: sediment, water from around vicinity | place: India | collected 2013-12-23 | depth 3 m
GTAAAGATATAATCTATCCTGAAAGAGGGGAACTTGCCCCTGTATGTGCGCCCCATACCTTTGCCGACCTTTACAAATGCATCCCTGAGCCCTCGCCTGCCAACACTATATGCGTATGACGAAGGAGTATCATTAAGGTCTCCGCAAACGATTACAGGAATACCTGCAGATGAGATATGATCGTGCAGTAATTCTGCCTGTTGTGCCCGTTGTATGAAGGCGTGCTTAAGCTTTCTGGCAATATTTTTTGAGCCAACGAGAAAAAGCGTATCCTTGTATGCATCCGGAGTGAGATTGTCCACAACATACTCCTCTGCACCAAGCATGTTCGACTGGAGGTGTATTGAATAGACACGCAACGGATTGCCTCTCACCTCAATATCCGTGTAAATTGCGATAGTTCTGGAGTTATGGGTTATCTTTCCCTCATTGAGGACTTTTCCGTTATGATAAATGAGAAGTCCGCTATGACCTCCCGGATAGTATGGTGCCATACTTACATGCTGATACTCCAGCTGTGACCTTACTCTTTCTGCTATGTTGCCGGTACGTTCATGGTAGATAACTCCCTCCTGAAAGCAAAGTATATCAGGTTTGTTCGTGGCGAAGAAGCCGGTTATGCTCTCCAGCATCCCATATTGCGGTTTTCCGGACTCATCCCAGATATCATAAAAGTGAGCATTGAAAGATGAAACCTTGATATGGCGGTTGCCCTTTTCGAACTCATCAGGATAATTCAATTGAAAATGCCTTGCAGCGATGTTGAAGCCGGCGGCGATAGTTATCAGAGATAGAAGGGCATAACGCGGGCGAATAAAAACCCAAAGCAGTATCATCAGCAGATTGGCAAACAGGATAAAAGGGAAGGCAAGGCCTGCAAAAGCTATCTGCCACATCTTTTCCGGCGAGATGTAGTTTGCCAGGTAGGCAGCGATAAGAAGCAGAAATAGTCCGACATTTATTATCATCAGCAAACCAGTGATGATCCTCGGTTTTTTTCTCGGTTTTTTTCTTCTCATGACTCTATTTGCTTTGCCTGAAAAGCAGCTCCTTTTCCTCCCTTGTCAATGAATCATAACCCGACCTGCTGATCTTGTCCAGTATTTCATCGATCTTTTTTTGCCTTTCTGCCCTGATGTCGTTGTACTCTTCATCTTTAAGCGGTCTTCCGGTCTCTTTAACAGTTTCGTAACGGGCAAACTTTCTGTTTCTTCTTCTCACTAATCTGCTTTTCAAATATGCCAGTGGTGATGCCAGGGCATTTCTGGCAAACAGGAGAGCACCAATAGCAGCAGTCAGAGTGCCTCCCAGATAGCAGAGATGTGTTCCTCCGCCTGCAATATCCTGCCTCAGTAGCGCAATGATTATGAGTATGGCTGCTATATGCCAGAATCGGATCTGCATCAGCAGAAACATCCTTAACTTAAGGTCAGGCCTTGCCACGGCAATAAAGGTGAGAGTTGAGAAGACAGCTCCGCCCTGTATTGCTGCAAGATGCAGCTCTTCAGGCTCTGCAAGTGAACCACCAAACATAAGTGCATAGAAGAGGTAACCTGCAGCAGCGCCTGTGATATACACTACCAGGAGCACAACGTCTGAATAGAACTGCCTGAGGAACACACCACCGAAGTAAAGCATCAAGACGAAGATCAACCCATAGAAAAAGGTAGCTGGCAGATGGATATAAAGAGCAATTGCCTGGCCTATGAGTAAAGCCAGCACCGGTTGTGTTTTCAGAAAACGGTTGAATTTCTGGCTGAAGCTCTCCGGTTGCCTGCGGTATTGCGTCTGATATGGGTTGTTGTATCCAAACATGATTTTAATAGAAGTAGTCGGGTTTGTTAATATGGCGGTTCCAAAGCTTTATCAGGATGAAGCCGAAAAGCATTCCCCCGACATGCGCAAGATGTGCAATGTTTCCACCTGAACGCTGAACCCCGAGATATAACTCCAGGGCACCGAAAATGATCACGAACCATTTCGCCTTTATCGGAATGGCAAAGTAGAGATAGATCAGGTTATTGGGATATAACATCCCGAAAGCAAGAAGTATCCCGAATACTGCACCCGATGCTCCAATCACGTTGAAGCTGTTGATAACACCTGACTTGTAATCCTGCAGCAGAATCACTGCCTGATTTATTAACTGCTGATCAGTGGTTACATCCTGTGCGATTTTTGATATGAGAAACTTTTGCTGACTGAAGTTCGGCAGGTTTTTCGGGTGGCTCTCCATAACGTCGCTCAATGTATATATGTCTGGGTTTGCCAGGAATGCATTGATATATTTGAACATCGACTGAAAGTCTACAAAATAGATAACTCCGTAGTGAATTACTGCTGCCCCGATCCCGGTAACGAAATAGTATATGAGAAACCTTTTTGTGCCGAATCTCTCTTCAATTGGCTTACCAAACATCCAGAGAGCAAACATGTTGAAGAAGAGATGCCAAAAATCACCATGAAGAAACATGTAGGTGATGACCTGGTAGAACCTGAAGTTATCTGCTGCCGGAAACCTCAATCCGAAGATGTCGGCAATGTCGGCCTGGTATGCTCTGAAAATGGTGAACCTGGCAATAAAGAACAATATGTTGATAATGAGCAGGTTCTTTATTACAGGCGACAACCATGAAAATCCTGTTGGTCTGTATTGTTGATAATTCATGTTTTATATTCGGTTTATTTATTGATTGATCTGATAAAATTGTTGATTTTTATTTGTTGAAACGCTCTTCCAGTTCTGACTTCGGAATTATGATATAGACCTGTTTGCCACCCGGAGTTGTTTCCGGATGCTCCGTCTGGAATAACTGGTCGACCAGTGCCTGCATTTCGGGTTGGGAAAGAGGTGTTCCGGTTTTCACCGAAAGCCTGTTCGCAAGCACTTTTGAAAACCTGGCAGCCTGTCCCGAACTGCTGCCCGGTTCCCTCTCCTCATTCCACTCATGCATCAAAACCTCAATGACAGTTTCAATAGTATCATGAGGCATGTCAGCCGGTATCGAAGAGAAGGAGATTTCACCTGTTTCCTGGTCAGTATCATAATGGAAGCCCATCTTTTCAAGTATGCCGGCCATCGCAGAAAAGGTTATCATGTCCTCTGCAGTAAGAGTTATGCTGATTGGGAATATCAGCCTTTGCGAGACAGGACTGCTTCTCACCAGCTCTTTGATAAACCTCTCATAAAGTATCCTCTGATGCGCAAGTTGCTGGTTTATGATCAGCAGGCCTGATTTTATGCTTGTGACAATGAAAGAGTTGTGCATCTGGAAGAGCTTCGACTCACATAGCTCAGCCTCCTGTCTGTCTGTATCGGCATCAGTCTCATCGGTGCCGGGAGTATCATCATTTTGCTTCCTCTCCTTTGCTGACTCCTCATAAAGCTTCTCCCATCCTCTCTGGTTCAGCATGGATGTCTGCCCCGGAGATCCGCCCGTTTTCCTGGGTTCAACCTGAGCAGCCTGACTATCAAAAGGGTTATAGTCAGGGTTTATCGTTATGGATGGTGGGCGGATCTCCCTGTTTTTGGGAAAGTATTCATTAAACCCGGCTTCGGGCTCAAACTCTATTGATGGGGTGAGGTTATGCCGGCCCAGTGAGCTTCTTACCGCAGTATGAAGTATCGCATATATCGCCTGGTTCTCGATGAAGTTAACCTCTGTCTTGGTCGGATGGATATTTACATCAACCTGTGATGGGTCAATAGTCAGGAAGATGAAGTAGGAGGGGAAGCTGCTTTCAGAGATGAGCTCGCTGTATGCTTTGAGTACTGAATGATGCAGATAGGGGTGTCTGAAGAACCTTCCGTTAACAAAAAAATACTGCTCTCCCCTTGTCTTCCTGGAGTACTCAGGCTTACCGATAAAACCAGAGATGTTTACAATGTCTGACTCCTGTTCAACCGGCACGAACCTGCTGTTGTAATGACCACCGTATAGATTTACAATTCTCTGCTTCAGATTTCCCGGAGCCAGGTGGTATAGCTCCTTGCCATCATTGTACATCTTAAAGCCTATATGCTCGTTAGCCAGTGCAACCCTGGTGAATTCTTCGACGACATGTCTGAATTCAACATTGTTGCCTTTAAGGAAGTTGCGTCTTGCAGGCACGTTGAAGAACAGGTTTTTTATTGATATGGTTGTGCCGACAGGGTGGGTGTCAGGCTCCTGGGAAATGAACTTTCCTCCTTCAATGCGTACCATTGTGGCAAGCTCATCTTCAGACCTGCGGCTCTTGAGCTCGAGTTGCGATACTGCTGCAATCGAAGCCAATGCTTCACCGCGGAATCCCAGAGTGCGGATGCGGAAAAGGTCGTCGGTCTGTTTTATCTTCGATGTTGCATGCCTCTCGAAACAGAGCCGGCAATCCGCAGGAGACATGCCACTGCCATCATCAACAACCATTATGAGCTTCTTGCCGGCATCACCGATCCACAACTCAATCATCGTCGAGCCGGCATCAACAGCATTCTCAAGCATCTCCTTCACCGCTGATGCAGGACGCTGTATCACCTCTCCGGCCGCAATCTGATTGGCTACAATATCGGGTAAAAGCTTTATGACTCCTTCCATAAATTTCCAGTTAATGAAATCTTCCGCACTTCGTTGTCAATTCTAAACCAATTTCACTAACACAAATGCGCCATAAAAGACCAGAAGAGCAACCGTTAATGCAAGCAGGATGGTGAAAATCCTGATAAGAAAATTAGCCCGGGAGATCCTGCGGCTGGAAGCTCTCCTGTATGTCATGTAATGCTTAACATCACCCTTTTGCATGGGTTTATACTCCGACCTGTCAGATTCCGGCCCTGCTTCGTTCTCAAGTTCACGTAAGATGCGCCGGTTACGCTCCTCGCGCATCTCCTTCTGAGGATCATAATACCTCGGTATGTATTCAAAACGCTTAGGTTTCGAAATCTTGAATGCTGTAATTCTCATGGCACTGTTTTCAGTAGTGTATCTTTTGCAAAAATAGCAGTTTTAGCCGGAAAAGAAGGATATTTTTTCATTATCAGCCCTCTGCTGATTGACCATATAAGAAACTATCGCTCCTCACAAAGGTTTACAGGTGCTTTTCGTGGAACATGAAGATATTGTTCGCCGATAACTTTATGTTGAAGAAAAAGTGAGGCCTCAGATGATTGTAAGGTTCCAGCTTTGTTGTAACAGCATAGATGTGCACCGTGGGATCAATAGAGAAATACTCATTCACATAGAACTTAATTCCTCCATTCACAAACCCTCCGAACCCGATACCCCCCTGATCAACGATGAAGGTCTGCAGGTTGGAATTTGGAATGTAGGGCTGGTTGCCGTATATGTTTATAAGGGAAAACTCTCTCTCTCCGACATAAATCTTGTTGGCTTTGACCACTGTGTTGGAAAGGCTTACTCCAATGTCAATATATGGCCTGAACATAGGGGAGGATATCTCAAATTCACGGCTTATGCCAAAGTCAAAAAGAAACCTCTGCTCCTCACCCCAGATCATGAAAGTCCGCAGATCAGGGTCTGTGGCAATATTTGGCTTTGGGTCAACTTCGAGAGTGTATCTGTCAGCAGCCTTCAGCCTTGCCTGGTTGAACTGGAGAAACCACGCCTTATTCTCCGAATAGTTGTTTCTGAAACTGAAACCGACCATCATTGCAGGATTGTAGCGCATATGTTGTGGTAACCCATGAAGCCTGAATGTGTCTGAAGCCTCAAGAATACTCAATATCTCATTGCGATAATATTGGTTGTTCAGGATAAAACTCATCTTGTTGTCGTTGGCCTCACTGCCGTTGTAAAAAGATGCCGGGTAGTTTGATGAGATGAAGAGGCCGGTGTTCAAAGATATCTTCCAGCCAATATTGGAACTGTCGATCTGAGACATCAGCCTGACTCCCGGAAAGATCAGCACAAGGATCAGAAGAGTATTTTTAACAAATGTGTTGAACGGCACCATATCAACAAAGTTTTCAGATCACAGAATCACAACAAACGGAATTATCACAGCAATAGTACAGCAAAGATACAGCTATCTGTGAAAACTCAATACAGTTAAAAGCTTAATCCCAAAGACAGACCCAGATTGATTTTTATTCCTGTATTTTTTGGCCCTGTTAAACTGGTGAGAAATCCTCCTTTGCTAACATTCAGATCATAATTCTCGCTGGCTTCATATTTCATGTAGCCGGGGCCTATAAAAAAGTCAACCAGAAATCCATTCCTGAAGAACCACTGTTATTAGCCTGCCGTTGAAAAACTTTATGTGTGGCTTACTTTCAGAAGTTTCGATGATACTTGCCGGGTTGTAAATAAATGAGAGGTTATCGATATATAGCGTGCTGTTTGGTTGCGGGTTGTTTCTATCGGATGAGAGAATTATGATGTTCATGTGTGTTGGAGTCTCCGTTGATGTGTAGTCGATTGGGGTAGTGAATTTGGTCCATGATAGCACTTAGAGCACGTAGATTCACTTAGAATGATGACAAAAAGATTTTTCGATTAACCCTTAGTGCACCTAAGTGCTCAGTGGTAAAAAAAACTCCACAGCAAAGAATCTTTGCGAGAAATAAAACCCGGATGCCAAAAAAAACAGCTTTATAATTTGGCACCTCAAAAAATGATTCCGCCGTTAATTTACTATCTTAACAATTAAAGCCCTTCCTGGTTTGATCTTATGAAAGGTTTTCCTGACTGACTCTTCTTTTTTGTTTCATCGAAATAGAACATCACTCCTTTGTAATAACCGGTCACAGGTTTGCTATCTTCGGCGATAGCATCAATAGTAAATTCATAAACATTGCCTGTCTTAGCAACTTTCAATGTGCCGCCGGTAATATCACGTTCAATTTCTCCTGTGAGGGTTGTAATGTTAAAGTTTATTGCAAATCCGGCATCCTCAAAAGTGTTTGCCTTATAATCCCCGGTATTTGTAAAGGTATATGTCCCCGGCACGAGTTGGGTCTCAGAAGAGGACATGAGTTCAAAATAGATGATGTGGCCGGTGCCTGATGTCTGGTCAGTAGCAGTATCGTATGTAATCCCTGAAGAGAACAGCGTAATATCAAAGTTGTAGGCTCCCGAATTGAAGTAGTCACCCCAGTTTTCAATAAAACCAAAGGCCAGATCATACTCTTTACCGTCGTATGTCATCAGGTTCTTCTTTGTCTTGTCATTACCATTCTTGTCATCATCATCCTTTTTACAAGCCATATGCAGTGTTGACAATACCAATGTCACTGCGACCAAAAACAACAGATTTCTTTTCATGATAAAATGTTTAGTTTTCCTACTCATCAGGCTTTTCGGTTTCGCCCCGTTTTTTTTGTGGTCTCAGAACTCCACATTTTATTTTTTATTCAGATCGTTGAAAAAATGATTTAACTGGTGCCAAAAATAGTTATTCATCTTTGATTCTGCAAGGCTCTTATGTCACAGATCCGCCGGTTGTCGGACACGTTGCTCAGATGCAACCATTTCAACTAATTTGCCGGTTTCATCTTTTTGTTGTTTTTTTGTCCTGCTTTTGATAATCAACCAATAACAACCAACATGTATAAATCAGGAGGTTTTTTATTCAGAATGAGGCCGATGCTCGTATCAGCAGTTGTCATCCTGGCATCTTTATCAGCAGAAACACAGAATGACACTGTAAAGAGTAAAGAAGGGTATGTTTTTTCAAACGAAACCAGGCTGGCAGCAACACCAGTGAAAAATCAGTTCCGCTCGGGAACATGCTGGAGTTTTGGAACACTGGCAATGATCGAGTCTGAGTTGCTACGTATGGGTAAAGGAGAGTTCGACCTGTCGGAAATGTTTGTTGTATGGCACACCTATTCTGATAAGGCAGACCGCTATGTGAGGATGCACGGAAACATGAACTTCTCTGCCGGTGGTGCCCTGCCCGACGGCTTTTACGTGCTTGACAAATATGGTATGGTACCGGAAGAGGCCTACGACGGTAAAGTGATAGGGGAGGAGAATCATGTTCACGGAGAGATGGATGCCATATTGAAATCCTTTGTGGATGCAATAATAAAGAACCCAAACAGAAAGCTTACTCCCGTCTGGAAAGATGGTTTTGACAAAATTCTGGAGACATACCTGGGAGATTATCCTGAGAAATTCTCCTACAAAGGGAAAGAGTACACACCCAAATCCTTTGCTGCGATGCTGGGAATCAAAAGGTCTGATTATGTGCAGCTCTCTTCATTTACACACCAGCCATTCTATGAACCCTTCATCGTAGAGGTACCCGACAACTGGAATAATGATGTTGCATACAACCTTCCACTTGATGAACTTATTGAGGTTATCGACAATGCTCTCTCAAAAGGTTACACGATGGTATGGGCGAGTGATGTGAGCGAGAAGGGCTTTTCTCACCGTAATGGCGTTGCAATTGTCCCGGAAACTGACCCTTCAGAGATTGAAGGAATGGAGCGTGCAAGATGGGAACAGATGACACAGAAAGAGAAGGACGATATGCTCTACAACTTCAAATCGCCTGTGAAAGAGAAACAGATAACTCAGGAGGTTAGACAGAAAGGTTTCGATAACTACACCACTACCGATGACCATGCAATGCATATTGTCGGTACTGCTAATGACCAGAACGGCACAAAATACTATATCGTGAAAAACTCCTGGGGAAGCGACAATAACCCTTATGGTGGTTATATCTATGTCTCAGAATCATTCATGAGGTATAAGACAATCTCGCTGATGGTTCACAAGGATGGAATTCCCAAAAAGCTTAAAAACAAACTTAAATTTTAAGGTTAGTCGACAATCTCGAGTGTTTTTGTGATATTACTGACCTGTCTGACTACTCCGTTTTTGTTGATATGCTCTTGAGTATCGTTAATAAACCTGTCAAAAGCAGCAACTTCATTTTGAGTGAGCGAATAGTGCTGAACCAGGTTGTCTCTCATTGAGGCGGGTAGCAGGCTGTATCTGAACGGAGATGTACTCCTCCATACCCAGAAAGGATAGTAAGTGGGATTCTCAATTGTGACAACTCCGGAATTTTTGTTCTTGACAACATCAAAATTCACGAACATGCCACCGTCACGATATCTGTCACGCTGGTTTGAGTAGAAGTTCCCCAGCGACCAGATAACAAACACATCCTTCTGAATTGAATCCCCCAGATTCCCCTTTATCCATTCGACCGGCTGCAACACATGCGGATGATGGCCAATGATAACATCCACCCCGTTGTCAGCCAGAAACCGGGCAATACTTTTCTGAAAGGTATTTGGAAAGCGTTTATATTCATCTCCCCAATGAATCGAGGCAATAATAACATCTGCACCTTTATCTCTGGCCTTGCGTATATCCCCTGCAATCTCCTCCCGGTTTATCATATTAACCCTGGCCGGTGGTTTAGGATTCAGGCCATTGGTGCCGTATGTGGCATTTATTACAGCGATCCTGATCCCATATATGTCAAGCATAAGAGGATATGTCGTATCACGGTGAATTTCGTCTTTGAATGTTCCTGTATGGCGGATACCTAAAGAATCAAGTACATCAATGGTGCGGATAATCCCTTTGTTATACCTGTCAACAGAGTGGTTGTTTGCAAGGCAGAAAAGGTTGAACCCTGCTTTGTGCAAAGCAGCCGCATAACTATCAGGTGCTGAAAACTGAGGATAACCCCTGTAAGGCTCACCGGCAAGAGTTGTTTCAAGGTTGATGATTGAAATATCAAAAACATTTACAAACGGCGATATCCATCTGAACACCTCATAATAGCTGTACTCTTTCGTCTCCGTATTGTATGCAGCCTGTGTCTGTGGCAGATGAGCCATCGCATCACCTGCAGTAAGCACATTTACCCGGATCAGGCTGTCCTCAGCGGGCTCTTCGGTAATCACCTCAACAGCAACAGCAGATGGAACAAAAGTGGCTGATTGAATTGCGATAACAATGATGCCAACCAGAATCATTGCCAATACTGATGTGAGTCTGCCCATGCTGTGTTTTGCCCTATTATCCATTTGTTACGTGTTTTTGTTTATTCGAAAGAACTGCCAAAGGTTTCACATTTGAATCCTCCGCATTGTTCTGCTAAAGCTTCTGAAATCTCATTGTCACGCCATCGATTCTTAAAAGATAGAAGCCGCTTCTAATACCGGCAGTGTTGATTTTAACGGAAGAGTCTTGTGAAAAGTTCAGAAAAAACTCATCTATTATTCTGCCTGAGAGGTCAATGATGGCTGCTTTTGCATCAAATGGTAATTTTTCTGAAGAGTATCGGATTGTTAATTCGTCACTTACCGGGTTTGGAAATATTCTGAAGGATTCGGTGGTGATTGATTCGGGTTTGGAGAAGATGCTGGTCTGGTGCCCGCCATAGAATGATGATTGTGCTAAAGAATCTGTCTTGATAACATAGATCGAACTCAACCTCTGTTCGAAGCTCTTACATGTTCCGGTGACCAGAAATCCACCGTCGAAAGTGCTGATGACACTGTTGGCCCAGTCATCCTCCAGACCGCCGATTATCAGCCCTAAAAGATAAGAACTCCATAAGCCGTTAAGGTCAGCATTTGTAAGAAATACATCCCTCTTCCCGGAGGAGAATATCCCGTTATTGTGACCAGCCATCCTGTACGTGCTGTCGGGAAGCTGAATAACTGCATTGAACCCTGACTCTTTGTCAGCTCCCAGTTGACTAATCCACATGTAGTTACCATTTTCACCCACACGCATCAGAAAAGCATCAAGGTCGGAGTTGCTCTGCCAATATGCTGTCTGCCCGCACATAAAATACCCTCCGGTGATATCAGGATGGATGTCGTAGATGATGTCCAAGCCAGGATAATCCACAACGGTTTCCCATAACAGGTTCCCTGACTTGTCAGTGTTAACGATGTAAAAAGCGGAATCTCCGGAAATGGATTGGCTTGTAGTAGTTCCTGCCATAATGAGTGTCTGGGCGTGGCCGGTGTCGACAGCATAAAATGCATCATAACCGGGGCCTCCAAATTCCTTGCTCCACAACAACACACCACTTGTATCAAGACACATCAACACAGCATTATTTTTACCATAAATACTATCTGTAGCTTCTCCGGCAATGAATACCCGGTCGTCTGAATCTATAACTATGTCATGAGCAATGTTCCAACCCTGTCCGCCCCAGTAACTCTCCGATTTAACAGTGCCATGAAGATCGGTACACATAAACATAAAGTTGTAACTTCCTCCCTGCATTGTTATCCCGGTCAGATAGACAAGGCTGTCTTTCATCACTCCAGCCTTGACATTTATAAGCCAGGGGCGCGATATCATCACATCCGAGATCAGAACTCCCTTCTGGTCAATCCTTGCAAAATATGGTGCTGCATAAGACATGAAACCCATTGAGTTTCCGATGATAAGATATGTTGAATCGGCCAGCTGAAAGGTTACAATACCTTCATTATAAACGCTGTTGCCATAACTGCCCGAAAAAACATACTGCTGTGAATAGGCATTAAGTCCTGGAAAAATCATTATCATTATCAATATCCCAATCACTCTTTTCATAACAAAATCCGCTTAAAACATTTTTCTTGTTCTTGATAACTCTTCCAGCAGGGAAGTGATTGCAGAAACCTTGAAGCAGTACCCTTCAGGTTTCTTTGTCATCGCCGGATTCGAGTGGAGATCCAGAATTATTCCCTTGACACCCGCGGCAATAGCTGCTTTACCAAGTATCTCTGCCGTTTGTAGTGCATCCTGTTCGCTCAAACCGGAGGCCTTTGCAGCAATGGCGCTGCTCAGGTCAATCAATACAGGTACATTGTTCCTGCTCATTGCCATGATGTTCCTGTAATCAACTACCACATCCTCATACCCGTAATTTGAGCCCCTTTCCGTAAGCAGAATATTTCCACTGCCTCTTCTCCTGATCTTCTGTACAGCTTCCTCCATTGCGCTTCCACGTATGGTCATGCCTTTCCGGATGTTCACTACCTTGCCCGTCTTTGCACATGCCTCAAGCAGGCTTGTGTCACGAAACAGATATGCAGGTATCTGCAGAATATCTACATACCTGGAGGCTACAAAAACATCAAGTTCATTGTAAACATCAGTCTGTACCGGTACACTCAACTCTTTACCTACCTGCTTCAGGTGCTTTAATGCAGTCTCGGCAGGCAACCCGCTGAACTCCTCATTAATAGTGCTGTTAATATGCTTGAAGGCAGATTTGAAAATGAGTTCCACATCCAGGGATTTGCAGATTCCGGTAATTTTCTGTGCTGTTTCGGTTGCCAGGGTTTTATTGTCGATGAGTGGTGGGCCTGCTATCAGCAGAAGCTTTGAGGAGTTACCTAAATCAGTGATTTTGCGATATAGTGTTGAGTACTGATTCATCGGGCATTGGTAGAGTTGGTCCGGTATTGAAGCCCTCCAAAGAGGTGCAGGTTTAGTTTGGCATTCGGTGAAACTGCAGGAAAAATATCGTTTGTGCCAAGTGTAACCCACCATCCGGAAAAGAGGTTCGCCTTCAGGGTAAGCCCGGTTGTGAAACTGTTATATCCACCGTAGGCATATGACCTGCTTATTATCAGTCGTGGGAAAGCTCTCCAGTCAAGAGAAACTGCAAAATAGGGCTTCATCAGCGTCTGATGCCTGTAAAGCACTTCCCCTCTCAACAGCAATGGATAATCAGAAATATGCCGGCTGAAAGTCAGGTGTAAAGTTAGCGGGAGAGAGGTGTAATGGCGGTGTGGTTTCCCGTGTCTGTTGAACCAGTGGTCGAGTGTATCATTGGTTAATCCCGA
>OBJA01001972.1_pt1 | contig 12754 bp, 11 predicted proteins | sample 1519751 | NCBI WGS metagenome assembly OBJA01 (sample SAMEA3881238, study PRJEB22517) | soil metagenome | biome: lake sediment; feature: soda lake sediment; material: sediment, water from around vicinity | place: India | collected 2013-12-23 | depth 3 m
CCCAAGTCGGCCATCGCCATGAGCCTGGGCATCGTCGCCATCACCGCGACCATCACCGCCCTGCAGCACTGGCGCGGTGGCAACGTGAACGGGCGCGTGACCCTGGTGTTCGGGCTGTTCGGCATCCTCGGCACCTACGCCGGCGCGCGCCTGGGCGTCATCACCCCGGTGGTGATCCAGCTCACCCTGTTCGCCCTGGTGATGTACGCCGCGGCCTGGAAGATGCTCAAGCCCGCACGCAGATCCGTGGGCGCCGCCGCCGTCGGTGAACTGAGCGCCTGCGATTCCGGCCATTGCCTGACCCACGTGGCGATGCACGGCATCCTGGTCGGCGCCCTCACCGGCCTGGTGGGCGTGGGCGGCGGCTTCCTCATCGTGCCGGCCCTGGTGCTGCTCTCCGGCCTGTCCATGAAGCAGGCCATCGGCACCTCGCTGGCCATCGTCGCCGTGAAGTCCTACGCCGGCTTCGCCGGCTATGCCGGCGCGGTGGACATCGACTATGGCCTGATGGCGGTGTTCACCGCCGTGGCCATCGCCGGCAGCGTCGCCGGCACCCGCCTGGCCTACCGCCTGTCCGCCGACACCCTCAAGCGCGGCTTCGGGGTGTTCCTGATACTGGTGGCCAGCTACATCCTCGTCAACCAGCTCCTCTGAATCTAACACGCACACCCGGGAGACACAGCATGACCACCATCACCCTCGTCATCCAGAACGCTCCCTACCAGCCGGACAACAAGGCCTGGCACGCCCTGCGCTTCGCCGGCGCGGCCCTGGCCGAGGACATGACGGTGCGGGTGCACCTGCTCGACAACGGCGTACAGGTCGGGCGCAAGGGACACCGGGTGCCGGAGGGCGCGGCGGACCTCGAGGCCCTGCTCGGTGAGTTGATGGAATGTGGCCTGCAGGTGCGCGCCTGCGGCATGGCATTGGATGGCTGCGCCATCGCCGAGGACGAACTGATCGACGGCATCGAACGCGGCTCCATGAAGGCCCTGGCCGCCTGGGTCCGGGACAGCGACCAGGTCATTACATTCTAGCCACCATGCACCGGGAACGGCCCATCACCTACCAGCCCATGCCCTCGGCGGCGGCCGGGCAGGATTCCCTGCCGCGCCGTTATCCGCTGTGGGTGCAGTGGCTGAGCATGGCCGCCTTCACCCTGGCCTTCGTCGGCTGGCTGAACGAGACCTGGCTGTTCCTGTTCGAGAACCCCATCTGGCTCAATCGCTATACCGAATACGCCATTATCCTCGCCTTCGGCCTGTGGCGTATCCGCGCCGAGGAGAATCCCTACACCCGCAAGCGCCTCATGGTGCTGGTCGCGGCCGTCACCCTGCTCTGGTGGCTGGTCCCCTGGCTGCGCCCCGTGTTCGAACCCTACATCGGCTACCAGTGGGGCCAACCGGTGTTCCCCTCCCTGCACGTGCCGGGCACCATCACCTTCTTCCTGGTGCTGGGCGCGGTGTTCCTGTTCGGGCGGCGGGTGATCTGCGGCTGGAACTGTCCCTGTGTCGCCATTCGCGAGACCGTGGGTTTTGCCTTCCGCGATCGCACGGTGCGCGGCAAGTGGGCCTGGGCGCTGCGCCACAGCAAATGGTTCTTCTTCGTCTTCTACGCCGGGGTGATCGTGGTCACCCTCTACCCGCCCAATGCCTGGACGGTGAGCTTCGTCGGCCTGTTCTACCTGGTGGTGGCGCTCACCTACTTCGGCACCTTCTTCGTGGCGCCGCTGGTGGGCAACCGCTTCTACTGCCGCTACCTCTGCCCCTACGGCGCCACCTTCGGCCTGCTCAACCATGCCGGCTTCTACGGCATCCGCATGGACACCGACAAGTGCGTGGACTGCCGCCGCTGCGAACAGGTGTGCGACATGGGTATCCCGGTATGGGAACAGGGCAAGGCCCACGGCCGCGTCACCGGCATCGAGGACTGCATGGGTTGCGCGCGCTGCGTGGTGTCCTGCCCCAGCGACGCCCTGGAGATCCGCGACGTGCGCAACCTGTTCCGCCCCAACCTGAAGCAGAACGCCAGCCACCTGCTGGGCAAGCCGCTGCCGGCACCGGCGCCGCGCCTGCCCGCCAGGGCCGCCCCGATCGCACCCGTGCAGGACTGGCGGGAAAACACCACGGAGCTCAGCCTGGAGGCGGTGCGTGCCGAGGCGGCGCGCTGCCTGGATTGCGGCGTACCCGGCTGCCGCAACGCCTGCCCGCTGGCCAATCGCATCCCCGACTGGCTGCGCACCCTGGCCGCCGGCGACCTGGACGGCGCCAGGACCATCCTGCGCGAGACCTCGGCCCTGCCCGAAGTCTGCGGCCGGCTCTGTCCGCAGGAACGCCTGTGCGAGGGCGGCTGCACCCGCCGGGGCGAGGCGGACGGCATCCGCAACGGTGCCGTGGCCATCGGCACCCTGGAGCGCTGGCTGGGGGATCGCGACCTGGAGGCGCCATTGCCCTCCACCGCCAAGGCCAGCGGCCGCCGCGTGGCCGTGATCGGCGCCGGCCCCGCCGGCCTGGCCTGTGCCGAGCGCCTGGCGCGCGCCGGCGTGGAGGTCAGGGTGTTCGACCGCCACCCGGTGATCGGCGGCCTGCTCGCCACCGGCGTGCCACCCTTCAAGCTCGACAAGGACCTGCTGGAACAGCGCACCGCCCACCTCGCGGCCCTCGGCATCGGCTTCGAACTCGGGGTCGAGGTGGACCAGGCGCGCATTCGGGAGTTGCTGGCCAGCCACCATGCCCTGTTCCTCGGACTCGGTGCACAGCAGCCACGCCGCATCGCCCTGTCGGGACAGGACCTGCCCGGCGTCGAGGAGGCCCTGGCGTTTCTCGGCCGGGTGAACGACGGCACGACGGCACGCCTGGACGGCCAGCGCGTGCTGGTGCTGGGTGGCGGTGACAGCGCCATGGACTGCGCGCGCAGCGCCCTGCGCCTCGGCGCCGCCCGTGTCACCATGGCCACGCGCCGCGAATTCCGCGCAGCGCCGCGGGAACAGGCGAAGGCCCGTGCCGAGGGTGCGCGGCTGCTGCCGCACCATTCGCCGCTGGCACTGGAAGGCGATGGCCGGATCGAGGGGGTGCGCTTCGGCACGCCCGAGGGCGAGCAACACGAAGCCTGTGACCGGGTCATCCTGGCGCTGGGCCAGGTACCCGCCCCACCTGACTGGCTGCTGCGCTTCGGCGTGACCCTGGATGAGGCGGGCCGCATCCGGGTGGATGCGCAGGGCCGCAGCACCCATCCGCGCATCTACGCCGGCGGCGACGACACCCTGGGTCCGGACCTGGTGGTCACCGCCATGGCCGCCGGGCGGCGGGCGGCGGACGGCATGCTGTCCTCCTGGCGCCCGGGACAACGGGTTGTGCGGGCATTGCACGGCATGCGGCCCGCTCCGTCGACACCAAAACCCGAACCCCTGGCCGCGCGGGCACCCACGCCATGACGCGGCCCCTGCTGCTGGTGATGCTGCTGTTGTCCGGCCCCGCCTGGGCCAGCCATCCCTGGGGCGGGGTCGACCTCTGCGAGACGCGACCGGACCTCGTGCCGCCCGGCATCGAAGCCGAACGCCTGCCGGCACCGGATTCCACGGGCGCGCGCCTGCTGCAGGCCTATTGCGCCCAGTGCCACAACCTGCCGGAACCGGCCCTGCATGATCGCGAGACCTGGCCGGCGGTGGTGGCGCGCATGGACAACCTGATGCGGGTGTCGCATTTCTATCGCGGAGAACTCGGTCCGGTGGACATGCCCGATGCGCGCGAGTGGGAACTGCTGGTGGAGTACCTGCAGGCCCATGCCGACCCGGCCCCGGCGATTCCCGTGCCGCACCGGCCGGACTGGATGTCGGTGGGACGCTGGCTGAGCCTGGCGGTCTTCCTCGGCCTGGCGACCCTGGGCCTGTGGCGCTGGAGGGCGACCTGACATGGCACGCTATGCCTGGGCGGTGCTGGTCCTCACGCTGCTGGCCATCGGCGCCGGCTACGGCTGGGTCCACTGGAACAAGAGCGGCCCCGGCGCCGGCCTCTATTCACGGCACTGGCAACCCGAGCCGGTGTTCGGCTACTGGGACCCGACACGCTTCTACGAGCCGGTGGAGCGGGTGCAGGGTGTGTTCGAAGGTGAGGAGTGCATCGAATGCCACGCGGCGGTGACACCCGGCATCGTGGCCGACTGGCGCGCCAGCGGGCATGCCGCGCCGACGCAGGGCGATGCGATCACCTGCAACCAGTGCCATGGCAGCGACCATGCCCGCTTGCGCATGCCCACCCCCGACACCTGCGGCGGCTGTCATGCCACCCAGCATGCCCAGTTCGAGGACGAACGCCGTTTCGGTTTCCCCAGCCATGCCCTGGCCATGGAGCGCGTCTACGACGCCAAGCATTTCGTCGACAAGCCCAAGGCGGAGGTGAGCGCCTGCCTGCAGTGCCACTCGGTGGCCACCAAGTGCGATTCCTGCCATACCCGTCATGCCTTCAGCGCCGCCGAGGCGCGCCGCCCCGAGGCCTGCATCACCTGCCACTCGGGCCCGCCCCATCCCGATGACGATACCTACTTCGCCTCCGCCCATGGCCAGCGCTACCGGGCCGAGGGCGATGACTGGGACTGGTCGCAACCCCTGCGCCAGGGCAACTACACGGTGCCGGGTTGCGCCTACTGCCACATGACCGACGGCAGGCACCAGGTGGCGGACAAGACCATCTGGAAGTTCGGCCTGCAGCAGGTCAATCCCCACACCTCGGGCAACCAGGTGCGGCGCCGGCAATGGGTGGAGATGTGCGCCGACTGTCACGACGCGGACTGGTCCGCGCAGCAGCTCGCCGGGCTGGACGCCGAGCGCCGCGAGGCCTGGGTGTTGCTGCATGAGGCAGAACGCCTGCTGAAGGACCTGCGCGGCGCCGACCGGCTGCATCCCGGCGCCGGCGAGCGCCCGCCCTACCCCGTGGATTTCATGGAACGCCTGCGGCCGCGGGCGCGCATCGGCTTCCTCGAGGGCCAGTCCTCGGCCTTCTACAATGTCTCGCCCATCGAGCGTGAGTACTTCGAGATGTGGTACTTCGACAATCTCGGCGCCTACAAGGGCGCCGCCCATGGCGATGCGGAACAGGTACGCCGGAGCCACGCCGCCATGGCCGCGCGCCTGGAGCGGATACAGGAACAGGCAGATGAACTGCGCACCCTGAGCGAGGCGGAGCGCGCGGCCTTCGACCGCCGCACCCCGGCCGGTCCCTGGTGGACCTCCGGCGCCTATACCGACCACAACCGGGAGCGGAACTGATGGGGCGCCGGCTGCACTGGATGTTGCTGCTGGCCTTCGGTCTCGCCGAGGCGGCGCCACCCGACGGTGACTTCACCCAGGCGGAATGCATCGCCTGCCATGGTGCGGACAGCCCCGAGGTGCACAGCTACGTCACCTCCAAGCATGGCGTGCTGCTGGCCATCGGCAGATCCGGGCGCGCGCCCGACTGCGTCGCCTGCCATGGCGGCACTCACGCGTCCCTCGATCGCGACCGCCTGCACCATGGCTGTCACCAGTGCCACTCGCCCCGCTATGTCGCCAGCCTGGCCGCCAACGGGGAGGCCATGATCGCCGTCGGCCATCTCAAGCTGCGCGAAGCAGATGACATTCTGGAGCAGGCGCGCGCCGATTTCACGGCCGAGGAACTGCAGGACCTGCTGGCGATCCGCGCACGCCTGGATGCCTACCAGCACCGGCTGCGCCTGGGGGTGGGCCACCAGTCGCCCGACTACCAGTGGTGGCACGGTCATCCGGCCCTGGACGGCGAACTGCTGCGCCTGAAAGGCGCCTATGATGTACTCATGCGCAAACGGGCACTGGAAGACAAGCGATGAACACACGGGACTTGGTCGTCCTCGGCGGCGGCCCCGGCGGCCTGGTGGTGGCCAGCGTCGCGGCGCAGCTCGGCCTGCGCGTCACCCTGGTGGAACAGGCGGAACAGCTCGGCGGCGACTGCCTGCATTATGGCTGTGTACCCAGCAAGACCCTGCTGCGCAGCGCCAGGGTGGCCAGCCTGATGCGTCGCGGCGCGGAGTTCGGCCTGGAGTCGCTGGCACCGCGCATCGACATGGACCGCATCAACGCCCATGTCGCCTCGGTGGTGAACCATATCCAGCGCCACGACGACCCGCAGCGGTTCCGTGACTACGGCTGCGAGGTCTTGCTGGGCCAGCCCGGGGCATTCATCTCGCCCCGCGAGGTGCGGGTCGGGGAGCGGGTGCTGCGCGCGCGTCGGTTCGTGATCGCCACCGGCAGCCAGCCCACGCTGCCGCCCATCGACGGCCTCACGGCGAGCAACTGCATCACTCACCGCGATGCCTTCTCCCTGCCGGAACTGCCCGCCCGCCTGCTGGTGCTCGGGGGCGGCCCCATCGGCGTGGAGCTGGGCCAGGCCTTTGCCCGCCTCGGCAGCGAGGTCGACCTGGTGCAGCGCGCGGAGCGGCTGTTGCCGCGCGAGGATGCGGAACTGGCGGGCTTGCTGCGCGCGCGACTGGAACGGGAGGGCATGCGCATCCACACCGCGGCCCGGGTGGAACGGGTGCGCGCCGATGCCGGCGACAGGCAGTTGCTGGGCGCCGACGGCCTGTCCCTGCGGGGCGACGAACTCCTGGTGGCCGCCGGGCGCCGGCCGCAGGTGGACGGACTGGGCCTGGACGCGGCCGGCGTGCGGGTGAGTGCGCGCGGGATCGAGGTGGATCGTCGCCTGCGCACCTCGCAAAAACACATCTTCGCCTGTGGTGATGTCTGCGGGCCCCATGCCTATACCCACATGGCGGAATACCAGGCCGGGATCGTGATCCGCAACCTGGTGTTCCGCCTCCCCACCAGGACCGACTACCGCGTGGTGCCCCGGGTCACCTATTGCGACCCGGAACTGGCGCAGGTGGGGCTCACCGAACAGCAGGGGCGGGAGCAGGGCCTGGACCCGGAGGTACTGCGCTTCTCCTTCAAGGATATCGACCGGGCCCTGGCGGAAGGGGAAAGCGATGGATTGATCAAGCTGGTCACCCGCCGGGGCCGCATCCTCGGCGCCTCCCTGCTGGGCCCCCACGCCGGCGAACTGATCCATGAAATCGTGCTGGCCATGCAGACCGGTGCGAAGATCAGGGACCTGTCCGCCGCCATTCATGCCTATCCCACCCTGGCGCAGGTCCACCGTCGCGCCGCGAACACCGCCTATGCACCCAGGCTGTTCAACCCGGGCACGCGCACCCTGGTGAAGTGGCTGCACCGGCTGTGGCCCTCGTGACGCAGTACGCCGCGGCCATCGACCCGGCCCGCTACGAGGCCTGGTACCACAGCCCGCGCGGGCGCTGGATCGCCGGGCGGGAATTCGCGCTGCTGCAGGCACTGCTGCCCGCCCGGACGGGAGACCGCCTGCTGGACGTGGGTTGCGGCACCGGCCATTTCAGTCGCCGCTTCCAGGCCGTCGGCCTGCGCGTCACCGGCCTGGACCCTGATCCCGCCATGCTGGACTTCGCCCGCGCGCAAACGGGAGGGGGGCATTACCTGCAGGGGTACAGCGAGCGCTTGCCCTTTGCCGATGGGGAATTCGACTATGCCGCCGCCATCACCAGCCTGTGTTTCGTCAAGGATCCGGTGCGGGCACTGGCAGAGATGTGGCGGGTCAGCCGGCATGGGGTAGTGCTCGGGCTGCTGAACCGCCACAGCCTGCTGTACCGGCAGAAACAGGGCAGTGGCAGCTACGCGGGGGCGCGCTGGGATACCTGGGAGGATGCGCGGGCCTGGAGCGCCGCGCTGGCTCCGAAACCCGCCGTGGTGAAACACAGGACCGCGATCTTTGTGCCTGCGGGCGGCCGGCTGGCGCGTGGGCTGGAGGCCCTGCTGCCGGCGGCGCTGCCCTGGGGCGGGTTCCTGGCGTTGTACATCGGGAAGACCGCAAGCTGACCTGGGTTCGTGTACCCGCATGCTGTAGGAGCGGCCTTCGGCCGCGAACCGGAAGTGGCACACTGTTCGCGGGCAGAGCCCGCTCCTACAGGCTGCGTTGTGCAATGTTCGGGTTCACTCACTCCAGGCGCAGCGTCGCATGGTCGCCGAGCGACCGGGCGATGTCCTGCAGGGTCGGCCACTGCGCCAGCCCCGGGTCCTCGAAGGCGCCGCCGCAGTTGAGCTGGCGCACCTGCGGCTGGCGTTCCGAGTGCAGGCGGAACAGGAAGACCTGCGTCTGGCGCGTGACACCCCCATCCATCCCGCCGAAGGAGGCACCGATCCCCATACCCAGGGCGGCCAGTCGTACGGGTTGTGTCATCACCACCGGGTCGATGCGCGTGGCGATGCGGGTGACCTCGAAGTGATCGGGCTGCACCCTCTGCACCTCGTCGCGCAGCGGGCCGATCTCCAGCTGGCAGTGGGGCTTGAACTCGTTGATGACGGGCACGGGCGCGCCATCCTGGAAGAACACCCGGGTGCGTTCCCTGGGGAACTGCACCTCGCGGTGCAGTTCCAGGCTGCCGGCCTGCATGGGCACATAGGCGTTGGTGTCGGCGTCGCGGATAGTCAGGGGTGTGCAGGCCTGCAGCGGCAACAAAAGGCACAACAGAAGCAGTCGGTTCATGGTCAGAGGGTCACCTGGCAGTCAGCGGGGCCTGATGGAACTATTGTAGGCGCTGTAGGAGCGACGCAAGTCGCGAGGGCGGAAAATTTTTCCAGGAATCGCGACTTGCGTCGCTCCTACCCTGATTCATCTGGACTGCACTCTATACCAGCCAGGGACACGGGATGAAAATTGATCATTGACAAGCCCGGGGCGGGTGACTAGGATATTCAATACTTCAATTGAATTAATGATTCTTCTGCCACGCACGCGAGGTAACCCCCATGGAAGCCTTCCTGATGACCTACGAGGTGCCCATCCGCCTGGGCTTCTTCTTCGGCATCTTCCTGATCATGGCCCTGTGGGAAGTGGCGGCACCGCGCCGGGTGCTGCAACACCCCAAGTGGGCGCGCTGGGGCAACAACCTCGGCCTGGTGTTCCTCAACAGCTTCGTGCTGCGGGTCATCACCCCCACCGCCGCCGTGGGCATGGCGCTGTTCGCCGGCGAGCAGGGTTGGGGCCTGTTCAATTACGTCGACGTGCCCTTCTGGCTGGCGGTGCTGGCCTCGGTGCTGATCCTGGATTTCTTCATCTGGCTGCAGCACGTGATGGTGCACGCCATCCCCCTGCTGTGGCGCCTGCACCGGGTGCACCATGCCGACCTGGATTTCGACGTCACCACCGGGGCGCGCTTCCACACCCTGGAGATCCTGCTATCCATGGCCATCAAGTTCGCCGTCATCCTGCTGCTGGGCCCGCCTGTGGTGGCGGTGGTGATCTTCGAGGTGCTGCTCAACGCCACCTCCATGTTCAACCACAGCAATGTGCGCATGCCCCTGGGCCTGGACCGGGTGCTGCGCTGGTTCGTGGTGACGCCGGACATGCACCGCGTACACCACTCCACCGAGGACGACGAGACCAACAGCAACTTCGGCTTCAACCTGCCCTGGTGGGATCGGCTGTTCGGCACCTACCGCGACCAGCCGCGCGGTGGCCATGAGGGTATGGACATCGGCATCCGCTCCTTCCGCGAGGACCGGTGGTGTTCCTGGCTGCCGGGCATGCTGACCATCCCCTTCGTGGGCAAGATCAGCGACTATGCCATCAACCGCCGCCGCTGGGAGGACTGAGATGAAACGCAATACAATACGGATCCTGCTGGTACTGGTGCTGCTGGCGGGCATCGGCCTGGCCTTGCTGTACCGTGACCACCTCGACGTGGCGGCACTGGAGCACTGGGTGCAATCGGCCGGGCTGGCCGCGCCCCTGCTGTTCATGCTGGTCTATGCCATCGCCGCGGTGTTCTTCCTGCCCGGCTCGGTGCTCACCCTGGCCGGCGGCGCCCTGTTCGGGCCGGCGCTGGGCACCTTCTACAACCTCACCGGCGCCACCCTGGGCGCCCTGCTCGCCTTCCTGGTGGCGCGCTACCTGGCCTCCGACTGGGTGGCGCAGCGGGCCGGTGGGCGCCTGAAACAGCTGATCACGGGCGTGGAGGCAGAGGGCTGGCGCTTCGTGGCCTTCACCCGGCTGGTGCCCCTGTTCCCCTTCAACCTGCTCAACTACGCCCTGGGGCTGACCCGCATCCCGCTGTGGCACTACCTGCTGGCCACCTACGTCTGCATGCTGCCCGGGGCCCTTGCCTATACCTACCTGGGCTATGCCGGGCGCGAGGCGGTGGCCGGCGGCGAAGGCCTGATCCAGAAGGGCCTGCTGGCGCTGGCGCTGCTGGCCACGGTGGCCTTCCTGCCGCGCCTGGTGAGCCGCTGGCGCAAACCGCCCATGGTGGACGTACCGGAACTCAAGCAGCGCCTGGACGCCGGCGCCGACCTGCTGGTGCTGGACGTGCGCAAGCCGGAGGACTACAGCGGCGAACAGGGCCACATCCCCGGCGCCCTGAACATCCCGCTGCCGGAACTTCCGGCGCGCCTGGGGGAATTGAAGGGGCGCGAGGAACGTCCCATCATTACCATCTGCCGCACCGACCGCATGTCCAGCGAGGCCGCGCGCCTGCTGGCGCAACAGGGCTTCACCGATGTGCGCGTGGCGCGCATGGGCATGACCGACTGGAACCGGAACGGCTACCCAGTGGAATGAGGCGGTTTCGGTACTTCCCGCCGCGCGGGAAGCGTCATCGCGGCTTGCGCCGCTCCCACCTTGTGCATAGTGGCACCAGGCGGGGCAGGAGCGGCGCAAGCCACGATCGAAAGGCAGGAATGGCATCACTCCTACCTCGCGGGCAGTGAAACGATACGATGTAGGAGCGGCGCAAGCCGCGATGACAAAATTGAATCCACCTCCATGAACGAGGAATACACATGCGGACACAGAAAAAACTCACCCTCGCGGTCTCCCTGCTCCTGCTGGCCCTCGCACACCTCACCGCCAACGCCGAGGACGTGCAGCTCCAGCACCAGGGCCTGACCCTCGGTGCCCACTGGCAGCCGGTGGGTGACGAATGGCAGTCGCAGCCGGTGATCCTCATCACCCACGGCACCCTCGCCCATGGCCGCATGGAGATCACCACGGCCCTGCAGGACCTGCTCGGGGACGCCGGGCTGAGTTCGCTGTCCATCACCCTCTCGCTGGGCCAGGACAAGCGCGAAGGCATGTACGACTGCGAGACCGTGCATCGTCACAAGCACACGGATGCCCTGGACGAGATCGGCCTCTGGCTGCAGTGGCTCGAGGAACAGGGTGCGCAACAGGTGATCCTGCTGGGCCATTCCCGCGGTGCCAACCAGACCGCCTGGTTCGCGGCGGAGCGGGATGCGGACCTGATCCGGAAGGTCGTGCTGATCGCGCCCCAGACCTGGGACGCGGAATACGCCGCCAGCAGCTACGAGAAGAGCTACGGTGTGTCGCTGGCGGAACTGCTGGAGGAGGCCCGGGCGCGGGTCCAGGCCGGCAAGGGTGACACGGAGATCAAGACCCGGGGCTTCATCTACTGCCCCGGGGCCACGGCGACGGCGCAGGCCGTGCTGTCCTACTACGAACCGGACAGTCGCTTCGATACCCCCACCCTGCTCCCCGGGATCGCCAAGCCGGTGCTGGTGATCGCCGGCTCCGAGGACGATGTGGTGCCGGGCCTGCCGGAGCGGCTGGCGCCCATGGCGGACAAGGATGATATCGAGCTGGTCACCATCGACGGCGCGGACCATTTCTTCCGCGATTTTTTCGCCGATGACATGGTGGAGGCGATCCGGGCGTTCGTGGAGAAATGAACGGCTTGTCGGACTTCAACCCGACGATAACGGGGAAAGATTTAAGGAATTTCTGATTGAACCGTCATGCCTGCGAAGGCGGGCATCCAGGTGTTTGACTTCATGGATTCCCGCCTTCGCGGGAATGACGGGTATCATTTTCTCAGTGCTCCCGCGTGGCGCGGAAGCGGACCTCGGGGTGGCGTTCGATGGCGAGGTCCAGGTTCACCCGCGTGGGCGCGATGTAGACCAGCTCGCCGGCCTGGTCCAGAGCCAGGTTCTCATAGGCCTTGTCGCGCAGTTTCTCGATGGCCTTCGGATCGTCGCTCTCCACCCAGCGGGCGGTGGACACGGCCACGTTCTCGAAGCTCGCCTCCACCTTGTACTCGTCGCGCAGGCGCTGCGCCACCACCTCGAACTGCAGGATCCCCACGGCGCCCAGGATCAGGTCGTTGTTCTTCAGCGGCCGGAACAGCTGGGTGGCACCCTCCTCGCACAACTGGTCCAGGCCCTTCTGCAGGGCCTTCATGCGCAGCGGATCGCGCAGCACGGCGCGACGGAACAGCTCCGGCGCGAAGTTGGGGATGCCGGTGAACTTGAGGTCCTCGCCCTGGGTGAAGGTATCGCCGATGCGGATGGTGCCATGGTTGTGCAGGCCAATGATGTCACCGGGGAAGGCCTCTTCCACGTGGCCGCGATCGGAGGCCAGGAAGGTCACGGCATTGGCCACCTGCACCGTCTTGCCGATACGCACGTGCTGCATCTTCATGCCGCGGGTGTAGCTGCCGGAGCAGACGCGCAGGAAGGCGATGCGGTCGCGGTGCTGGGGATCCATATTGGCCTGGATCTTGAACACGAAGCCAGTGAATTTCTCTTCCGTGGGCTCGACCATGCGCGCCGTGGCGTCGCGCGGCTGGGGGCCGGGTGCGAACTTCACGAAGTCGTCCAGCAGTTCCTGCACGCCGAAGTTGTTGATGGCGGAACCGAAGTACACGG
>OBJA01001973.1_pt1 | contig 12751 bp, 8 predicted proteins | sample 1519751 | NCBI WGS metagenome assembly OBJA01 (sample SAMEA3881238, study PRJEB22517) | soil metagenome | biome: lake sediment; feature: soda lake sediment; material: sediment, water from around vicinity | place: India | collected 2013-12-23 | depth 3 m
CTGGATGGCGCAATGACCGAAAAGAGGCAGGGCCCTGAGGGCGAAAAAGACCGAATGGGCCGAATCGGCCACCGTCCCTACTGGGTCCTCGGCCTCTCCATCCTGATCAGGGCCGTTCACCTGGTCGGCGCCGCCGTCTTTCTCTCTTCGTTTCTCCTGCTCGACGGAATGCGCCCGCCGAGTTTTTATTTGGGACTGGTCTTCATCAGCGGGGCCGCCTTATTTTTTACGGAATGGCTGCGGCACAGGCAGATCTGCCGCGAACTCTCCGGGGTATCGACCCTGGTCAAGCTGGTCCTTCTGGGCGCCGCCTACCATGGATTCCTGCCGGCCGAGGAGTCGGTGCTGCTGGTCTTCGTGCTGGCGGCCCTTGCTTCCCATGCGCCCAAGCTTGTGCGGCACAGACTTCTCTTTTAGTACCTGAAAAATTCGTTTCTTGCTTTTTAGATCGAATTTCGTGAAGGTATTTATCCCTTCTGCAGTGGGAGGGGATGACAACCCTTGGGTTGCGGGCGTGAGCCCGCATGAGACCGTTTATTGATACCGGGGCCTCGGAAGCACCTCCTATCCGATACGCGTTATGTACACCTTCTTGAACAAACTGGCACAGCTTGATTCGATCGAGGAGGTGACCCTTGTCTCCAGCCGCGGCGAGGTGCTCTATCATGCCGGTAATGCCGGGGCCGAAGAAGAGATCGAGCGCTGGAATGGAATCATCGCCGAAATGGACGGTTCTCCTGCGGCGGAATTCATCTTCGAGAAGGGCTGCTATTACGTTCATGACATCGACATCGGCTATGTGATCGTCGGCATGACCAACGTGAGGGTTCTGGGTCGGGTCAAGACGGCCTGCACCCAGGTGAAGGGTAAGCTCGCCGATCCCGCGGTGCGGAAAAAAGTCGTGCTGAAGATGCTGGCAGAGGTGGCGGAACCCTGCAGGCCGCACCTCGTCCGCGCGCTGGTGGAATTCCTCGAAGGAGGGGACCGGGAGATCTGCGGGCAGTTGCTCGTCCTCCTGCGGGAGGCGGAGGGGAACGCCCGGGCGAAGGAAGAGTTGCTCGTCGCCCTCTGCGAGACCCTCGGCCATTGTTCTTCCCCCGAAGCCCTGGCGGACCTGAACGAGTTCCTGGCGACGCACAAAGGCTCCCTGCCCGAGGCGGTGGAGACGGCCGCGAGGGTATCGGTGCAGCAGCTGAGGCTCGACATGCCGCAGAATCAGGAAAAGAGTCAGGAGGAGACGGCGACGGAGCCCCCGGCAGTCCGCACCTCGGCTTCCCCGGCCGCGAAAAACGGCGGCCCGGCAAGCGACCGGCAGCGCATCGAGGAGCTGATCGGCCTGGGCAGGAAGGGCGAGGCGATCGAACGGATCCTCTTCGCCATCGAGGCTGCGGCGAAAAACCGGCAATTCGACCAGGCCGAGAAGCTCCGCGAGTGGCTCATGGAGGTCGATTCGATGGCCCTGCGGGAGATCATCCGGGCGGCGGAAATCATCGAACAGGCCAAGCGCATCTCGATCAGCCGCGAATATCAGGAAACCTGGAAAGAGCTGGCCAATGTCCTCTCCAGCGAGGAATTCTCCTCGCTTTACCACGCAATGACGCCTCGGCTCGTTCCCAAGGATGAAACGATTGTCCGGCAGGGGCAGTTTTCCTCCTCGCTCTTCTTCATCAACAGCGGGCGGGTTCAGGTCTATGCGGTCAGCCAGGACCGGGAGGTTCCCCTGAGGATCTTCGGCCCCGGGGAAATCCTGGGTGTCGCCAATTTCTTCGACATCTCGGTGTGGACGGTGGGGGCCACGAGTCTCGGCGCCGAACTCTATGTGCTCACCCGGGGGAAACTGCAGTGGTTGAAGGAAGGGAATCCGGCGCTCGAAGGGAAATTGATGGAATTCTGCACCCGCTTCCCCTCCCCGAACACCCTCTTCAGCAAAACCGGCAGGTCGAGACGGAAGCACGAGAGGAGAAAGGTCATCGGCCGGGCCACCATGATTGTGCTGGACGAGCAGGAAAAGGAGACGGCGATCGGGGCTAAGGGTGATATCCTCGATGTCTCCAAAGGGGGCCTGTCCTTTTCCCTTCGTTTCTCCAGGAAGAAAAACGCCGAGGCCCTGCTCGGCAGGAAGATCAGCATAAACATGCGGGCCGACAACTCCAATGGCTCGGTTACCTGCAAGGCCAAGGTCATGGCCGTCCGGTGCTGCGATTTCATCGGCAGCGACTATTCCCTGCACGTCCAGTTCCAACAGGAGCTCGACAACATCCAGCTGCAGCAGGTTCTCGGCAAGGGCAATTGATTATCCCGGGTCCTCGAGGGCCAGGTCAAGGAGAGCTTTCTCTCCGGCCGTCCTGCAGTGAGGAGACGGCTGCCCGGATTCTTTCCAGAACCGGCGGCTGGACACTGGCGGCCTTGACGGTGAAAGTCATTGCCGGCCCGCTCGACAGGAAAAGCCTGTCATGCTTGCCGCCGCTCACCAACCCCGCCCGAAAGGCGCCGAAACCCGCCGCGCCTCCTATCAGCTGCAGATGCCCGGCCGCCCTGTCCAACCTGCCATCGAAGGCGAAACCTGCCAGGCAGTCCGCGCCGCCCGCCTTCAGGAGAATAGCTCTGACCTGCGTGATGACCGGATCCTCTTCCTCGTCGTCTCTGCCGCCCGGGGCGGGGTCGACCGCTTCGTCCCGCATGCCCGCCGCCTTCATGATGATCGGCTGGAGTTCGCTGTTGACCGTGTCTTTTCGCGGGCTGCAGCCGTTGTGAATGTAGAGCGTCACCATCTCCCAGGTGAATATTTCACAGGCGGCGTCGATTCCCCGCCGCTCGCCCACCCGGGCATCGACCAGCCGCCCGTCGATGAAATGGACGATCCCGCCTCTTGCGGAAGCCTTGTCGAAAATCCGGATGGTGCAGGTCTTGGCTTCCATTTCCATGAGTTGGAGAAAAACGGTGGGCGAGACGTCGTACATGATGCCGCCGTCCGCCTCCCGGCGCAGGCTGTTCATGATGTGGGCGATCAGTTCGTCGGCCCTGAGGGGTTTGGCGAGGTAGGCGAGGACGCCGCCGACCCTGATCTTCTCCTCGGCTGCGGCGGGCTGCGTGGCCGCGACGACGATAATCGGCAGATCGGGATGCTCTGCCCTGACGTGGGCGATGAAATTCTTGCCGTCCATCCGGGACAAGCTCAGATTGGTGACGAGGAGGGAGAAAGGGTATTCCCCGAGTTTTTTAATCGCCTCGAAACCGTCCGCCGCCGTTGCCACCGCAAAGGAATCGCGGCAGGCGGCCAGCCGCTTCTGCAGCGCTACGCGCAATATCGGGTCGTCTTCGACCACGAGGATCTTTCTGGTCATGTTCTCTTCCGGTTGTTTGTCGCGAGTGCAGAAATCCGCCTCTAGCGGCGAGAGATTATATTCCAGCGGCTGGAATTGTCAAAGACGATTCGCTTTCCCGCCCGAATCCTCTTGAACTGTCAAGGCTTCATGCTGCATGCGGGGGAAGGCGGAACAGTGGCAATGACAACGAAAAAAGAAGGGGAAAAGATGTCATCCTCGATCAGCCGAGGATTTCCACCAGGGTCACGGCGATATTGTCTTCGCCGCCGGCGTCGTTGGCTGCCTTGATGAGGAAATCGGCTTTGGTGGCGGGCGGTCCGTCGACGGCGAGTATCGCCGCGATATCTCCGGCGTTCAGCATGGTGGAGAGTCCGTCGGTGCAGAGGAGGAAGATGTCGCCGGGATAGCTCTGGTCGCTCTCGACATCGACGGAGAGGAAGGGGTCGACTCCCACGGCCCGGAGCAGGATGTTGCGGAACCTGCTCTGTCCCGCCTGCTGTTGGGTGATGATCCCCTTGTCGACCTGATCCTGCACGAAGGAGTGGTCGTGGGTGAGCTGCATGAGTGCACCGGCGCGGAACAGATAGGTGCGGCTGTCCCCGACGTGGCCGACCAGGAAATGCTTGCCGCAGAAAATGAGCAACTCCCCGGTGCATCCCATGCCGACCCGGTGGGGGTGGTCGGCGACATGGCCGAGTATCTTACGGTTGGCGAGAGCAAAGGACCGGTGGATCCTTGCCTCCCCCTCCGTCACCGGCAGCTCCTCGCCTTTCCTGAATACCTCCAGGGCTGCCTCCTGGAACAGCCGGCTCGCCACATCCCCTCCCGCCCGACCCCCCATGCCGTCGGCGACCAGGAAGACGCCGCGTTCCCCATCCGCCAGACTGACGTCTTCGTTACGGGGACGCTGCAGACCGGGGTCGGTTTTACTGCAGGCGAGAATGCGTGTTCCTTCGGCCATGATTCTTCCTCCGTGGCGAACTGGCCAGCTTGCTGGCCTAAGACTTTCCTGCCATTGGAAATAAGCTAATGAGTCACTTATCGAAAATCAAAGTATTTGTTATAGTGCGAGGCGGGTCCGCGATAAAATGTTATAAAGAGGAATGCCATCGATGAAGACGGACACTCCAGAGAGCAGGGAGAAGCGGTATGCGATCCTGGGCCATATCGGAACCGGGGACACGGCGGAAATCTATCGATGCCGGCTGGAGGGCCCGAAGGGGTTCGAAAAGCTTGTCGCCCTGAAGAAACTCCTGCCGCAGTGGGCGAAGGATGCGACCGCGGTGGCCGATTTCATCGACGAGGCCAGACTCGCCGCCCTCTTCAGCCATGAAAACATCGTCCAGGTCTACGACTTCGGTGAAAGCGACGGCGGCTACCTCCTGGCCATGGAGTACTTGGCCGGCAAGGACCTCGGGGCCGTGATGCGGCGGGCAGGGCAGGTGCCGGGAGGAATGCCGGCGGGGCACGCCCTCCATATAGCGGCGAAAATCTGCACCGGCATGGAATATGCCCACGCCGCAAAAGACCTCCGGCAACGTCCGCTCAACCTCATCCACCGGGGACTCAGTCCCGACAATATCTTCATCTCCTACGACGGGAGGGTGAAGATCATCGATTTCGGCTGCGCCCGGGCGGATATCCACGAGGATCGGATGCGGATGGGGATGATGAAGGGCAAGGTCGGCTACATGGCTCCGGAGCAACTGGCCGGAACCGGCACCGACCAGCGTGCCGACATCTTCGCCATCGGCATTCTCCTCTACGAGATGCTGAGCGGCCGGCGTCTGTACGGCGGTGACCCGGCGGAGATGATCGCGAAGTATAAAAAGGCGGAGTACCCAAGGCTCGAGCGCGTGGCGGCCGAGCTGCCGGCCGCCGTCTGCGGCATCGTCGACAGGGCCCTGCAGTCGGACAGGAACCTTCGCTACCAATCCTGCGGGGAGATGCTGGCCGACATCGAAGTATGTCTGGCTCGAATCCAGCCGCGGCCGAGCAGCCGGCTCCTCGGCCGGTATCTCCGCCGCCTGTTCGCCCCGGAATTCCCCGCAGAGCAGAAAAGGCCGGTGCGGGCAGCCTCCCCGGTTGCCGAGGAACATGGGGAGGAAAGGAAGACGCCGACGGCCGGGGCCGGCTCCGGCCGGACCGAACCGTCACCCGGCAGGTTCCGTCGTTTTCGCCCTTCCGCCTGGTTTTCCGCCGGGGGCATCGTGGTGGTCCTGGTATTCTTCCTCCTGACCTCGAAGATTTCCGAGGACCACGAAATGGCCGAACTAGTGTCAAAACCTTCCCTGCCGATAGTATTCGAGTGGCCGACCGCGACCGGGCCGCCGGAAGCCCCCGAAGTCCCCGGCCCGACCGGCCCCGGCGAACAATCGGCAAAGCCGCCCCCCGCGACGCAGGCAGCGGCTGTCGATCCGGACGCCGGGCGAGCGAAGAAGATCGAGGGACTCCTCGTCCAGGCGACCAGGGCCTGGAAAGAGAAGCGACTGACCGACCCCGAGCGGGACTGCGCCTTCTGGTTCTACAGCAGGATCCTGGCTCTCGATCCGAAAAACGTCTCCGCCTGGCAGGGCATAGACCGGATCAGCAAGTACTACGCCGATCAGGCCGAGAAGGCGTTGAACGAACTGAGATTTCAGGAGGCCGAACGCCACCTGCGCAGAGGCCTGCAGGTCTTCCCGGAAAACCGGCGGCTCGTTGTCCTGCAAGAGGGGATGGAGGCCGGGAAGCGGCAGCATATCGCAGAGCTGGTCGCCAAGGCGGAGCGGGCTCTGCGTGGGGACAAACTGACCACCCCGACCGAAAGCTGCGCCTACACCCATTACAAGGAGATCCTGAAACTGGATAAACGGAACGAAGCCGCCCTGAACGGCATCGACCGGATCGCCGACCGCTACGCGGAACTCGCCGAAGACGCCTACCGCAACCTGAAGATCGGCAACTGCCGGGAATTCGTCAAGAACGGGCTCTCGGTGGCGCCGCACCACCCGAAACTCCTCGAGCTGCAGGAGGATCTCGACCGGAGCATGCCCGGTATTTTCTTCAAAAGCGTGGAGAAATCCTTCAGCACCATGTTCCAATGAACATGCCTTCCCTCAGGGGCTTCCATGAGCAGCCCTGAAATCCTCCGGCCCATTCTCACCGTCGGGCTCTCAAGGGAATTCGCCTGATTTCAGCCTGTTGTAATGATTTTGTAATGTTTGTCTCCTTGACAGCCCGGCAACCGTCTTTATTGTTGCAACGACCTGCGGCTGACGCCGAAGACTCTGTTTTTTCGGGACTTTCTTTCTTCTTCCAGTTATTGAAACGCACGACCATGGAGCTGAAAAAAGATGATCAAACTTGACGGCATAACGAGAAAGTACGGTGATTTCAAGGCGGTCGACGATGTTTCGTTCGCCATTTCGCCTGGAGAAATCGTCGGCCTGCTGGGACATAACGGGGCCGGCAAGACGACGATCATGAAGATGATCACCGGCTATCTCGAACCGACCAGCGGCACCATAGCCCTCGACGGCCGGGAAATCGCCGGCGACCGGCGGGGGATCCAGCGGCAGATCGGCTACCTGCCGGAGAACTGCCCGGTCTATCCGGAGATGACGGTCATCGACTACCTCGATTACGCCGCGTCCCTGCACGGTCTGCCGGAACAGGATCGGCCGCCGCTCATCACCGAGGCCATCGCCAGGACGGAGTTGCGGGAAAAGGCTCTCCAGCCGATCGCCACCCTGTCCCGGGGCTACCGTCAGCGCACCGGGGTCGCCCAGGCCATCCTCCACAAGCCGGCGATCCTCATCCTGGACGAGCCGACCAACGGCCTCGATCCGACCCAGATTCAGCACATGCGGACCCTCATCACCGGCCTGGCCAAGAAATCGACGGTCATCGTCTCCACCCATATCCTCCAGGAGGTCCAGGCGATCTGCGACCGGGTCATCATCTTGAAGGACGGCAAAAAGGTCCTCGATTCCCGCCTCGACGCCCTGCAGACGGAGGGGCGGCTGATACTCTCCATCGACGGCGGCGATCAGGCGGACGAGGCCTTTCTGCGGACCCTGCCCGGGGTCCGGGACGTTTCCCCGATGACGGCGGGGCGGCAGGCCGGGACGCCCGGCAGGACCTGGGCCCTGACCCTCGATCCGGCCCAGCCCCGGCATCCGGCGGCGGCCGCCGTCGCCTCCGCCGTGCACGACAAGGGCTGGAAGCTCTACTCTCTGGCCTTCGAGTCGCGCACCCTGGAAACCGTCTTTGCCGAACTGAGCGCTCAATAGTGCCTGAGAAATCCATTTCGATTGGCAATCGAGTAGGTGCTTGCCCCTGTGCGGGGGCTAAAGGAGGATTGACACGATGCACACCGTATTACGCATAGCCAAAAAGGAGTTCGATGCCTTCTTCGGCACTCCTGTCGCCTTTATCTTCATCGGGGTCTTCCTGGCGGTGACCCTGTTCATCTTTTTCTGGGTGGAGACCTTTTTCGCGAGAAACATCACCGAGGTCCGGCCGCTGTTCGCCTGGATGCCGATCCTGCTCATCTTCCTCACCGCGGCGGTGACCATGCGGCTGTGGGCGGAAGAGCGGCGGTCGGGGACGCTCGAGTTTTTGCTCACGACCCCGGTCGCCCCCTGGTCCCTGGTGCTGGGGAAATTTTTGGCCTGCCTGGCGCTGGTGGCCCTGTCGCTGCTGTTGACCCTGCCCCTGCCGGTCACCGTCTCCCTCATCGGCCAGCTCGACTGGGGCCCGGTCTTCGGCGGCTATCTGGCCACGCTCTTTCTCGCCGCGGCCTATATCGCCATCGGCCTCTACGTGAGCGTCAAGTCGGAGAACCAGATCGTCAGCCTGATCGTCACCACCCTGGTCTGCTCCCTGTTCTACCTGCTCGGCTCCGAGACCCTCATCGCCTTCTTCGGCAACCGCGGCTCGGAGATCCTGCAGCTGCTGGGTTCCGGGTCCCGATTCAACTCGATCACCCGCGGGGTGATCGACCTGCGTGACTTGTACTACTACCTGAGCATCATGGGGGTCTTCCTCTCCCTGAACATCTACGGCCTGGAGAAGATCCGCTGGGCGGGCAACCCGACGAGCGCCAGGCATCGCCGCTGGCAGCTGGCGGTGGGCCTGGTCGTCGCCAACTTCCTCGCGGCCAACTTCTGGCTGCTGCCCATCGGGGTGCTGCGCACCGACCTGACCCAGGGCAATATCTACTCGATTTCCGAGTCGACCCGGAGCTACCTTTCCCAGCTCAAGGAGCCGCTGCTCATCCGCGGCTATTTCTCGGCCCAGACCCACCCCCTGCTCGCCCCGCTGGTGCCGCGCCTGCGCGATCTGGTGCATGAGTACGCGGTGGCCGGCGGCGGCAGGGTCCATGTCGAGTTCGTCGATCCCCTGGAGCACCCGGAGCTGGAGCAGGAGGCCGGCCAGAAGTACGGCATCAGGCCGGTGCCCCTGGAGACCGCAAGCAAATACCAGGCCTCGGTGACCAACTCCTACTTCGACCTGCTCATCCAGTACGGCGACCAGTTCGAGACCCTCGGTTTCCGCGACCTCATCGAGGTGAGGATGGAGGGCGAACGGGATCTCGACGTCGAGCTGCGCAACCCCGAATACGACATAACCCGGGCGATAAAGAAGGTCCTCTTCAGCTATCAGGGCGGCGGCGACCTCTTCGCCGGCATCGGCAGGCCGGTGAACTTTACCGGCTACATGTCCCCCGACGACAGGCTGCCGGAAGAGCTGGTCAAGCTGAAAGAAGAGTTGGGCGAGATCCTCGAGGCCATGGAGCAGGAGGGGGGCGAGCGCTTTGCCAGCCGGATCGTCGATCCCGATGCCGAGGGCGGCGCCGTCGCCGAGCAGATCGGCAGGGAATACGGCTTCAGGCCGATGGCCGTGAGCCTCTTCGACCAGCGCTCATTCTGGTTCTACATGACGCTCGCGAGCGGCGATCAGGTCGTCGAGGTCCCGCTGCCGGAGGATCTGACCAGGGAAAGCCTGAAGCGGGCGATCGACGCCGGGATGAAGCGCTTTGCCGCCGGCTTCACCAAGACCGTGGCTTTGAAAGCCCCGAGGTTCATGCCGCCGATGCCGCAGTTCGGCATGATGCAGGGCCAGGGCATGCGGCTGGAGATCCTCCAGGAGGTGCTCGGCAAGGAGCATACGATCACCCAGGCCGACCTCGAGAACGGCCGCGTGCCCGAGGAGGCCGACCTGCTCATGGTGGTGGCCCCCGAAGAGTTGAACGAGAAGCAGCTGTTCGCCATCGACCAGTTCCTCATGCAGGGTGGGACGGTGGTGCTGGCCGCCTCGCCCTTCAATATCGGGCTCGACCGCGACCTGCATGTCGAGAAGAAACCCACCGGCCTGGAGGAGTGGCTGAAATTCCACGGCCTCGGCATCAAGGAGGAGATGGTCCTCGACCCGCAGAACAGCGCCTTTCCGGTGCCGGTCCAGCGGCAGGTGGCGGGTTTCACGGTGCAGGAGACGAGGCTGGTCAATTATCCGTTTTTCATAGATATCCGCCCGAGCGGCATGAACCGGGAAGGTGGCCTCCTGACCGGTCTGGGCCAGCTCACCATGAACTGGGCCTCACCCATCGAGGTCGACGCCGAAAAGAACAGGGAGCGCAACGTGATCCGGCTGCTGGAGAGCTCGGAGAAGAGCTGGGTCTCCGCCGACACCGGGATCCAGCCGGACTTCCGGGCCCACGGCGAACTCGGCTTCCCGGTGGGCGATGACCAGGGCAGGCGGCTGCTCGGCGTGGCGGTGGAAGGGCAATTCCCCTCCTACTTCGCCGGCAGGCCCTCGCCTCTCCTGGCCGGGCCGGACGGCGGGGAGGAGGGGGAGGAAGAAGACCACGGGCATGAGCATGAAGCACAGCAGCCCGGCGAGGAGGAGAAGAAGCCCCAGATCATCGCCCGGCAGATCGACAAGTCGCCGGAGAGCGCCCGCATCATCCTCTTCTCCTCGAACAGCTTCGTCAGCGACACCGTGCTCGGGATCGGCTCCAGCGTGATGCGCACCAGCTACCTCGGGCCGGTCCAGCTGATGGCCAACGCCGTCGACTGGTCGCTGGAGGACCGCGGGCTCTTGACCATCCGCGGCAGAAGCCACTATTCCCGGCCGCTGGTGCCGATGAACAGGAACATGCAGCTCTTCCTCGAGTATCTCAACTACGGGCTGGCATTCCTCGGCCTGCTGGTCGTCTGGTTCTTCAGGAATACCCTGCGGCACCGTAAGGCAAGACGTCATCTGGAACTTCTGAGAAAGAGCACGGGGAGGATATGATCATGCAGAGGACGATTATCGCCGCCGCGGCCTTGCTGTTCATTCAGATAGCACTGGCAGTGGCCTTGAATATGACTTCCAGGAGCGGGGATGTGTCGCCGGCAGCCCCCCTGATGAATTTTTCGACGGATGGCGTTACCGGGCTCGAGATCGCCGGACCGGACGGGGAGCGGCTGACGATCCGCAGGGCGGAGGGTGGCTGGATCCTGCCGGAGGCCTTCAATGCCCCGGCTGCCGGCGATCGGGTGGACGAGCTTCTCGCCAGGCTGGCCGACCTCAGGCAGGGGCTGGCGGTGGCGACCACCGAGGAGGCGGCCAGGCGCTTCAAGGTGGCGGAAAACGGATTCGAGCGGCATGTGGTGGTGAAGCAGGGGGAGGAGATCGTCGGCGATCTCTACGTCGGGACCTCTCCCGCCTTCCGCCAGGTGCACGCCCGCAGGGCAGGGACCAAAGAAATCGTCACCGTGACGCTCAGCACCTTCGAGCTGGAGACCGGGCCGGACAAGTGGCTCGACAAGAATCTCTTCCAGCTGCGGCAGGAGGAGATGGAAGCCCTGACCTTTGCCGATTTCACCCTGCGGAGGAACGGCGGGGACTGGCAGCTGGCCGACCTGGAGGAAGGCAAGGCGACCGACAGGGATGCTGCCGCCGACCTGGCGGCCGGGATCGGCGGTCTGACCATCCAGGACGTGCTGAATCCCCGGGATGCCGCCGCACTCTTTACCGGAGAACCCGCTTTGTCCTTTGCCGTCGAATTGAAGGACGGCGGGAAGCTGGACTACCGCTTCGCCAGGCCCGAGGGCGATTACTTCGTGATCAAGCGCTCGGACCGCGAGCTGTACGGCAAGGTGCACACCATCCAGGCGGAAAACCTCGGCAAATATACGCGGGACAAACTGATCAAGCCGGAAGAAGAACTCCCGGCCGAGAGCCGGGAGGCACCGGCCGCCGCAGAGGCACAGGAATCGGAGGGGCCTCGGAGCGAAGGCCGACCGGCAGTAGATCCGTTTCTCACCTGGGTGGACAGGGCGATCACCCCGTTCGCCCCCCGGTGTGGGTATTCTGTACCTAAGATTGAGAACGAATATTCGTGAAGGTACTTATCCCGTTAACGGGGTGAGTACCTTGGAAAATCATTCTTGTTTTTGAGAAAGATCTTTGCGAAGGTACTTGTCCCCTCCGCGTGGGAGGGGACAAAAACACCCAACATTGCTCAATTACCGTTCCTGTAGCCGCGGCCCATTTCGAGGCCCAGCTGCAGGGCATCGGTGTTCATGGCGACGAAATCCTTCGGCACCCGGGCCTTGACCGCGGCGAGCAGCGACTCTTCCCTGACCAGCGGCACGAGGCCCAGGAGGGCGCCGAGCACGCTGATGTTGAAGACGATGGGCTTGCCGATCCGCTCCATCACCTGCTCGTAGATCGGCAACTCGATCTGCCGGGCGTCCACCTTCCTGGTGGTGGTGACGAAGCGCGAATCGGCGAGCAGGGTCCCACCCGGCCGGATGATCGGCGCGAAGGTGGCGTAGGCCTCCTGGGTGAGGCAGACGAGGATGTTCGGCTGGGTCACCACCGGGAAGTTGATCTCGGCATCCGACAGGATGATGTCGCTGCGGGTGGCGCCCCCTCTCGCCGCCGCCCCGTAGCTCTGGGACTGGGTGGCGTTCATGCCCTCGTGGATCACGGCCGCCTCGGCCAGGATGATGGCGGCGGTGATCACGCCCTGGCCGCCGGATCCGGAAAAGACGATTCTGGTCCTGGTCATATCTATATGATTCCTATGTTGTTATTGTCGTTTACGCAGTCCTCGTCACTCAGTCCTCGTCACTCTTTTCTCGCCCGTTCGATGATCTTGTCGTACTCCTCGCAATACTCGGGGCGCTCCACGTCGACGAAGACCCCCCGGGCGATGCGCGAGGAGTCCTCCGCAAGCGCCTTGGAGCCGAGCCTGGCCGTGTTGTCCCTGTAGCTTTCCATCATCTGCACCGCATCCCCCTCCTTGTTTTTGCGTCCGAAGTGGGTCGGGCACTGGGAGAGGATCTCCACCACCGAAAAGCCCTTGTGGCCGATCGCTTTTTTCAGGATCTCGATGGACTCCTTGACGTGGTAGGTGGTGGAGCGGGCGACGAAGGTGGCGCCGGCAG